>OFFB01000005.1_pt1 | contig 339279 bp, 298 predicted proteins | sample 1521281 | NCBI WGS metagenome assembly OFFB01 (sample SAMEA3504109, study PRJEB24116) | mouse gut metagenome | biome: mouse gut; feature: mouse-associated habitat; material: faeces | place: Denmark | collected 2011
GGTATAACTTTTAGTTATAATAAACAATGCAGTGTAGCTTTAGTAATTACTGCCTTATTTAATAGGTTAAATATCAGAATTATTATGTTTGGAATATCATTAATCAGCACAAAGAAACTCAATCATCTTGCATCAGAATGCAGCAAACTGGCTATTGCCAATGTTGAACTTTCAAAACAAAATGCGACACAATCCAAAACTATTATGGAACTTACTGGAGAAGTCCGGGTGCTAAACTCTAAAATCCTTCTGAATGAAAGTATCAATGATGATCTGCAAAAGAAGCTTAACCGGAAATATCCTCGAAAGCCTTATAATAAAAAATTGTATCGAAAGTAGTGTCATATTCAATTCATTCATTACATTTGCAATGTAGAAGTTGACTTGTTATAACACAAGCTTATCAACCAAGTTGTTGAAAAAAAGTAAAGCCTCTGTCTATTTTATGTAGGCAGAGGCGGCTTTTTCCAATGTATAATTACATTGGATTCGGAGCGCGGAGTACGGGATTGCTTTCGCGCTCCGCGTTTTGGTACAGATCATTTTGCATTACCCTCTTTACTTTCATTTTTCTTGATTTTCAGTTGATATAGCAAGTCAGCTTGTTGCTGTTCCTTATATTCACGCATGATACGATCCCATTCATTGTTTTTCCCATAACCGGATTCTTCCGAGCCGGTTTCTTTTGATAAAATACCGGCACCGACTAATTGTACCAAGTTCGATACCAATTCGGCTGCATTTTGGTGGACGTATGGAACTGCCCACGAAAAAATTTTCAAATTGAGGAATTTGGTAAGTTGGCCTTTTTCTGTTCCATATCCGTGCAGGAACAGCCGTTTCATTTTGTCTATTGATTCGTCAAATTCCTTGCAGTCAATCATGGCTTTTTCCAAAGATGGTGAATAGATCAGCTTGATAGCAACACCCGGCAAATCTCCTGACTTTACTTCGGGAGGCATGACAACAAAACTCCCCATAAAAATCATTTTAAGTAATGTATTAATTTGAAGTTCAAATGATTGTGATGCTTCGGGACGATTCATAAAGCCTGCATCATCATCCTTCCCCATAGTGATAGCTTTTACCGCACCATACATATCTCCCTGAATCTCAACATCTTCACCTTTAAGTAACATGATCGGAAATGCGTATGCCATATTGTTTTGACACAAATGGGAAATAGCCAGTTCGTACTTGTCGATATTATCTTGTGAAAAGCTCCAGCAGGCACCGTGTTTGTCCCGATAATATACAACCGGACATTCGGCAAATCCATGATCGTGTTCTTCCACTAATGTATATCCTTCAATACCGAAATACTGTTTCAATTTGTTTATTGCTCCGACTATTCCCCTTTTATCCTGACGGTAACGGTACATTTTTTTATTGTCCCACACTTCTACCCAAGAAATGAGTTCCTTTCCCTCTTCGTCATAGTCACTGTATCGTCGGGCAAACAGTGTCATTTGACCGGTTATGGAGTCGTAGTGAGGATAAAGAGTGTCACCATCAAAATAGGAAAGATTCTTGGTGAATACCTTACCTTCATTCATATAGAATACGATTGCTGCATCTCCCGTTATTTTTACACTTTTGGCATATTCGTAAAATGCAATCTCCATATTCTTATCCAGCCATCCTTTTTGAAATTCGAGAAATATTTCCCGTGAACTTTCATCGACTTTGGTATCGGTCAGCTCATGATGAATGTCATTGCCACATAGATGTACAAGCTGTTGAATGGTGATTATCATCTGAAAGGGAAAAGAGGCACGGAACACTTTTTCTCGGAAGAACCGTTTCTTCTCTTCGTCATATTTCAGTCTATCCGGGTAAAACAATTCCGAATTGATCTTGTGCCCTGAAGGATAAAATTCACGGATAAAATCAGCCTGCGAAATGAGCTGCCATGTCAGCCTATCACTATTGTTTGTGAACGATGCGTTTCTTAAATCGCTCGTAATCCTGCCTTGCAAGTAACCTTCGGGAGTAACCCTTGCAAAAGGCTTTTTTGTAAGAATCTCTGCTATCATATTAATCCTAAACCTTTTATGTGTTTGCGTTTATGTTTAATTTCAAAAATCATTCGCATAAGCAATGCTTCTATGAAGTCGGGAGAATGGCCTACTAATTTTTTCATTATGATCTTCTTGATAATAGTCCAGCCCTTCTCTTCACTGTCTTCATCCTTTCGTATCGCTTTCCTTTCCTTGTCGAGAATCTGTCTAAGGGGAACTTTCTCAAACCCTTTGCCGGAGAACTTGCGTTCAAGAAGAGTCGGTTCAATGGAAATCTCCCGGTTGATAATTTTTTGTGCGAACAGATATGCCGCTTGTGATTTTAAATTCGCATAGATGTATTTGAATTTCTCCTCCACGGCTTCTTTGTTGTTGAATGGGATTGCATTCGGGAAAAAACCTTTGAATATTTGTCCGAGTCCGTTAAGGTCATAGGTGAAGCATTCTTCTCTTACATGCCATTCTTCCAGCATCGCTTTTACGGTATCGACTGTTTTCTTGCTGTCAAGTTTGCAAACAAATATGTCTCTTATATGCCATCCTTCCCACAGCCACATGACAAGACTGTCGCCACCCTCAAATGCCGCGTCACACGATACCCGGCGTATTCCATCACCTATCTGCATGGAATTGCGGTATAAAGCTTCCATGTGAGTCAGCTTTATTATATCATCTCCGGCAGCTTTGTATTTCCAGTTACCGTCAAGATCACGTGCGCGTTGTTCGTCTGACTGGTTGACAAGGTTTGCCAAATAGGTCGGATCGGAAGACATCAGCTTTACATTATCGGAAAGTTTTGCTTCAATAAAAGTAACCGACTTGATAAACAGTTCTTGTGGTGTGCCATATTGCTCATACTCCGGCTTCCAGTAGGCGTGTATAATGTCCTTGCATTGCTCATATACTTCCTCACGGGTATCTCCCCAATATATACCTGAAACATTGTCCCCATCCATAAAACAATACCGGACTCTGCCATCACGTTCCGGGATTGGAAGACCGTCTTCTCCGATCCACCAGTCAATGAATTTTGCAACCCAGCTGTCAGGATCAGGGTTACATGTTCCGATAAAGCGGTTACGGATATGAAAGGCGTTACGGTTACAAGTGATAAGGTATTTGAATTTAAGATATTCCATGTGGGTTATTTCATCCACACCTATATATGCGAACTGTTTACCTTGAAAACGCTTTTTGAAATCGTCAAGTGTGTCAGCATGATAGCTGAATTTTAAAAATCCACCTTTATAGAAATTCCAACGCATGTCGTTTTTGGACTTGTTGTATTCCCCAAAATCATCATATAAGGTGGATGATGTTTCTACCATATCAGAGAGATCGTCTATCTCATGCCGGAGAAGAACAGAACGGAAGTTTTTATTTTTTATATCTTTCAATGTTTCCATAAGAAGAGTAAAAGTTTTACTTCCCCCACGGCATCCCCCACAGATGGTAATATCAGCCGGGGTGGAGAGCATGTTTTCCTGCCCTCCACCTTGTGCGATTATCTTATTCGGATTAGGAATTTTCCTATCCGCGTCCCTTAACATTTGGATATATTCATAATCAAGCACCAAACTGGCATTAACCGTTTTTATTCCACTATATTTCTCCATAAAAAGAAAACCGATCCTCACATTACACATGTGGAGACCGGCCTATAAGCTCTGATTCTAATATTGCAGTACAAAAATACGCATAAAGAGTATTATTTTCTACATTTTAATAGAAAATAATATCAAAAATGTTTTGAGAAAAGAAATCCAGTACATATATTTGCAACGAAAACATGGAGTATGATAAAAATTAGTGCGGATAAAGATGCAGATCAAAGGGAAATATACAACAAGATAGTTTTATGTCCGATATGCGGTCAGAAACTAACTGATATAAGCTATGTCAATGGTGTTGTTATATTGAGAGTGAAGTGTCGTAGATGCAAGAACTACATAAATGTGGATATTGTGGGTACAAAGTAGTTTTCAGGATAATATCGCGGAGTGGAGCAGCTGGTAGCTCGTTGGGATCATAGCCCAAAGGTCATTCGTTCGAGTCGAATCTCCGCAACAATAGTTGGAGTTGCCGCATTGTTTCTCCCTTCGATGTGGCGTATGGGGATAAAGGGAGAATATGGAAAGATGGCAGACGTGGTGTATGCGCCGGACTGAAAATCCGGTTAAGGTGATTCGATTTCATCTCTTTCCACAAAACCTATACGGTGTGGTTCAATTCCCACAGGTACGCTGAAATGGGGTATCGCAGGTTAGGTGAGTATAGGTATATTGTCCGGTTAGCTCAATTGGTAGAGCAATACACTGTTAATGTAAAGGCCGGTAGTTCGATTCTATCACCGGGCGCAATGAAGCGGAGATAGTTCAGTTGGAAGAACGTCAGATTCTAAACCTGATTGTCGGGGGTTCGAGTCCTTCTCTTCGCGCATATTGAGATATGGTGTAATGGCAACACAGCAGATTTTGGTTCTGCTATTCAAGGTTCAAATCCTTGTATCTCAACAAATGGCGTATTCGACTAACGGTTAGGTCGTCACCTTTTCACGGTGGAAACCAGAGTTCGATTCTCTGATACGCTACACAGAATGAATAACGTCCGAAATACAAGGGAAATGCGGTGGTTTCACCGAGACATCTTGTAGGTCGCATATTGGAAGTATGGGTGAGTGAACGATACCACCTCTTTGCTAAAGAGGCAAGCTGAAAGGCTTCGGAGGTTTGAATCCTTCTGCTTCCGCAAAACGGGTAGTTACCGAAGTGGCAAACGGGATAGACTGTAAATCTATTGGCTTTCGTCTTCATTGGTTCGAGTCCAATACTGTCCACTATTAAATGGAAAATAAGACCAAAGAGTCAGATTGATGCAAAAAGCATTGTCTGACTCTTTTTTTATTCAACATAAACACAAAATAAACACGATGGAACAAGAAAAAATCTTATCCACATTAAGTGAGAAACTTGGAGAAACCAGTTTTTCACCGCAGACATTACAGAAGTATGTAGAACTTAATCCCATAGCCGAAGGTTCGGAGCCTGACGAGGCTTATTGGAACAAGGCTGTGAATTTTCTGAAAGGGATGCAAGGACAGTACAACCATGATGTCGCAACCAGAGTTGAGGACTTTAAGAAAAACTATAAGCCCCAACCGACTCCCCCGACACCTCCAACTCCACCGGTACCACCGAAAAACGATGATGAACTGGAGAAGAAACTGAAAGAACTGGAAGCACGTTTAGACGCGGAAGACAGCAAAAAGGTTCAAGCTGATTTGTTGAAGAAGGTTACGGCTGCAATGAAGGCCAAACAAGCGAATGATGATTATGTGTTGAGCAAGACCTTACAAGGGGTAACTTTCGATACCAAGAAAACTGTGGATGAACTGGTTACTGAATTTCTGCCGAAATATGATGCAGAATATAAGGCGTGCAGGGGTTATGGCACCGCCCCAAGAACTTCTGACGGTTCAGGTGGAACACAACACAATGCAGCCAGCAGATACTTTGAACGTAAAGGCAAGAAGGAAGGCTGGAAGAAGAATTGAAATTATTAACTCTAAAACAATAAATGTATGGGAACAATGGGTAACACGTTTGATGTGAACACCGTGAAATACGGACATGCCCGTAAAGTGTGGCGTGAAATCCGTCACCGTTATCCGGGCGGTGGTATGGTGAGCAACATTTCCGATTGGGTTGCGGTTGGCAAGATTCCTGCCGGTACAGCTGTGAAGTTTGATCTTTCAGGTAAGACATTCACCGCTTATACGGATGCACAGATCAAGGCGGCTGAATCAGATATTACCACTCTTGGCATTAATGGTTATTTGCAAGAAGATATTCTTGTAGCCAGTGGCAACACAAAGGCCAGTGGGACAGTAGTCTATGCCGGAGAGATTTATCAGTACATGTTTGACGAAGAAGTGGTCGCTATCCTGCAAAAGATTACTACACTTCCTCAAATTGTATGGGTGCAGTAAAAGAATTTGAAAACAACATTTAAAATACGACAATTGTATGAATACACTTCCTATTGATTTGTACAAGGTTATCGAGTATGGGCTTGGTGGGGACACTTGGCAAGAATTTATTGACCGTTACAAGGAGAAGTATGACCTACTTCAAATTGATGGTTTTGAATTTGAAGCAACCAAGTTGGATTATACTTTCTCCCAGCTTATTACGAGCCTCGGCGTGAAAACGCTGCCAGCTTACGTTGATCCGGAAAGTCCAGGTTATGAAGCTGCATTGGGAGAACTCGAAGGAAGGACGGGTAATATCCCGACTCAAAAGAAGTTCTACCGTTTGAACCGTGTGACTGTGAGACAACAATTGCAGCTGTTGCAACGGGTAGGCATGTCCGCATTGACGGAAGAGATGCAGAATGTGTTCTTGGGCTTGCTTGATGAAAGTGCTGACGGTCTTATCGGATCGTACTACAATGCGCTTACTCACCAGCGAATGAGAATTGTTTCCACGGGTAAGTTCACTATTGATACTGATAACAACCCACGTGGTTTGAAGGGTATCACTATTGACTTTAATATCCCTGAAAACCATTATCAAGCATTGGCCGGCACAAGCCGCTGGTGGACTAAGGATGAACATATTCCGGCAAATCAAGGCTCTGCCTCTGATCCGATTATGGATATAAAGAACAGAGTGAAAGAGATTCGCCGCAAATATCATTATTTGGGCAAGATCAGGATGGAGCTGGCGCAGGACTTATGGGATGATTTAATGACTCATACCGCGGTTCTTAAACGTATCGGCCATTCCCTCTATCCGACTGTGACGGATGATAGTACGGTTATTGCCAATGCACAGAATGAAGATGAAGACCGCCTGAAAGCCATTTTCAAGAAACTGGTTAAGGTGGATGAAATCGTGCCACGTGACAGCTATGCTTTTGTTGACAAGCCCGGTAAGGATGCGGACGGACAACCTGATCTTATCACTGAACAAGTGGAGAACTTCAAGGCCACCAATATTGCCTTTATACCAGTAGGTCAGATCGGTACTATTCAAGGTGTGGAGCCTTTGACTTTGGGATATGAGGCAAACAAGGTTGCTTCTTATGACGGTGGACGCTTGAAACTGACACAGAGAGCCAATCCTGAAACACATTCAATCTATATTGAAAGTGAAGCCGCCCAAATGTGTGTGCCGAGAATGCCACAGTATATGTTCATCTCTACTGTAACTGTGTAATTCTTAAATTCATGCAAGAATGAATGAGGAACTTTCTCATACGGAAGATATGACCATTGAGGACTTTTTGAGTGGCGCAACTGCTTATGAAATAGCGGACAACGCCCTCAAAAGGGTTCTTGTCAAGCGGAAAATCGCTTTTGGAACAATGGTAAGTGAACTGACCGAAAGGCAGCTTGATCTTGCCACTGCCGATATTTACATGTGGTGTGCAAGCACTCCAAGCAGTAAGAATGATACCGAAGACAGTGACGGGGGATGGAAGCATAAGGAAGGTGGTTGGCAGACCAGTGCATACGACAAGCGGCAACTCCGTGAAATGGCGAAAGAACTGTATGAGAAATGGGATGAAGAAGTTGTAAAGGGCACTAAAATCAGAATAGTCAATTTTTGAGTATGAAAGTAAATAATCCACGGCATCCGCACAAATGTACTGTTTACCGAATTATAGGTGAGGATTCTTTCAGTGATGGTGAGAAGGTGATCTTGTATGAAGGTATATGCCGAAAGGAAGGTAGTACAAATTTGCGGACATACAAAACCGATAATGTGATAAAGAGCGATTATCTGTTGAGCCTTCCCGGAATTGTTGAAGGAATATTGGCCGGTGATCTGATAGATGTCACGGACAGACAAGGCACTTTCACTCAATGTATGGTTACTGATAGCTATGCCGGAAATTTGGGAACAACTGTGTATTTCAATCTTGCAAAAAATTAACGCATGGATAACCGGAGCAATGAAGTATTGTTTGATGAAGGAATAAGGAAGGCAAAGGAGCTTGTTTCAGGATATATCTTTGATGTCTTGACTAAATGCTGTGAAGAACTTATCCAAGATGCACTTGATAACAAGTCAGGCTTTCGGAATCTTACGGGTAATACAATAACCAGTTATGCGTGCGGATTATTCATGGACGGTAGATTTTCCTATTTCGTTTGTAGTGGAGATTCAATGAAACAACCGGTGAGAGTAAAACTGACTAAAGGTGAAACATTTGTAGGTGTCAGTTATGATAATCAGAACAGACGTTTTACTGGAACAATAGAAACTGATAAAGGTTATGGCGAAGCATCCTCCTTTGATTTCTTGAAAAGATATAAGTCGGAATCACGTAAAGGATTTGAGATAGTAATGTGCACGGGTACTGAATATTCAACCTATTTGGAGAATGTGTTAAATGCAGATGTTCTGACCGGAACATTTCAAAGGGCACAAAATACATTATTCAAGAACTTTAAACCAATGAAATGATGGGACGGACAGTTTATAGACGTATGGATATATTAAAACAAATCGCTGATGCAGTAACCGGCATTGGTGAAAAGGTTTTCATAACAGATCGTCCGGCTGCTGAACAAAAGGCGATGAAGGACTTTGTTGTTATTCGGTTGCCACAAACTATCCAAGATAAAGGAAGTACCTACCAAGACACTTACTGTCAGATAAACGTTTTTGCGCATGATCGCTCAAACGGTATTGAGAATACAGTCCGTTTGGATGAAATGCAAATGGAAGTGGTTTCAAAATTTCCAATAGTGACGGAATTGTTTTCAGCTGTAAGTCCACGATTGCTTCCCGGAGGAAATGACGGACTCGGTTTTCATTCCTTAATAATACAAGCGAAGCTAATAATAAACAAATGACACAAACTTAAAAAGATACGATTATGGCAGAGATTTCTATTACTACCAAACTGGAAGAGTTAAAGGTGCTCTTTAATCAGATGAAGGAGGTTTATTATGTGTCCAAAGTCAATAGTGACCTCGCAACTTTAACGGCTTTTGATATGGAGCTGCCGGTACTCTCTGACGGAGTTACATTTGATACCGGAGCTGCCGATGTTTCCAAGATCAAGTTGACAACCGGAGCAACTTGGACTTCTATTGCTAATGCTGGAGATTCCGATATTCAGTTTCAAGTACCTTCCGTGGCAGGAAAGATCAATGACTTGTTACTGAACAAGAAAGCGGAAGCGGTGACTATGACTACTACCATTGATGGTGAGATTTATGAAGGTGAAGGTTACAATATCGAACCGAAGAAAGTAATCGGAGGACTCTTCATGCGTAGTGAAGACCGTCAAACAGCCTTGTTCTTACCGAATGTTGAGGGGTATAGCAACTTCGTCAGCGAGCAGGATAAGCCGGGGTACTTTAATGTATCTGTTTCTCCGTTGAATGATGCTAAGGGTGCCTCTATTTACATTTTACGTAAAAAAGTGTCCGAATAAAAAACTTAGGATATAACACTTTGCAAAATTCATATCAGCGAAAAGGTGGTGAGCTACTTGATACCGGCCACCACCTTTTTTCGTATAAAACACGATAAAATATGACAAAGAAGAATGACATAACACTTCCTACACCGGAGGATGAAAGGCTATTGAATGATGTGTTGGAAGACAGTGTGGACTATGTGGAAGTCCGAGGAAAGAAATATGGTATTTCATGGCTGAAAAGAGGGACTATACGCAAATTCACCAGTACCATGCAGAAATCGGGGAATGATGATAAGATCAGTTGCCAATGTGCAGCCGCTATCATTTTGAACGGATATTGGAAGATCAAGTTCTTCTATCCTTTCTTGTGGCGATGGTTCTTTTATATCAAACAATATGGAGATCATGAGCTGATGAAGGTTATAGCCGTCGGCAAAAAAAAAATTCCAGTGGAAGACTACTTGACTGCTACCATATATCTGACCGCGATGAAGGACACGATGATGACAATGACAAAAGAGGAAGCAGAGCATATCCTTCACGAACCAGCTACGGACAAACGTGGGAAATAGGCAAGTCCTATCCGTGGCTGACAGAGCCTTTGAGAGTATTTGGGATTCCAATAAGCAAGCCCTTGTTTGGTATTTATTGGGTACTTACAAATGCACAAATTGAACTATTGGCAATGGATGTGTCTATTGTGGTTACAGATTGTGACAAGGACAACAAGGAAAAGAAGCACAATACGAAGAACTTCAAATCCCCTTCCGTAAGCGAAATAGAGGATGCTGCCAAACGCTGGAAAAATAAGTATGGCAATGGAGAAACAGCAATTAACATTAATGATTATAAGTAGCACAAACACAATAATATATGGCTGATCTCGGTAATTTATATTTTGATATACTGTTCCGTGATAAGACAGCGGAACAACGTAAAAAATTGAAAGCGGAAATCACCAAAGACTTGCAGGCAAAACTTGATGTGGGTTTTGACAAGAAGAAGTTGGTTGGTGATATGAAGACTTTGCTTCAAAGTGAGAAGTTTAAGATCAATGTGGTAGTGGATAAGGCCAGTACCACACAAGCTGTCCGTGCCGCCTTGCAAGCCGCCGGGTTGAATACAAACTTTACAGCAAGTGATTTACGCGCCGCCAAAGCCGCAGCCATTCAAACCAAAGCGGAGGCTTCTGCCGCAGCCGCACGTGAGCTTGCGCGACAAAGAGCCGCCCGTGCCGCCAAAGCGGAACTGGATTTGGCTAATGCCCGTGAGAGATCAGCCAATGCAGCAAGGCGGCACATGACAGCCACTCTCAATATGAATGGAGCAATGAACAGCCAGTTGAGTATTGTCGGACAATTAAGAAATGAATTTTTGGGGCTATACTCCATTTATGCGGCACAAAATTTCTTACGTGCAGTGGTTGATATTGGTGGTGAGTTGGAGAATCAGAAAATTGCAATGGCCTCTATCCTGCAAGATGAAGGCAAAGCTACAACCATATTCAATCAGATTAAGAAACTGGCTGTTGCTTCTCCGTTCGGGGTTATGGATTTGAATCAGTATGCCAAGCAACTTTCTGCATATTCTATACCATACAATGAATTGTATGATACCATGAAAAGGCTGGCTGATATATCAGCCGGTGTAGGTGTTGATATGGGGCGTATCATATTGGCCTTCGGTCAGATAAAGGCTGCTAAATTCTTGAAAGGAACAGAATTGCGGCAATTGACGGAAGCGAACATTCCTATGGTGGATAAACTGGCCGAGCGATTCAGTAAGTTGGAAGGCCGCATTGTCAGTGCCGGTGAAGTGCTTGATATGATCTCGAAAAAGAAGGTTACGTTTGAGGACGTAAAAGATGTTCTTTGGGAACTTACGGATGATGGTGGCATGTTTCATAACATGCAGGAAGTTCTTTCAGAATCAGTCAAATCCAAATGGAAGAACTTGGCTGATGCGATTGACATTATGCTTGGTGATATTGCGGAGTCAATGGGTAGTACATTGAAATGGACTGCCGAAAGCCTTACCACCCTTGCACAAAATTGGAAAGAACTTGTACCGGCTATCGAAGCTGCCGTTGGAGCCTTTGGATTTTGGAAGGCAGCTATGTTGGTGAATAGTCGTTTGGTTGTTGGTGAATATAAAAATATTTCGCAGACTGTTTTGGCTAATAAAAGGCTTACGGCAGAAAAACTTCGCGTTGAAGCAGCATATAGGAAACTGACTGTTGCCGAACAACAACTTATTGCCACTTCCAATAAACTGACTTATGCGGATTATGAGCAGATGGCTGTTTCGGGTCAATTAACAAAGAATAAACTGCTTCAACTTGTAGCTATGAAAAGACTGACTGTGGCACAAGCGGAAAGTATAGCTCTTCAGGCAAAGATGGGCAGACTCGATGTCTCACAAATATCTCACATTGGAGCGATGAATGTGGGGATTAGAGCATTGTGGGGGAATTTAAAAAATTTGGGGATGGTTTTGAAAGGGTTAGCTCCCCAATTTATTGTCTTTGCAGCAGCCTCTGCCATTTTTGAATCATGGTATAAGTCCGGGCAAAAGGCTGACGAAATGAACGAGCGTATTTCCGAGCTGACAACAAGAGCACAAGACGGTTTCAAGAATTTAACGAAAGAAGCTCAAAAATTTGCTGATGTTGATCCTTTTAAGGCGAATGATGCCTCACTGATTTCTTCTATTGAAGAAATGAAAACAGCATTAAAGGATTATTCTCCAGTTTGGGCAGACACTTTTAATGAAACGTTTAAGACTGATGATGAAGGAAATACGGTTAAAAGCCTTGCAGAACAATATATATTGCTTCGGAATGCTTTGAATGATACAAAAGAGGCTTATAGGCTGCTTAATGACATAAAAGGTACGTCTGAACATGCCAATGAAGCGACTGACGGTTATTTTGATGACAGTTTTCTTGAAAATATCAATGACTATATTGATGCGAAGGAACGGGTAAACAAGATTATTGGCCGCATGTCAGGCAGCTATATCGAGTATTCCACCGCCATGCAGAAAGTTATAGCTAAACATGATGATTTTGCCAAAGCCGCTTCGGGTAAACCGCTGAAAGAACAGCTATCCATTCTCAAAGAATACCCCAAAGCATTGGCCAGCCTGAATAATGAGTTGCCTTTCACTGGAGGATATAGAGATGATATTTTTCAATTGCGGAAAGCGTGGAAAAACTCTAAGCGTATTTATATGGAAGATGTATTGCCGGATATGAAAGACTTCCTATCTAGGTACAAGTCGAGATTGGGAGCTGCCGGTTGGGATTTAAATAATTTGAGTGATGCCCAAAGAATAGCCATCAGTTTAGACATAAGTGCTTTCTTTGACACGTTCGAGAAGATGCCGAAGTATATGCGGGACTTCTTTAATGGGAAGATTCTTGAAGATGAGTTCAATATCAAGATTAATGCTGAATATACAGAAGCCAGTCAAAGTTTTTCTGATTTGCAGAAAAAGTTCAATGGAGCCACAGATGGGCAATTTGAAGCCCAAATAAAGGTTTCCACGGATTCAGAGAAAATCATTGAAGGAATACAAAAAGCGTATAAGGAAGCTAAAGAGACAACAAATCAATTGAAGCCGGTATTGATTAAAGCCGGAATAGATTTGTCAGGTGGAGCTAAAATTGACTTGTCAAAACTTCCTGACTGGCAGAAGCAAATTGTATCAGATTATAAAAAAGCTTTCGACACAATGCAATCCGGTGAGAAAGGAGCTAAAGAAATCGGTTTTTCTCTCACTGATCCAAGTAAGAATAAGAGCAAAAAGGATGTCTTTGCCGAGAGGTTGAAAGAACGGGTAAACTTGCTAAAGGACGCATATTCTGAATATAAGAAGTGGACTGATATTGTTGGAAAAGAAGAAGCTGCCAAAAAGGTTATAGAATCGGGCATTTTTGACTCCTTGTTTAGAGGGAAGGAACCGGTGGATATTGAGAATTATCGGGATGAATTGAATAAGATTCTTAACCAGCTTGACGATAAGACCGAAGTTCGTAGGGACTTGAAAGTTTCCATACGGAAAGTCATTGCGGATATTGATGCCAACGCTATGAAAGAAGCTTCGGATAAGGCCGCAAAAGAACTTGAAAGGTACGTATCTGATGTTTCAAAGAAATGGGATATATACAAGCAGCTTGTCAATGCCGGTGCAAGTAAGAAGGATGCTTCAACTTATGCTTTTGGTTTTTTGACTGATTATGAGAATGAAGCGCAATATTTAATAGATACAGTACAAAAGAAACTCAAAGAAAAGGCTGTTGATCTTCCATTCACTTTGAGTGACGATGAAGCAGAAAGTATATTAGGAGGTAAAGACAGCCCATTATATAAGCAATTTTTTAAGGTGTGGAAGGATGCTAAAGAGGCATTTGAGAAAGATAAGGTAAGTATTGCACTTGATGATACAAAGGTTATTGCCAATGCAAGATCAACGATAGAAAAGATACGAATATTAAGTGAACAGTACGCATCAAAGACTGGATTAAGTGTCGGAAAAAATGGGGAGTTGGTTGGTGATACGTCAGGTCTAAACAATGTTCAGAAGGCTTATCTTGATGAATATAATAAGAAGCTGATTGAATTAAAATCGACCTTATTACAATTGTTACCTGAATGGGAGAAAATATTTGGAGATAAAGAGCAACGTTCATTCTCTGATTTGAAAGAGGCTGAACGTATCGCAAGGGAAATCAAGAATAATGCAAAGGTTTCCTATGATAGCGATGGAAAGCCCAATGGATTTACTTCTTTTTTTACGAAAGATGATGGTAGTATTGAAAATGTTAAGGGTGCTTATTCTTTGTTGGATAAATTGATAAAAGCCATCCCCCAGTTGCAAGATGCACAGTTGGCTGTAAATCCATTCAAAACCTTAGCGAAGAATGTAAAAGAACTTTTTACTTCTGAAAAAGACAGCGACAAACTGGAAAAGAAAATCGGACGGTTGGGAGAAAGTGCCGCTGAAAGTGCTGATCTTGTCGGCAATTTTGCAGGACAGATGTCTTCCATGTTCGATGCTTTGGGCAATGAGGGTATGGCCGACACGATGGGTAATGTGCAGGATGCCATGTCTTCTATAAGCAATATCGGGCAGGGATTCGCCAAAGGTGGAATAGTTGGTGGTATTGCTGCCGCTGCCGGTGAAGCTGTAAACTGGATTGGGAAGATAGCACAAGCACATGACAAAAAGCTTGATAAGGCTATTGAAAAAAGTAAACTTCGTGTTCAACAGTTGCAATATATATACGAACAAATTGACGGTAGTCTTGAACGTTTTTTGGGCAGTGGCACGGAACTAAAACTTGTAGATGCAGAAAATGACCGTACCCGGTTGAATCAATTAAATAATCAGATTGGTGCAATACGCAATAAGGGAAAGATCAACATCTTCGATTTGATGTCTTTGCATAAATATAAGCAGGAAGCGGAAAAACTTCAAAAACGTGTTTCGGCATACGATGAAGGTGGTGCATACGGGTATCAACGTGCCTTGATGCAAGAACAACTTTCAGAATTGGAGAAACAACGGCAAGCCGAAATTGACAAGAAGAAGACGGATGATAGCAAGGTGGCTGATTATGAGAATCAGATTGCGGAGATGAAACAGCAAATAAAGGATTTTGCCGAAGAAACGGCTGAATCTCTTTATGGCATTAATTTGAAAGACTGGGCTTCACAGCTGGGAGATGCCTTGTATGAGGCATGGCAGAAAGGCGAGGATGGTGCCGAAGCTTTCAAAAATAAGGTTGCCGACATTATGGGTGATGTTATGAACTCCATTCTCAAAATAAGTATTTTGGAACCGGCCATGCAACAGCTTCAAAAGATGCTTTTTGGTGAGGATGGAATGAGTGGTTATTTCGGCAAGGATTTCTCTCTTGACGAAAAGGAGTTGGAAAGTATTGCGGACTATCTAATGGGGGTCAGTGAGAAAACCGATGATTACTATTCCATGCTTGACAAACTGAATAACTATATGGAAAAGAAATATGGTATCAGCATGAAGGAAGAGGAAGAAGACAGTGGAAGTGGTTTATCTAAAGGCATACAGAATGTTACTGAAAATACCGCTAACCTTTTGGCTTCTTATATAAATGCAATCCGGGCTGACGTGAGTGTCAAACGGGAGTATGTGCGAAGATTGGTTGAAGAATTGTTCCCGGCCTATAATGTAATAGCGCAAGCGCAATTGAAACAACTGACAATGATACAGATAAATACAGCAAAGAATGTGGAATTTGTGGAAGAAATCAGGGATATACTGCATAGGAATATAAACGGTGTAAACAAGTTTAATATATGATTATGAATAGATTGAATAGTGAATTGAGAGGCCATGCCGTATCGTATGGCCTCTGCACACAATGGCAAGGTGACTGGCAAAATAATAAAAGTCAGCAGGAACTAATTGAAATGTATATACGAGGCATTGATTTTTGTATTGAGCACGATTATCCGACAGTGGAATATATAAAAGGTAATTTTGACCGGAGTCTGCTTCATCAAAACCATATTTTTGTTGATGAACCAGTGACCGGAGGCAACAATGGTGTATATGTACTGAACGGTAAATGTTCAGGTAAACTTTCTTTCGGTAAATTTACAGCTGCTACTCTCCATTTGCGGCATGATAGTGAATTGACTCTTGAAGTGGAGGATTGTGCCAAAGTTTTTGTAAGTGTATATGATCGGGCTAAACTACATGTAAGGCAAAGCGATGTGGCTAAAGTTTATGTATATGTTCATGGTGGAAACTGTAAAGTTGAAACCGATGGCAATGTCATGGTAAGATATAAAATGAATGGGGATTAACATGCGTTTTGCAACATTCTTATTTATAGCCTTTTATATTCCTATATTATTTGAACGGTATCATAAATGACAATCAACATCTCGCCACAATACGGTAGATACGCGCATTATTTATATTATGTCTAAATTTTAGAGTAAATATAACTGTTTTTATTTACCGATTCTTACCGTTTGTTACTGATGTTTACCGAATTTATTTTATTGATTTTTAGGTTGTTGTATGGTGAAAATATCGTCTTTATATTTGCGCTGGAAACAATGCTGTAAGGTTCATTACGTGGTTGTCATGAACTGGAGTAAAATATTATAGGGCATTCTCTTTGAGGCAGACAACCACATTAGGCTTCATCGGGATTTGCCCTTTCTCTTTACTATTATGTCAAGCGTGACTATTATATTAAGGAGGGTTCAGTAGGTACGAGTAATGGCGTATTGGGGTTCGATTCCCTGCCTACTACAAGATCGGACAAAATAATTCCCCAAAAGCGGAGATGTCCGAGCCGCTGATGGGGAAAACATTAACTTTATAGTGCAAAGATATGGAAAATTTTAATCAGTTAATACCTATTGATGAGGGAAAAGGTAAAAAAAGAACAATGACCTCCTTGCAGATTGCAGAAATTACGGGCAAAACTCATTCAAATGTAATGCGAGATATTCGCAATATCCTTGAACAACTGGAAGAAAAACATAAATTCAATTTTGAATTGATGTTCAAAATCACAAAGTTAGGGAATAACGCAGAAAGAAAAGACCCTTATTATCTTCTCACTAAAAAAGACTGCTTGCTTCTCGCAAGTGGTTATGATGCAAACTTACGAGCCAAAATTATTAATCGTTGGGAAGAACTTGAAGAAAACAAGCGTGAGCTTTCCCGTAAAAGGGAGAAATCTTTGTTAAGTAAAATCTAAATTTATAATATGAAAACAAATCAAATTTTTCAATATAATGGAAGCCCTATCACTTTTTATAAAGATGATAATGTAATGGTAAATGCAACAGAAATGGCAAAGCCGTTTGGTAAATTAGTAGGGGATTGGCTTAGATTGAAAGCTACTACCGAGTTCACAGAAGCACTTTCAGCCGATATGCATATTCCCATATCGGCACTAATTCAAGTAGTTAAAGGTGGTAATAGCGAACAAGGCACATGGCTTCACGAAGATGTAGCATTGGAATTTGCCCGTTGGTTATCTCCATCATTTGCTATATGGTGTAATAAGCGTATCAAAGAGTTACTTCAATATGGCATGACCGCCATGCAGCCAACTTTGGAGCAAATGATAAACAATCCCGACCTTGTTATCAGTCTTGCAACACAATTAAAGAACGAGCGAGAAGAGAAGCAACGTCTTGAACAACAGAACGCATTGCAAGAAGAGCAGTTGCTTCAAGCCGCTCCGAAGGTCAGCTATTATGATAACCACTTGCAGAGTGTAAACACCCAGACGAGCACACAAGTCGCCAAGCAGATAGGAATGGATGCCGAAAAGCTGCATAAGAAGCTGAAAGAAATCGGAGTCATCTACCGACAAAGCGGACAATGGTTATTGCATACTCCTTATTCTACTTGGGGACTACACTCTACACGTACACAGACGTACACACGTTCGGATGGCTCGATAGGAACAAATGTTTATACTGTATGGACTACGAAAGGTGTACGTTTTATCATCGCATTATGCGAAAGCGGTTGGGACGTAAAGAAAGCCATAAAGCTGATTAAGGGTGAATTAATACCAGTAGCATAGCGTTCACTATTTATTTCTCTGAAAATTCAGAAGAATCGAGTTTTTGACAATATACTGTAATAAGCAAATTTTAAATCGTCATTTTTCGGTAAAGTTAATGGAATAAACATAGTGGGCAGCAGAAACAGATGGTGCGCTATACAGAAACGATTCTACTAAACAATTCGTAAAAAACTTAATTACAGAGGAAAAACTAAAAGAACGTAATTCCGTTCTTATACAATCAAGAGGTAATTTGCGATTCTTTTCAATACATAACAAATAAATTGGGCTGACTTTGGAGCCAGCCCTACTCATTCATGATTTTATTACTAACTATGTTCACCTAATTTAGTTTGTATTTTTTTTTAAGCTGTTTAGCGTAAGCCTTGGTAGCAGCATAAACTCTACATAGATGGTATAACTTTTCATCAAATGATTTATTATTCCATTTGGAGTCTTCACTTTCAATATCAGCTACTTTCATCAATGAAGAATCATTTTTTTGTATTTCTCTAAGAAATCCCATAGTCGAACTATCATCTTCTTTTAAATATATATATTCAAACACATTTGAAGTTTTTCCTCCAAGTTCATTTTTCCCTTTGACAGATAGTTTTATTACACATAATGAATCTGTATAATACTCTGTACTGGTATTTAATATATCAACATCGTTTCCTACGCTGGAAAACGTATCACTAATTTCAGTTTTAAGCATTTTATATGCTTCTTCTTCAAATGGCGTTTTTGTATTACTACTGCAACTAATAATAAAATATGATATGAACAGTAAAAGTAAAATGTTTTTCATTATTCCATTTCTTTTAAAATTTCACGAACTTCAATAGCTTTCATTCTTTCTATTTTTTCTTTTTCTCTCCGAATAAGGTCATTTATAAATAGACTTACGTTTGGTTGTAGATTTATAAACTCTACCAAGTCTAAATCAAATCTGATAGCCCGAACCTTACTTTTACTCGCAGGTTTTGTTCGATGATACACTCTTTTAGCTTTTTGTTCCTTTTCTATCATATATCTAAATATTTTACACCAAAATAAAAACCTACCACCACCACAAAAAGTACGTATAGTGGTAATAGACATGGCCCTCCGAAAACACTAAAGCAGATCAGAAGAATCACTACTATCCAAACTAAAACTCCTAACATATAATAACCTCTTTTATAATTAAATGCAAAAGTATTAATAAATAAAATTATGACAAATGATATTTTTTATGTTTTTCAACATACACGTGGAAGCAAGTTAGGGGTTGAGTATAATAATCTACTAAAAAATGCTTTTATGGCATTATTTTCTATGATTATATAGAAAATACAATTATATTTGCGTTGAAATAAGATTAAAGTATAAGGCCATAGAGCTTGTTGTGGAGACTAAATATCTCTGCGGCAAGCTCTTTTTTAATATATGTATATGAACGAACCGTATTCTATTTTGATGCAGAAAACTACCGAGAATGCTCCAGTCAAAGACAGCTTGGCGCATTTTGGAATTGTGTGCACAGAATTTCCGTTCAAGCCGGGTGGGGAAACGAAAGATTTACCCAAACGGGATTGGCCGGATGAAGACGGTGAAGATACTTACATACCCGATAAGCTGCTATTAAAGGCATACGACTTGGAAGCCGAGATGTGCTATAAGGGAGATTTGGGTACTGCATACGATAAAATTATGGCCTTTCAAAACTATCTCACGGGAGAAAATGGTGACGGTGCCACTTTGAAAATATATAACTCGCACACGGGTATCGGGCGGCAAGGACTTTACTTACTGGAGGTTGGAGATTTTGAATTTAATAAGTCCAATATGGATGAAGTCTTGACCTTCCCGGTAAAATTCAGAGTAACTGATCCTCGAACTCAAATAATCCCCTCGTATAGTGTTGCGGAACCGACAAAGATAGTTGCATTGGTTGAAAAAGTATAGCTGTATGGCATGGAAGGTTTATGATAAAACTGGCAATACGGTACGTTGTACACTGAAAGGTTTGGAGTATAATGGTACATGGATGGGTGCATGTTTTGTGACAAGCACTCTGAAAAGTGCCGTACCCATTCTTTTTGAGATAGGTGACTATGTTATGTACCGTGGTGAGAGGTTTGAGATAAACTATGATCCTACGGCATTAAAAAAGGCGGCAAGAAAAACTTCGGGAGAAGCGTTTGTCTATGATAACGTAAAGTTCAACTGGCCGGGAGATGAATTGACGCGATGTGATTTTCTTGATTATGTGAAAAGTGATAATCAGATACACTTCACTTCTTTGCCTAAGTTCAGTTTCTTCGCTTCGTCTATACAAGATTTGGCAGACCGTGTTCAAGTAAATCTTGACCGTATATATACCGGAGCACAAAAATGGACGGTTGCCGTACACCCTGAATATGTGAGCACTACCAATGTAAACATTGATGTGAACAATATAAAGGTATGGGGTGCATTGGAGTTGTTCAATTCAAAATTTGGTGCGAACTTTGTTATTCGTGGCCGAACAATAACAATCGGTACTGCCGGTATTGCTGTGGGCAATATTTTCAAGTATGGACGTGGAAACGGTTTGTACGAAATTCAACGTACAGCCGATGCGGATCAACAGATTATTACGCGATTGCGTGCATACGGTAGTACAAGAAATATGCCTAACCGGTATTATAATAAGCTCTCAAACAGTTCTCTTACCAATTATTTGCCGAATAACATGGCCGTGGAAAATCTGATGTTACCTGATTTTCCTAAGACAACGCTTGATCCATATATTGACAGTAAGAATATTGCTGTGCTTGGCATTCGGGAAGGGAGTGTTTATTTTGACGGTACCGGTGGTTTGGAGGAAATATGTCCTTCAATGGAAGGTATGACCGCCGAACAGTTGAAAGATGCAGGTATTTATGTATCATTGGATGCCGGGGATAATGGCAATCTTGACGAAGTGGCTGATGCCGAACAACTGACAGATGATGGTACAATGGATAGCCTGAAGGAAGGTGAAGATGTCCCACCTTTTACAATAACGCTAAAAGATGTTGGTTTCAATATAAACGATTACCTGACTTCTGAAACAGCCACCATTAGCATGAAAAACGGCATGTGTGGTGGCCGGGATTTTGAAATAACCAAATGTGAGAAGAAGGGCAATAAATATGTGCTGACTTGTAACCGTGTATATGATGAAAGTCTGAAATTATATTTCCCATACAAGGATTACAATATAAAGTCCGGTGACAAGTTTGTCCTGCTTTATATTGATATGCCGGACGTTTATATTCAGGCCGCTTCACAACGGTTGCTTGCTACCGCGAAAAAATATCTTGCAAAGAATGACTATGTGCGCTATTCGTATGAACCGAAGGTGGATGATATTTTCATGGCACGCCAACATGATGAGGCTGTTGCAAGGGGGGAAGCAAGCATACATGATACTTTGAAAGAAGGGGACTTGATGCTATTCACTGATAGCGATCTTGGTATTGAAGGCAGCATCATTATTGATACCCTTATTATCAAAGAGGGAGAAGATATGATACCGAAGTACACTATGACACTTCGGGAGGAAAAGGCTGTTGGATCGCTTGAAAAAATCCAAAATCAGATAGACTCTATTGCAGGTGGTGGGCAGGGAACCGGTGGCTTGAATACCCAACAGATACAGTCTATCATCCGTTCACTGGGCAATCAGCTTTTTCTTTCGCGCACCCACAATGATACGGCAGCTGGGCTTATCGGCTTCTTAGCCGGTGCTATCTTTGGTGCAAGCGGTTTTGCAGAGGGTTTGACCGGCTTTGGGGCGAAAATAGACAGCATGGGACGTGGGTATATGGAAAGCCTCACGTTACGCAGGTTTTTAGAGGTGCCGGAATTGCGTTTTAACCGTGCTGAAATTGTGCTTGGTGACAAATGGCGTTCTCCCGGTGCTGGAATTATAGAGAGTGTTGAGCCTGATTATGATGCTGACGGTAACTTGCTACGTTCCGGGACAATAAGTTTGAAATTACAAGACGGTGAAATAGGTGCTGTGGCTGTGGATGATATTTGCATGGGGTATTTCCATGACTATGAAACGCCGGGGAATAATGCGGTATCTGATATAGATGATAGCCGTGGCAACCGTATGTTTGCCGGTTTCTGTACAATCTATTTTCGTATTACAGAAATATTGGATGCCGGAACAAACAAAAGGTTTCGCTATGTGCTTCGTGGTGTTTCTGATCGTTGGCAATATTCTTTCCATCCGTGTGAGGCTTTGCATTTTGTCGCTTATGGCAACTTTACAAACAAGGAACGCCAGACTTCCGCTTATGAGACGAGGACATACCGCCGTTTCTTGGTAGGGGTAAATGACTGGGAGTTTACAAAGAGTATGGTTGCAATGCAGGATGGGGATTTGAGCAATCTCAACATCTTCGGGTTGGATATGACCGGTTATTCTGCTTATCTGAATAACATTTATATGACCGGCACAATCGAACAGTTACAGATAGATGCACCGGTACGCATTGAAATTGATACGCAAGGTGACAATTTTCTTGCTTATGGTGAATCAATGGAAATTACTTGCAAGGTCTTTAAAGGTTGGGAGGATATTACAGACACAGTTAGACAATGGGCTATCCGAAGGGATAGTGGAGATACCGCCGATGATGAAGCTTGGAATATCAAGCATAAAGATTTCAACGGTTCAATAACGATACATAACACAAAGGAAATTAGTGATTTAGGGAATAATTCAGTAACAGTAGTAAGTACCTTGTTTACCATAACGGCAACAAATGATACTGCATCAGTAGAAGCAATTGTGACGATATGATAGAGAGTGAAAAGAAAAGAATCAGAAAAGAGTTTCAACCGCTTACCATTGCAGTAAGCTTGAAGATAATGACACCGAATAGCCCGGCCAATCAGGTCTATAATCCGGTGGCAAATGAATATGACCCTGACCGTGGGGTTACTCCGCTGGTGATTTTACCGGAAGTCATAGCGAATGCCGCTGACGGTAGCTGGGATATGCCTTATGTCAATTCCTTGTTGGCAGAAATGAACTGGTTTGCTAATGGAGAGAATATTTCTGCAATCAGTTCATGGAATGGGAAGTACAGTATAGATACGGTTGGAGATACACGCGGTGCCATTACAATAAGCAGAAATGTGGCTCCGGGTGAAAGTTTTGAGTTGCATTTTGAAGGTCTGATAGCTGATACCCGGCTTGGGGTGAATATTCCCGTTAAGACAGACTCTATCATGTTGACAACGGTAGATAAGAGTGAAGATACCTACGGTTTGTCTATTGGGGATAGTCAGATAATCCAGTACAATCCATTTCTTGACAAGCTTTTGTTGTATGATTACAAGGTAGCCAACAATTTGATTTCTGCATCTACGGCCAATAGGAATGCGGCTTTGGATGAAAATTCATACGAGCGCACCATTCCACTTATGGTAACAAAGGGAGTGAATAAAATAACTACCGGATATACAATTGAACTTTATCAGGTGAACAGCATATCAAGTCAAACAATGCTGACTACCGCAAACCATGAAATAGTGGCTTTGTCCTTAACCAGCCTGACAATGGACTTGCGTTTGGTCGAGAAAGGGGATTACTTGCTGTTGGTGAAGGTTGGTGGAAAGGAGGTTGCAAGACAACAGTTCTCCATCAATCGTGTTTATCCCAAATTTACGTGCATACCAGCAAGTCAGGCTTCCATTAATCCTGACGAAATTCTGCATAGGAATGTGGCTATGGTACAGTGGAATGGTGAGATTGTACCGATACCGGCACCAATTATCCGCATGGTATGGTTTACGGACAGCGCGAACAAGACCGGGGTACAATGGCAGGAAGGGGAAAAAACTGTGATAATGTTGGATGGAACCGGTATTGGTGAAACTTATCTTGACGATTGGTTGGACGTGTACATTAAGGCCGAGCAAAAAAAGGCTTTCTCTGTATTGACTGATGGGACAAATGAATATACGGACAGTAACGGGAACATATATATAAATAATTGATATGAGGTATGTTGTAGCAAATAAGGAAAAGGCTTTGGATGCCGGGGTTCTGTTGTTGGGGCACTTGGTAAAGGGAGAATCCATCATCTTGAATGAAAAGGAGGTAATGTGCCTGCCTTCTCTTGATGGAGAACTGGAAGATAGAATACTGTTGTTGGACGGTATCGTTTATACTAATACAAGCATGAATCAAATTATATCAGAAGGAGGTTGGGAATATGGCAGAAAATTATAGTGCCCAAAATAGCATCACGATTAAACGTCTTCGTTCCAATGACAGCCTGATGCTGACTTTTGAAAATAATGGCATTCCATTGTTTCAGGCCGTAGATGAAGAAAGTGGGGCTGTCTCTCCTGATTGGAGTATAGCTGCGAATCAGCCGGTACGGACACCCAAAGTAACTTCGGCACGTGGGTTGGCGGTCAGTTTGTCTGGTCATAGTTGGGCTTACAATGGAGTGGCTTTAAATTTTAACGGTGCGGAAAGTGGAGGTTGGAAAAAAGACAGTACGGGCAAATTCTCTTTGAATACCAGTACCGGTGCCATTAAAATTGTCGGAAACTTGGCAAGCAAAACGAATATTGCAGGAGATACATTGACTTATTCATGTGTCGCTTCTACGGCAGGTGTTGAGTATAATTTGACCGGGGAACTGCCTATTGCCATTCAGAATATGGGAGCCAGCTCTTACTATCTTGCTATTCTTGCAAGTACCGAACAGTTAACAAGCAAAGTAACAAGTTGTACTCTGACTACCAAGCTGTATGCCGGTGCTAATGCTATTACCGATTACTATATAAAATGGTATAAGGACACGGCGGTTTGGACTGATAAGAACGGACAAAAGAGCATTACTGTTACCCGTGATGATGTGGATGGTACTCAATTGTTCATAGCGGAAGTTTATCAGTCTTCAAGTGCTTCACAGCCGATAGCACGTGCTGGGGTACGCATTGTTGACACAGCAGATGAATTTCAGATTGTGTGTTATATAACTTCTTCTAACAAAGAGGTTGATACCGGACAGCCCGTTACAGTAAGTGCCAAGATTGTAAATATGACTACTGGATCAACTTATACTCCTACTTCCGCATCGTGGACTATGGATGTGATGGATAAGGAAAACTGGAAGAGTTTGAAACATTCTACAACAAATTCTATATCTGTAACAACAACGGAAACTGACAGAAACGGGACTCAATATGATGTTGATGTTTTGGCAGAATGTCATTTTAATTAACATAAAAACAAAATAATATTATGGCAACTAAAGGATTAGGAAATGAAACATTGGTGACCTCCATTCTGCGTTCCAATACAGTATTGGTGGAAGTTGGTGGTAGTGTCAGACGCATTACCGTGGAAAACTTCATGAATGCTATTAATAATGGTGACGAACAAATGTTGAGGCAGGTGGCTTGGGGGATTCCAATCAAACAATCAACCCAAAGTAGCACGAACTATGGTGTGATAGGTAATACAGCCGCATGGACAGAATACAAGTTGTATTGTGGCCGTTATCTCGTAACGAATGATGGAAGGGCTGCTAAAATGTCCCCTACCAATAGTGCGGTGTTTGCTGATGGTACTGCGGTGGATGAAACCAAAGGGCATGTGATGTGGATAGGGCCACGTTTGTATTATCGTGTACAGACTGACAGTGTAAGTGGTGTACCAGTCTTATGGCTCTCGATGCTACCTATTGGCGGTGAGTTTATTGGTGGGGCAAATGGTGGAATGTATAACTGTATCGGTGCATACAAAGGCTCCATGTCAGGTAGCGCACTTGTTTCACGTTCAGGAGTTGCACCGGCAGGCAGCAAGACAATCAACGCATTTTGGAATGCTGCACAAGTGAACGGTAAGGAATGGGGACTGACCGATTACGATCAGAGAAAGCTTATTATGATGTTGGGGCTGTCCCAGTACGGAGATACCAATATTCAAGCCAAACTTGGTTATGGTGTGGGTGGTAGCTCCAGTAAAGACTTGTGGGCTGCTGCGGCAGCATTGCAAACTGGCGCAACAAAGAGTCTCGGTGACAATTGGGGCAAAATAGCTATTTCTGTGGTGAATGGAAGTAATACTGGAGTGGATTGTTCACGGGTGAACATGATGGGTATAGAAGATCCTTATGGGTGGCAGTGGGAATTTCTGCAAGGAGTATTTTGCGGTAGTTCCAACAATAGTGCTCAAAGTGGAACGGAAATTTTCATTTACAAAGGAAACCGTTTACCGACTACTGCTGAATTAGCTGCGCATCCAAATGGTGAATACAGACAAGCTACCCGTCAGACAGCTTCCGGTCAAGTGCAGGAAATAATTCTTGGGGAGCATTTTGATATTTTCCCGAAAAAGATTGGTGGAAACAGCACTTCTTATTGGGCTGATTATTCATGGGCAAACACTACTGGGCAGCTGGTTCTTTGGGGCGGTAATGCGGATAACGGTGCGAATTGCGGCCTCGCTTATGCGACCTCGCATGACGGTTGGTCGAACTCGGATGCGCGTATCGGCTCTCGCCTTGCGTATTTTGGGAATTTAACATTTGTTAGCGGTGCATCTTTGATGGCTGCATGATAGATTTTAAAATATTAGTTCTTTGAATTTCAGTTAATTAAAACCCGTCCACCTTCTCGTTTTACGACAACGGATAACGGGACGAAAGCCGAAAGGCGTGGACGGTTGGTAGAGGGGAACAAGAGCTGGTTCTTTGGGGCGGTAATGCGAATAACGGTGCGAATTGCGGCCTCGCTTATGCGAACTCGAATAACGATTGGTCGAACTCGAATGCGAATATCGGCTCTCGCCATACTTATTTATCGTAGAGTAATCTGCGAGTTCTCCGAGCCATGACCTTGCAGGATTTGTATCGTTGCAACGTAGTAATCAATTGGTTACGATGTCAGAAAATCAAGAATGCGGAAAGGTTGCCCTATTTGCGAAAGGCGACAAGCGGTGTTAGTAGGTTGGTTCTCGAAAGCTCCGGGCGAATTATTCAAGCAAGCAAAAACGGCTTGCAGTTATCGGAATAATTAGAATGGTCTGAACAAGACAAAATTGGAAGTATGGTGTAAATTTTAAAACAAAGCAGCAGTGAATATTGGAAGAAGTGATATTGATTGGAAGAGTCTGTCGCATGATGAAATTGATATAATTATAGCGGAAAGGATAGAGGCTGACAATAGACGAATTAAAGCAAACGGTGGAAAGAAATCTAAAAGAGCCGGGTATATTCTTGAACGTATAGCAGAGATAAATAATTTACGTGAAGCGGACAAAGAAGCACAAGATGGGAAGGTTAAGAAAAACCGCTTTATCAGGCGGCATAATCTACACCCGGAAGAAGACCTCCGAGCTTTGCAGTTGATGATCCTGACATTGGATTTTCCGGCACCGGATTATAGCGTAATGAGAGTAAAAAGTGATGCAGGAAAGGTTCGAGATATTGTCAAACAGAAATATTTCCCGTGGCGTATATTGCACCATGCAATTATGAGGGTGATTGAAGAAGATGTTTATAGAAATTTGATTTATGATACAAGTGCGTGTATCAAGGGAAAGGGATTACATTTTGGAGTAAGGAGAATGAAACGTTTTCTTCACCGGTACCCGGAATACAAATGGTTCGTAAAGACTGATTTCAAAAAGTTCTATCAAAGTATTCTTCATGAGCTTATTGTTGCTGCATTGAGAAGGAAATTCAAAGATGAACGATTTATTAAATTGATCGAGATAGCTGTTTTATCGTATGACAGCGGAACAGAGTTAGTTGACGTATTGGAGAATGAAGTTGAACGGAAGAAGAGGTGTTCCGATTGGAGCATTTACAAGCCAACCTATCGGGAATTTTGCGGCAAGCCGGATAGATCATACAATGAAGGAGAAATATCGTGTCAAATGCCTGCATAGATATTGCGATGATAATGTTATGCTGGCTCGTTCTAAGGCCGAAGCGTTGTTTCTTATTCGTGCGTATGAACGGGAAAGTGCAAAAGTTGGGTTGGTAGTTAAAGCAAACAGTTGTATTGCTCCGATAGGAACAGAAACAAAAAATGGGAACAAAAAGCATAGAAAGCGAAAACGTAGTAAGAGGAAGAAGGATTAACTTTTTGGGCTATTGCTTCACGAAAGATAATGTTCGGATGCGTAAAAATATGAAAAAGAACTTTGCCCGAAAGGTGAAACGAATAAAAAGCCGGAAACGTAACCGCGAGATACGAGCTTCATACTGGGGCTGGTGTAAGTGGGGAGATTGTAAGAATTTATGGAGAACAATAACAAATAATGATATGAGTTTTGCAGATAAAGGTATCAAACAGAGTGGTAGAACAAAGGACGGAAAGAAGTTCTTCGATGTAAAAGAGACAAGATTGATGGATATTCTCAATGTCCCTATAACAGTGGTGGACTTTGAAACGAATGTGAAGACAAAGCAAGGTGAAGGTAGATATTGTGTTCTTTTTGAACAGAACGGACAACGTAGCAAATTCATAACGAACTGTTACAATCTGAAAGATGTGTTGGATCAGGCTCGCGAAGCGGAGAATAACGGTCAGAAGATTTTTCCAGTGGAAAATGTGATTGTCAAGCGGCGTTCGTTAGGTGACGGGAAGAGTGCTTATTATTTTGAAGAATAATTATAAAAATGGAGGTAATTTATGAAAAGTTATGGAACTCTTGTAGGAGAACTGCCGACTGGTATTGAATTTGTAGTTGAAGGTGCGTTGCTACGCATTTACTTCGACTTTGAGAGAAGAGAAGCTGTTCAAAAGGCCGGTTCGGAAGATGTGGTGGTTGAAGACCAGTATGTCTGTGAAAACGTGGATGTTGAAGGGGAACATGATTATGACAGTATTGTAAGTGCCATTATCATGGAACGTTATGATGCGAATAAACGTGATGCCATTTTCGCCAACTTGGAAATGGCACGTGATATGGCTTCGGAACTTGACGAAGGTAAGCGTGCCGAATATCTGAAAGAATACACTGATTATCAGAGTTATCGTATCAAGGCTAAGGAGATCGCAAAAGAAGTATTAGCAAAATTGAAGTAATCCGGTATGGAGGCGCAAGGGCATATATTAATACGAAGAAAGGCCAAAAATGGAATTGACGGTACTAATGGGGAACCGGGGAAAAACGGGCTGCAAGGCTGTATTCTCCGGCAATCCGAATGGGCTAAAGGCATAGAGTATCGCAATGACGAGGCTTTGACTTCCGGTACCCGGTACTTGGATATTGCAATTGTGACTACCGGTGCTAATACGTTTAATGCGTATAAATGTCTGAAAACTCATACGTCCAGTGATTCCATTCCGGTGACAAATACAACTTATTGGCAGAAGTTTAATTCTTTGGTGCCAGTGTACACTCCGCTTATCATGGCTCAAAATGCTATTCTACGGTTCATGCAGGGTAATCAGCTTTTGATAATGAAGGGCGATAATAAAACGGTTGCAGCAGGTCTTGTTGGTGGTGACTATCCGTTATGGGTTGGAGCTACAACACCGACTGATGCGCCATATAAGGTGAGTATAGCAGGGAAACTCTATGCGGCTGGTGCGGTTATTTCAGGTGACAGCACTTTTGAAGGTACATTGAAAGGTGTATCAGGCTCTTTTACAAGGTTGAATTGCGTGAATGCTGCTGGTGATGCGGTTGGAGGAATCAGCTTTGGAAGTGATGGAAGAATGTGGTTTGATGGTGATATGTATCATCAAGGTACTAAGGATAACCGGTCATTACGTTTCTACACTTCTGACTTATGGTGTAGAGGCGTGTTTGGCGCAAGGGAAAGAAGCATTATGGTAGTTTACGGCTCCTATGCCTATGTGTACACAAAAGGTGCTGATAAAACCGGTACTTATATACCTTTGACTTCCGGGACTTCCTCTGCTAACGAAACTTATTATACAGTTCCTTGCTATTCGCCAAGATACGATTATAACGGTGAAACTTCGGGTTTTCCAGTTGATACGGTTATATTTAGAATAACATCGAATGTAACCTACCGTTATCTTTTGAGTCTTGCCGTCACCCAAAGGATATTCGTGGTTAATGCAAATGACAATTATAATAATGTTCAGATATACGCGAATGGAACAAAGCAAACATTGAATGGCGGTTCCATGCACCATTGTATGCAGTTGGTGGATTTTATGTATCCGTCACCGAACTCTGACTGGTTGGGAAGAGGACTGATGTTCGGTGCTTCAAATGATAATGATTGGAAGTGATTATGAAAAGGATAAATTTTGAAAGAATTGAGATATTTGTTGATATTGATAAGACGAGATGTTCCGTTGAGAACTACAAGAAGGATTTTGCCAATATCATTTATCAACTTGGCAGGGGAATAGAGGCTCATGCCCTCGCATTTAAAATATTCAACTCCAATGGAGAAATTGAGTATAACGATGAAGAGTGTAATATGATTAAGGAATACGCAAGTTTATGTTCCCCAGCCTTTATTGATGCTATCAACAAATTACTATTGGAATAAAAATAATAAACGCAAACACAAAAGGATATGAACGACATTATTGAAACATTCATTCACGACCATTTGTTTTTACATTTGGTTTTGATAGCGGTAAGTATGACAGCTATCATAATCGCAATGGGGATAGATTTTATTTCGGGGATTCAGAAGGCGAAACAACGTGGGGAGCTTCGTACCTCGAAGAAGTACAAAATGACAGCGACAAAAGCGAAGAAATATTTTAATCCGTTTCTGACACTGGTTATGATTGATCTTATATGTTGTATTGTCATTCCATTTCCAGTATTCGCTATGTTATGGGCGGCTTATTGCGTTTTCTGTGAGTTTAAATCGGTACGTGAGAAATCATGGGAAAAGGCTGAACTTCGGAAAGCGGAAAAGACTATGAGTATAATCATTGAGAATAAAGATGATATAGCACGGCTGGCTGCACAAATATTGTTTGAAACACAAAAAGAGAAGGAGGATAAAAATGACACGGGGACTACGGAATAACAATCCGTTGAATATACGGAGAAATAATACAAAATGGCAGGGCTTGTCTGTAACGCAGACAGATAAAAGTTTCTTTCAGTTTAAAACTATGGCATACGGTTACCGTGCTGCTTTTAAAACTCTTCAAACTTATATTTTTAATAAGTATGACACTGACAAAGATGGTACGGCCAACGAACTTGAAGATGTTATTATGCGCTGGGCACCGCCATGTGAGAACAATACTGACGTGTATATTGCCACAGTTGAAAAGCGTTCGGGCATATCTCGTCATACTGTTCTGAATAGAAATAACCGGGAACAACTTATTGCGGTAGTGGCTGCAATGAGTTATGTTGAGAATGGCGTTCCTGCAAATATGGATGATGTAAGGAAAGGTTGGGAATTGATATAGGAAACAAACATATAAACACATAGAAGATATGGCAAACTTGAATTTTACTCTTAGAGAAGAGGATTGGTACGAAAGCCAACCTATACAGTTATCTACTGAGAAATTTGCTATCAGCATTAATTTTGGAGATGCAGCAAACAATAGAGTTGTTGTGTACAAAAGTTCTAATGGAAAGGATTATGTACCTTACAAAACAGCACTTGGGGTTGGAGAGTTCTGTGATATGAATGTCGACGGGTTGATAGCTGGACAATATGTTATGGTAGGATGTAATGAACTTCCTATTTCATCTTCATTTTTGGAAAGTTCTGATGGTAGCAGCAGTGCGAGCAAATCGGATATTTTAGCAGAAAGCGGACGTGCTCAACTGGCAGAGTCCCAACTGGAACAGTCCATAAATGCGGTGAAGACCGCTTTGGATGAATTGGTTGGTACTGTTGATGCGACTACGGCCATTGACACCTTCAATGAAATTGAAACCTTCCTTGCAGGAGTAACCAATGAAAAAACTCTGACTGGAATGTTGGCTGTTACTGATGGAAAGGCCGTGACCGCACAAACAACGGCTGATGCTGCAAAAAGTACAGCTCAAACAGCTCTTAGCAAAGCCACTGCCAATGAAACAAAACTTAATACAATACCTGAAATGCCGGAGAATGACGGTAAGATATATGGTTTCTGTAATGGTGCATGGGTAGTTATTGCGGAAGTTGGTAAAAATGTATATACAGATTGATTATGAGATTGAAGATAGGTATAGGAGTAATCTTTGTGTTACTCCTTGCGGCAACCTTTTTGATGTACCGGTTGTGGCAGGAAGAGAAGAAGGAAAGTGCCCGACTTTCAGATAATATGAAAAGTCTCTGTACTGGGCTTGAAGAATATAAGATTAGGGATAGTCTAAATGTGGTTGAAAACCATGTTTTACGGCTTAACATAGAAGAATTGAAAGAGCTGCGGAGTGCGGATGCAAAACTAATAAAAGAATTGAATCTGCGTCCAAAAGAAGTCGAATATATCACAACCACAAAAGTTGTCACTAAAGACAGTATTGTATTTGTTCTGAAAGACAGCTGTTTCAATTATTCAGATAAATGGGTGGATTTTTATGCAAATATTCCTGACAGCACATTTACTTATGAAGTGAGAGACAGTCTTTCAAGTGCGATAAGCCGGATATATAAACACAGGTTCCTATGGTGGAGATGGGGGACAAAGGGGTATAAACAAACGATAGTCAATCATAACCCACGAAGCAAAATCGTTTATAATGAAATTGTAAAGGTGGAACATTAATTAATAAGAAGGGAGCCGAAATGCTCCCTTCTCCTTTTTCTTTAGAAAGGCAAATCGTCTTTTTGTTCCCCAAAATCCACTGGCGGTTGAGGTATGGCAGTTTGTACGGGTGCCGCGGTGGATGATGCCCCCTGATAATAAGTTTGGGGCTGTTGCGCTGCGGTAGGCTGTCCTGGATTACGGAGTGTTGCTTTCCAGCAAGTAATGGAGTTAAACCATTTTCCTTGCCATTCATTCGCATTAATATCTATTTCAATATCAACGTCTTGCCCGACTGCTAATCCAAAATTCTGAATATTGCTATTCATTACTGAAAAAGCGACTTTTTTAGGGTATTGGCCGGGAATTTCCAAAACGAAATCTTGTCTTTGCCAGTTGTTACCATTTTTTGAGACACCCGATTGTATCGGTTGTGCCACAATAATTTTTCCTTCTAATTTCATTGTTCGCTTATAAATAGTTAAACACTATATGCCCGGCCTTTTCAAGTTTACGGGCATAATCTAACATTCTTTCTTTAGTGCTGAAACTTTCATCATTCCACCAAATGCCAAATCTTTTAATCTGACACTGATAGCGTTTGTCTCCTAATAGATTCTCGGATATTCCTATACGATATTTTGCCATTTTTATTCATCATCCCCAGCCGGATTTAACTTGTCTGACTCATTGATTGCGCGGCTGATAATATCACAATCAGTAAGTTTTCGTTGTATGATAGCCATCCCCCTTTTGCAATTATCACTTTGATTGAGGTCACAATACCCTCCCTTATATAAAATATCAGAAAGTTCGTCCAATACTTTAAGTGTGTCAGTGAGCCGGAGATATGTTATTCCGGTTACTTCTTTGTTGTATGGACGGACTTCTTCTATCCGTTTGTCAAGGGATAGACAAGCAAGCTCTGCCATACATCTTGTAAGTTCTACTTTGGCAAGTAAGGCACTGTTTTCAATCCGGCATTTGTCAAATTCCAGTTTAATGGAGTATTCCATTTTAAGCAGATCAGGTTGTACTTCATCTGCAATATACTGGTTAGCATCAGCCATGAAAAAAGCCCGGTGTCCAGCTATTTTATTGATTTTCTTTTCATATTGAAGCATCAACTGTTCCAGTTTATTTCCTTGCTGCTTTACGCGGAAACGACAAAGCCTTGATTTACGTAATTCACTTAACATTTCTACAATTAAGGAACAAACTATGTCATTGGTGAACAATATGTTATATATTGCTGCCAGTGTGATATTTTCAGCTTTTAACTTCTTGTCTTTTATATCACCTATTTTTCTTTCCATAAGTTCATGAAATCTTTATAGACACATGGTAGTGCAAAGATAAGGACAAACGTCTCAACAATCAACTTTATTAATTGTCCGGTTCCTATATCAATCCATTCTGTTTTTATTATAATTCATTTTGGCTTCAATGAGTGAATCAATGTCACATTTGAAATGATGTAGTGTACTTAGGGCAACAATGATTACATCTGCCAGTTCTTCTTCTACATCTAAATACTCTTTAATATGTGGAGATTTCTCACCCGTACACTCAAAGACTTCGGCAACTTCTTCAAGCAGATCGCGGTGAAGATTGTTGTTGCTATCATTGTCGGGATCAATCTTTCCACGTCTTACGGCACATTCATAAGCTTTCTGCGCGATCTCATTTAATTTTCCCATTATCAATATGTTTTATCCAGTTATTATCTTTCTCCAAAAACCATTGCCAGCCATTTTGGGGCTTGATTTTTCGTTTTATATACCGGCGAACTGTGGCATAATTCAGATTTAGCTTTTGGGCGGCTTGGGTTATTGAATCGAATCTATACCATTTGCCTTCGGGAGTGATTGCGATACACGCAAAGGCATGGGCGTTTCCATTAGACCAATATCTATGTCCTTTCAAAGCCTCGCTGTGTCTTTTTCTTATTTCAACAGCTCTCTCTTTGCCATAGTATTCTTCATAGGTTTTTCCTCTTAATCCGTGGTGATAGCCTTTATTGAAAACATTATGTCCGTTGACAACCCGTGTGACCGGTATTTCAGGGTCTAATCTTAATTCCATATTATTCCTTATTTTTGTAATTATCTCTTCTCATTTGGTGATAGCGATAGTACATGGATAAGTCGAGTTTACGAATGAAATTATCATCCGCTTTCATGTCAGAAACTTTTTGGGCAGGCTTGACTACCTCAAAGAAAATTCTCTTTACCGCATACCTTCCCTTTTCAAGAGAATAACATTGCACTGATCCTTCATAAGCATAAATAAGCCCGGCAAAATCAGGGACTTCATCGGGCTTTATCAAACTTTTTGGTACTATATAATAAAAATAATTGGTACGTTGGCCGGAAGTGACAACATCAAACTTGTTCTTGCCATATTTATCACTTTTCTTTTTATCCTTATGGAAATCACATCTGCTTACTTTTACTTCATATTCATAAGTCAGGCGTGACCGGGTAACTTCCAATAAGTCAGCTTCCCATTTCCCGACAAAAATATTGGGAAAGATGCGGTTTCCTTTTTTATCACGAAAAACATGATCGCAAAAGCCTTGTATAATATCAAGTGTTTTCATTTGATCTTTCCATGTTCCTTATCCAGTTCATACTCAAAAAATCCTTTTGCCTTATCATAAAGTCCGTCCTTTATATCAGAGAAATACATAGCGGCATTAAAGGCTTTCAATGCTGCCACACGAGCTTTCTTCTTATAATAGTCTGCCCGTTTGATCGTATTTTCTTCTTTTCTACGTTCTTGCTGTTCCAAATATCGGTCAACCGCTTCTCGTCCCCAACGGAACATGTCTTCTTTGTCGGCAAAGGTGGCAGATTCTTCACGGATCAGCCTTTTCTCCGAGGAAATGACATAAGCTGATATTCCTTTGTATCTACGAATGGAAACGGCTATGTCGAAACCTTTATAATTTTGCTGTTCAACATAGCCGCCAAGAGTATATGGGAAGTCTGTCTTTTCTATCATACAGCTTTGATATTGATTAGTGGCACAATTGTATCAATAATTTCTACCGTAGGTTCTATAAGCTCTTTTATTTCCTGAACATTTTTGTATGCCATAGGACTTTCATCCAATGTCCCTTCACATACGGAAGTGGAATACACTTTGCTCATTTGGGTTTTGAATGCGTCCATTGATAATCTTTCTTTAGCTTCGGAACGGGAGTATAAGCGTCCTGCACCATGTGGTGCAGAATAGTTCCAGTCTTTGTTTCCCTTACCACGACAAAGAAGAATACCGTCTGCCATATTCATAGGAATCACAACGTAATCATTGGCGTATGCGGCAATAGCCCCTTTACGGATTATCATATCATCAAAGCTGATATAGTTATGGACTGTCTCAACGGATATTGTAGCGTTCCAGCTCAAAGTTCTGATTATACGCTGTATAATCAACTTGCGGTTGAATGCGGCATATCCTTGTGCGATCACCATGTCACATAAATAGTGGAGCATTGCTTCATTTGTGAGATACCCGGAATATTCGGCAAATTTTTCCTTCAAACGTAGTATTTCAGTTTGCATGAATTGTGGCTCAACAGTGGACTTCAAGCGTTGAATTTCATTAGAAAAAGCCTTTTTATCAAATTTTGCTATTTCTGCATGGTATTTACAGACCTTCACACCAAAGTTGCGCGATCCGGTATGTATTGTAAGAAATATATTATTGGTTGACTCGGCACGCCCCAGTTCTATAAAGTGGTTTCCACCTCCCAATGTACCTAAAGAGTTGTAGAATGTGCCTTCATTTATCCCCACCTTCTTACAAAGTTGTGATACATATTCTTCATTAATAACTGGTTTGGTTAGTTGGTATTTAGAGCAGAACTGATCCATTCTGATAGATAAGAAGGTAAACAAATCTTCCTTTTCTTGTTTGGATAAAGATTGTTGGTTAATCTCAAATCCCATAGGTATGATGGAACGGATTGCATGATTAATGTCCGGGAAAGAACCTTCTGTCATTGCGTTTTCAATTTCTACACACAACATTCCACAACCAATATCCACTCCGATATGATTGGGGTTGACACGATCTGTAACTGGCATGGTGAATCCAATCACTATATCTACTCCCTGATGGGTATCAGGCATAATACGAACCGGAACACCAGTCGTAACCGGATTGTTCAAAATGTTTTGTATCGTTCCAATAGCTTCATTTTCTATTGTATTTGCAAATATTTTACAATCTTTGCCGAATTTTCCTTGTAATTCAATCATAATCAAATCTTTTCGTTAAGTTTTTCAAGAAGTTCATTCGCACAGTTCTTTGCGTATTCTTCATCTTCATCATGAAAGGACTTGACTGTTATCCAAATCCCTGCAAATTTAACTTGCACTTTGTAATCAGGAAGAAGGTATTTCTCTCTGTTTCCGCTGCGATTATCTTCTACGAAGGTAGTCGTTTTATTAATTCTGTACTGTTTCATCATTATTTATTTCTTTAGAGTGGCAATTTCTATCAAGTATCTTAATGCACTGTTTAATCCCAGTATCAAATCCTTCTTTATAGCCTTTGGTATGCTCACCTAAAACATATATAGTCATTGACAGCCAAAATAGAAGTATGCCAACGGATTTATACCAGCATGGTAAAGATACAGAAAAGGGTTTTAAAGTGATAGAGAAATCACCGATCCACAGAAGACCGGCAATGAGCATGAATAAATATAAGATTTTCATCATTTATCATTGTTAAGTTCAACATATTTGCCTTGTAAAGAGCAATTCCTTAAAATTTCGGCATTTTCCCGGCCAAATGCAATAAGAACACTACCGCAACCGGGGCTGTCCCCACGTGTTCCATCGGGACGGAAGAATTTTATTCGATTCCTCAAAAACATCATACCGGTTGCTTTCGTGAAGATGATGTCTTGAAACTTATTGCTGTCACACCGGTTAAAAAGTAGTGCTATACCGTTGCCGTGTTCTGCCAATTTCTCTACAAACTGCCACATAAGCGGTTTGGAGTACGGAGGGTTAAGCCAAATTCGCCCCCCCCCAATTTTGTATAAGACCATTGTCCTGCTTGTTGTACATGATTTTTGCAGTAGGCCAAAGAGGGTGCATGGGAGCACATGGATCAAGGTCAAATTCACCTAATGCTTCAATGATTTCTCGTGGTGTGTACCATTCATCGGAAGCGTTTGCAGATCGTTCAAAAGATGTATTCATGTATTACTTACATTTAGGATTTTACGAATTTCTATATGATCGCAATTTTCATCAGCCTTTTTCAGAATATAAGCAATCTCTTCTTCCTTCCTCATGTTCTGTGGACGTTTCGTTGCTTCTGCTCTCAATTCAGAAATAATTTTATCTACTTCAGGATTAGGAGTTTCATATAATTTTTTAAGTTCAGCGGCTCTAAGTTTAATAAGTTGCTCTGTCTTTTTGTTTAATTTCATCTTACAACATATTCTGTTATTCGTAAATTGGTAGTTTCATAAAACACATCCACATAGTCTTGCCATGTCTTCCGGTGGTGTGACCGAACAACGGCTGCCGTCCGATGGCTTTCAATACTTCTCTAACCGTTATTTGCTCTTCATTCCATTTGAAAATGAGAACGCCGTAATCTTCAAGTACTCGAAAGCATTCATCAATTCCTTTTTTTATCACCCTTGGCCAATCTTCGGGAAGTTTACCATACTTCTTGGCCAACCAACTATTTTGACCAACCTTTAGAAGATGGGGCGGGTCAAATACCACCAGTTTAAAGGATTTATCCAAAAATGGCATATCGGTAAAGTCAGATACAATATCCGGATGGACTTTCAGGCTTCGACCGTCGCAAAGAGTATGCTCTTCATCTCTGATGTCAGCAAACAAGATCAAAGGATTTTCCTTGTCGAACCAAAACATCCGGCTACCGCAACAGGCATCTAATATGATTTTCGTTTCACTCATTTCTATTTTATAATTCGTCAAACTCTTTTTGTAATTCTTTTATCTTACTATCCAAAGCATACATATAGCACTGAAGGAAATTCTTACCAAAAATTTCTTCCTTTAATGGTACATCATTGTGCATTCTGTTGTATGTAAATATCAATCCACCACCATATTTTATGTTAGAATTTTCAAGTGCCATCTTATGATCTTTGTATTCCTCTATTTTATTGTTGATTTCTATTGCTTTGTTGAATTTATCTTTATCCATATTTCTCCTTTCCATCTATCCTAGCAGCATATACATTGCTATTAGGAATAGATAATAAATTGTTGTTTTACTCATTTCTTTCTTTTTTATTACATATTGCAATCTCCACACATATCCACAAGGGAATCAAATTCTTCTCGTGAGTATTCAAATCCATTGATTACGATTACCTCGTTACCATTTTGGTCAAAATAAACTCCATCATTCATTTCTGTTCGGTTATGAAGGTTTATTAATTACCAAGTCGCACTCAGGTGCCCATCCTAAAGATTTCGCACCATCCCATACATTGTATAACCATTCATCCACATATCCCTTTTGTGGATTAAAATTAGAATGATGGAGGTTAATTATCTCAACCTCTTTGCCAATCTTAGATTTATCTGGATGATTGGCTATTTTTACTTTTTCTCCAATCCTAAATTTAGCTTCCATTACTTCCGTTTTTTAGTTGGTATATAAATTGGGGATGCTTTCCCTTTATTGTTTTTGTTTATGCCATTCATTTGTTCAACCATCTTTTGATTGAAGATGGTTGAACCAGCAAGACCTTTGATATTCTTTCCCATATTAGTTCCTTTCTATATCATTTTACGGTTTTCTTTTAATTCTTCTTCACTGATATGTGTATTAGAATGATCGTCAAGATTAGAAATGTATTTGTGTTATTAGGGCCACAATACAAACACATTTTGGTAAAAGGTGAATATACCCTTCCACACTTCGGACAAATCCAACCTTGCTGTCCGAACATTCCATTAAAGTTTACTTCATTCATAATTACTCGGTTATTGGTTTATCAATCGGCATCCAGTGGGTTATATCCTTATCTTCAATCCAACCATTGGAGAGTGCCCACATGCCTTTGTTATATCCTTTATCTCTCCGCAGCCATCCTATGACATAATGCCGGATGGAGTTCTTATCATAAAGAAGAACTTCCTTGTTAGGCTCCGGCAACCGTTCCTTAACACTTATCCAAAGAGATTGCTTCGACTTCCATTCTGCACCTTGAACGAAATTCATCTCTCCAAACTTTGCCAAATCTTTACCGCTCAAAGTTCTGTCAACTGTCCTATGATTAAATAGGATATTTTCACTTGCCGCTTCTTCTACTGTCTGTTTCATTTATTCCCTGTCAAATAAATTAGTTTGAACCAACGTTCCTCTCTCTGTTTTTATCTCCCCAAAACATTCCCGGTGAAAACGTTCTTCTTGTGCTTCAAAGTATTCTTCATCTATTTCAGTTGCATAGAAATCGAATCCAAGTCCATAAGCAGCTATTCTGCTGCTTCCTGAACCTAAATGACTATCAAAAATTTTGTCTCCCTCTTTGGCGTTTTTTCTTAATATTTCAGCATATAATTTCACTGGCTTCTGACAACGATGGATATTTCCACCTCGTTCTCCAATTGTACACCGGTTTAGAGTTATGATCCGAAGAGCCTTGTCAAAACTACTCCATGCCAATTCACCGTCAGACATAGTTAATCCATGTTGTCCTTTATCCCAAACAATCCAACCCATTTTGGGAGGAAGATAGGTAGTAAAGTAGTTACCACCAAAAATTATTTGATTCTTCGATACCCTGAATAGTTCCTCAAAATATTTCTTTCCGGGGGGGACTTATCCCAATCCTTTCTTTTATATTGTTTAAAGCCTAAATGCTTCGGCATCCCACCTTTGTGCATTATGTCTATGCCATACTGGGGATCGACTATCGCTAAATCAAAGAACTTATCAGGAATCCCCTTCATGTATTCCATACAGTCCATGTTATATACTTCGCTTATCGGCATTATTTATATCCTTTCTATTCTGTTATTATTAATTTCATGTGCATTCTTGAAATCATTTTCTCTTCTTCTTTCAACTTATGATAATAATCTATAGCTTCATCTTTAGTATTGAATGTACCAACACACGAATAATGCCAAGATTCGAAAGGATCTTTGAGGATATACAAGTTGTATGAACCTAAGACCGTTTTCGCCAAATAGTAAGGATCTCGTATCATAATGTTCATTCCATTTTTATTTACTCGCATAGTCCATGAAACAGACTCATGCAGGCATATCCACCTTCCGGCTCGAACATATCAGGGGTATGTTCTTTAACGTACTCCAAAACTTCCTCTACATAAGGATATTGTTTGTTTTTACAGAATCTTTGAGGTATGTATAATGGAGGAAAGAAGGAATGTCCTACGCTTTTCTCTGCTTGAATTAGGCGTTGGCACATTTTAGGATCATTTTTGGCTATGAGTTCGATTTCTTTGTGCCGACACATGATACACGGGAAACATCCAACACGTGAGAATCCACGATAATACAATGGATTCGGTTTCTGCCCTGCATCCAGTATGCAATCTATAACTTGCTGTGCACTCCATTTGAAGATCGGTCTTAGAACAGAAGCGTCATATTGGGAACACCATTCTTTGACATCCTTACTTCGATAGTTTTCAGTTCTTCCTTTCTTATTAGGTTGGAAATACGATTTGAAATACATACATTCCTCTTCCATTGCCGCACGTGCTGTACTTTCTCCGGCTCTGATACCTTGTATGATAATGCAGCTTTCTTTCAAAGAAAGTACATAATCAATCATTGGCTTCATTTTTAGTTCACTGGTACAAAATCGTGCATTCGTGGAAGGAAATCTTTTCTTATGAGCTGCCAAAGACACAAAATCATATTTTGATTTGAGAGTTATAAGTCTTACACCCATTTGCAGACAAACATCATTCACATGTTTATATGTGTCAGGGTGTTCCCAACCGGTGTCACAAAACACAGCGGTTAAATTCCCCCCCCCCATATTGTTTGAAGGCTTGGATCAAACATGCTTGTGAATCCTTACCACCTGAAAAACTTACTAATATTTTCATTTTTATATCATTTCAATTTTCACATATTCATGTTTATTAATCCCGGCACTACCTTTGGGAGAATATACTAATCGACCTCCATTATCCAATATCTTTTGTACATCTTTCATAGCTTGGTGTGCTTGGGCATAGTCTTTGTATTCTTGGTGGCCTATTGGATATTTGCAATATCTTCTGCCACCGTCAGGCATGATGCTGATACCGAATACTGTTTCATGAGTTTTTTGGTTGAAATTCTGTTGAGTCCTTACTTTCATTTTTTTTGATACATTTTCCCAGTTTAAGTATAAATACATATTCATTGTCAGGCGCTCCCCAATTGGTGTTACCAACTCCGATGGTTATAGATTCAAGTTCAAAAAGCATTGTCCGTTTGGTGTAGCCAAAACGGAAGCGAACATGAGTGTATTCTTTGGGATGAAAGCCGTTTCCACGTGTAATACAAGAAAAACAAATAGCTTTCTTACAGTAGAAACCTGTCTTTTCATAGGAATTGTGACCTCCACATTTTGCTAATCTTCCGATCCAGTATTTCTTGATCTCTCTGTATTCTTCTTTCTTATTTCCAGATTCGATCATTTCATACCATTTTGCTTTTAATGGCAGGTCAAGGATTTTCATATTAACCATAGTCTAAAAGAGTTGCGGATTCTGTTTGTTGTGAAGGATTTTTTGAACACGTTCGATTTCTTCATCTACTTCACGCTCAATTTGTTTACTTATTCGTAAATCTATCTGTCTCTTATTTTTAAAATATTCTTTTTGGCAACGGCGCATTTCCACCACTTTGTCGAAAAATTCTTTTGGAGTCATAGATTTAAAAGGTATGGAAAAGGCCGCTTTAATGCGGCCTCCCCAGTGTGATTACTTTTTTCCAATCAGAAAGTCTTTCCACAATTCTTTGAATTGTTCTCCAAAGTAAATTGCGATTTCACTTGATTTTACAGCAAGGCGAGAGCCGATATACGCATTCGAGGGCGACCAATCGTGATACGAGTGCGCAAAAGCGAGGCCGCAATACGCACCGCTATCCGCATTACCGCCCCAAAGAACCAGCCGATTACGATCCTCTTCGTCCATTTCATCAATTTCTTTCTGATTATAAAGATAAAACCACGGCGTATAACGGTATTCATCTTTAGTAAATCGTGGAAAATTAGGATCGTTGTTCAATGCACGAGCAATTGTGCATAGTTTGATGTAGGCGAGGTGTGCAATATCAGCCACTTCTTCTTTGTGTCCGTCTTCATCTTCAACAAGTAGGCGAACAATAGGTTTTACACCTATTGCTTCACAAGCATCTTCGTAGGTTTTGATATTGTGATAATCTGTATAATCCGGCTTTTGCTTTCCGAATAAAGCTGTTAGAATACTAATTGCTTTAGGACAGTCGTTTGCTTCACTAAAAGCGGCTGTAACCTTTTCTTGTGTAATTTTAAGTTCTGACATAATGTAAATTATTTATTGTTAATACTATATCCGAATAATGCAAAATCTCCCCGGCACGGATCATCCGGGAAAATTGTTTTCATGTAATTGGTTACTTGTTGAACCATTTTCCAGTCCTCTGTTTTGCGTGTTGTTATCCCAAGCTGGTGTGCCATTTTTGCAACATGTGCATCCAATGGTATGTATAATTCTGTCGGGTGAATAATATTCCAAATACCTAAATCTACCGGTGATTTTCGTACTACCCACCGTAGAAACAAACAAATACGCTTGCATGGAGAATCACGCTCCAATTTTGGAATACCTTTTACGCCACCAAAATCTGTTTGTATTTCACGGATAACATTATTGTAACCCTCATAAAAGACTTCCAAATCATCCCATTCCTGATATATGTTGTACAACCGCTGGCAAATGCAGAAAAAGTCATGGTAGGTGAACATACGGTAGAAGGTATTTGTATTTTCTTTGTATTGTTCCCATACTTTGTTCATAATGAAGGCGTAAGGAGAATTACCCATTAGATTATCCAAAATTTCCGCTTGTTGCATTATCAGTTTGCGATTCCCGAAAGCTATCCATGAAGTAAGAAAGGCACTGATTTCTATGTCCTTTTTATCACTGTACTTATGTGGGAAGAATATAGGATCATCTTTTATAAAATCAGGTGTTTCAAATTGTTTTGCCCAGTCAAGTAGTTTGTTTCTTAGTTCTTCCATAATATTCTTCTTTCCATTTTTTGAAAGCGGCTTCTTTATCATTTGATTTCATCCTTTGTATGAATGATTGATGGGATTCCAATAATTCTTTGGCTTCTTCATCTCCATTTTCCGATCTTTCAGTTAGATGTTTGATATATTCTCCGTAGAACATTCCAGTGCTGTTATTATTTTGTTCATGGGCTTCATTAATTGAAAGAGAAGAAACAATTTCATCACGCTGTGCATCGTATTCATTTAACCAGCCGAGAATGATATTACCGTCCAGTCTATCGTAAATCTTACCGGAAGCCATAGCATTACGGAAACACAATTTGATTTCCTCCAATTTGAGATAATAGAATCTGTCTATTATTAGATCAGCGGTAAGTGCCACTTGAACATCATTCATCGTTTTTCCAACATTGAAAAAAGACACAAGCTCGTTAATCGCAATTACCAGTATGGCTCTTGCGCCAGCCAATGTGATTTCTTTTCTTATAACAGAGAGTGGTAGGTTAGGAGTGTTGAGAACAGCTTCTTTAATCGAACTTACGTGCAATCCCTTGTAATACTCCGCTTGCAAGGTCAGCAAGTCTTTCAACGCTTTCTTTTCGGTTGCCGGGAGATTGCTGTTGACTTGAATTAAGTTGTTTCCCATACTTGTTAAAATCATTATTAGACCATCTGACTAAACGTTTGGAAACTTCAAATGTACGTTCCTTCTCAAAGCGCATTTTCCGGCCTCCGCATTCAGTCCAATACTCAAAAAAGTCCTTCAACATATCATCAGGATATTTTCCTCTATACATGAGGACTTCACTTCTGAATTTGTCTTTCCTTGCAGAAAGAGAATCCTTATTCATATTCATCTTATGGCCTAATCCGGCCATGAATGCTTGTTCCAATGTTGCATCGGGATGATCCCGACACCATTGGGCTGCTAATTCTTCTGATTTCATTTGATTTATAATTTAGATAACCAATATTTCCATACTCGTGAGGCTACTTGTGCCATCATAACGGGTGGTACACTCATTCCACAGATATAATGTGGGGATTGGTTGAGGAAATGATAATCTTGTGGAAATGTGGATATATTACATACTTCTGACCGTGATAAATATATAGGCTGCTTAAAAGGAATAATTGAGTCTGCATGAGTTGTTAGGGTGTAGCTTACTTTGTTCTCATATAGATATTGTTGATTAAAAAAGCCTCGTTTTCCAGTTTGTTTCTTATAGGCCTCTGCCAAAGCAATATCTCCTGCCACTCTCTGCTCAAATAACTTTCTCATTTTTACGCCAATAGGCTTTCCCTTGTAATCCGCATATTCCCCATAATATATTTCCGATTCATTAAATTCCATGTCGATGTATGGCTCAACATTGAAGAGGTCTGAAACTTTTAGGAAATGGGCTCCCAAATCATGTCTGATACATATAAAGAATACACGTTCTCTTTTTTGAGGTACTCCCATTTTAGAAGCATCAAGAAGAAAATGCTGACAGTAATAACCAGCTTCCTCAAAGCCTTTGTATATACGTCTGACATAATCAATCGCATTCCCTAAAAGAAGTCCTTTTACATTTTCAGCAATAACGACTTTAGGTTTTAAGCGTTTGGCAAGTGCAATAAAATCAAAAAAGAGCGTGTCTAAAACTTGTGTCTTTTGACCTTCCTTGAATTTCTTTTCTTTACCCCACGCATCTTCACGTAATCCCGACATGCTAAATGTACTGCAAGGTGGTGATCCGTCCAATATATCTAAATTGTACAGTTCTTCGGGAAGATTATTCCTTTTCACTAAATCACGAATATCTTCCAAATAACTATACTGGGGATGATGGTTTGTTTCATAGCATTTCATCATTCGTGGATCAATCTCATTACAGCCAATAACATCGTAACCTGCTATTTTGTAACCCATAGTAGAGCCACCGCCACATGCAAAACAAGAAAATACCTTTCCCTTATCTTTAGTAAAAACAGCATCTTCTAAAGACCAGCGATAAGGATAGAGATGTTGTGTATGGGGGGGGGTAATTACATCTTTCATCATTCCACCTCCCATAATTCAGCTACTCTTTTGAACTCTTCATCAGCTGGAACCGGGCAATCTTTGATCCATTGCATATCTTTTACTTTCCATAACGAAAGGTCTGTGTTGTCAGGAATATGCTTTTTAATATCAGGAAAAAGATTGAGCCGAAGAGATTTACTTTCCATAAGTTCATCTTTGTAATCCAACAAAAAATTATTGGCCTCCAATAAACTATGAACATCATTAACAGAATGTGGAGTGTAAACAACTCCATCGAAGTATCTGATATAATTGGGGAGCATATCAGCCAGTGCCGTATATAGAAATAATTTTCCTTTATTGCCATAGGCCAATTTTTGAACGGTTTTGATACTTTCAGCCAAATTTGCCAGTTTTTCAGGAAACAAAAGTGGTTCTCCACCAGTTATCATGATCTCTTTGTAATTAAAGTGCTCAACAACTGGTAATTTTGAAAAATCCCATGAGTTGTTACAACACATAGGACATTTGTTCGGACATTTGGTTGTAACCAATAGACGTAACTTTTCCATTTATAATGATATTGTTTGGGTGTATTTCAATTCTCCGGTATATCCACGTGCTTTCAATTCTGCGATAAGTTCCCGTGGAGAAAATCTTGCCAATTCAGGATTGGAATATATTTTCTTCAAATTCCCCCCCCCCGGAGTTTTCTTACGGTTTTTGGCATAAACATTACCGCACTCTTTACAATATGTCTGCAATCCATCTTCGGTTGAAGCATTTTTCCAGAACTCACTGACCGGAAGTTCCCGGCCACATTTGCTACATTTTTTTAATTTTTCCATTATTCCTTTTCTTTAATTCTACCATATTCACATATTAGTAAGGCATCCGAAGTTGCCAATGTAACTTTTGCATACGGGAACAGCTGTTGGGCTTTCTTCTTTAAGATGTTTTTCCATTCTGTCTTACCCAATTTGTCTGTATTTCGTAATCCTATAGTTTTTTGCCAAGTTTGTGGAGATACTGTTACTGTCGGAATCCCACAAGCTATCAATCCCATAGTCAGCTGTCCGTAACCTTCTCCAAAAACAAAAGAGGCAGAAGCACTTTGTCCGGTCATGCCATTCACTCGTTCCAAATAACAAACGCTATTTTCTTTGTATATGGAGAGAAAATCTAATAAGTCTTTGGGAGTTGGTGGCATTTTGATACACTCCAATAATTTGTTATTCTCGGTGTCGTACACTACAATACCACCGTTTTTGCCAACATCTATACCTATGATCCTTCGTTTCATAAATTATACTTTTTTGTTTATAAATCTTTTGAGCTTAATTACATCTTTCTTTCCAAGCCTTAGTGCTTCACTGGTCTTGATGTCAGAAGGTGAAGCTTTACAATTCTCGGTTATCCTTTCAAAATGTCGGATAAAGGATTTTAGGAAATAGTCGGGAATTTCAACTTTCATAATGATTGATTTATGAGAATAAGCCCGGACTCGAACCGGGAACTGTTGCAATCAGGATTTTCGTTTCTGCTTCCGTTTGTACGTATGTCAAGTGTTAATAGCATGATTACCTGACTCGTGATGCTATTCGTGCATTTTTACCACAGAAACTAAGCGTCTTCCAATTCCGCCACTTATTCGTTTGCCTCCACAATAGAGGCATTCTTATATGAACAAAAAGACTCTTTGTAGTATCTACCGCCGTGGAGCGTATGCAGCGTACTCGGCTCGACTTGCAAAGAGAAGAAAAAAGGTGAGGCATGATAGTTCCCGGATAGGCGGCCAAGCCACACCGGGAGAAGCTGATTATTAATCGGGTTAATGATTATTGTTTTAAGAATTTAGCAAAAGTCTTGATTGAGCTTTCATTATTACTTTTTAAAGAGGCCAATTCTGTATTTTTAGAAGTTAGCGTAGAAATAACAGATTTATTCTTTTCGATTTCTGTATCAATATCACTATTAAGTGTTTCCAAATCGGCTTTTGCTTGTGCAAATTGAGACAATATTGTATCTCTTCTTTGTTGAAATGTCGGCATACTATTTTGTTATTTTTAGAAATTCAGGAGCAATACCATACAAAGGGCTTGTTCCATCCCATTTGTCAATGAACTGTTTATATAATATTTCTTTTGTCAGACCTCTTGACTGAATTAGAGCCTGCTCGGTTTTTAACTGTTCCAGTTCATTGCGCTTCTTCTGTTCCTCAATTTGTTGATCCAACACGGAGATATTGGTATTCACTTCATTTCTACTATCAATTTTTTCGCGAACTTTATCGGAGAACTCCAACTGGGCAGAGAATGTGAGTAATTGCAGACCTCTTTTTTCAAACTCTTTGTCAACTATCTGTTCCAATCGTTTCTCAAACACTAATGAACCTCCATCAGCCATTAAACTGTCAGTCTTATGTTTCCGACTTTCCTCTTTTATCAAATCATATATACGTGGCTCCAAAATGTTATCTTCTAACGAAGACATGAAATCACTTCCACGGCCAATATGCTTGTTGTCAAAGACAACATCAATGGCACGGTTCTTGATAACTTTATAGCTATATGTGGGACGTGCCTTGAACTCTGTATTATCGGCTGCTTTCAGTGTGACAGCTTCGGCAAATTCTCCACGCTGATCGAATAGCGGAACTTGAAAAAGTTCTGTGCCTAATTCCCATGTAGATACCTTACCGGAAACAATTTTAAAATCCTCTTTCCCTTGTTTGCCGTAGTTTTCCATAAGGACACCGGCATAATTGGGGGCAACTCTTTCGCATGAAGTGAACAAAACAATGGCAAATAATGCCACAATCAAAAAGTCAGTCTTTCTTTTCATTTTCTACTTTTTTAATGATATTATAAACTATAAATGCTACTGTCAGCATAATTATTGAAATTCCCAACCACGCATTTATGTGATTGAATACGCGGTTGCCAATGAAGAAAGCCGATACGACAAGTACCGGCTTCCAGTATTTCTTTACAGTCTTCATTGTTATTGTTCGATAATGGCAATATCCGGTGCCAATTTACGGATCAACAATAATTGCTCGTCAATGGCCTTGTTGCGTTCTTCTTCCACTATCACTTCTGCACCAGGGGAGCAAAGGGACAATCGAATATTACGCCCGTCCACATCTGCAATGATTTCCACTTCAATCTCTTCTGCAGGGCGACCTTTGAAAATCGGAACAATAAGATTGAATGAGGCCGGAAGATTGGAGTTGACAACTTGGCTGTAATTGTCAGTGCGACTACCGTTGTCTTGTCGGGAGTTTTCCACTTTTGAGTCAATGCTGGCTTTGAAGTTCTTCAAGACTGTTACCAGTTCCATGTTGTATTGTGCATCCTTGAAAAAGGCACGATTCATTTTGAAGAACTTTGAAAGCTGCACCGGTTCCCATGTCTTGCTTGTGTTAATACCAAATTCAAGAAACTTGGGATAGTATTTCAACTCACCTCTTACAGTAGCTTTATTCCTACTGTCGGTTTCATTGGTGACAAGTTTAAGTGTCATTTTCTCCCGATCAACAAGAATATAGCAACGTTTCTGATTGATCTGCTCTTTTTCAGAGATTCTTTTCAAGAGAAATTCATGAACACTTCCAATTGTTCCGGCTAATTCTACCTTATCAGGCTCCAGTACCGGTAACTCATTTTCTTCGTGAAGTTCAATAACTCTAAGGGTTGCTTCGGTCACACCCGGAGCAAAGTTCACTTGCATCTTTTCGTTTTCCATGCTGTTCTACAAATTTTTAGTTCTGTTTTTAAATGATTTGGCAGGTTTGAAATGTGGAGTATAATGCTCCGCTATGACAATAGTCTCGTTTTTGTGTATGTTACGAGCAACTTTTCGTTTATAGTGTTTGGGTGACAGTGTGCCAAAACCTCTGATATAAAGAGTCTTTCCATTAGCTACTGCATCCACGGTCTCTTTCAGTGCTGCCTCTATGACAGTTCGGACTTCACAAATAGCGATACCGGTTGATTCGGCTACTTGCTTGATAAGTTCTTCTTTTCTCATGGCTTATCCCTCCGTACCAGTAGATTCAATGTCCTCGAAGACCGTTTTTTGCATCTCTTGTGCCTCCATCGGACGTTCTTTAACCAAATCGCCATTACCATTGTAATATCCGGTGGTACGGGTGCTACGATCCATAAACTTAAAGCATTCATCCGTAATTTCCTCATAACCACGTTTTATATCGGTAAGCAACGTTTTTTTACGTTCCTTTTTAGGTTTCAGTTTGTCCTTGTATGCTTGCATGAAAGCTTTCTTTTCTTCTTCCAGTGCGGCCATGTCAAGGTCAATATTTGCCAACTCCGTTTTCCGTTCACCCATTTCTTCCTCGCTGAAAGGAGAAGTATAGGTAATTCTTTCAACTGCTGCGCAATTGTCTTCCAACATTTGTCTGCGAAGCAATGGATTCTTATCTTTAAATAGTTCTTTATCCATATCATAAAGGTTTTAAGCCATATCGGGCAGAACCGACAAATGGCTGTGGGTTAGTCCTTATGTTTGCTTTGTGTATATCATCTGTACGATGATTGAATAATCGGGGTAATCCCGTTATTTTGTCATATACAACCAGTTCAGACGATACATAACAAATAAAGCCTTTCAGTCGCTCTTTCAACCATGCGTTCTGATAGGCTCTGCGTTCACGATATTCTTGGTAGCTCATTCCCTTTGGGCGAGCTGTGAGAAGGGGAGTGTAATTTCTCGCCCCCCCCGATTTAGATTTACTCTTTCCCATCAATCAAATTTTTATATTGTTCTTCTGAAACGAACTTGTCGCAGTTCCCATACCAAGTACCATCATTTATCTTGTATGGCCTGACTGTTTTATCCATTTCATTCATGACACCGACTACCGCATTTTCTTTGCTATTATCATCCCATACAATAACAACATCGCCGACAGTCGGGATATATTCAGGCTGTAACTTCTCAAAATTGAAGGAGTAATGTTTTTCTTCCTTCATGGCGGCAAGCATCTTTGCCTTTTCCTCTTCCGTAGCTTTACGGAATCCCTTCATGCCTCCGATACCAGCTTCGGGTGTGAGTCTTACAAAAACTCTGTCACCTTCATCATTGGAAGGAACATAGGTGACAAGGCCGAAAGGTACTTTAATTGCCGGTAAAAAAGAGAGTGGTCTTTCTTCTCTAATTTCAGAAAGAATCATCATGCTGCCCCCTCCGCGATTCGGATTGATAATTACGTCACCGGGGATGAATGTCTCACCCTCAAATTCAAATTTACCCCCCCCCGTAACTTTTTGAGTAGGTTGCATACTTTCTTCTTTCACGATTTTTACCATGTGTCCTTCGGGCACTTCAACTGTTACTGTTCTCATTTTAATTTGATTTTAAACTGGTTATTGTATTCTATGTATTTTTCCGGGCAGGTTGTTTCTATAATTCCGTTCATTGTAGGAATACGAAACAACTTGCCGGATTTATGAAGCTCTTTTTCAAGCTGTTTTGCTTTATGTAAAGCAGCCAAAGAACGTGTTTCATTTTCGATCAGTTCTTTAGCCGCTGTGATACTGTTACTAATTTTTTCACATGAATCCATTACTTGACTTCTTCTGCGTATGGAGTATCGTCTTCCTCAAAATCGTCCGGTTTCTGACCTTGTGCCTTTTTCCAGTCTTCAAACATTTCATCATCCAACTGGCTCTCTGTTTCAAGAACTTTAATCATGGAATCTGAAATGCCGGTTTTGGGCAGGAATTTGAAAGCCCAGTTCACGATTGTTTTTCGAGCCATTTCTTCAAAGTCTGTGTCCCACGGGGATTGCTTGCCTTTCTTGACAGCCTCACTACGACTTTTTATTTCTTCAATACGTGCTTTGGGCATTGCATCGAATTTTACAACACCGGAAGTCAAGACTGCAAAATAGTAGCCTCCAAGAAGATCACCACGTTCTCCGAATACATTGGGTTTGTGGATGATAGTGCCACCGGTACCTTTTGTCATGCTGAACTCGTCATTAGCATAAACCAAATCAGAATAAATATCTTTTACAACACCGGTGCGGATCAAAATATCAACTTTACCCATGTATGAAGCTTGGAACTTCACTTTGCCTTTGTACGGTACAAGATACCCCAACCTTAGTTCAGGATTGAGCGTCAGACCGGTAAGAGAAACGTTTTTGATTGCTTCGACAAGATGATCGGGATATTGCCGGGCACAGTCAATCAAATAAGGATTATTCAACATTGCCTGCATAGCGAAATTGACTTCACGGGCAAATTGCTGTTCTGTGCCACCAGCTGCTATAAATGCCTTTTTAGGGGAGATAAAACAGCTTTCCAATCCTTTCAGTTGTACTGGAAAGGCTGGTGGGGCAGAAGGAACGGGCGGTTGTGGTGTGGAAGGTGTTGGGGAGACCGGTTCTGTTTTTGTTGGTGAAGGAGCATTGTGTTGTTCCATTCCCAAGTTCCCTTGTTGGGGGGATTGATTCTCTGTTTTACTCATTGTTCTTGATTATTATAAAAGTTAAACATCTTGTTCTTTTCAAATGCAGGTGTGTCAGGTATCATTATTCTTCGTCCTTTGAATCCCGGCTGAATAAATATCTGTGCACCGTCAAAATCATTGTTTTGTGTACAGTAAACATGCTGGTCTAACAATTTCTTGAATGCCAATGCGCTTGCCCCCATTTTCACAATTCCGTCTTCCAAATGGAAAGCCCAGTTAGCTGCACTGACAAATACTGCGTCATAGGGAGCTGTCTTTTGTTGCATAACCCAGTAGAACTCCTTCCATACTCCAGTACGTTCATGTTCAAAAAACTGGTAGAAGGCTGCCGAAATACCGTAATGAAATTTGGCGATAGTCCGGTTAACTGTTTCTTCATGAAGATCATCAACCGCCAATGTTTTCCAGTCAACAATTTTTTTGGCCGTTTCCACATCAGGGCGATATTTGAACTTGCATCCTTCGTATTCAACGAAATGGCTAACTTCGGCTTTTCCCCATTTTAATATCTGCCTGATCTGTTTGGAGGTGTCCCGACAATTATTAAGAAGCTCATAAACCATTGTTTCAACCAATTGTATATCGGTTGTGCTTGTCAACGTTTTACCCGGATTTGATTCTTTGGCCTCGATTAGTGCAATCTGATATTTTTGGGTGTCTCGTCCATACGGACAGCCAGTTTTAGGATTTATAGGTGGCTCAAATACAAGAAGATTGTTTCTCCATTTGTCAAGTGTTCCAGTATTAACAAGGCTTTCCATTGCATCATGATATAGCGAGCCTTTTTCAGAAGCTTCAATACTGATCTCAAACATTTCAGGGTGCAATGCCTTGTATCGGGCAAACTTTGGGGACACCATATAATCTTTAATCTGCGTACTACTTAGGAAATCTTTGAATTTTTCTCCCTTGTGATATTCTTCATTTGGCAGATCGTAAATTGTATCTTCTATATTACTCATATAATGAATTTAGAGTTTTACAAAAAACTCCCTACTTTCGCAAGCAAGGAGTCAATAACTAACTAAAAAAAACTTATTCATCACTTGTGGATAGTAATTTTTTGTAATTCTGTAATATGTATTCTTTTTCTTCATCTGTAAAAGAATAGGCTTTAGCCATAAATTTCATTGCCATATCCTCGTTGTGATCGGAAAGGGGATAATAGTCTGTTGCGAATTTGTAAGTAAGCCTATTCAATCGCTCATACTTAACTTTGACCCCCTTAACCCATCCGCTTATCTCCGAGATGATGCCGGACGCTTCTTGCATCTTTTCGTCATATTCCTTTTGGTCTTTTGCTGCTTGTTCTTTCATAACCTTGTTCTGTGCGGCAAAGTTTGAAATCTTAGCATATAGTTCATCCGAATAAGCCCATCCTGAAATGATGTCAAAATCAGAGTTCCCATTAAACTTGTATCTCTCACTCTTTTTAAGGAACTTGTAATCACTCCCAAGTTTATTCCAATCGTAATCAACCTTTCGCAATGACTTCGCGCTTTTCAGAATTTCAGCAACCTTAGTCGCTTCATTAATGTCAGTAAACGCAAAACCATCCAAAAGCGGAATAGAGAAGTACTGAATATCAGCAGGCTCAATTTCAAATAATTCGGGAATTTTGGGTTTATCCATGATTTTAATACCTTCCTCCATCATGCGGAGTTTAATCATTTTCTGTACATCTTCCTCCGTCAACGCAAGAATCTCTTGCTCGGTCATTTCTGTAATCCCTTTCATACTTTTAGCATTTAAAAATGTGTTCCCGTCCGCGTTCCGGTGGATTGTTGGCCGTAGCTTTTTAGCGGTGACCGCTTCTTGCGAAGCACGGGTATATATATCATTTAAAGTATCTATTCAGTTAAGAATGTATTTATAAACGCCCTACGTTTACTTTGTCATAATATAAGTTGTTTTTGATAACTTAGTGATTCGTGTGCTGCATCCTCTTGTTGGCAGTCCGTATTCACACTCTTTTCACTAATCCGCTTTGGCTACTTTGTCGGTCTATTTCGCCCTTTAGATAAGCAGTAAACCTTGTTTTAAGTCTTTATTTGTTCAGACTATACAATATGTCAAAGAACGTTTTGTTAGTTCCCGGAAAGACGGCCAAATCCGTCCGGGATTATTTTCTTTCCATGAATTTTCTCAAAGCTGATTTGGTAAAAATGAGACTCTTGCCATTTTTGGTGTGAGGAATATCATGTATTCGATTATATAAGGTTTGCAACTTCCATCCGAGAAATACAGCAGCTTGTTTGGCATTCAAATACTCTTCGGTTTCAGCAGTCGCCATTTCAGTTACAGCCTTTCTCACATCATTGCGAATAAACTTGTGCAGTTCTTCTGCAATCATTTTGGCATCTGAACGGTTCATTTCTTTATCGCTTCGATGGTTATCTGATTTTTATCTTTGTCGATGGATATTGAATATCTTTCAACGTCTTCACGGGGATCAGTAAAAGCTAATTGATAGGCGTAGCTTCTTGCATTGACGCAATCCTTGTAAGAATCCAGCTGCATTACTTTGGAAGAACCAGCTTTAATACTTAGAATATCTTTCTTTGTTACTTTCATACTATTTTCTATTTTATACTTAAATTTTCCACAAAAAAATTTGCATAAAAGAAAGCTAACAACTACATTTGCCAATGAGATATGTAGTAAGTGGCTTTTGAAGTCGCCAGCTTTCTTGTTGTTCAAACTTACACTCTTTGTTTGTTTGACGTTGCAAATATACTTCATATTTTCAGAAGTACAATAAAATACTTCATAAAATTTGTAGTATATCGTATGTTATAAAACATGTTTTAATATAAGTTGCTGGTTTATAAAATGTTATACAAGTGAGGCTTGCGTAAAAAGAAAGCTTTCTGAAAAAAAAAGTAATGTCGTTCTATTAGTATTGTAATAATTGAAGAAGTAAAAGACGATCTCATTCGGTAAGGTGCTGGATTGCTGCATAGTTAGCCCTTAGACGGTTTCCCGTTTTTGCTATATGCAGCATAAGAAATGTCTCGTTCGTATAAGTACGCCGTTCTTAGCTGGCCGGGCATTAACAAGTTACCCGACTTCCCGGATTTTTCGCTTACTTGTAGCTGTGCAGGCATCCCGGTTTCGTTTGCCTCTCAATATCGCACGCCTTTCGCAGTATTGAGTTGTAAGAGTGTAACCCTCTGTCTCTCCGCTATGCGGCCTACCGCCGATTACACAATGTGGAGAAAAAGAAAATCCGCAAATAGGTAGCAGCTATTTACGGATTTCTATATATAAACTCCAAATAGGATGTTTAATCAATTTATGTGGTAATACTGCTACTATTACGGATGCAAATATACTACTTAATTTATGAAGTATGCAAGAAGTTGACGATAAAAAATTGAGTGATCTCTCAAAAAGGTTTTTGCAAGCAATTTCATATTGTGGTTTGAGTGGGTATAAATTGAAGAAAGACAATATTATATCCAGTGAATCAACTCTTACCAGTATAAAAAAAGGGATTCAGTTACCAAGTAAAAAAACAATTGATGCTTTTTGTGAGAAGTATGATGTGAGCAGAGCATGGCTATATACTGGAGAAGGTTTGTTTGCAAAGACTCCATCAGGACAGATAGAACCTTCGGAGAAGGATATTAGGGATGCTCTGAAAAATGCGAGAATGCAATCAGACTCTACGATTAGTAAAGTAGCTCCTTATCTTCAAGATATTCTTGTAAAAGTAAAATATGTTCCGATAGATGCTGCGGCTTCATTTGTCGAAAGCTTATATAACACAGCTTATGAAATTGATTCTTATGGTGTCATGCCGGAAGAAGGTGAAGTGCTTGATGATTCTTATATGGTCTTTCAAGTACGTGGTGACAGCATGGAGCCAACTATACCGGACGGAGCTAAAATTCTTGCTCGCAAAATAGAAGAAGGTTTGTGGGAAAGCGCGTCAGGAGTTGTGAGTATTGTGTATGGGAAAACACTTTCAGTCAAGCGGATATTGAAAAACAGTCTTTTCTTGGATAATGTGCTGACTTTAAAGGCTGATAACCCCAAGCATGGCCAGTTAGATGTCGAGAGAAGAGAAATAAGGGGGATGTGGCAAGCATTACGCATAATAAGTCAAAAGATTATTTGATATGGAAGAAAGGGCTATTGACAGATTACGAAAATTTGCAAGGTATGCACGTGATAAGGGAGTTGTCAAAGGTGAGAACTCGTTTGAGGCTTATTGTGAATTATCAAATAGATACATTTATAATTCCATAAGGAACGGGAAGGGGGCTATTGGAACTGATATAATAGCTCGTATTGTGGATAAGTTCCCGGAATTGAATGTGAAGTGGCTTTGTACTGGCAAAGGGAATATGATTGAGACGGATATTGATGCGAATGTCAACTACAAAGCAGCTTATGAAGGTGCGATGATGCAGATAGAAGCACTGCATAAAATTATAGAAGAAAATAAGCGGAGATGATATAAATATGATACCATTAATATATTTTTAATAAGTATTTTATTGATTATCAGTATAATAGCAAAATGTGTTAGTCCCGTACGCACCGCTTAAAGCTCTGAAATCGAATGATTTCGGAGCTTTTTTCTTTATAAACACGCTGTACTACTCAAAAAGATAAGGCATTTTGCAAGATAGAAAGATTTTACGCAGATCTTAGTATAAAATATACGCTCGCTGCCTTACCAACCCCGTACCTGCTCCGTATCAACTCCCAATAAAGGTACCTTTATACGGACCAGGTACGGAGTTGGTACGGAGCAGATCAGGCCCAGACCCGGTTCAAGTATGTTTTAAATATTATTTCAGAGTTTATTCAGCAAATGTGCCTGTAGACATAAAGATTACCGAATTCATATAATAGTCCTCACCCTCTGTCTGTGGTTGTTCAAACAGTTGTTTATAAATAGGCTCCGGCTCAGGTCCGAAAAGTAAATCCGCATCCGGAGTGTAGATACCACAATACCATACAGGAGCCGCTTTCATATTAAAGCGCGGAATGCCTTCTATTACAAATTTATAAAACCCAACCTTTTCACCATCTTTTACGACTCTTGTCAGCCCTCCGTAATTGGTACCCATATTATATCTCAACCCTTTTAAAGAAATATATCCATCTTCAACCAAGCTACCCTCTGCAAATTTCTTCGCTTTACAGGTAAAAGGTATTTCATATTCACCACCTTCGGGAAACAGAATAAAAGGATTAGGGCCATCTACTTTTATAGTGTATTCATACTCTACTTTTGCCTTCGATATTACATCTATCAATTTGTAGACAATGCTACTCCCATCAGCAGGAGGATTAACCAAGGTTCTTTTCTCAACCCATAAAGCATACTCATAGCCTTTTTCGTAAACGAAATCAGTAATTCCTTGAAAATCCAGCGTTTTGTAGTCACTTTCACTTTCTTCTTTCACCAACATACAATCGATAGGAGAATCACTCCCCCAAGGCTGATAAGTACCAGTTTTGTCAGAAATAAACATTTTTACAGTTTCTACCTTGTCTTGCGGTTCATCATCACTACAAGCAACAAAGCCAGTGATTGGCAGGATTAATAGCAATAATCCTAATAAGCGTTTTGTCTTCATAATGTTTTCTTTAAGTCTAGTTTTGTAATTATGCAAAGATATACAAAATCTCTTTAAGCTTATTATAAACAAAGCCTTTTATTTCTCTTCTCAGAAGAAGCTTGAATAGAATTTTAAAGGAGATAGGCTATATGAAGATATAAAAGCGTACCTTCGTCAACAGAATGAGATATCGAAGAATAACAACCACCGGACAAATCCGGGAAAAAAAGAAAGAGCGCAGGCAAACCATATATGTCTGGCTGATAGTGATTGTGATCCTGGCAATACTTGTCGGAGTGGGTTATCTGGCCACTCCCAGTACTGTATTGCTCCAGCAAACTGCATTTCGGGGTATCAGTTACCGCCCACTTATGGCATTCGTGATGCTTTTCACTGCCATTCTTGTCATTGTTATTGGCATACTACTGGCAGACAAATACACAAAATTTGGATATTACCTGAAGACCATCGCCTGTGGCATTGTCATAGGAATGCTTTTTCACGGCATGGGTATCAATCTGTTACTGAATATGAATCGTTGGTTGGCAAGTAAGACTCCCGTCCGCAAAGAATACAGAGTAACAGAAATCCGTTTTCTAAAACCCAATAAATTGGCTCGTTATCGGACCATATTGCCTGAATGCAGAATTCTGAAAGCTGTCGGCCAGGATAATCCTGATGACTGCCTTTACTTCCACGTCCCTATAGATACACAAGTAGCCATGGGATGTGTATTGCATGTTACAATAAAAAACGGTTTCTTTGGTTGGAAATCAGTGGATGAACTAGCGGTAGATTGTAGAGAACTACATAAGTATGTCAAATAAGAAATTCAAAATATAATATGAAAACCATTTAAATCACCAGATATGAAAAAACACTCCATTCTATTCCTTTTAGGATTTATCTTTCCTATCTGCACCCATGCTCAGGACATATCCGGAACATGGAACGGAAAGCTGTCTCTCCCCAACGCTTCCTTAACTATTTGTTTCAACCTGCAACAAACCGAGCAGGGATATACCTCTACTTGTGATAGTCCCGATCAGAATGTAAAAGGCATCCCGACAGGCTCCACACTCTTTCAGGATTCGATTCTGACGATTCAGATTCCTGATATTCGTGCCTCTTACAAAGGAAAGCTGGAGAAAGACGGCAAAATATACGGAGACTTCACACAAGGACTTAGATTCAAATTAAATCTGGAAAAAGGAGAAGCAGCCAAGCCTAAGCGTCCCCAAGAACCACAACCACCTTTCCCCTATAGAGCAGAAGATATTACTTTTGAAAATAAAGAAGCCGGAATCACAATTGCCGGTACTCTGACGCTTCCCGAACAGGGGAAAAAATTCCCGGCAGTAGTATTGGTTACCGGTAGTGGCGCACAGAACAGGAATGAGGAAATAATGGGACATAAGCCATTCCTGGTAATAGCAGACTACCTGACCCGTAACGGTATAGCCGTACTTCGCTGCGACGACAGAGGCGTAGGAGGCTCAACAGGCGTTTTTGCAGAAGCCACCAACGAAGATTATGCCAGCGATGCAGAAGCAGCAATCAATTACCTGAAAGGCAGAAAAGAAATTAATCCCAAACAGATAGGAATCATCGGTCATAGCTGTGGAGGAACCGTGGCTTTTATATTGGGCGCCCGTAACAAAGATATTGCTTACATCATTTCAATAGCCGGCGCTACCATAAAAGGAGACAGTCTGATGTTGAAACAAGCAGAAACGATTAGCAAGTCAAGTGGTACCTCTGATGCCATGTGGGAGTTAAGTAAACCCACATTACGCACCCGTTATGCTATATTGGCACAGGACAAAAGCACTGAGGAAATCCGGAAAGAGCTATATGCCAACATTATCGCAACACTGCCACCCGTACAACTGCAAGACCCAAACATCGCCAAACAAATAGAAGTTGAGATGAACGGAATGCTCTCCCCATGGTATCTTCATTTCATGAAATACGATCCGACCCAAGATTTAAAGAAGATAAAATGTCCGGTACTAGCTGTCAATGGAGATAAAGACATACAGGTAGATGCAGACATGAATCTCAAAGCTGTGGAAGATTGGGTAAAGTCTAACGGGAATAAGAAAGTTACCACTAAGAAATATCCCGGTTTGAACCATTTGTTCCAATCCTGTAAGACTTGTACAATTATGGAATACGGGCAATTAGAAGAAACCATCAGTCCTGAAGTCTTGAAAGATATGACGGAATGGATTCTGCTGAATTGTAAACATTAGAGTTTTGCAACGCATAAGAAAGGCCGTATCAAAATAAATGAAAATCTTTTGTTGATACGGCCTCTTTCTTTACTTAGATTTTCTTTCCGATGTAGAATGCATAACCATAAAAGTCTTTATACTTATAGTATAATTGTTGCTCATGGCGCTGATTGGCAATCAGTTCTTCAGCAGCTTGGTTACCTTTATATTTTCGTAGGAAGTCCTCTTGGGCTTCAACCTGCGGCATATAGAAATGTTCGATCCAGCAATTTTCCGGTATACAGAAACAGGCTATAGGGATATATCCGGCCTTCTGCATCTGTGCCAGCTTATTGGGAATCGTATTTATTTCAGGATAAGCATCCATCCAGAAATCATCGATCTCAGCCGGATGTTCGTCAGTGAACCATGACACCTCTGATACGGCAATATAACCGCCTTTCTTCAAAACCGGACGCCATAGATTCAACCCATATTCAAAACCAATATTATAGATGGCTCCTTCCGACCAGATAAGATCTAATTCTTCATTCCGGAACGGGAGTTCATCCATTGATCCAATAATACCTTTCACTCTGTCCTGAAGATTAAAGTGCTCGGCATTACTATTGAATTGGTTAATAAAATCAGGAAACAAATCAATGCCTGTAATTTGTCCCGGAGTATGTTGCGCCAGCGTAATTGTCTGGCCACCTGTGCCACAACCCAGATCAGCAATCAGAGATTTATCCGTAAGCCCCTCAACAAAGCTAAGAGCCTTGATTGTTGTTTCAGCACTTCCCGGTCCCTGACGTTCTACACTTGAAAAGTATTCGCAGATTAAACTAAAATCGAATTCGTGAATAGATTTATTTTCGTTACTCATGATGTTTAAATTTTATTGTTGATATATAGGTATAAAAATAACTCCTGCAAGAATATGCACGAGTTGAACTAAAGGATAACCGAGAGCATAATGCCCACAGTTATTTACTTACCGAATCCTTCTTAACTTTAAACATCCAACATTTTTTTATATCGCCACAAAGATAGGCAGACTTTTTATTCCTCCAAATTATCAGAAGAGAAAAAAGAACACCACCCTTGTGACATGTTCCTTTCGCCATAACTATAATTTAAGTTGTTATTATGTTTTCCTTATTTTCTGACACTCAGAACAATAGTAAACCGATCCTCCAAGATAGGCTTCTTTGACAATTACGCTGCCACAACGCGGACAAGGATTCTTCCATGTTTTGGAAGAAAGAATCGTTTTATACCCTCCCTCATTTCCATAAAGATCCGTCTGGGTATCACGGCCTCTTCCGGAAGTCATAGCCATTAAGGTATCCTTCAGAGATTTGAAAAGTACCCCTTTCTGTCCATCCGACAGGTCAAGCACTTTCTGTTTCGGGTGAATCCCGGCATTGAACAGAATATCCTGCGTTACCCCATTTCCTACGCCCGGAATACGTTGTTCGGTAGCCAGCAGAGCTTTAGCCGTCAATGTCTTTTTGGCGGAAGCAAATAATTTCTCAAATTCCGCTTCCGTATAAGCATCACTCAGCGGGGAAATACTTTCACGGCTTATCGTATAATATTTATTGTCGATAACAGCATCGGGATAGGCACTGATAAAGCCATACATAGCAACCGTAAATACAAGAAACGACTCATCTTCAAAAGTCAGCAGCAATTGGTAATTGGCAGGAACTTTATCACCCGGATTATAGTAACGTACGCTCACCCCGTCACCAATATTCATTATCACATTGCCCGACAGGTAGAAATCGACAAACATTCCATACCCTTTAGACGACAAAATCGTCTTTCCGACGAGCAACTTTCCATACTCCAGTGGATCGCCACTATAGAACGTGAACTTATGAGGCTTGGTAGCATTGAACACTTGCGTAATCGTTTTACCACTTAAAACATCATTGGCTTGCTTACTCAGTGTAAGTACTTCTGGCAATTCTAACATACTTATATATCATTTAATTATTTATCAATAGGAATATAAATCTCCGTCAGCAATCCTTCAACCGACGTTTCATCCGGCGCATTGAGATACAGCGACAGTACTGTTTATCCACTGTTTGATCCATGGCACAAATATACGATGCATATTCCAAATATGACTATCCCCAATAGGTATCTTTAATCATTTTCTTTCTGACTGTAATTTAGACGCGTATTGACTTGGAGAAATTTTATATTCAGCTACGAAGCATTTAGAGAAATAAGACGGATTAGAATATCCGACCATATACATGACTTCTGATACGGAAAATCTATGTTGCGATAGTAACACGGCTGCTTTCTTCATCCTTATCCGGCGAATGAGATCTACAGGAGTCACTCCTGCCAACTGCTTAACCTTCCGATATAGTTGTTTGTTATCCATCCCCACTAACTGGCAAAGCATAGAAACATTGAATTCAGTGTTTTCCATATTCTCTTCCATTATGGAAACAAGCTCGGTTATAAAAGCCTCCCCTGTATCCGTTTCTTTCTCTTTTATCTGAGAATGTACAGTTGTTTCAACGCATAATTTCTTCTCTATTTCACGCCGGGTTTGAAGTAATTGTTCTAACCTCGACCTTAGTTTATCGACGTCAAATGGCTTAGACATAAACACATCCACACCTGCCTTCATACTTTTAAGTTCCGTCTCCTTATCATCTCTCGCTGTTAACATAATAATAGGCACTAAGGCCGTTTGTGACATCTTCCGTATCTCCCTGCAAAACTCAATACCATCCATTTCCGGCATAATCTGGTCTGCAAGAATAATGTCCGGATAGTGTTCAGAGGCAATAGTTATCCCATCTTTACCATTTAAGGCATGAAGACAACAGTATTCTTCAGAAAAAGCCTCCGCCAGATAAGTTGCCATTTCAACATTATCATCAACAATCAATAATACAGGTTTCCCTGCAAGCGGAGTTAATTGTGAGTCCGCCTGAGAGTGATTTTGCATGGAAGCCACACAATTATCACCGGATAAAGGCAAAGTGATGGTGACCAAAGTTCCACAATCATCACCGGCACTATGAATACTAACATGTCCGCCATGCAATTCTATAAACTTCCGAACTATATACAGACCAATGCCACTTCCATCTTTACGCCTCTCTTTGTTTTTACTCTGAAAGTACCGGATAAACACATAAGGAAGATCTTCACGCCTTATGCCGCTACCGGTATCCGAGATTTGTATAGCTACCGTTTGTTCTTCCTGAATTATGGAGACCTCAATTTGTCCTCCTTCATCAGGAATGAATTTAATAGCATTAGTGATTATATTCGAGATTACAGATTCCATCTTTACTATATCCAAATTCATCCACATCTGTTCACCATTGGACACAAAGGCCGACCGGATATTTTTATCTGCAAAGATTGTAGAAAAAGCATCCAGAATATTCCTTATAAAAGAACATAATTCAATATTAGATCGGATCAAAGTATCCTCACTCGTATAATCCATCTGCTTGAAATCAAGCACTTCATGAACCAGCAAATTTAATTTCAGTGCATGTTTATATATAAACTCCAGTCGGCTTTTATGTTCCGGCTTCTTAGTTTCTTTAATCAGCGTGCTTAAAGGAGCTATGATCAAGCTTAAAGGAGCCTTGATCTCATGTGAAATATGAATGAAGAAGTCTAATTTCAGATTTGAAAGCTCCAACGTCTTTTCTTTCTCTTTACGCTCATATTTCAATCTAAGATTCCTTCGGATATATTTTATAATAACAAAAACGATCACTGCCAATGCAAGTGCATATATAACATAGGCCATTACTGAAGCATACCATGGCGGAAGAATGGTAAAACCAAACTCTGTAACCGGGGATAGTTGAGGATCATCGGAGTTCCCATTCCGCATGAACAACCTATACCTGCCGGAATGTAAATTGGCAAAAGAAATACGATTCTGTCCCGGTTCTAATTTACTCCATTGTTTACTGTTTCCCAAACGATAATAAAATTCAGATTCTGAAGAATAAGCTAATGTGGAAAACTCAAATGTCAGATTCTTTTCCGTATGTGGCAATTCTATCTTATTCTGATATCGGATACTACTCCCTGCATAATCCACCATAGGCAATAGTTGCCTATCATTGCTCCGGACAGCTGTTACAATAACCGGGGCAGCTCCCTTTTCACTCTTTATGGCATGAGTGGATACATAAGATATTCCATCATATCCTCCCCACAAGATGACATCATGTTGCCTGTCATAGAATCCGGCTTGGTAATATCTTCCTGAAAATGCCATACCGGTTCTCTGCGATGAGACAATATCCCATGCCATGACTCCTTCCGTACACGAAACCCAAATATTGGTATTTTCCAACACAAATGAGTGTACCTGGCTTCCCTTGGCTAATTCACCTATTTTCTCACTGGTATAAGTCAAGACATTAAGTTTATAAATCTCGTTGTTTGATGAATACCAGATAGATTGAATTCCATCATAAATCATCCGATTCGGATAAACGTCTAATATATGTATTTTACGGGCTTTGCAGTCTATCCGGGCTAAACCTTTTTGAGTATTGACCCAGATGAAACCATATTTATCAGTCTCTATCTGATAAGCAATTTCACTTACCTTGGTTGAAATCAATGAATCAGACAAGTTCCATTCCGCCCGAAACAAAACCCGATCATCGTGTGCAAGCAATTCCCGCTTATTAACGATAAATATTCCGCCCAGATAAGTCGCAATCCATAGGCTGCCATATTCATCCTCATAAACATCATACGCCCAATTTGCTTTCTTCCGATTCAGCCTGTCTACTATGTTATAATGTACAAACTTCTCCCTCTCCCTATCATATCTTGCCACTCCGGCATCCGTAGCAATCCATACAATATGATCACGATCTTCATATATACATCTGATTTTGTTATGCCGAAGCAAGTTCTTCGGATTCTCAATATTAAAGCATTTCACTTTACCATTCTTGTCAAACAGTAAAAGTCCGTTTGTTCCTCCTAACCAACACCCTCCTTTGCTATCCTTGTATATATGGGTAAAATCATTGCCATTCCTCTCATCCGTCAATTCAGAAATATGAATAAACTGAAAAGCAGAATCATCAACAATCAACGATATACCATAGTCAGTCCCTAACCAAACATTATTATTTCTGTCAATATAGCTACAAGAGATTACATTATTACACAAGGACTGCTCGTTTCGCAAATCATGAAGTATATGATTCACTTTTCCCAAACCCCGGCTATAAATATACAGGCCATTATCCGTACCTATCACAATGTTATTCTTGTTATCAAAAGCCAATGTTTTAAAAGTATTTGATGGTAATGCAAGAGACGGTTCTACACGAGAGTCATTAAGGCAATACCTGAGTAGATATCCTTCTGTCCCAATCCATAGGCAACTCCGTTGTTCATCCCACAGCAATGAATTCACCATTAACTTCCGGAACTTTTCAGGCAATATGACTGTCTCTCTTACTTGTTTTACCGGGTCATAGCAGCTTAATCCATCATAAGAACCTATATAAAGCCTACCATCGGCCGGTTCAAATGAATAAACGATTGATTTACTTTTTCCGGGATCTAATGGCAAATGTACTATGAATTCATCCTGAAAATCATAGTACAGTAATCCTTCATCATTAGTTCCTATCCAAAGTTTATTATCCCAAACAGCCAAAGAGCGGACAGACTTGACCATTTGAGTTACCGGATACAGATTCTCAAACTGTTCAGTAAACAGATTAAGAAATCGCAGTCCCTTGTTAGTCCCGATACAAAGATATTCTTTACTTACTTGTACAATCGCAGTGATATTAGCATACTCTATATCGGTTTCTCTTGCCAATTTATAAATCTGATATCCATTATAAGAGAATAGACCACTTTGGGTACCAACCCACACCAATCCTGTATCATCTTGAAAGATTACATTTACAACATTAGACTCTATTGGGAAATATATATTCTTAAAACTTTTATACCGATAATTATACGGAAAAGCAGAAGACAGATTATCAGAGCTATACGCCTGCATACCCCAAACTAAAATATAAACCAAAAGAAGTGTTTGCTTGCTAAGAATAATATTCTTTATAATCAGAAATCCTTTCATATATAGGGCCTATTCAGGCATTGATTAAAGCGAAGGTAATAATTTAATTCAATAAAGAGGTATACTGAGACCATTAAAACAAAAAAATGGAGCAAACTATTCAGCCATAGGCTGTCCGTTTGCTCCATCTCCATCAATTAGATTATTTTTTTGGACCGGAATAATTATTATACCAGTCTGTATACTCAATACCCTTTGACTCTGCCCATTTCGAGAAATCAAGATATTCACTGTCAATACGATGAGATTCTGTCACCGGCTTGAAGCCCAATACAGGAATATCAATGGCAAACGGATATGTCCCTTCACGATCAATGTAATAAGCATCCTGATTAGTGCCGATAAGTGACTGATTCGCTAAGGATGTAGCTTTAAACTTAGGCAAATGCACCTCTGTCCTATCCTTTTGTCCCTCAGCATATTTCACAATGATATATGGATTATACCCCTTCAAATCATCTTTCTTAAATGAAGCGTTAAATTCCCTGGTTATTGTATACGTCTTGCCAACACTTCCCTTAGCATTAGGAGTCACTATAATGGACGACGTTTCACTTTCTACTTTTACACCCGTTGAGTTCGAGGTCACTTTACCAAATTGTCCGGGATCTATCTGATAAGCGAACGCATTTGAGAATGTAGCGCCATCGTGTACCGGAGTAAATATATCAGTTATCTTCGTTACCATGTTCTTGGTATTAAAAGTAACTTCACGCCTGTATTCTACTATTACATCATTCATGTCATAATCACCGCCCGAAGGCCAGATATCCTCAAAGGCTAATGTACCTTTCAGAGGTTCCACCGGATCCGGTTCCGGATCGTCTTTACCGTCATCAGGTTTAATAATAGGTCTATCGGGATCATCAATACTTCCTTCCGGAGTGGCGTCTACATAGAATAAGAGGTCACAATAACTTTGATTCGCCCCATCTTCAACACCTATAATCGTTTTTCCGCTCTTCTCATCTTTCACAGAAACGAATCCATTCAAATTCCCAAAAGCCTCATTAGAAGTACGAAGTTCTTTTGTCCTAATTTCATTCTCTTTAACATCATAATCGTGGTAGTACCCATTGAATCCATCAGCATATATAAACCAGCCTACTGTATACCCTGCCGGAAATTTCTCACTTGCTTTACCATTTTCATCAAAATAAAGCAAACGCGCTTTGTTTCCACACTTCAAAATTTGTAACTGATCCCCACTATACGCATATAATTTAACATTTGGGAATACGATATATTTATTAACATAAGGCATCATTTGAGATTGAGGTTCCTGATCTGACTTATAATAATAATATCCGAATGTATTATCATAAGAAGCGTCGCGCTTAAGAAATATAACATCCAACGTTGTTTCTTGCGTTATCTTTATATTGGTAACCTTGGGTCCTTTATATAGATATGAATTATTTACTCCCGACATTCCATTAGGATTAAAAAATTTCATCAAGCGTTCTGCTACTTCTAAGGGAGTCTCGTCACCAATCTTATCAACCGACTTCAGATATGTACCATCAAGAGAGCCTGCCTCTCCCCACTTACACAACGAATAGAGATGATTCCGCCCATTAATAGTATATGGAACCTGACCATTGAAAAGATAAGAACGAGTAGAAGACTTCTGTTTTTTTACACTCATGTCAAAGTTTACAGCATTATTCTCTACATTCAGTTGCACGCATCTGGGTAATCCCCATGCCGCAGTATACAAATATACTGTTTTCACGGAAGTAGGTATATGCATCTCTCCTTCATACTTTCCATTATTGTCCGTATAAGTTTTGAATATAGCCTCTACTCCTTCCTTTTTCACCGGTGTACCTTCCACTGTTTCCATCGGGTCTTCGTCATATACCTCTACAAGAGCAGTAAAACCCGGAACGTCATAGTTCACCAGAAGTTTTACATCACCACGTGTTTCAAAACCGAAATATTCATCAGGATCAGGTAAAGGCTGTTTTCCTGCATCCGGATTATACACGTCTTTTTCCATGCATCCTGTCACCAAGCTGCCGAATACGATTGTGACAGCCACAATCATAATACCTTTTAAGTACTTTTGTCTCATAAATACATTCTTAAGATTACATAGTCAACACAAATTATGTGCAAAATTAGGCTATATCAACCAAGACAATAGCCACAAAATGGACAAAGAGTAACACAAAAAAGACAAGTTTAGCATTAGGAAGATAAAGCCATCTGATTATTAGTCAACTACAAAACTTTCCGACTTAAAGTTACTATAAAATCTACCGGAAATTGCCGTAAATTTCAGGACACAATAGTCGGGATCGGTCACGCCTTCCGGATAATACATCGTATCTCCTTCCTGCCATATCATCTCCTTGCTGGCATCATCTGTCAGCACTTCCATTGTGCCGCGCAACATCACTCCCCTAAAGAACCTTGTATCACAAAAGTAAATACTTGCATGATTGTTCTTTCGATATTGCGCAACACGCATTGATGAAGTATTTGTGGTCAGATAGATAACTTTTATTCCTTCCCTTTTCCTGGGCTGCAGCATAGCTTTGATATTCGGAAAACCTTCGGCATCTATCGAACCGATAAAGACCGTTTTCAATTTATCAATCATATTCCCTACTGTTTTTTCTACATCTCTCATAATTCAATTATTTTATTGGGTTATTGAATGAGGCAAAGATAGGGGCATAACGGAAAAGTAGTATAACAAAAAACAAGGGAGAAATAACACTTTTCACGGTTTATATATACTCCGATAAGCCAAAGGAGTTTCACCCGTAGATTGGCGAAAACAGCGTACAAAATAGGAGACAGTAGAGAAATGAAGTTCAAATGCAATTTCCGAGATAGGAAAATCCGTATAAACAAGTAGTCTTTTAGCTTCTTCCATAACCTTATTCTGAATGTATTGTTTCGCGCTAATCCCCAGAGCCGAACTTACAATCTCATTCAAATAATTGGGAGTGATACACAGTTTGTCCGCATAGTAACGGACAGAGTGATGTTCCCTCAAGTCGGTCCCTACCCATTCCATAAACTTGCTTAGATGGGTACTATTTGCCTCTTTATGGATACTGCCGTCAGACAACATCTTTTGATATGCCCGGTCCAGAAGCATGAGAGCTTCATAAAGCAATGCCCTCAATACATGTACGTCGTTTTGTTTATACGAATCGATCTCTGTCTTAATATCACTCAACAATTGAAGCATACGTACATAAAGCTGATTCGACAAATGCAGTCCGACAGATTTCCTCCCCACATTGAAAAAAGAAAGATGCTGCACAAACAACGGATCTTTAAAGAAGGAAGACAGAAACTCATCTTCGAAGATCAAAGCATAGCCATTTACAATGTGGCCGGTATCCCAATTCCGTATCTCTCCGGGTTTAGAAAACAGTACATCACAGGGAACTGCCTTATGCGTTTGATTATCGATAGAAAAGTTTCCTTCTCCCTCTGTAACGAAAGTAATATCATAGTAAGTCAATGTGTGCACAGTACCCTTAGTCAAGAACCTTTTTACGTACTTCAGTTCTACGACATCCACTAAAAGTTCGCTTCCGTACTTAGTCTTATAGAAAGTATACCGGGGAATTGAGTTGTTCATTGAAAGTCTTCTTACTTTTAGGATTACATTACTGCATGCAAATATATTGAATCTTATGGAAAAAACACTTATTTATTCCCATCGATACTCTTCGCTCACTGTATGTTTAAATTCAGTAAATCCCTTAAATCGAGCCTGAATATGTATTTCCAGTTCTACAGTATAAATATCATTTACAGTATTTCCCTTAAACTGTTCACGTAAATTAATTTTATAATCCTTATTTTTTTTAGATTCTATAAAGATTTCATTACTACGCATTTTAAAAACATAGTTAGAGGATGAGCTTAATATCTTTCCTTCTATATCTTTATAGTTTATCTTATAGTATGTTCCCGATCCAGGAGCATCATCCATACGAGGTTCAATGATAGCCAATTCATCAAACTGATTGGTTAAATTCAAATTTACAATTTTAGTCTGCTTATCATAAGATAATTTATAAGTTATTTGAGCTTGGCTAACTAATGAAAGAAACAGCGACAATGTAAGTAGTAATGTTCTCATATTTATAGTCTTTTACGTGAAACGATTTTCATGATTCAAATTAAGTGATTTACTGAAGCTCTTACACCTACCAATAAAAATAGAACTTTAGCCTGGTTATAGGATGCTTATAAATGTTTCAAAGCGTTTGCTTTTACCTACTACGACAATATTTTTCTCTTTTATTAATCTAACAGAAAAATCTATTGTTACAAATATATCTTTCATACTCAACCAGTTTCTTTTATTCTTTAGATTAATACCAAAATATTTTTCTTCATATGGGTTTATCCAACTCATAGGATGAAATTCTTTCAAAATATCAGCCTTTTTATCATACTCTATCAATAGAAACATCCCTTCACCAGAAACAGGACTTTGTTGGTTCTTCCTAAGGTAAACAACACTTCCATCAAACTCATTTGTACCAATGCGACCATTGAATATTCCAAATGATTTACTACTCTCATTTTTTACTGTTATGAGTAAAATCTGTGTTTCCTTTAAAAAAGAAACATCTACCTTTAATTCATTTTGAGAAAAACACAAAGCAGGAACGACACACAACATTATCGTATAAATAGTATATTTCATCACATATAGTTTATTTACATTATACTCATTTTGAAAGAATTTCCGTAAAATTACAAAATCAGTCGAAAGGATTATTTTTTACTTTAGATAATCTGTTGTAATTTTCTTGGGATGCTTTCGTTTTTCACTCTCTACAGGATGTGACCTCATATCCGAATTAACTCTTTCTACTTCAACTAACTCTACTGTAAAAATGGTGTCACAATCTACTGATTTCCATTGCCAACATCCTTCAAAACTACTCATTTTATAATTTGTCTCATCTGTTATATAGGTAGGAATAAGCTTGTCATCGCCTACCCAACTTATTTCAGCTCCATATATTACTGTTGGTCTATATATAATAGCCCATTCCGGAATCTTAGCTTCCACATTTACCTCGTTCAATACATAGTTATCCGTTTGTAGATGTATTTCGCCTAAACGAACATCAGTATTATTTATAGACAATGGAATTGTTTTTCATCTGTAAGTTTGCCATCTATAGTATGCTGAGCATAAGATAATAAAGGCAATAAAGTAAAAATTAAAAAGAGAAAGTATCGATTCATAATAGTTATAATGAAATCATGTTCTCATTTGTAATTGTTTGCTACTTATCATTACTAAAAGTCATATGGAACAAAATTTTAGTTAGGCTCTTGTGCCCACCAATAAAATATATAACTCAGCATTTTCCCCTCTGTAGTAAGAGTGAACCATATGTCTTTCTTAAGCTCTATTTCAATCTTACGATAAACAGAAATAGGAATTGCCGCAAAAGGATCGGACTTATGAAACTCAAAACTTACTTCATCAACTCTACCTGTACTTGAATTTATATACATAATTATATAAAAATCATGCCCTTTTACCTTCTGTTTTTCATTATCAGAGAATGCAGCATTTACAATAGATTTACATTTAGAACTGGTCCAATTGTCATCTTCAAACAGTTCAATGCCTGCATCTGTCTGTGCAAAAGATTCACCTGTACTTTTGTATACAGGATAAACCTTAATCCATTTGTTGCTCTTGTTATAAAGTGCAACAAACCCAGAGGCTCGTACATCACACTGATAAATATAGCCATCTTGATTGAAAGTTTTAGTTGTGGCATAATAATTTGTCTGTGCATACATATATGTAGCACTGAACAGTATACTGATAAAAATAATTAAAGTTTTCATTAGCAATTTATTGTTAGTTTCTTTAAATTTGTAAAATTCTCCAATCCTGGTCTATCATAATCAAAGGGATATTTATCCGCTGGATAATAGTTCTCATGAAAAGTAGGTACTACCGTATTTGCAATTTCAAGTTCCAACTCTCCAACACTTGCTCCAGAACGTATATTCCCTTTATTATCAATTATATTTGTTAGATTTTTGATTGCAACACGCCGCGGATCAGTATTATCCCTTTCTTCCCATTTGCTTCCTGGATATTCCGGTAATCTACTTGTATAAAGATACTGTGCATACCATGCTTCTATTTCTCCGTTCATGTTAGAACCTTTATAGGAAGAAAGTGTCTCCTGATAAGCCCTGTAAGCATGCATCATTTCATGGAATAGCTGGTTACTTTCCATTTGGCTACCAAGGGTAATACCCGCCGTTGCCCCATTCCCGCTAAATAAGCCGTCTGACCCATTACTAAACTGAATAGTCAAAGTCTGACCATTAAGAAAATTTGCCAAGCCATTATACAATGCTTCCCCCATGCAGTCAGCTAAAATCTTATCAAGCATTTTCTCCAAAACTTTCCAGTTAGCCTCAGTCATGTTGGAATTGCGGAAGATCTTTTTAGCTTTTGGACTGTTGTTGCTGCCGGGTTTAACCGGATTAGTTTCATTGCCTGCTCCTCCAGGAGGATAAGGATTATTCCACCAGTTGTCATCATCATCATTATCACTTGTACTATCTTCAACATAATGACAATCTTGATAAGATGTTGTATAAGGTATATAATCACAATAGTTCACAATATCATATATTAAACCTGTTTCCATATCACCTCCAACGAGCTCATATTCATCATGACAATCCTGCCTATATTCTGTTGTATATACATCATGACAATCATAATAACCACGAGTCTGGGCCGAAGATTCACCTTGTTCATTATATGAAGGTGAAATATAGCCCACAAGTTTTCCATTAGAGTATCTCCAACCATTGATAAAGGTACCATTTATCGCGTAATACAGTACCATTCCATCATAATCGGGTTCTCTATAGAGATAGCTGTTTCTTCCCATATTCCGACTACGCGTCAAATAATCATACGATCCTACAAATACCATAATAAAACTTCGAGTTTTATTAGTTACCAAATCTTTCAATACAACCATTTTTGTTGTATTACGGATATAATCAGCTTTCATACCTGGTTGCCAATGCTTTGTAGTTTCCTCATCAAGGATTATATGCATTCCCTTGCTTAGAGTAGGAGTTTCAACAACTTCAAAACGTCCCCTATTACTTTCTTTGGCTTTATCCCAATATGGTTTTATAGCCAGTTCTTTTTTCATATCTTATTTTTTTAATTTGTCGCAAAGTTCGAGCAAAATTCATTATAAAAATATTAGAGTGATATGTTAATGCATAAGAGTATAGGATATAACCGCTTAATAATCAATAAACTATCAAATTACTTCTGATGATTATTCCACTTTTTCCGTCAAATATTTCTCAATATTTCTTTGAGTCTAATTGTATGTTCCATATCCATTCTGCGCAATATAGACTTCTCTTTTTTATATACAGCATCTACACTGCAACCAAGGATTAGTGCTATTTCAGAGAATTTGAATCCAAGTTTTATGAGACAGCAAAATCTAATATCATTATCTACTAAAGCATCATATCGATCTACTAAACGTGTGGTGAAATCGAAAGATACCAAATCTATTTCTGATAATAGTTCCTCCCAATCTTCCTCTTCCAAATTCATTTTACCGGTAGAGTTTTTAGCATTTTCATCTTTTATATACAGTAATCGTTGATAGATAGAAGTGTCTTCTATTAATCTCTTAAACTTAATACCTTTCAGCTGTTTTATTTCTTCTTCCTTTTGCTCTAATAGCGCTTTCAAGTCACTAACAATACGCCTTTCCTCTTCCAAAAGTCCATTTAAGCAACTATTTATTTGTAGTTGTTTAATTCTATCACCTTCACTTTCTGCGCATGATTGTTCCAAAAGACTAATTTCATCACGTTTTTCCTGCAAAAGCTGTTCAAGTACACCTGTTTTTGTCTGGATATCTTGTTGATTTAGCAATGATAATTTAACTTTGTGTTGTCCTGTAAAGTGCCGCCAAACAATGCTGCTGATCGTAATCAATAAAACTATGGATAACAATAGTATATACAATCTATAACGAGACATGAAAGTCTCATATTGATATACGGACTGATGATAGAACATATCTTTTAATGTTGCAATAACCTTAGCAGGATATTCTTCCTTCATTGCAGAATCTTTATAAGCTATGTATGCATCTTCATATTGCAATGCCTCTGAATATCTTCCTTGTATTCTAGCCACATCAGCCAATCTCATATAAGCTCCATATTTTGTATAATAAGATTTGGATTGTACCGCTCTTTTTAAATAATAAGTGGCAGAATCATATTGTCCTTCTTTATAAAAGCTACTTCCGACTATCAAAAAAGAAGCGAAGTACTTCGCTGTATCGGATTCTATGATAAAAAAATTGTGTACAGTTTCTATCGCTTCTTCCGTCCTTCCCATATATTGATATAATGACGCTAGAGAATATAGCATTTTCTTTGCCAAAGGAGTGTTACCGCCAGAAGACAATATTGTTTGAGCTTTCAACAGTTTCCGTTCTGCCTCCAAATAGAAACCTTCTCCTCTTTCCATACAAATATCTGCTCTTTTGATGAGGCTTACTACCCATCTCAACGAATCTTTATGTTCACTCGCCATTCGTTCTGCTTGTTGATATACGGAATCGGCTTCTTCAAGCAATCCATGTGTATACAATAAGTGTCCCAAATTAGAATGTAATAAGCACAATAGATCATAATCTTGCGTTTTGTTTGCTATGGGCAATGCTTTCATAAATTCGCGCACAGTTCCAATTACATCTTTATTATCCTGATACACACGTCCCCAGTAATAATGTGCTTTCGCACACATCGATTCATCCTTTGAATTATCGTAATATTTCACAGCTATACGTATCAATGAATCATCAGTATGACGAATGTAATTTTTATCGTAGGCCTGAGTTAATAACAAAGCATATCTGGCTTGTGAAGCCGGTGTATATAAAGATTCCGGTGAAACAGAACCAAGAATTTGCAAAGCACTATCATAATATGATTTTCTAATCAATGTGTCTGCATAAGCCAAAATTTTATCCTGACTATTTGTCGGACGTGGAATACAAGAAATGAATCCAACACCTATAAGCAACAAAACATACAATATATTTTTCATAATCTCACCAAATGATACACCGTCCCCCTATTTGACTTTTTACAAGGAATATCCAATTTCTTCAGCAAACGGCCGAAGTGCCCTATTTTGCTGACCGACAGTTTATCGCGGGTTTTCTGCTGTAGATAATTGAATATCTCCATTGCGGTCAGCCATTCCCCTTCCCGTTCTTCTTCCGCCACCCGGAAATAGCAGTGGAAAAGCTGTTCGAGCGGACTGATCTGTTCAAAATCCCGGTTGGTTTCTTTCAGGATAGCTTCGTCCTCATCATTCAACCAGTAGCGCTCACCTTTATAAATGGCATCCATGGCTTGAGCATACAATTGCTTGTAGTTGATGGTGACATTCGTATCAATAGGTGCAGTCACTTCGATACAGATAAAACGGCGGCTACCACTGGGATCGGTAAGCAGGTCCATCTGATTACTGGTACCTATAAACGAGGCATAACGGCGCACCTCCTGAATGGTAGAACCGTAGGGTTTCCGCAAATTTGCCACAGGTTTCTGCAAAAGATGTTTCAGAAAGCCCTGCTGATTGGAGCTAATCTGATCAAACTCATCCAGATTCACCAACAGAAAACGTCCCAGATAACGCTCCGCATCCTGTTTGCTCTTAAAATCAAGACTATCCGTATATCCGAAACGCAGTTCAGGTGGCAAAATAATGCGACAATAGGTAGATTTACGATACCCCTGCGCACCGACCAATAATGGCGACGTACTGTTTCCGTGCTGGCGATCAAGCCCACGCCAATGTGCCACCATACTGAGAAACCAGCGGTAGAACAGCTCCCTCCAATGCGGATTATTGCATGGCACAAGATTGGCAAGTGCCCGGATGCGGTCTTTTCCGTCCCAATGCCCCACATTACAAAGGTATTCTTCAACAGGATTGTACAAAGACACATACTCTGATGTCAGATAACGCTCCACGTCGCGGTCCCAGGCACGAATCCCCTCTTTCAGGGCATTAATCGCCACCGTATTGCGTACCCTCCGATCCACCGGTCTGAAATAAAAATGAATGGAATCACGCTGACGATATTCCAAATCGTTCAACACCGTGTTATAACGAAACTCATAGCGCCGTTCCATAAACTCTTCCAGACGCAGAGCGGTATCCTGCTCCGGAGTCAAAATAGTTTTAGAGCCAAATCCCTTAGACTCTTGGTAAATATTATGAACCATGGTACGTACCGTTTGCTCCTCCGCCTGTGCATAGTAATGAATGATCGTCTGCCTCACAACTTCCTCTTCCGGTATGCCCGCCTTGTAGCAATACTCCGCAAGGCGGACAAGCAACGGTTGAAGGTCATCTCCCCGTCGCCAGTTCTCCATATCCCGGAGCGCCTTATCAAGGGCGGTTTCAAAAAGCATGGTGAAGGTCTGCGACGTTTCAAACCCAGGTTCCAGCCTCAGCAACGGATTTTTCTCAGCCAACTGCCGTTGCCGGAAGGTCTGTTCGCCGGGCATGGAGAATGGCTGTTCCAGACAGAAAGGTACCGCATGAGGATTGTATCCGGGATGTTCATCAAGCGTCATCCGGCAGCTTTGCATCAGTGAAGGTTCTTTCAAGGCAATGGGAAACGGGAACAACGGCTGATAGCAACTCACCGCCAAGCGATAGGCATGGGCATGAAACAGCGCAGCTTCCTGTTCGCGCTTCGGCAAGTTTCCATCCGGTAAGGCGAAACACACCCATATCTTCACACTCCTTCCACTGGAACCGCAAAAAGCGGCAAACGTTTGAGGAAGCAGCATCGCCTGACGTTTCACCAGTTCAGCTTCCGCCAATCCAGCTAGCTTCTTCACTTCAAGCTGAACCAGCCCATTGTATTGTTTCATTCTTCGCCCTCCGTCTTTAGTGCGGGCATACTCCACGGCAGGATAGATACGTGGAAGTTTGTCAATATAGGCAAATGTGGAATCCGTACCTTCCAACTGAGGCATAACAGTTCGTAACCCAGTTACGTATCCACCTCTGGTTTCCGTTTTCATCTTCTCCATCAGCACATCGGTATCATAAATGGTCATCATCTCTCTGCCTGTATCTTTGTCATGTCTTATTGAAGTGATTTTCATATCATTATCTGTTATGAATTTTATTTATATAGTATAATTCCTTTAAGGAGTTACAAAGATACTGTTCCTAAAAGCGAAAGTCAAGTATTTGAGCATATTATTCTGCATTTATTTCAAAAAAGTTCAGCCCATCCATTTGACAGCAAAAGCTTCAATAATAATTGAGAAATAAACAGGGAATCACTTGACTTTTCCCCGCTTATTTTGTATCTTTGTAGTAAGTCCTATTGGGTGTTAACCTTGGTTAACAGGCTTGTCAACCTTGGCTAACAAGCCGATCAACCAACGTTGACAGACCTGTTAACCAAGGTTGACATCCAATCATACCTAAGAGTAAACGGGATGTTCCTTAGGAGGAAACAGAATAGTCCCTAATGTAAAACAAATTAATACCTTATAATTAAAACAAGCAACTATGGCAATCTTATTTGAATGGTACGAAAACCCGGTGGCTCCCAACCAGCCACAAGAAGAAACGAAACTTCATGCACGCATCACGCTGAATGGAAAAACAGGAACCGACAGGTTACGACGCAAAATCCAGGAACGTTGTTCACTGACGGAAACAGATGTGTCCGCCGTGCTCGACGCCCTGTCTCATGCAATGGGTGAAGAACTGGCAGAGGGCAGGCAGGTACATCTGGATGGTATCGGTTACTTCCACCCTACCCTGACCTGCACGGAAGAAATAAAAGAAGATACAAAACGGAAGAATACGAAAGTAAGGCTGAAAGGCATCAAATTCCGGGCGGATCAGGATCTGAGGAGTGAAATCGGAAATGTGAAACTGAAGAATATAAAACACAATGGACACTCCAACAAATTATCGGACGAAGAAATAGACCGCCGGCTGACCGTCTACTTCAGTCAGCACCACATGATGACAAGAAGTGATTTCCAAAGGGTATGCGGCATGATGAAATCGACTGCAATGGGGCATATCCGCCGTTTACGCGGGGAAGGAAAGCTAAAAAACATCGGATTACAGAACCAACCGATATATGCGCCAAATGTGGGGTATTATGGTATAACAGAAGAAGTTATGATGTAAAAATGTAAAAATCCGGCGTGAGAGTAAGCGGTTTACCCTCACGCCGGATTTTTACTCTCACCCACACTTAATACCCTAACTATCAATAAGATATTTTAGCAGTGAGGGTAGTGAGAGTAACCTGAACCAACTTTTTATTGAGCATCCTGAATCATTAAATTATTGTTAATTATCCTTTCATACATCGAACCATGTTTCAAAGATTATGTTGTTATAAATGCACAGCAACCTTAATTATGAATTTAAAATAATGAATTATGAAGAAGAAAATTAAATTTTTAAAGAAAGAATTGCTGTTATGTTAATGAACGGGATTCGAGAAAGAGTAGATTATATGATTAAACTAACTTTAAACTTAACAAAGATCAAAGCAAACAAGAAATCTGCAACCTAACCCTCCCGCTTTATTCCTGAAAAGAGCAAACAAATAAACTACTTCAGGGCATATTATATTTTATTGTATCAACTATTAATGCATTTCAATTATGAAAAAATCAATTATTTTATCAGCATTTGTTTTAGCAGCATTGACTGCAAATGCCCAAACTACCGTACAAGGCAGCAAATTCACAGACAATTGGTCTATAGAACTAAAAACCGGTATTATAACTCCTGTAAGCCACAGCGCTTTCTTCAAGAATGCTCGCCCGGCTTTGGGAATTGAGTTTACGAAGCAACTGACCCCCGTTTTCGGACTGGGAGTTCAAGGCATGGGATATATAAACACCTCGAACAGTAAGACAGCTTTTGATGCTTCAGACCTTAGCTTATTGGGTAAAGTCAACCTGATGAACCTGTTCGCAGGCTATACAGGTACTCCCCGGATATTTGAAGTAGAAGCCGTAGCCGGTGCAGGATGGCTGCACTACTATATGAATGGTTCCGGAGATATGAACTCCTGGTCCAGTCGTTTCGGAATGAATTTCAACTTCAACCTCGGAGAAGCTAAAGCTTGGACGATAGGAGTCAAACCGGCATTGGTATATGATATGCAAGGCGACTACAACCGTAGCCGATTCAATGTGAACAATGCCGCCTTTGAACTAACAGCAGGTGTAGCTTACCACTTTGGTGGTAGCAACGGAAGCCATCACTTTACCTTGGCTAAACTCTATGATCCAGCCGAGATAAGCGACCTGAACAATTCTATCAATAATCTTCGCTCACAAGTGAACGAGAAAAACGGTCAGATCAATGTCGACGCACAGAAGATCAGCGCATTGCAACAAGAAGTCAACAATTTACAGAACCGGGTAGTTCCTGTTGAAACAATAGTGGAAACCAGCCGTATTCCGGAATCCATCGTTACTTTCAGACAAGGTAAATCTACAGTCGATGCCTCTCAGTTGCCAAATGTGGAACGTGTAGCTTCTTACATGAAGAAACACGCAAACACAACAGTAGTGATTAAGGGATACGCTTCACCGGAAGGTAGTGCCGAAGTCAATGCAAGAATAGCTAAAGCTCGTGCCGAAGCCGTAAAGACAATCTTGGTCAATAAGTATAAAATCAACCCGTCACGTATTACTGCCGAAGGTCAGGGAGTGGGTGACATGTTCACAGAACCAGACTGGAACCGGGTTAGTATCTGTTCTATTATTGAAGATGCCAAATAAACAAAATTTAAAATGGCCTACCTGTACTTAAGCATAGGTAGGCCGTTTTTTTATTCCATTATTTAAAGTATCCTACAGGATGATTCAACATAGGAATCTGACTATCTTTCAGTTTCAATACTTTCTTCAACTGAATGGCATCCATCGAACCTCGCGGCACTGTAGCCAATTTGGCATTAGCACAGAATAAAGAGATATTCTGCGAAACGATACCAACATCTATAGCTCCAACCACCTGATTTTGTGGTTTCTGAGCATCGCCAAAGAGGGAAACATCACTGACCAGTACCAAAGATGCCGGAGCCGCTTTTACAAAAGTCTGACCACCTGCAACAGCATCGCGGTGATCTCCTTCAGAAACCAGATTTAACTGATGATTTTTCGCATCGTACACATAGCTCCCTTCGGGTAATATCACGTATACATCTACATCCTGCTTATTCAAAGCCGATGGAGCTGTCCGCTTTCCAGACTCCGGACGATTGATTCCGTTAGCAGCCCACAATAAATCCGACAAGTCAGCAAGGCTCAATGCTTTCGAAGCATATTCACGTGTAGACTGACGCTCAGACAATGCTTTCATTACCGTACCGGCACGATTCAAATTGGGCTTTGGTAACTTAACTACCTTATCAGCAGCAGAAGCAGCCACTGAAAGCACTAAACAAACTAACAATAGCTGTACTTTTCTCATAACTGTGGTATTTTAAAAGTTAAGAGGCAAATATACAAAAAAGGAATGAATTTTCATTTTTTAAGTATTATAGTATTCTCTTTTAGATAGGCTTTAAATTACTTACTAATAAAATCCTGTGGATGTTTCTTAACAAATTGTGACATCAATACAAAAAGACGGCCTCCATTATTCAACTCATAATATTCATTATCAAATTCTGTCAGAGGATTATCCTCATAACTTTTACTAAAATTTTCCGATGTACCGTCATCAAACTTTTCTAATTCTGGTTTTATTGTCTCGTAACAAGCATTAGCTCGTCTCATAAGACTGGAGAAGTCAATAGCTCCAATCAATTCCAAAGCCTTTTCAACTTCATACCGATCCTCACCCGACGGATTGAAATAGTATTGATTAAATCCTCCGTTACAAACTTCTCCATCCAATTCATAAATAAGAGAGAAAGCCTTTTGTGAATCGCTAAACCAAACTTCATCGCTAAGCAAGCTCCACATAATTTTAGTATATAGCTCATCTTCAGGAGTTGCATCTATCAACTCTTGAGTAATAGGCTCATAATCTTCAGAAATACCTTTACCAATATTTTTTTTTTTAAAACCAAGTAAATTCAAGAACCAAGTAAGCATAATAATATAATTTAAGATATAGTCAAAATTAACTCATTCAAATTCACTCTTTTCGGAAAAGACCGAAAGCATCAGGACAATGCTCCGCAAGATATAGACTTAGCGATTTCTTCCATATGTGTATCATCCGTTCCGCAACAGCCGCCAAATATCCTAAAATCATATTCTGATTTCAATTTCATCATACCTTCAGCCAAGTCGGCAGGAGAAGAAGATTGCAGATCAGCGGAACCGTCCAGTTCACTATAAGACAATGCGGAAGTGTTGGCCTGAATACCGATGAACCGTGTTCGGACAGTATCGGTTTGGTTGAAGTTGTGTGCAAGAGCTTCATAGACGATGCAGGGATGTACACAGTTTGTCATATAGCACGCCGGTTTGCGAGATACATTATCGTCAATAAACCGGATAGCATAGTCGATGGTATGCCCATCAATAAGTTTCCCGTCTTTTTGGATGGTAAAACTAATGATATAGGGGATTCCGGTATCGGACATGGCCCTCGCCATACCCGCTGCTTCAGTCAGCACAGGCATAATTCCTGCATACAGGAAATCTGCTTTCGCAAGTTTAAATAGTTGCGACTGCCAATGATGAAAGTCGTAAGCTTCCTCAATATTTAGAGCACCGACACCTGTATAAGCATCTCCTTTACACCCCATCAGACCGCCAATATACATTTCAATATTTGATGTTTCCTTTATCTTACGGAGGAACCTGACATTATCCTCAATAATAGCCTCATCATATCCGGCCTGAATAACTTGCTGCTTATTGGCTCGTCTGGTCGGAGTGGTAGCTAAAAACGGTAGATTGTATTTTCCAGCAATCCCCATGTAGCCCCGCCAAAGAGTTTCCAATGCCACCCGCCCCTGTTGACTATAAATCAAATCAGCCATAGCTACACTGCCATTGATGGTGAGGCCATACTCACGCTTCAATCGTTCTCCCAATGCCCCTTCCATCAGAACTGAAGAATGAGAGGCTATGCAAGTTTCAAAATCCATACAAGTCGGTTTTATATATTACTCGCAGGTATGTGATACCTGTTGCCGCAAAGTTACAGAATCCGTACTAACTTTAATGATTTGAGTTGATTAGTTTTGTGACAATCTATATTCGCTGGGAGATATCCCTACCAGTTTTCTAAACAGGTTGCTGAAATATTGTACGCTTGGATAGCCCAATTTTTCAGCAACCGAACTTACCGTATAACCTTTACCTAATAGCATCTCTTTAGCGACTTCCAGCCTTTTCAACTGGAAGTATTCATCCAGATTCTTCCCCGTTTCAAACTTCAATAAATCACTGAAATAACGGGAAGATAAATGAAGTATATCTGCGCAGTATTTTGTAGAGGGTAATACACCATTTTTCAATCGTCCGGACTGGATATAGTCATCCAACGCAATATCCATCTTGTTCAATATCGCCTTATTGACTTCATTCCGAGTGATAAACTGACGGTCATAGAAACGGGAACAATAATCCAACAGGAGTTCTATATATCTTGAAATCAAGGTCTTGCTATGACAGTCTATTGCATGTTGCAGTTCCTTCTCAATATTGTACATACATTCAATTGCTTTATCCTTTTCGCGCAAGGAAAGGTGCAACGCTTCATTCAGATGATAAGAAAAGAAAGAGTAATTCTTAATGTTCCGCCCCAATGAAGTGCTGCAAAGCAAGTCGGGATGAAAAGCCAACAACCAGCCCTTTCGGGGAAATGCCTTTCCTTCGTTGATATTGATGGATTGTCCCGGAGTCAGGAAAATCATTGTTGCATTGGAATAGTCGTAATACTTACGCCCGTAGATGAAATCTTCACATTCGCATTCCAACAGTAAGATGGTGTAGAAATCGAACTTGATAGTACGCTGCATCACATTAGCTTTAGATAAGTCAATGGCGCTCACTAACGGGTGTAAGGTCTTATTTCCCAAACAGCAATTGCACTGGTGTACAGTCTCTATGTTCAATATATCCTTTTTCAAAACTGTACATTTTGCAGTCTATATTCATTGGGCGTACAGCCGACACGTTTTTTGAACAGGCGGCTGAGATGTTGCGGATATTGAAATCCCAAGGTGTAAGCAATTTCACTGATTGTCTCGTCCGTTTCAACGATATGTTCTTTAGCCAGTTCGATCACTTTCATCTGAATATGCTCCTGAGGTGTCATACCAGTTTCTTTCTTAATCATGTCACCGAAATAATTGGGCGAGAGATAGATTTTATCCGCAAAGTATTTCACGGACGGCAAGCCATCCTGCACAGGAAGATTACTTCTGAAATATTCATCCAGAAGTTGCTCAAACTTGGTAAGAGAGTCTTTATTGGCGCCGCTCCGGGTGATGAACTGGCGTTCATAGAACCGCATACAGTAATTGAGCAGAAGCTCGATATTCATAGCAATCAATGCTTTACTATGCTTATCGATAGGATGCTCCAGCTCGATACTGATCTTTTTCAGGCAATCCATCACAGTTTCTTTTTCCTGATCGGACAGGTGCAAAGCCTCGCTTACTGAATAAGAGAAGAAAGTATAATCCTTTATTGTCTTTCCGAGGGAGGTTCCGCGAATCAGGTCAGGATGAAAGAGGACACCGTACACTTCTTGCTGCACTACATCATTCAGCATCTCTACTCCGGTAGTCTGACCGGGAGCAAAGCAAACGATGGTTCCTTCCTGATAGTCATAATGCTGGCGACCATACTTGATATCACAGTTCTTAGCTCCTTTCAGAAAGAGTGCATAAAAGCCATAAGTCATTTGGATATGATTGACTGATTTGGTTGCTTTGGTAAGATCCACCACACTCACCAGAGGATGCAGGGTTTCCAATCCGTAGAGACTGTTATAGTGATCTACATTATCTAATTTTATAACTCTATCCATATTCATAAGTATTTGAACTGCAACAAAGATAGAAATTATTTCAATTGAGAAATCAGGCATCTGTAATTGGGGTTATCATATCCGTAATTTATCTACAAAGGAAATGCTACGTTTCCCCGACCTTTGCAGTACAAAAAAAGAAATATATGAAGAATAAATTCAAACTCAATTCAAGTACCCTACTTGTATTCATCCTCACAACCGGTGTATTCGGAATAATCAATACCGAAATGGGTGTGATTGGAATTTTGCCCCTGATAGCCGGGAACTTTCAAGTAACTGTTCCGGAAGCAGGTTGGACGGTCAGCATATTTGCGCTGGTAGTAGCAATATCCGCTCCCATCACCCCCTTACTGTTTTCGGGTATCAACCGGAAAAAGGTGATGATACTGGCACTGGGATTATTTACATTAAGTAATATCATCTCCATGATGACCACTAATTTTACGGTGTTGCTGATATCCCGTGCACTTCCGGCATTCCTTCATCCGGTATATGTATCTATGGCTTTCACGGTAGCAGCAGCATCTCTCAGTAAGGAGAAGGCACCAAAGGCGGTAGCAAAAGTATTCATCGGCGTATCAGCAGGTATGGTGCTGGGGGTACCGGTGACGAGTTACATTGCAAGCGAAGTTTCGTATTCAATGGGCATGTTATTCTTCACCGTTGTAAATGCATTGGTACTGGTTGCAACCATCCTGTTTGTACCTTCTATGCCGGTCAAAGAGAAACTGTCCTACGGTACACAACTCGGTGTATTAAAAAAGAAAGTAGTCTGGTACTCCATTCTTGCTATCACGCTGATTAACGGAGCCTTATTCGGATTCTTCAGCTATATGTCTGATTACTTGAAGACAATCACCGGGGTTTCGTATACCGTAATCAGTACAATGCTACTGATTTATGGACTGGCCAATATAATAGGAAATGTAATAGCCGGAAAGCAACTGGCGGTCAATCCGGTACGTAGTATGATAATGATTCCTTTGGCACTACTGACTTTTTATATAGGAGTATTCGCTTTGGGGGAATGGCTGATGGTAATGGCAGTAATCATTCTGATCCTGGGAATTTTGGCGGGATACGGACAGAACACCATGCAATACATGATAACGCATGCCGCTCCCGAAGCACCGGATTTTGCCAACGGACTGTATTTATTGTCTGCCAATCTCGGTACTACAGTAGGTGCAGCCGTCTGCGGATTGTTTATCACCTTCTTCAATACGCGTTATTCCGTCATCGGCTCTTTGATATTTCTTGTTTTAAGCATTGTATTCGTCGTATTAAGAATACGTGCTACACAATCCGAAAGACAAATCAGAATGGAAATGGCTGCATAAGAAATAAGAAGTAGTTTTAACTTTATAATATAAAATGATTATGACTAAGAAAGTATTGATTTTATCATCCAGCCCTCGTCGTGGCGGAAACTCCGACACCCTTTGCGACGAATTTATGCGAGGAGCAATTGAAAGTGGTAACGAAGCAGAAAAGGTTTTCCTGCGTGACAAGACAATCCATTATTGCACAGGGTGCAGCACATGTAGCCTGCACGGAAAACCTTGCCCGCAGAAAGACGATGCGGCAGAGATTATAGAGAAGATGGTGGCAACCAATGTAATAGTTATGGCTACACCCGTTTATTTCTACACGATGAGTGCACAGATGAAAACGTTGATAGACCGTTGCTGTGGCCTCTATACGAAGATGAAGAATAAGGAATTTTATTTCATTGTCACCGCTGCCGAAGATGATCGGAAACTGATGGAACGTACCGTGGACACTTTCCAGGGATTTCTGAATTACCTGGAAAATCCAACCATCAAAGGAGTTGTGTATGGAACCGGAGTTTGGCATGTGGGTGAAATAAAAGATAAACCAGCCCTACGGGAAGCTTATGAAATGGGAAAAGAAATAGAATAATTTATAGGATTTAAAAAAGAAGAATAATGAGTCATTTTAGAATTTACATTCCTACCCGCACCCTGTTTGGTGCCGGTATGGTGAAGGAACTTCACAATCAGCAATTACCCGGAAAGAAAGCAATGATTGTTATTTCAAACGGTCGCTCTACCAAGGATAACGGATATCTGAATACAGTAGAAGCCGAACTCCAGCAAGCAGGTGTTGAAACTGCCGTATTTGACCGGGTAGAAGCCAATCCGTTAAAATCGACCGTAATGGCAGGAGCCGCTTTTGCCAAGGAAAACAATTGCGACTTTTTAGTTGCCTTGGGTGGTGGAAGCGTAATGGACGCCTCCAAAGCAATGGCATTCATGGCCACGAATCCCGGTGATGTATGGGATTACATCAGTGATGGAACCGGAAAAGGACAAACGATGGTAAACAAGCCCCTACCCCTGGTTTGCGTTACCACCACTGCTGGAACAGGTTCCGAAGCAGATCAATGGGGCGTTATCACCAATGATGAAACCAATGAGAAAATAGGCTTTGGCGGTTATGATGAACTCTTCCCGGTACTGTCTATTGTCGATCCGGAGTTGATGAAATCTGTTCCACCTAAGTTCACGGCCTATCAGGGATTTGATGCGTTGTTCCACTCTACAGAATGTTATATCTCTAAAACTGCCAGTCTGATGAGCGATATGTACGCATTGACCGCTATTGAAAATGTAGCTAAATATCTACCACGTGCAGTTGCTAACGGAGCTGATATGGAGGCTCGTGAAAGAGTCGCATTCGCCAATAATCTGTCCGGTGCGGTAATGACCTTTTGCAGCACTACTGCCGAACACTCTTTAGAACACGCAATGAGCGCTTATCATCAGGAGCTGCCACATGGTGCCGGATTGATTATGATCTCCAAAGCATTCTATGAATTCTTTATAGAGAAACATGCCTGTGATGAACGATTCATCAAAATGGCACAAGCAATGGGTATGCCGGATGCTGACAAACCGGAAGACTTTATCACCATGCTGGTAAAACTACAGGAAGCTTGTGGAGTGGCAAACCTGAAGATGAGTGATTATGGATTTACGCCCGATGAATTTGATACCCTTGCCACCAATGCCAAGGAAACAATGGGCAAATTATTCCTTGCCAACCCTTACGAATTGAAGCATGAGGATTGCGTGGAGATTTACCGCAAATCGTTTCATTAATTCATAAAGCCAGTTATTGTACGAGGCTGCATCCGGGTTAATTTCATGTTCTGAACGATAATGAGAAACATGAAATTATCTTCCGATGTAGCCTCTTTTGTACCCGATAAACAGAATCTGTAATCCGGGTTATTATGTCCGTAATCTGTCTACAAGGAGTATCCCATTTCCGCCGTATTTTTGCAATATAGAAAAAAGGTAATCAATCATTTAATAAACAACAAACAAAAAAACTTGAATAATGGAACTAATTAAAGACACTCATTACGAAGGTGAACGCCCTTTGTTCGCCACTCACAATCTTCATCTGGAAAACGTAACGATCCATACCGGCGAATCTGCCCTGAAAGAATGTAGTAATATCGAAGCTGTAAATTGCCGCTTTGAGGGAAAATATCCTTTCTGGCATAACGATGGTTTCGTTGTGAAAAACTGCCTGTTTACGGAAGGAGCACGTGCCGCCCTCTGGTATTCCAATAATCTGCAAATGACAGACACTTTGGTAGAAGCACCAAAGATGTTCCGTGAAATGGATGGTATCCGGCTGGAAAACGTACAATTGCCCTATGCACTGGAAACCCTCTGGTTTTGCCGGAATGCAGAGTTGAAGAATGTAAAAGTAGACAAAGGTGATTACCTGTTTGTACACGGCGAAAATATCAGGATTGATGACTTTAAGATGAATGGTAACTACTCTTTCCAATACTGCAAAAACGTAGAAATCCGTAATGCGGTAATCAATTCAAAGGATGCTTTCTGGAATACGGAAAACGTGACGGTTTACGACTCTGTATTGAATGGGGAATATTTAGGCTGGCATTCCAGAAATCTGCGTCTGGTGAACTGCAAGATTTCAGGTACACAGCCACTTTGCTATGCCCACGATCTGATTATGGAAAACTGCACGATGACAGAAGATGCAGACCTCGCTTTTGAATATAGTAGTGTGCAGGCCACTATCCATAGTCCGGTTCACAGTGTAAAAAATCCACGTACAGGAAGTATCACTGCCGAAAGTTTCGGAGCTATAATCCTGGATGAGAATATGAAAGCACCGGGCAACTGTGAATTGAAATTATGGGACGACCAAACCTGTTTTGACTGATTAGGTATGAAATACAATTTTGATGAAATCATTCCACGTCGGGGTACGAACTCTTATAAATGGGATTCTGCCAATGATGCCGACATATTGCCAATGTGGGTAGCCGATATGGATTTCCGTACAGCCCCAGCCGTGACAGAAGCGCTGAAAAAGCGAGTAGAACATGGTATCTTCGGTTATGTCCGCGTGCCTGACAGCTATTATCATGCGGTAATCCACTGGTTCGGCAGACGTCATTATTGGAAAATAGAGAGAGAATGGATAATCTATACAACTGGAGTAGTACCGGCTTTATCAGCAGTAATAAAATCCCTGACGAATCCTAGTGATAGAGTTCTGGTGCAAACTCCGGTGTATAATTGCTTCTTTTCTTCCATCCGTAATAATGGTTGCGAGATGATTTCCAATCCATTGATCTATGAGGATAGCACCTATCGGATTGATTTTGACGATCTGGAGAAGAAAGCGGCAGACCCAAAAGTAAAATTACTGTTATTGTGTAATCCGCATAATCCGACCGGAAGAGTCTGGAGCAAACAGGAATTAATACGTATTGGTGAGATTTGCCTCCGGAATGATGTATGGGTGGTATCAGATGAAATACATTGTGAGCTGGTCTTTCCGGGATATACTTATACACCTTTTGCATCTCTTTCAGAAGAGTTCCGGATGCACTCCGTCACTTGCACATCACCCAGCAAAGCTTTTAACCTGGCCGGACTTCAGATTGCAAACATCATTTCCGCTGATGCAGACATACGCAGAAAAATAGATAAAGCCATTAATATCAATGAGGTTTGTGATGTGAACCCATTCGGTGTGGAGGCATTGATAGCCGCCTATAATGAAGGGGAAGAATGGCTGGAAGAACTAAAAAGTTATCTGTTTGCCAATTATCAGTATCTGAGAAACTATTTCAATGAACATCTACCGGATTTCCCCGTACTTAAATTAGAAGGTACTTATCTGGTATGGGTAGACTGTTCAGTGTTGAATAAGTCATCGGAAGAAATCGTGACGGCTCTACTGGAAAAAGAAAAGGTCTGGGTCAATGAGGGCTGTATGTACGGAGAAGACGGAGACAATTTTATCCGTATCAATATTGCCTGTCCGCAGCAACAGTTGGCTAAAGGTTTGAAGAAGCTGAAACATGCCTTCGGATAACTTTCTTAATCAGTGCAAATTTATTCGGATTAAAACGGGAACGTTTTCTTCAATATTAGTAACTTCGCAAAAACATACTAAGAATTTGAAATATCATGGAATACAGAATATTAGGAAATACAGGACTATCCGTTAGTGTCATCGCACTGGGTTGTGAAGGTTTTATGGGAAAAACGGAAGAACAGGTACATTCGGAAATGGACTTCGCCATCAGTAAAGGAATCAACTTTATCGATATGTATACCTCAAATCCCGATCTGCGCAGTAATATCGGCAAGGCATTGACCGGACGCCGGCAACTGTTTATCATTCAGGGGCATTTATGTACTACTTGGGAAAATGATCAGTATCTGCGCACCCGTGATGTAGAAAAAACAATTGCTTCTTTTGAAGACCAGTTGACACGTCTTCATACGGATTACCTTGATATTGGTATGATTCACTATGTAGATAGCGAAGAAGATTTCCATGAAGTATTCAATGGTCCTATCATTCGGCTGGCCCTGCGTCTGAAAGAAGAAGGTAAAATTCGCCATATCGGACTAAGCAGCCACAACCCTACTGTGGCAAGGTTGGCTGTAGAAAGTGGATTGATTGAAGTACTGATGTTCTCCATCAATCCCTGTTACGATTTGCAACCGCCCAGCGAAAATGTAGATGATTTATGGGCTGACGAAAGTTATGCCCATTCCCTTGAAAATATAGATCCGGAACGTGAAAAGCTTTATGAACTCTGTGAGCAGAAAGGTATAGGTCTGGATGTAATGAAAGTCTATGGCGGCGGAGACTTACTGAGTGAAACGAACTCTCCCTTTGGCAAAGCTATGACACCGGTGCAGTGTATTGAGTATGCGCTAACCCGTCCGGCTGTTGCTTCCGTAATGGTCGGTTGCAAAAGTTGCGATGAGATGCAAGCTGCCATCAACTGGTGCAATGCTACTAAAGAAGAAAAAGATTACACCTCGGTTATGGCAGGTATGGAAAAGTTTAGCTGGCAGGGGCATTGCATGTATTGCGGACATTGCGCTCCTTGCTCGGTAGGAATTGATATAGCGAGTGTAAACAAGTACTATAACCTAACCATTGCCCAGAATGAAATACCCGAGACAGTACATGAACACTACAAGACGCTCTCGCATCATGCCTCGGAATGCATTCAGTGCGGACAATGTGAAACGAACTGTCCCTTTGGAGTAGGCATCATCGAACAGATGGAAAAGGCTGCGGAAAAGTTCGGATATTAGCAAAACGAACGTTGCTTTACTTTCCAAGCATAAAGCAACACCACGATAAACGAAAGCAACGGAATGATGAACGAGAAAGACATATTGGTCTGATCAGCCACATACCCCATCATGAGCGGTCCTACCGCTCCCCCGATGGGGGACATCATCAGATAAGAAGATGCACGCTTCGTATAGTTACCCAATCCCCTCAATGAGAGAGCGAAAATCGTGGGGAACATAATAGCTTCGAACGCATATCCCAAGAACAGGGCTATCAATGACAAAATGCCCAGATTAAGAACTACCAAAGACGTACTGACCACCGTTCCTATTGCACAAACGAACAGCACTTTTTCTGCCCGGATATACCGCATAATCCAGCTACCGGCAAAACGTCCGCACATAAACAGTCCCAAGCCACCGAACGAAAGTACTACAGATGCATCGCGGGCATTCATCCAGCCGTCATCCACCACATAATTGATAAAGAAACTGTTGATTGAGATTTCAGCTATCTCGTAACAAAACAGACTGATAATGCCAAAAATAAACAGCTTGTGCGACCAAAGCCCGCGTGCACCGTTTTCTCCGACTTCTTCTTCATCAGCTTCATGAACAATCTCCGGCAGGCGTATCTTATAGAATACCAGAGCAACTCCCAATACAATGATCCCCATCAGTGTGTAAGGCAATGATATATTGCTTTCGCCCCCTTCCGAGAATAATAACAATCCCCCGATAAGCGGACCGCAAATACATCCCAATCCATTGAACGACTGCGCCAGATTCAGGCGGCTGGCAGCCGTTTCCCGGTCGCCTAATTCCGTCATGTAAGGATTAGCCGCTGTTTCCAGAAAAACCAAGCCACAGGCTATGACAAACAGGGAGAACAGAAAAAAATTGAAAGACATCCAATATTCCCCGGGAATGAAAAGCAGGGAGCCTATGCCATAAAGCAACAGACCGAAAACCACTCCTTTCCGGTAACCGTATTTATTGATAAACAGTCCAGCAGGAATAGCCATCACGAAATAACCCAGGTAAAACATAACCTGTACCCATGCCGAATGGGCACGTGTAATAACCAGCACATCTTGAAAGTGTTTGTTCAGCACATCTAATATCGCATGTGCAAATCCCCATAAGAAGAATAGGGAAGTTACCAGAATAAAAGGAATCTTATACTCCTTCTTTACCAAATTTTGCATACAGAACTCTTTTATAAAGAAAGCCACTCAAGGCTTTCAGCGCGCAAAGATAGCCAAGAAATTTCATAATACGGCAGTTTCCCTTAACTTTGTGCCCCAAATTCAAAATTATATAATGGAACACAGAAAACTGACAAGATATCTGATATCGCTGATAATGATCCTGATAATGGTAGGTTTAGCCGAATGGACCGATGAAAAGGAGATTCTGTTTCCGGAAATGACAGCACTGATCATCGGCCTGTTAATTATCGATAAGCGGGTATGGAATGTAAAACGTTGGCAAATCATCCTACTTATGACTCTTGGAGCAGCAGTCGGTATCTGCATTGTTCGTTATTCACCCCTGCCCTATGTGGTCAATCTATGCGCCGCATTTGCTTTTGCAGGTGCTTCCCTTTTAATCAGTCGCGCTACACTAATTCCTTTGATATCAGCTTGCGTATTGCCCGTTTTGCTTCATACGGAAAGTATCGTTTATCCGATAGCAGTCTTTTCAATGTCAGTGTCAGTAGTGCTTGTACAAATCATCCTACCCCCACTCATGGTGACCTTTGTAGAAATGGTAAACTCCAAAGCAGGATTCAAAAATCGCCCTACACAAGTATTTCTCTTTCTGACTACCGTAGCCACTCTGGGTACTGTACTTCAAATTGTCGGTCACCACCATCTTCATCTACCGGAAAGTATCGTTACTTTAACCATTGCAGCTATCCTGTTCCTCATCTTCGAGTGGACAGGGAAATACTTTGCCCCTTCCGGAGCATTGGCATTCATTCCTATGCTATTACCCCAAGAGGGGCTGGCTTGGTTACCTTTGGAGGCTTCTATCGGAGTCGCCCTATTCATAACCATCGCCATGGTTGTCTTTCAAAAATGCTATAAATGGAATCGGGCACAACTCATCTTCTGTGCTACCCCAACCCTATTACGTGAATATATGAACCGTAAAAAACGAGAAAAACAAATCGAATAAATTAAGAACAAGATGAATACATACATGGAAACCCCACGCCTGATCCTACGTGATTGGAAAGAAGAAGACATCCCCGTCTTTGCCGGATTAAATAGCAACGATCAGGTCATGAAATTCTTTCTCAAACAGCTATCTTATCAGGAAACATTCGACTTCTATAATCGCATCCGGAAGGAATTCGCATCCAGAGGATACGGGTTGTATGCAGTAGAAAAGAAAGAAAACCATGCGTTTATAGGTTATGTAGGGTTGCATGATATTACGTTCGACGTAGATTTTGCCCCGGCCGTAGAGATAGGTTGGCGCCTGATTCCCGAAGTATGGAATCAGGGATATGCTACCGAAGCGGCTTCAGCCTGTCTGGAATATGCAAAAAAGACATTGGGACTGAAAGAATTATATTCTTTCACCTCACTCCCAAACAAACGTTCGGAACGCGTGATGCAAAAAATAGGTATGGTAAAAAGCAAAGAGTTTGATCATCCATTGGTCAGTCCCGACCATCCTTTATGCAGACATGTACTGTATAAGATCTCCTTGATAAATAGATAGTCAATATACCGTCCACGAGTACCTGTAAGGCACATTAAAAAGGGCTACACCTTTTATCCCGGATGGCTACACCCTTTACCCCAAAAGGTGTAGCCATCCGGGGGAAAGGGTGTAGCCCTGAAAAAGAAAGGATTTTCACCTTTAAAGAAAAGTGCAATATACCATAGCCTTTCTAAATGCTAATAAAAAACAATTATTACTTTTTTATTAACAAATTACGAATTAAAAGTTGCCATTCCCAACTATTGTATTACCTTTGTCGCGGTTTGAGTTACGAATCGTTATCGTATAGTTCTCCTTTTTATATTTTATTAAGCAGACCTCTCCTTTAATTATCCCCCTCACTCTTACTTAATATTTATTTAATTAAAATTTCAAATGAACATTTACATTTCAGGTTTAAGCTATGGCATAAATGATGCTGACTTGAACGAATTATTCTCAGCGTATGGAGAGACCTCTTCAGCTAAAGTTATTATGGACAGAGAATCGGGAAGATCCAGAGGATTTGGTTTCGTCGAAATGACAAGCGATACAGATGGACAAAAGGCAATTAATGAACTTAACGGAGCAGAATACGATCAGAAAACTATTTCAGTAAGCGTTGCACGTCCTCGTGAAGAAAGACCTCGTAACAACGGTTATAATTCCAGACGTTATTAATGTCTACCCTACAACAAGAACAGGAGATTAGATCTTCTGTTCTTGCTTTCTTCAACTAAAACAGCAATACAAAGAAAAGAACATCGCTAAACGAATAGAATACCCGGAAGTATATTTATCCGCTTACAGTCTTATTACAATATCAGTTTTATGAAGCCATTTTTTATTGGAAATATAGAGATAAAAACACCTATCATACAAGGTGGAATGGGAGTCGGAATTTCATTGTCCGGCCTGGCATCAGCCGTAGCCAACGAAGGCGGCATTGGTGTTATTTCATGTGCAGGTTTAGGCCTGCTATACCCTAAAGGCAAAGGCGACTATACCGAAAAGTGCATTTGCGGACTCAAAGAGGAAATCAGAAAAGCCCGCAAAAAAACAAAAGGAATCATCGGAGTGAATATCATGGTGGCCCTTTCCAATTATGCAGAGATGGTACGCACTGCCATAAGCGAAAAAATCGACGTAGTCTTTGCCGGTGCAGGACTTCCGCTCGACCTCCCCCTATACCTGACACCGGAAAGCAAAACGAAGTTGGTGCCCATTGTATCTTCTTCAAGAGCGGCCAAGATTATATGTGACAAATGGCAGAAAAACTTTGATTATTTACCCGATGCCATAGTAGTAGAAGGCCCTAAAGCCGGAGGACATTTGGGCTTTAAGAAAGAACAGATACAAGATGAGAAATACGCTTTGGAATCCTTGATACCCGAAGTTGTAGCAATTGCAATGAACTATAAGGAAAGAAAAGATATTCCTGTAATTGCCGCAGGTGGAATCTCTACAGGCGAAGATATTGCACGATTCATGCAATTGGGAGCTTCAGCCGTACAAATGGGAAGCATTTTTGTGACAACCCAAGAGTGCGATGCTTCACAAACCTTCAAAGAGGTTTATATCCACTCTAAGCCCGAAGACGTTCTCATTATCGAAAGTCCCGTAGGAATGCCCGGACGAGCCATTGATGGGGAATTTATCCGTAATGTAGAGAAAGGACAGGAAAAGCCCAAATGTTGCTCATTCCATTGCATCAAGACGTGTGACTATCAGAAGAGTCCTTACTGCATCATCAAAGCACTGTATAATGCGGCCAAAGGAAATATGAAAAGAGGATATGCATTTGCAGGTAGTAATGCTTTTCTCTCTGAAAAAATACGCAGCGTAAAAGAAGTGATAACTACATTGAACAATGAGTTTCTTTTAGCAACCTGCCAATTAGCCCCAGCGAAAATGAAAACTTAAAAACAATTCAATATGATGAAAAAGAGTATTGTCCGACCAGAGACCAGTCAGTTAGCAGAAAACGCTCTTAAAGAGCATAAGAAAAAAGTTGGAGAAGTTATTCTTGTAGCAATTACTCCACGAACAACAATTGAACTTCCGGCCAATCTATCTCAAGCTGAAATAGCCGAACGTGTAGAACTCTATAAAAAACTGCATAGTTCCAAAATATAATTCAGTTGATTTTTCATCGATTGACAAAATATAAAAGCCCTGAAGTGCGAAACTTCAGAGCTTTTTAAATCATTCTCCTATTAACAGTTTACTTATTGCAGCATTATTCATAGCCCATTCATAGGTGTAAGCCTCATAGGCTTCAAGAGTATCCATCATCCGGTATCACTGGTACGTTTCATGAAAAGTAAATTTCGTTCGGGTAGTCAGTTGTACACTGAGGATATCTAAAGGGAGTGTAGTATCCGGATATCCCTATCCCCCTACTCCCGTCACTGTCTTCAGCAAATAACCTATCAGAAAACTGATTCCGGCCACGGAGAAGCTCAACACTGCCATCTCTGTGAAACGTCGTTTAAAGCTTTCATTACGGGCAATGGCATAATAATAGTTGAAAAAAGCAATAATCAGCAACGCCATCACCAGCATGATGCATAAAGCCAGAACAGGACTTGACAATAAGATAAACGGACCTACCAAAGCCACTACGGTTATGATATAAGCTATCCCCGTATAAATAGCTGCCTTAACCGGACGCTTATTATGAGTCTTTTCTGATTTAGTGGAAAGGTATTCGGAAGAAGCCATAGAAAGTGCCGCTGCAATCCCTGTAATGCTGCCGGTCAGCGCAATCAGTTTCGTATCATTCAGCGCCAGCGTGAAACCTGCCAATGCTCCGGTAAACTCCACCAAGGCATCATTCAGCCCTAGGACCACCGAACCCATATATTGCAAGCGCTCCTCATCTATCATTTCAATAAGCTTTTCTTCATGGTGCTGCTCATCCCGCGCCATCTCGGCAAAGTGTTCCATACTCGGGTATTGGGAATATACCCCACTCGTTTCTTTCTCTCCCAGTTCCAGACGACGAACGGCAAACGTAACACCCAGTAGACGCACTAACCATACATAAAAGCAGATTTCAAAACGATTAGGACTGACATCCTGATGAGTATAGCCTCGCAGTGTGGCGTAATGCCTACGTTCATCCTCTGCAATACGTTGCAATATCTCCCGGTTATGGGGATTCTTTTCCTTTGCCGCTAACTTCTGGTATATAATACTCGATGTTATTTCCTCTTTCTGAAAGCCAATCATCCTTTTTATCAATTCTTGTTCAGTCTCTTTCTCCATGCTCTTTATTTTAAGGATACACTAAATTATAAGTTATTTATCAGGTACAACAATCCAAGCAATAATTGTTTCCGGTCAGAATGATTTTTTAATAAAATATAGAAAGCTGATCGGTACGCAGACTCTTCATTTCCCGTTCTTTAATCACCACATCCTTATCTACTTCTCCGATTAGCATCGGAGAATCCTTATCGTGTTTACTCCGGTTAAATTTTGCCGTATTATAATTATCTTTAATAGCATAGCAATAAATGCAGCCATTAAGGCAACTTTCATAAGTGCCGATGTCAATACTTTCCACACAACGGCAAATGTCCCGCTGATTCTTGTCTTTACGGGCAGTAATAGGATATCCGATAATTCGTTCAATCAACCTATTGTCAACGCACACTCCACCCGAAATACCCAAATGAGATAAGTCGACCTTTGTTGTACAAGTATCTAACTCCATAGAACATTCATCCGCAACCTTCTTAAATGAAATGACCATTGAATCGATATCTTCCTTTATCAACGGCTTGATATGAAACTCACGGAGAGAGGCACGCACATGCGGATAATGATCAATAAAACCCAGCATACACTTTTCAGTATAATCATGCAAAGCAAATGCCATTTCAGCAAATTTGTCTTGATGAAAAGCAACTGTGTATTGTTCATTCGTAAGAATAGGATCATATCGCCACACCACTTTCTCCCTTCCTATCTTATCAGAAAGGCGTTTGAATGTATCTATACGCTTTTGAAGTGGTGGCAGTTTACTTTCAAGTTCCGTTCCGTACGGATTCAGTGTAAACTGGAAATAGTATTTATAGTCCTGCAATCTGTCCAGTTTATCAATCATCGGTGCAGGATTCTTCGTCCAAAAGACAACGCAATCAATAACAGCAGGGTCCAGGTTGACCCTGCTGATCATATTAGGATTATACGGATTAGGTACCAGAACATACCTTTCTTTTATCCGGTTGAGAAACCACTCCGAATAAAAAGCAGGTATATCCGTCCTGCGACTGGCACTGATGATCATCTTCCTACCTCGCTATTCGTCGGAAGATGGAACCACGTAATCTTCTTTAATGAATTCGTCATATACCCTCTTGGGGTGGTCAAAATGAGCCACACCTGTACGATCTTCATTAAAGTTCTCGCGTCGGAATTTTTTCAGTTTCAAATTGTCTTCAGCATACTCTCTGAGTTTCCTCTTTTCACTTCCGTACAAAGAGCTATCCAACACCTCGGACTCCAACAAACCTTCCCTGGGAGTGATGGTAGGCAATAGATTTTGTTCCAGCAGTCCGCGATAAGCACCATTGTACTCACACCAAACATTATCGCCCAAAACAAACAAGCGATACGTGTAGTTTGACCATGCCGTTTTGATGGTAATCTCGCGGGCATAGATTTCTACTGTTGCCTCCGAATTGTAATTCGGATCACGAATGACAACCAACTTTCTGCCTGAAATATCCTCTTTTACTAAAGTTGTCCATCTCTCACAATTCAGGATCTCTTCGATAATTTCAGGTAGTTTTTCTCTAATCTCAAAATGTATTCTCATATTCTTTGCCTGTGGGTCAGGACTTTTTTACTACCCCCCAATTTGATATATGCCCCTAAAGATAACGAGAATTTGCCAGAAAAACAATAAAAAATCCGTTATCTATTCGCCATGTGATAGATATTTTCCATATCATCGCGATGTAAAACCTTCAATTTTCCGGTTGTTGTACTACCACCGGAACTGCATTTATCTGCCATGAGTTTGATTTCTTCGTCAGTGGCCTGCCGTCCTATCAGCTCGCAAATACTAACCGGCATTCCAATTGCGCGATAGAAATCTTCCATGGCTTCAATACCTGCCAAAGCAGTATGTCCGGGTGATTTAAAATCATTTGTTACACCCATCACATTCACGGCAAACTGAGCGAAACGGGTTACATTTTCTTTGTAAACATACCGTGCCCAGCTTCCCCAAAGAGCTGCCAGACCTGCACCATGTGCTACATCGAATAGTGCACTCAGTTCATGTTCAAGCTGGTGTGTTGCCCAGTCACCGGTTGTTCCACATCCCGTCAAATCATTGTGTGCCAAGCTACCTGCCCACATAATTTGGGCACGATGTACATAATTCTCCGGTTCTTTCAGTACTTCAAAAACGCTATCTTTTACCGTACGGAGAATACTTTCAGCAATGGCATCAGTCACCGTCATATCGTCATCATGAGAGAAATAACGTTCCATGGTATGCATCATAATGTCCGTTACACCGCAAGCTGTCTGATAGTTGGGCAATGTATAAGTCCGTTCCGGATTCATCACAGCAAATTTGCAACGGCACAGATTATTGGAATAACCTTTTTTCAAATCACCGTCCTCATTGGTTATCACGGTACTGTTACTCATTTCACTCCCCGCAGCAGGAATTGTCAGTACGGTAGCAACCGGCAGACAAGCTTCCGCATGGGCTCGTCCCATATAAAAATCCCAGACTTCACCCTCATAAGGTACACCGAAAGCAATCGCCTTCGCAGAATCAATCACACTACCGCCACCTACGGCAAGAATGAAATCAACCTTTTCTTTCCGACACAGTTCAATACCCTCGTGTACTTTCGACAAACGTGGATTAGGAACCACCCCGCCCAGTTTTACGTAAGCAATGCCTTCCGCCTCCAATGCCCGGCATATTTTATCCAGCAAACCGGAACGCTCCGCACTCTGTCCGCCATAATGTACTAAGACTTTAGTGCCGCTATATTGCTTCACCAATTTCCCTGTTTTATCTTCCGATAATGCTCCAAACACAACCTGTGTGGGTGCATAGTAAATAAAGTCTTTCATCGTCAATTTCGTTTTTTTATTCTGATACAAAGATAAGCATATTGAGGGTAGAAAGGTTCATAGAAACTATAACTTTTCATTATCTTTGCACCGTAATTACCGACTAACTAATCCGATAATAAATATTATGGCATTTACCAACAACATTATGATTGTCCGCCACAGATTGCTGACAGAGCTGGTAAAACTGTGGAGGGATAACGAACTTGTAGAGAAAATAGACCGTCTTCCCATTGAATTGAGTCCGAGAAGGTCAAAACATGCAGGACGCTGCTGCGTACATAAAGAACGCGCCGTGTGGAAATACAAATCACTGCCGTTGCTGGGACTGGATATGGAAGATGAAAAAGATGAATTAACCCCATTATCAGAGTATGCAGTACATGCACTGGACCGTGCAGAAAACGGAACGCCGAAAGATAACATCATGTGTGTGATTGACGAAGCATGTTCCGCCTGCGTACAAATCAATTACGAAATCACCAACCTTTGCCGCGGATGTACCGCCCGTAGCTGCCAGACCAACTGTCCGAAGAAAGCTGTCCATGTAAAGGAAAGCGGACAGGCATGGATAGACCATGATGAATGCATCAGTTGTGGTATTTGCCACAAGAGCTGTCCCTATCATGCTATCGTCTATATCCCAGTACCTTGCGAAGAGGCTTGTCCGGTGAAAGCTATCAGCAAGGATAAGAAAGGTATCGAACACATCGACGAAAGCAAATGTATCTATTGCGGAAAGTGTCTCAACGCTTGTCCGTTCGGAGCAATTTTCGAAGTGTCACAGGTATTCGATATCCTGCACAAGATACGCAAAGGAGAAAAAATAGTGGCCATTGTGGCACCGTCTATCCTGGGACAATTCAAGACTACTATTGAGCAGGTATATGGCGCACTCAAAGCTGTAGGATTCACTGATGTCATCGAAGTGGCTCAGGGAGCTATGGATACGGTCAGCAACGAAGCACATGAATTGATAGAGAAGTTGGAAGAAGGACAGAAGTTTATGACTACTTCCTGCTGTCCTTCCTACATAGAACTCGTAAATAAACATATTCCGGGCATGAAGCCCTATGTTTCAAGTACAGGTTCACCCATGTATTATGCCGCACGAATTGCTAAGGAGAAATATCCGGATGCCAAAGTCGTTTTCATCGGCCCGTGTGTAGCCAAACGTAAAGAGGCCCAGCGTGATGAAGCTGTAGATTTTGTTATGACTTTCGAAGAAGTGGCGTCTGTATTGGACGGACTGGATATTCAGTTAGAGCAATCGCAACCTTATACCATGTCGTTCGCATCCGTGCGCGAGGCACATGGATTTGCCCAGGCTGGTGGCGTAATGGGAGCAGTAAAAGCCTATCTGAAAGAAGAAGCTGACAAAATCAATGCCATCCAAGTAGCTAATCTGGATAAGAAAACCATCGGTTCATTGCGGGCGTATGCCAAATCAGGCAAAGCACCGGGGCAATTTATAGAAGTGATGGCATGTGAAGGTGGCTGTATCACCGGACCTTGTACGCACAATGAGATTGCCGCAGGTAAACGTCAGTTTGTACAAGAATTAGCTAAACAGGAAAAGACGTATTAAAATTGATGAATAGGTACGTGGACAACGCGGACTAAACGGACGAACACGGATTTAAAAGGCTACGCTTATTGATAACTAAATCCGCGTTATCGTGCGTCATCTGCGGACGAAAAATAAAAATCCGCGCTCGTCCGTTTAGTCCGTGTCGTCCGGGTATCCATTAATAAAACAACATGAAGAATCTGATTGACCGATTGCATAGTGAACGAAGTCTAAGTGCTGAAGAATATAAAGCACTACTCCTTTGCCAAGACGCTGATACTTTAAAGTATCTGCAGGAGCAGGCACGGGAGGTGTCACTTGAGCAGTTTGGCAATCGGGTATTTATTCGTGGGCTGATTGAGATTACCAACCATTGCCGTAACAATTGCTATTATTGCGGTATACGGAAAGGAAATCAATCTGTTCTCCGTTATGAGTTGACACGGGAAGATATTCTGGAATGTTGTCGTGAAGGGTATACCCTCGGTTTCCGGACTTTCGTCTTGCAAGGTGGTGAAACATCCTCCGTAAAAGATGATTTTATCCTTGAAACTGTTACTGCTATACATCGTGAGTTTCCGGATTGCGCCATCACACTATCATTAGGCGAAAAGTCCCGTGAGACTTACGAGCATTTCTTCCGGGCGGGTGCCAATCGATATTTGCTTCGCCACGAAACGCATAATGAAGAGCATTACCATCATCTGCACCCCGATAAGATGTCTATCAGACAACGCCTGCAATGTTTGGCATGGCTGAAAGAAATAGGATATCAGACAGGAACAGGTATTATGGTAGGTAGCCCGGGACAAAACACCGATCATCTGGTGGAAGACCTCCTTTTTATAGAGCAATTTCATCCTGAAATGATAGGAATCGGTCCTTTTATTCCGCACCACGATACCCCGTTTGCAGCATGCCCGCCGGGAAGCATGGAGATGACTCTGAAACTTCTTTCCATCTTCCGGTTAATGCATCCGAAGGTGTTATTACCCTCTACCACAGCATTAGCAACGCTCGCACCGGATGGACGAGAACGCGGAATACTGGCAGGAGCCAACGTAGTAATGCCGAACCTTTCGCCCCCGGAACAACGGAACAAATACTCACTTTATGATAACAAAGCCTCTTTGGGAGCCGAAGCAGCAGAAGGCTTACAACAATTAGAAGAAAAACTGACGGTTATCGGATACTGGATATCGAAAGAAAGAGGAGACTACTAATCACTCACCCCTAATCACTAAAAAACGTGTATAATGTAAGTTCAAAACAGGCAGAAGAGTTCATCGATCACCCGGAGATACTGGATACGCTGGACTATGCCCGTACCAATAAAGACAACCGTGCCCTCATTGAGAGTCTGCTCGAAAAGGCAGCCTCATGCAAAGGTTTGTCCCATCGTGAAGCCGCTCTACTGTTAGAATGCGGCCAGCCCGACCTGACGGAACGCATCTTCCATCTGGCACGGGAAATTAAGCAAAAACTATATGGCAACCGCATCGTAATGTTCGCCCCGTTATACCTTTCCAATTATTGTGTGAACGGATGCGTTTACTGCCCCTATCATGCAAAGAACCGCACTATCGCCCGCAAGAAATTATCACAAGAAGAAATACGCCGGGAAGTGATTGCCTTGCAGGATATGGGACACAAACGTCTGGCACTGGAAGCCGGCGAAGACCCACTACGTAACCCCATCGATTATATTCTGGAATCTATTCAGACCATCTATGGTATTCATCATAAGAATGGTGCTATCCGGCGGGTAAACGTGAATATTGCCGCTACAACGGTAGAGAACTATCGTCGACTGAGAGATGCAGGTATCGGTACTTACATTCTTTTCCAGGAAACCTATCACAAGGGGAATTACGAGACCCTGCACCCCACAGGTCCTAAAAGCAAGTATTCCTATCACACCGAAGCTATGGACCGTGCCATGGAAGGTGGTATCGACGATGTAGGTATAGGTGTATTATTCGGGTTGAATACCTATCGATACGATTTCGTAGGATTATTGATGCATGCCGAACATCTGGAAGCTGCATTCGGTGTCGGACCGCATACGATCAGTGTACCCCGTATCTGTCCAGCGGATGATATTGAAACAAAAGATTTCCCCAATGCCATTTCTGATGAAATGTTCTGCCGCCTCGTTGCGGTAATCCGCATTGCAGTGCCTTACACCGGAATGATCATTTCCACCCGTGAATCGGAAGCTGTACGACGTAAGGTATTGGAATTAGGTATTTCACAAATCAGTGGCGGTTCACGTACCAGCGTAGGCGGATATGCCGTACCAGAAACGAAAGAAGAGAACTCGGCCCAATTCGATATCAGCGACCGCCGCACACTGGATGAAGTAGTAAACTGGCTGCTCGATCTGGGACATATCCCCAGTTTCTGTACGGCTTGTTATCGTGAAGGTCGGACGGGTGACCGTTTCATGTCTCTTGTCAAGCGGGGACAGATAGCAAATTGCTGTCAGCCCAATGCCTTGATGACTCTGAAAGAATATCTGGAAGATTACGCTTCACCCGAAACCCGGGAGAAAGGTATCCGCCTCATTCATGAAGAGATGGAACGCATCCCGAATCCGAAAATCCGGGAAATAGCTCTGCGAAACCTGCATGAGATAGAGGAAGGGAAAAGAGATTTCAGATTTTAAAAAGAAAATGATAATTTATTAACCCCTTAATATTGAGACTAATGAATCAGACTCCTAATGCCAACCGCCTGCACATCGCCCTCTTCGGACGGCGAAACAGTGGAAAATCCAGCCTTGTCAATGCCTTGACAGGGCAAGATACCGTTATAGTCTCCCCCACTCCCGGCACTACTACTGATCCTGTGACAAAAGCAATGGAAATTCATCCACTCGGTCCGTGTCTGCTTATTGACACTCCGGGCTTCGATGACGAAGGCGAGCTGGGAGAAATGCGCGTAGAATGCACCTTGAAAATAATCGGAAAAACCGATATCGCCCTGTTGCTTTGTGAAACCGGAGACGCACAGGAACAGGAATGGCTTCAACGATTGAAGGAACGAGGCATCCCTGTCATATTGCTTCTGAACAAAGCTGACGCACGCCCCAATACGACAGAGCTGGCAGAACAGATAAAAGCAAGTTGCGGACAGCCTCCCATCATCATCAGTGCCAAAGACGGCACAGGTATCGAAGCCATCCACCGCGCCATTCTGGAAAAGTTACCTGCCGATTTCGGAGAACAAACCATCACCGGGAACCTCGTAGCAGAAGGTGATGTAGTAGTGTTAGTCATGCCCCAGGACCTTCAGGCACCTAAAGGACGACTTATCCTTCCCCAAGTACAGACAATCCGCGAACTTCTGGACAAGAAATGCCTGATCATGAGTTGTACCACAGATAAGTTGAAAGACACATTGTGCGCACTTGCTAATCCCCCCAAATTAATTATCACAGATTCGCAAGTATTCCACACCGTATACGAACAAAAACCGGCTGAAAGCCGGCTCACTTCTTTCTCCGTGCTCTTTGCCGGATACAAGGGAGATTTACACTATTGTGTAGAAAGTGCATTCGCCATCGACCGACTAACGGAACAATCCCGCGTATTGATAGCCGAGGCCTGTACCCATGCTCCACTGACAGAAGATATAGGCAGAGTAAAAATCCCCCACCTGCTGCGTAAGCGAACAGGTGAAGGATTGCAGATAGATATTGTCTCCGGAAATGATTTTCCAGAAGATTTATCCCCATACAATTTGATTATCCACTGTGGCGCCTGTATGTTCAATAGAAAGTATGTACTGAGTCGCATTGAACAGGCACGGATGCAAAAAGTTCCCATGACAAATTATGGGGTAGCAATTGCCTACATCAGTGGAATACTAGACAAAATAGAAAAATAATGAGCCACTCTACTCCAGTTCCTCCAGCACTTTCTTCACATCCACCGCCTGAAGCCTCCCGTACACCTTCTCTCCAATCATCACTACGGGCGCCAGTCCACACGCTCCTACGCAACGCAGACAATCGAGTGAAAACTTCCCGTCCGGTGTCGTTTCTCCGACTTCGATGCCCAGCACACGCTTGAATTCCTCAAGCAATTTCTCCGAACCACGTACGTAGCACGCCGTTCCCATACACACCGAAATAGGATGTTTACCTTTAGGAGTCATCGTAAAGAAAGTATAGAATGTTACCACACCATACACACGCGACACCGGAACATTCAGCTTTGCAGCAATCAGGCGCTGCATCTCTTCCGGCAGATAGCCGTGCAGATGCTGCGCTTCATGAAGTATATTGATAAGTTCGCCCGGCTGGTTGCCATGCTTGTCACAAATAGCACGCACTTGTTCGGCAACGTCACAGGCTAATTTGATATCTGACATAGTTTCTCCGTTTTAATAAGTTAATCAATCGCCTTATTGAAATAATGCGTATGCAGCAACCGTTCTGCAGTCTCACTCAGCGGTTTGCCCAGATATTCCTCGTACAACGTCTTGATGTACGGATTCTCATGCGACTTGCGCAAAGGCTTCTGTGCATCTTCCCGATACAGTGCATTGGCACGTGCATACAGCACTTCCGAGTTGCCATGATGCAACGGTTGTCCGCCACCACCGATACAGCCACCCGGACATGCCATAATCTCAATCACATGATACTCATTCCGCCCATGGCGAATATCTTCCAACAATTGACGCGCATTACCCAGACCATGAGCAATACCCACCTTCAGTTCAAAACCATCCAGATCAATCGTCGCACGGCGCACACCGGCCAGACCACGCACCTGTTCGAAGTTCACATTCTCCAATGTCCGCCCGGTATAAATCTCATAAACCGAACGCAATGCCGCTTCCATCACACCACCGGTCGTTCCGAAGATGACACCGGCACCTGTTGAAGCTCCCATCGGATGATCAAACTCCTTATCCGTCAGTAGTGTAAAACCGACGTTAGCTCGTCTGATAAGTCGTGCCAACTCACGAGTGGAAATAGAATAATCCACATCCGGACTGCCATCTGTCTTAAATTCATTACGGTCGCACTCATACTTCTTCGCCAGACAAGGCATAATAGATACCACTACCAGCTTTTCACGCGGAATGCCCATCTTCTCCGCCCAGAATGTCTTGGCAATGCTACCAAACATCTGCTGCGGCGAGCGTGCCGTAGAAGGAATATCAAGCATATCGGGAAAATGATGTTCAAAGAAATTCACCCATGCCGGACAACAGGAAGTCAGGATAGGCAGACGAACAGATTTATCCCCATTCATATAACGCGTCAGGCGATTCAATATCTCGGCACCTTCTTCCATGATGGTAAGGTCGGCGGCAAAGTCTGTATCAAATACATAATCGAAACCCAATTCGCGAAGAGCGTACACCATCTTTCCCGTTACCAATGTCCCTGCAGGCAGCCCGAATTCTTCTCCCAGAGCCGCACGAACGGCCGGAGCTGTCTGTACAATGACTACCTTATCCGGATTTTCCAAATCCAGCAACAGGCGGTTGGTATGATCGCGTTCTGTCAATGCCCCTACCGGACAAACAGCTACACATTGTCCGCAATAAGTACATTCACTGTCACTCATCATCTTATCGAAAGCCGGAGCAATCGTAGTATTGAAACCACGGCGAATAGCTCCCAAGGCACCTACTGTCTGTACTTCATTGCATACACTCTCGCAACGGCGGCAGAATATACACTTATCCATATTCCGCACAATGGACGAAGTTACTTCACGCTTACGAGGCGAAAGCTCCCCACCATTATAAGGCATCCGCCGGATATTGAAACGCAGCGCCAAAGTCTGCAACTCACAGTTGCCGCACTTCGGACAGGTAAGGCAATCATTCGGATGATCCGAAAGTATCAGTTCAGCTACTACCTTGCGGGCATTCATCACGCGCAGGGTACTGGTGCGCACCACCATTCCTTCTGTACAACGGGTAGCACAGGCGGGAGCCAGATTACGACGTCCTTCCACCTCCACGACACAGATACGGCACGAAGCCGGATTATTCTTAACGCAAGTACCCTTCAAATCAATATGACAAAGGGTAGGTATATCTATACCGATTTTCCGTGCGGCTTCCAATATAGTCGAGCCTTCGGGCACGGTAATATAATGGCGGTCTATTTGCAGGGTTATTTGTTTTTCTTCCATTTTCTTTCAGTTTAGTTCCCTTAAACTACATTGATTGCTTTGAATTTACAGCGTGCCATGCACATGCCGCACTTGATGCACTTGTCCGGATTGATGACATGCGGTTTGCGCACATCACCCAGAATGGCATCCGCCGGACAATGTTTAAAGCAAAGATGGCAACCAATACACAGTTCCGGATTAATAGTATAAGTCAGTAATGATTTGCACTGCTTTGCCCGGCAAGTTTTATCCCTCACATGTTCCACGTATTCATCATAAAAGTTATTGAGCGTAGACAGTACCGGATTGGGTGAAGTCTGTCCCAGCCCGCACAAGGCAGTATCTTTTATCACCTTTCCCAATGTAGAGAGTGCATCCAGATCTTTCATCGTGCCTCGTCCTTCGGTTATCTTGTTCAGCAGTTCCAGCAGACGTTTGTTACCAATACGGCAGGGCGTACATTTTCCACATGATTCTTCCACCGTAAAATCAAGATAGAAGCGTGACACAGAAACCATACAATCATCTTCATCCATTACAATCATACCACCGGAGCCCATCATCGAGCCTTCCGCCAGTAAGTTGTCAAAGTCAATCGGTGTATCCAGGTGCTTTTCTGTCAGGCATCCTCCCGAAGGTCCACCTGTCTGCACAGCCTTGAATTTCTTTCCTCCCTTAATGCCACCGCCAATTTCATAAATCACCTCACGCAGTGTCGTACCCATCGGCACTTCTATCAAGCCGACGTTATTAATCTTACCCGCCAAGGCAAACACCTTCGTTCCTTTCGAGCGTTCCGTGCCGATAGACGCGAACCACTCCGCACCTTTCGTCAGAATGATAGGAATATTGGCAAGTGTCTCCACATTGTTCACATTGGTCGGCTTGCCCAGATAACCGGCTTCGGCAGGGAAAGGAGGCTTCAAGGTAGGTTCACCGCGCTTCCCTTCCATAGAGTGGATCAGGGCAGTTTCCTCACCGCATACGAATGCTCCCGCGCCATAGCGTATCTCAATATCAAAACTGAAATCCGTACCGAATATATTCTTTCCCAGCAGCCCGTATTCACGCGCCTGGGCAATAGCTATTTTCAATCTTTGTATGGCAAGCGGATATTCTGCCCGGATATATACCAGTCCTTTCGGAGAACCAATGGAATAACCGCAAACTGCCATTGCCTCAACAATGGAGTGCGGATCACCTTCCATGATGGAGCGGTCCATAAAGGCACCGGGATCCCCTTCATCGGCATTACACACCACATATTTCATATCAGCCTGTTGCTTATGGGCAAACTCCCACTTCTTCCCTGTGGGGAAACCACCGCCACCGCGTCCGCGAAGTCCGGAACGTTTTATCACGTCAATCACTTCCTCCGGCTTCTTATGGAGCAGACTATCTGCCAATGCCATATAGCCATCCAGTGCAATATATTCCTCAATGTTTTCGGGATCGATAAAACCACAGTTACGCAAAGCGATGCGCATCTGCTTCCGATAGAAATCCATGTGCTTGGAGTCACTGACGGTCTTCTCCGTCTTCGGATCGATATAGAGCAGCCGTTCTATTTTCCGTCCCCCGATGATATGCTCACCGACTATCTCGTCGGCATCATCAGGCACCACCTGGGTATAGAACGTGTTATCAGGGATAATCTTTACGATAGGTCCCTTTTCACAAAAGCCGAAACAACCGGTAGTGATAATGTCCACCTTGTCGGCAATATTATTTTTCTCGAGTGCTTGCTGAAGACGTTCAGCAATGATGTGGCTGTCGGATGCCTTGCAACCTGTACCTCCACAGATCAGGATTTGCAGATGCTCGGTTCCCAATGCCAACCCACAGCATTGTTCCGTAACCGCCTCATTGCTTTCTTCGCGTAGCAAGAGCGTGCCTTCTGCCCTTTTCCTGATTGTTTTCAGATCATGGATAGTTAGTACTTTCATTTTGTAATAGATTTGGGGTCGAGAACAAAGATACAAAAAGAGTTGAGATTACAAAAGGAAAGTAATGAAGATTACAGGAAAGAGAATTTCTCATATTGAAAAATTATATATTTTTGCACCCGCTTTCGGAAAAGGTCCGAAAGAAGTATCAATATTCAATATAACATTTTACAAAAAACATGAATCACCCTTACAAAAAGATCATCGTTTCCGCCTTGCTCGGAACGTTGTTTTTAGGCGCCTGCTCAGACGATGCACCGTCTGAGGGAGAAGGCAAACAGCAAACTTATTCATTAGTGGTAAAAGGTATTACGACTTCCGGTTCAGACTCTTCTGAGGAGCTACGGGATGTGTCAGTTTTCCAGTTCAGCGATGGTAACCTGTACAAAACGCAACAATTGACTCCCGAATCCAATGGCCAGTCCAGCATTTCCGCACTCAACGGAGCACGGCTATACTTCCTCACCGGAGTGACAGTTCCGGTTCAGGAAGGAAACATTACCGAAGAAGAATTCCGCAATATGACCATCGGCGAAGGACTGCACGATAATTCAGCTCCTGACTTTATGGCTGCAGTTGTTGAATTAGAAAGTAGTCCCCAAACACGCAGTAGTCAGGAAATCAACGTCGGTATGAAACGCGGTGTAGCCCGTATAGACCTGAATACCACAGCAGACAGCAAAACATTAATCAAAGAAGTAATCGTAGAGGATGCTCCGGCTGAAACATATCCGTTCATCGAAAACACTTCCGCATCAGATAAAACAGTAAGTTACTTAAAGAAATTTGATCCCGCTTTCGGTGGAGAACAACAGGGAATATTCCGCATTTTCGAGAGTGCGCGTCCTGTAAATATCACCCTGCGGGGTACATACGATAAAATCCCCATCAGGCTAAAGATGCAATTACCAAATATAGAACGCAATAAAGTTTACGAACTGTCAGTACTCAATGTAGGTGCCACAGTAGAAGGAATCTTCGAAATCAAGCCTTGGGAAAAAGGCGAAACGATTATCGGGAAACCTGATACGGAGCATCGTATCCTGCTTAATGCTTCCCAATCTAAAATACCGGAAGGAGTAACAGTAGATTATGAAAATAATATAGTAGAGGTACCCGCCACAGGAGTCAGTGACATGAAACTGGCATTTGTTTCCGACACCCGGATTGACATATCAGCTACTGAAGGTACTGGCAGTGGCGTGAATCTCAGTGAAATGTCGGTATCTGAAGAAACAGAAGGCATAGTGTCGGCATTCAATGTATCGGTGGCCGCACAAGGCAATGGCCGACTGGGCTATACAATTCTGGTACATTTAAAAAATGCTTTGCTGACCGGCTCTTATGATTATGTAGAAATTCGTGTGGCTCCGAGCGACAAGCAGATTGAAACAGTTGAAATGGGCGGTAGCATATGGATGGCGTTCAATGCACGCAGCCGGGATCTGGAAGACCAGGTATATCCTTTAGATGGTGCTACTGTTGAGAAGATGTACCATAATGGTTGGATCAGCAGTATCGGTGGTTTGTTCCAGTATGGACGAAAATATATGTATATCCCCTGGCAAGGATATAGCCCCTCAAACAATCTGGGTAACCAGACTGCCGACGCACCCTGGCAAAACGATACCCATATGCCTTGTCCGGAAGGTTACCGTGTGCCAACCCGCAGCGAACTGAACTCTCTTCTCCCCAAAGGGCAGGAAATTCCCAGCACTTACACAGCAGGAAACGGAGAAAAAATAACCGCTACACTCCACGTTGGCGAAGGAACCTTGACTACCCCGACCGGTGTAACAGGAACGCAACACTATGTGAAATTTACTTCAGAAGATACCGGACGTTACCTTATCATCCCCTTGGCAGGCGGAAAAGGTGACAAGTCTACCACCAATAATCCTGCCTTCGGAAAAAGAGCCGTATTATGGACAAGCGAACGTAACGGCTGTCCGGGTGGTTATGCATGGGCTTACTGGTTGCCGTTTGAAGGCAAGGAAACCACTGCCATCACCGAAAGACAATTGCAGATGGAAGCGTTCGCATCCTTACGTTGTGTAAAAAAATAAAGGAGGAATTCTATGAAGATTACAAAAATAATACTATTATTTCTGGCATTGTTGCTGGCAAGCTGCTCAAACGAACTTGAGCAGGAATACGGTCTCATACCGCCTGCCTCCGGCCAGGTAACATTTCTTCTTGGATTGCACGAAGATGACACTTCTGCCATACGGACACGCAACGGTGAACCGGAACAGATTGCCCGCATGTGGTATGCCATTGCCAATGACCGGGGAGAAATACTCAAACCGCTGTATCAAAAGCTGGAAGCAGACTTCTCCAAACTGACCATTGAAGGATTGGAATATGGTGACTATACGGTTGTATTCCTAGCTACCACGAGCGCGGAATCAAATGCGACGATCAACGAACCTAAGCGATTGTCAGACGTCTGGCTGCTGAATAAGTCGGCAAAAGCCCCTCTCGACGATGTCTACTTTTATAAAAAAATAGAGTTACACATCGGCAAGGAACAAGCTGCGGAATCGCAGACGGTGACATTGGAGCGATGTGTAGGTAGAGTTGATATAGACTTGAATGTCTCGTCCGATTATATGTGGCGTTTTATCCGCAAAATTGACATCACATTTGATGATACTGTATATACCAGTCTCAGTGCAAATGGCGAATACTCCGGTACGGAAGGTATTGAATCTTATGACATCGCGGAGAGCTATTCATTTTACTCATTGCCCAGTAAAGAGGCACTTTCTGGAGTTGTAACGATCGAGTCAGACCGAAGTGACGGCACATCGTTTGTACACAAATACCGCTTCAGCAATTGCAAAATCGAGGCAGGCCGTATATCCCACATCAGCATTGATTACCGGCATCCGGAAAGCCTGGACGGATTGCTTTATATCCGTGAAGAAGATTTCTCCCGCTTCCAGACTGACACTATGTTTTTAGCCAACGAGCCACGAGATATCTTCTATGACAGCAAGCACCGTTCCTTTTATGCAAACGCACCGTTACAAGTATCTATCTCGGATGAACATCAATTACTGGTTAAATTCTTCTCACCGGTTACTATCCATGATGTGACGATTTTATGTCGATTCAATAATATCAGTACTGAGTTCCTTGAATTGGCACATTTCGATGTGATCCATCCTTTCATGGAAGCCGCTTTCCCATTGCCAGTTGTAGGTTCTGACTGCACATTCACCACCAGCAGCGGCAGAAAGATAGTGATACCTGCACAACCAGAACTTTCCGGTGACGATGTCACACTTATTATCCGAACGGAAGATCCGTATATGAAGAAGATAGAACAGATAGACAGTCGGTGGTTCATACGTTTCTCTGCTTATTCAGCCGACAACGGACACGCTTACTGGCGGCACATGAATCCATTATTATGTCGTCACGGGGTAGCATTGGCTATCAATATGGCTTTCATGTTCTCTTCCGAAGAGTTTAACACAGAAATGAACAAATATGAAGGCAAACTGAAGGATAACGGAGGAAATGCCATCAATCTGAATGCATTACGCCAGAGAATCCGCAGTCATGGAGGACTCGTATTGGGTTGCGTATCAGGCGTCGGCGGTCTGGGAGGCGGCAACACTTACGGATTAGCGGACTACTGTTATACCGGAGTCTATTTTGATGCAACACCACTGGGATCCAATCCTCATAACTATCCCCGACAAGCTATGTTCCACGAATACGGGCATTGTTTAGGTTACAACCATAGCAGTACCATGACTTATGGCGACCAATGGACAGTACTCTGCGCCACAGTATTCGTAAACATGGGGCAAGAGGGTAAATTACCAATATGTTCAAAAGACATAATTGCCAATTTACCGATGTAAAAAAGATATAAATAGTAAATAAAAGCAAAAAGGGAGGAAACAGATTATGAATAAATAAATTTCTGTCCCTCCCTTTTACTATGATATAAATAAAGACCTATTACTTCTGAACCTCTCCTTTTTCATTGGATAGTGACTCACTTAACACGTCAATAACGACATCAGTATCTACAAGATACAGGCTTTCTTTCTACTACAAAAATGCTTTGTTGAATATCAAAAATTAAATCCTCCACATTAAGAAATAGCAAAAGGGTTACTAATTTGTTACCTCTAATCATATGATTAAACAGCAGATCGCAGATTATATACACAGAAAAATCATCCAGTAAATACCTATAAAAAGACACCCTTGGGGATGCACTTCAGTTGAAACAGCCTTATCTACTATAAAACAAAGTTTGCACATCAGAAACTCAGAATGGTTTAGCATAATAATGTATGATGAAACTATAATTCACACCAATAGCAGAAATGTAAATTACTAATTTTGGTTAATATGATATAAAAAAGCAATTATAAGAAATCTCACTTTTGTATTTTTGCATCAATATCTAATATTAATTCAATATAAAAGAATACTTAAAAAATTGGTTATGAGACTTTTTTTATCTTGGAAACATATAATCAGCCTCTGTTGTGTTTTAGTATATTTAAGTTCATCCCTTGCCCATGCAACTGTAGTTCCCAAACAGCATCGACTACTTATTATTAACTCATACAATGAAGGGGCCCCATGGAGTCAAACACTGATAACCCCTATTATGCTTCAAACTTCTTCAATAGAGGATGTCAACGCCGACTTAGTGCATATAAACGGAACATTTATCCGTAATGATTCATTGTACAACCAAATGGAAGAAGGAATCTTCCAACGTTATGAAAGAAATAAGCCGGATTATCTAGTGCTCATAGGGAGTATAGCTTTTACTTTGAGAGATCGTATTCAGAAAGAATGGGGGGATATTCCAATGGTTTTGATTGCCAATGAAGATACTTATGCCCCCCGGGAATATTATTTCACGGGACGCTCTAAAAATATGGAGGACAATACAGTCGCACCTCTGAATGACATCAGAGAACAATATAACTTCACGTTTATTGAAGCCCCGGATATGTATAAAGAAACCATTGACATGATGGTACGGATGTTACCCCCAATGAAGAAGCTCGTATTTGCGGCAGACGAACTTTATCAGAACCAGCGGTTGGACCAGCTTATACACTCATACATCACATCAGAATATCCGAATATTGAATACGAACGCCTGGTGGGCAAAGAAGAAAACAGCAGACGACTACAAGAATACTTATTGGCAGATGATCCGACTACAAGTATCTTATTTTCTACTTGGTTTTATGAACGTAAAAACTTGTTTGGATCGCCTACACTTATCAGCGGCGACTTCCAGCTGGTAGCATCTTCACCTCAACCGGTATTTGCCCTGAGAGGTGCGTATATCAATAAGGCAGGATTCATCGGCGGACACTTCTATGACCAAGCAGAACTAGAGCAATCATTAACCAACATTATCGGACAAATGCTCCAAGGGAAAGAGATGCGTGACATTCCATTCGTATATAGTAAAAAGTCATACCCGCTTGTCAATTATGCACAACTGGAATTGGATGAACTTGATGCAGAGCTTTGTCCGTCAAATACAATATTCCTGAATAAACCACTCACATTCTGGCAAAAATATAAATGGTGGATCATTAGCGGAACGATTCTATTACTTTCACTTGTGGTCATCGCACTTATCATATACTGGTTCCAGCAAAAGAAAATAGCCCTGTTCAGTGCTCACAACACACTTGTATGCAACATGCCGATATCATATACCCAGGCAATAGTGGATCTTAATGAAAAAGGAGAGGTAACAAATATAAAATACCAAGCCGGAAACAGTTTGTTCAACAGTTTGTTTACGGCAAATGAGGATAATGATACGAATAAGAATTCGCTTTCACAGATTGAATGTCTTCCCCGATTTATAAAAATGATATTCAGAGAAAAACAGGCGATTACCTTCACACACTTTTTCAAGCAGACCCACTCTTTTTATGAATTCATTATCTGCCGGTCATCCGAAAAGTATACTATCGATATTTTTGGAGTTGATATTACAGCACGCAATGAAGCGGAAAATGCGTTGCGGGAAATCAACAAGAAACTGGAAATGACCTTGAGTGTAGCTCGAATCATTCCTTGGCGCTGGGACCTGAAAAACGATATGATTACCTGCGAATCCGAACAGATATTGGCCCACATGAATTTTACCAAAGAAGAAGGTTCCACTCCTCAGGCGCATATTATAAAAGCCTCCGAATATTTCCGGAAAATGCACCCGGAAGATCTGGAACGTATGCAGCAGGTACACAAAAACCTTATATCCGGAAAATTACAACATGCCAAAGAAGAGTTCCGCATCATTACCGAAGTGGAAGGACGAAAATTTATAGACTGGCTTGAAACGAATGCAATAGTAGATCAATACGATGAGCAGGGCAGTCCAATATCACTGGTAGGCTCACTGCTACTAATAACAGAACGTAAGAGACAAGAAAAGGCACTGATAGCAGCCAGGGAAAAAGCTTTGGAATCCGAACGGCTAAAGTCTGCATTTCTGGCTAACATGAGCCACGAAATACGCACACCATTGAATGCTATCGTAGGTTTCTCCAGCTTGCTGACTGCCACTGAGGATGAACAGGAACGGGAAGAATTCATCAGTATCATAGAGAACAATAACCAGCTGCTCTTGCAACTCGTCAGCGACATTCTGGACTTGTCGAAAATAGAGGCAAATACGCTTGAGTTCAATTACCGAGACGTTGACCTGAACGGACTGGCAAAAGACGTGGAAAGTACCGTACGCCGCAGGCTGAAACCGAACGTTGTTCTGGAATTCATTCCTGGAGCTGCCCAGTGCCATGTGCAAACCGAAAAGAACCGGCTCTCACAGGTACTTATCAACCTGTTGGTCAATGCAACTAAATTTACTCAAACAGGTAGCATCACATTCGGTTATGAAATACGTGGAAAAGAACTATATTTTTACGTAAAGGACACCGGCATGGGCATCTCACAAGAGGATCAGAACAAAATATTCGAACGTTTCACCAAAGTGGACACTTTCACTCAGGGAACGGGACTGGGCCTTTCCATCTGCAAAAACATTATCGAAAAGATGAAAGGCAGGATCGGAGTAGAATCCGAGGGTAAAGGCAAAGGAAGCACATTCTGGTTCACAGTGCCGTATCAGCCGGGAGCAGTTGTAGAACAGAAGAAACAGCAACCTGTCAGCCTTGCCCCCAAAGCAGCCAGGCAAAAGCCTATCATCCTAGTGGCAGAAGATAATGAGAGCAACTACTTGCTATTCAATTCCATTCTTAACAAAGATTACAACCTGGTGCATGCCTGGAATGGTGAAGAAGCTATAGAGTTATATCGGAAATTCCAGCCGCACGTCATCATCATGGATATCAATATGCCTAAAATGGACGGATACGAAGCGGCAAGGGAGATACGAAAATTCTCAAAAACAATACCCATCATTGCCGTTACGGCATATTCCTTCTCCTCTGACAAAGAAAAGGTGATGGAGAACGGATTCAACGGTTATGTGCCCAAACCGGTCGACGCGCATATCCTGAAAGAGAAACTCCATAGTACAATTAAACAAAACATTGCAGCAGAATAAACACATAGCGAGGTTATAAAAAACATTACACGCAAGGATTGCCAGAAGAGTCTACAAGAAAAGCACTAAAACACTTTAACATAACGAAAGAAGAATTATGAGTATGGAACATAAGGCGTTTGTGTTTGACACCGAGAAATTTCACGCCGAGATAGAGCCTGTCATGAAAGACAGCATTAAGAATGCCGAGGTGGCACACCGGTATATTTGCGAATATCTTGACGAGTTGCAATCACCTTACACGGGCGATGAGTTGGGTGAAGATTGGGAAGAGGAGTTCGGCGAACTTACACTTCAGACCTATTTCGACATTCTCCTTACCACCTGCTACGATGTGGAAGACGATCGCGGTCTGGGCGAAATGTGGGATGCTGTGAACGAGGTAATCAAAAGTCTCGATGTGTTTGAATATGGTGAGGTTCCTGTCCTAGGCTGCCAGGTTGAAATCAACAGTGTCATCGTAGACCCCGGCATGGAAGGTTTGGGCATTATAGACGGCGACGAGGTGGCGGAGATTTTGGAAAGGTTGAAGGAAAACAGGGATGAAGCGGAAAGTGCTGAACCCGAAGACCTGCTATATGAAGCTGAACCGGAGGAATGGATGGAAGCCTACGACGACCTTTGCAGCCTCTATGAAGACGCCCTCAGCCAGAAAAAGGGTCTGCTCCTCACCTTTTGACCGATTGAAAGAATCTTACTTAAGAAAGAGTGTCAAAACTGAATAAAAGAATGCAAATTACACGAATTACGCAAATAACAAATCAGATAAGTTCTGATTACCAGAAGCATAAAAAATATTTGTGTAATTCGTATAATTTGTGTTCTAATCTTAATTTAGACTCACACCCTCTTTTTTTATTCAGTTTTGCCACATTCGCATTCGTTTTCTTACCTTAATCGAAGTTTTCTTTTTACGCCATTCCTTTTCCTCTATATTCACTCAGACTGACCCCGAAATGTTTCCGGAATACTTCCCTGAAACATTTCGCATCGCAAAACCCGGTCATATCCGCAATTTCCGTAATGGAATGCTCGCTTTCTTTCAATATCCGGGCGGCAATCAGCCAGTTGATACTCGCCCTCAGAAGATTGATACTGAAAGATTTTGCCCTATAGTCATCCGCACCGATTTTCAACCCTTCCAACATGTTCTTTTCATCTCCCAATGCAGTCGTAGAAGCACCAGAATATGATATTAATATGAAAAATTAACAAAAAAACAAGAATATTCATAGTCTAAAGATCGTTTTTCATGCAAAAGAACCGACAGAAATCCCCATCTCATTAAAATGATTCACTTCCAAACAAATAACATAACTACATAAGGGCTTGCTCCGAAACCGGATTCAGCCCCTTATCCATTTTAAATTAACTCATAACTGGCGCTCTGGATAGGCATATCCAGATTGTGCAGTACCTTTTCAAGCAGAATTCCCTCCCGGTTATCGTACTCATAGCCAAAAGTGGCACGGATACCCTGAAGGATAAATTGCGTGGCACGGTCCAGGGCAATAGGAAGGCTGTCACCTTGCAATAAGGCTCCGGTGATGACGCTCGTAAAGGTATCCCCCGTTCCCGGATAGTGGGCAGGAAGATAGGGACAGGTTATTTTCCAATAACGATCTCCTACCCGATTGTAGGCATATACCGAAGTCTTATGGCTTTCTCCATGGACAGGGACGCTTGTAATAATAACTACCTGAGGTCCGGCATCGGACAAAAGCCGAAGATAGGATTTCAGTTCTTCATCCGTATTATCCGCTTTATAAGGTTTATCCATCAGATAAAAAAGTTCGGTCAGATTCGGGGTTATCACATCGGCTTTTGCTGCCAGATGACGCATCTCCCGAATCATCGATTCATCAAAATTAGTATATAGCCGACCGTTATCTCCCAATACCGGGTCAACCACTACCAAACCGTCCGGTTGGCGGAAATCATCTATAAAATCCGAAACGATCTGTATCTGTCGGGGAGAGCCTAAATAACCTGTATAAAAAGCATCAAACTGTATATCCAGCTTTTTCCATTCAGCAATGATCCTGGGCATTTCATCCGTCAAGTCGAGAATGGAAAACTCCGGATATTGTGTATGACTGGAAAGGACAGCCGTAGGTAAAGGACAAACCTGAAAGCCCATCGAAGACAAAATAGGAATTACCACTGTAAGAGATACGCGTCCCATACCTGAAAGGTCATGAACCGCTGCTATTTTCTTTACTTTATTTGTATACATCTTGGTTACTACATTTTTCTTTCACATAAAAAACTCCCCGCAAAGATAATCTTACGGGGAGTAAAGAACAAGCTAAAAGAGAAAATGTTTGATTCAATTAAAGTTTAGAAATTAAGCTAACGCAAGTATCAGTATCTGTGCAGTAAGCACACGTAAAAACATGGTGAGCGGATAAACAGTGGCATATCCCACCGCAGGAGCATCACACAAGGTCAGATCATTGGAATACGCCAGCGCGGGCGGATTCGTGGTTGAACCACCCAATACTCCGATCAATGTGTAATAGTTCAACTTAAATATATATCGTCCGACGAGGCCCGCTATCAGCAATGGAACAATCGTGATAATCACACCATAACCTACCCAGACATAACCACCGTCATAAATCACTGTCTCTACAAATCCTTTACCGGCCCCCAACCCTACACAAGCCAGGAAAAGGGATATTCCGATCTCACGCAGCATCAGGTTGGCACTCATGGTAGTATAAGTAATCATTTTATACTGAGGACCGAAGCGGCTGATCAGAATGGAAACAATAAGAGGTCCACCCGCCAATCCTAACTTTACAGGCTGTGGAATACCCGGAAATACGAAAGGTGTACTACCCAGGATGCATCCCAATGCTATGCCCAAGAATATAGGAATCAGATTGGGATGATCCAAACGTTTCATTGAATTTCCCAGTACTTTTTCTGCATGACTGACTGCCAACTCGCTACCCACAATAGTGACACGGTCCCCCATCTGCAATTGCAATTGCGGTGCAGCAACCAGATCCACTCCCGAACGATTCACGCGTGTGATACTGGCTCCGAAATTATTACGTATCTTCAACTGGGAAAGCATCTTTCCATTCAGTTCCGGTTTTGTTATCAGAATACGACGGGAAATCAGTTTTTTGTCTAACTGTTCCCATTGCATATCAATCTGCTTACCGAAGAAAACACTAATTGCTTCAATATCTTTAGGAGTAGAGATAACCAGGATTTTATCATGCAGATGCAATATCGTATCAGAATTTACCAACTCTATTTTTTGTCCGTCATTATACTGCACGCGCGAAATCACAAAATCGCGATTCATCAACGGACGTATATCTTTTATCTTTTTCCCATCGATAGCTTCATTACGAATTTCAAACGAAATAGGACGCACTGTGAGTTCCTGTATATGTCCCAAACCACGTTCAGCTTCCGCCTCTTCTGTCTTAGTATTGATACGTAAGATATATTTCAGAGCTATTAAAGACAAGATTATACCGACTACACCCAGCGGATAAGCAACCGCATATCCCAATGCTATCTCAGGTGCATCTATACCATTCAGATCACTGTTTGCCTGTTGGGCAGCTCCAAGACCAGGTGTATTGGTCACTGCACCGGAAAGAATGCCGACCATGGTAGTGATAGGAGTACCTGTAACAAAATGCAATATTATAGTAATGACTACTCCTAAAAAAACAACCAGCATGGCAAGCAGATTCAAAGTAAGTCCCCCCTTTTTGAAAGCAGAGAAAAAACCGGGTCCCACCTGCAAACCAACGGAGTAAACAAACAATATCAATCCGAATTCCTTCATAAAATGAAGCAAATGTTCATTCAGGGTCATATTAAAATGTCCGAACACGATACCTACAAAAAGTATCCACGTGATACCCAATGAAACTCCTGCAACTTTGATTTTTGCCAGCATGATACCAAATGCTATCACAAGCGAAAGGATCAGAACGGAATGAGCTACTCCTCCACCCCAAAGATCCGGATATCCTTCAAAAAGTTTTTTCAATAGTTCCATAATTTAAAGCATATATAATTTTATCATAAATACAATTCGTTTAAAATCTCCCCGGAGAAATCACTTCTACGGGGAGACGCACACATTGAAACATAACTAAATCATAGTGGCATATTGCCGTGCTTTTTTGGTGGGTTGCTCTGACTCTTGTTATGCGTCATTTCTAACGCTTGAATCAGCTTATACCGGGTATCACGAGGCATGATAATCTCATCAATAAAACCACGCTCGGCAGCCCGGTACGGGTTCGAGAACTTAAATTCATATTCTTCTATAAGTCCGTTTTTTTCTTCTTGAGTATTATTCTTATATAATATATTCACAGCTCCGGCAGCTCCCATCACAGCTATTTCAGCTTGTGGGTAAGCCATATTGATATCTGCTCCAGTCTGCTTGCTGGACATCACAATATAGGCACCGCCATAAGCTTTACGCGTAATCAGCGTGATTTTAGGAACAGTAGCTTCGGCATAAGCATATACAATCTTCGCACCGTGACGAATGATACCATTATGCTCCTGGGTAACTCCGGGTAGGAATCCCGGTACGTCTTCAAATGTGACCAAAGGAATATTGAAGCAATCGCAGAAACGGATAAAACGTGCAGCCTTATCAGAGGCATCGATATCCAGTACACCTGCCAGATAAGCCGGTTGATTGGCAACAATACCTACCGAGCGACCATTCAGACGGGCGAAACCGACTACTATGTTCTTGGCAAAATGAGGCATTACTTCAAAGAAATATTGATTATCCATAACCGGTTCTATAATATCCTTGATATCATAAGGCACGTTCGGATCTTCCGGAATAACCGTTTGAAGTTCTTCCGTCTGACGGCGGACGTCATCGGTACAGGATATAAGTGGTGCATCTTCCATATTGTTGGAAGGCAGGAAACTTAATAATTCGCGGATGGCCAACATCGTTTCCTCTTCTGTGTTACACATGAAGTGGGTCACTCCACTTTTGCTGCTATGAGTATAGGCACCGCCCAACTCTTCTTTACCCACTTCCTCATGAGTAACAGTCTTCACAACATCCGGTCCTGTAATGAACATATGACTTTTCTCCTTCACCATAAAAATGAAGTCTGTTAACGCAGGAGAGTAGCAAGCCCCACCGGCACACGGTCCTAAAATTGCAGAGATCTGCGGAATCACTCCGGATGCAATCGTATTCTGATAAAAGATAGAAGCATAGCCCGACAGACTACCCACTCCTTCCTGAATGCGGGCACCTCCAGAATCATTCAAAGCAATAACCGGAACACCGTTTTTAAGAGCCAATTGCTGTACTTTCACAATCTTTGCAGCATTCGTCTCGCTCAAAGAACCGCCATGCACCGTGAAATCATAAGCATAGACAAAAACCGGACGACCATCAATTTTACCGTAACCGGTTACCATCCCGTCGCCAGGAATTTGCTTTTTCTCCATCCCGAAATTCGTACAACGATGGGTAACAAATTTATCCAATTCGGAGAATGTACCTTTGTCCAGCAATACGTCTATGCGCTCGCGTGCACTCATCCGGCCGGCAGCATGTAATTTTTCATTTTTTTCGATTCCTCCCCCTTGGGAAGCACGTTTATCAAGTTCTTCAAACTGATTATATATATCTGTTCTTTCCATACTTATTCTTCATTTATAATATCCAATGTCATTAAAACCTGGTTGCTACCAACCGAGTCGCCCTCTTTCACCATGATTTCTTTCACTACGCAGTCCGAACTCACTTTATAGTTACTCTGCATCTTCATGGCTTCAAGCACTACTACAATTTCTCCCGCTGACAATCGATCGCCTTTCTGCACGGGAATCTTCACAACCTTACCCGGCATCGGGGCTATAATCCTGTTGTCTTGTTTTTCCTCGCCACCTTTTTTCATGCGCAGATATTTCACCTGTGTATCTACGATATCCACGTGATAGGTACGATAGAAAAGATTCACATCATAATTCTTTCCACCTTCTCCACGAATGATACCGGCATTGTAAGAATTTCCATCGTGCAGGATAGAACAACTCCCGTTTTCTGCCATAGCAATATCCACATCATAGATTTTGCCGTCGACACTCAACCGGACTTTATTATCTTCTTTACTGACTAACGTCACGTCTGCTATGCGATCTCCAATATGTATTTCCATTATAAGCTTCCTCCGTTTTTTTAGATACGTAAAACACCCTTCTGCAAACCAAATTCACGCCAGCGGCTAATAGGACGTGCATCGGGCGACTGTGTGGAAGAATTTTCTTCCAGGTTCATCAGATAATCTATATAGGCAGCAATCATGGCAATATTCTCAATTTCTTCATTATTACCATTAGAGCGTTGAAGCATACGTGAGTTCTTTTCTATGAACAGGGTGTTATACTCTCCTTTCATAAAATCAGGATTATGCATAATACGTTTCAGATAACTGAGATTGGTCTTCAATCCGGTGATTTTATACTCGTACAATACCCGTCGCATACGTTCGATTGCATACTGACGGTCAGTAGCCCATACAATCAGTTTTCCGATCATCGGATCGTAATAAATAGGAATTTCATATCCTTCATAGACATAACTGTCAATACGGACTCCGATACCATTCGGTTCGGCTAGTAATTTAATAATTCCCGGAGACGGCATGAAATTATTTTCCGTATCTTCGGCACAGATACGACATTCAATGGCATGCCCGTGCTGGAACAAGTTTTCTTGTTTGAGATGCAAGACTTCTCCGGCAGCAACACGTATCTGCTCTTTTACCAAATCTACACCCACCACTTCTTCTGTAATAGGATGTTCCACTTGCAAACGGGTATTCATTTCCAGAAAATAGAAATGGCGGTATTTATCTACCAAAAATTCAATAGTACCCGCACCAGAATAATTTACCGCTTTAGCAGCAGCCACGGCTTTCTCTCCCATTTCCTTACGAAGTTCAGGAGTCAGGAAAGGAGACGGGCTTTCTTCTACTATTTTCTGATTTCTGCGTTGAACGGAACATTCACGATCGAATAAATGAATTACATTGCCGTGATTGTCTCCCAATACCTGAAACTCGATATGGTGCGGTTCTTCCACAAACTTCTCCAGATATACCGTATCATCGCCAAAAGCAGACATAGACTCAGAACGGGCCGTATTATAAGCTTCAACCACTTCACTTTCATTATGGATCCAGGCGCATACCCTTTCCACCTCCACCCATAGAAGCTTTCAGCATCACAGGATACCCTATTCTATTACACACCGCCACAGCCTCTTCAGCACTTTGCAACGGCTCTTCCGTACCGGGAACTACCGGTACACCGGCAGCAATCATGTGTTTACGAGCCGAGATTTTATCTCCCATCGCTTCCATTGTTTCGGCAGAAGGACCGATAAAAATAATACCCTCTTCCTTACAGCGGCGAGCAAAATCAGCATTCTCAGATAAAAAGCCATATCCGGGGTGAATGGCATCTGCTTCGTGCTGGCGGGCAGCACAGATTATATTTTCTATATTCAAATAGCTGTCTTTGGAAGCTGCCGGACCTATCAAACAGGCCTCATCAGCGTACATCACGTGTCTCGCTGCGCGATCTACTTCCGAATAGACAGCAACTGTACGTATCCCCATCTCTTTGCAGGAACGCATTACACGTACAGCAATTTCGCCTCTATTGGCAATCAATACTTTCTTTATCATTGCTCTTCTGTTTATCGCTAAGGGGTACATCACATATGCCCGTCAGACAATCATGACATAAACAGCCGGAATAATTCTCTTGCAAATAAGCACGCTGCTGCTCATTTAGCCTTACCGTAATACAATGGCATGACAAAATCTGATCGTGCATGCACTCAAAGGTCGCACCACAACGCGGACATACCTTCTTCATAGGCATCCCTTTCGCATTAATTAAATTAAAACAATTATATTTTCGTACTGTTTCCCTAATCCCACGAGTAGAAACAACCTTTAACGAATGGCAGGTCTTCTGACTGACTCCCCTTCTGATTCCTTCCCGGCCTCTAATTCACAGCCAGTGGCTAAAGTATTTATCAGAAAGTTATGGAGCTTCACAGCAGCGGGACTGTCCGGGATTTACACCCGATTCCCTTTTAATCCGAATGATGGAATAGTTCATCCGAAACCAATTCGGGGCAAAGATAGTGGAAATTATCATTGAACATATCTTTTAAAACAAAAAATGTAAGCCGGGAATATTTTTTCCTATCATCTGTTGGATTATAGATTTTATTTCTAACTTTGTCAGCGATAACGGTTTCCGAATCACTGCAAACGTGAAACGGAATTAAAAGGGAATCCTGTGAAAATCAGGGACTATCCCCGTAGCTGTAAGTTTCATCTCCCCATTAATATCGGAGAAAAGATTGTGGCATTCTTTAGCCACTGGTCCTGCAAAGACCGGGAAGGCGCCACAACGGAAACAAGTCAGAAGACCTGCCGACATCCATAAACATTCAGGCTTTCGGGTGAAAAAGCAATAGAACGTATCCTTCAAGATTCATTTTATTACTCTATCTTCTCGCATGCTCGTATGTTTGCACAGCTAAACAAAAAAGAATAGTTTGTTAAATCTTAAATTACAGGTATGATCAATTCGGAGACATTCATCGTCAAAAGAGATGGGAAGAAAGAAGCATTTTCACTTGATAAGATCAAGAATGCAATTAGTAAAGCCTTTTTATCGGTAGGTAGTTTTGCCACGCAAGACGTCATCACCAATATACTCAGCCGCGTGAGTATCAGTGATGGAACCAGTGTGGAAGATATTCAGAATCAGGTAGAAGTAGCCTTGATGGCCGAACATTATTACAGTGTGGCCAAGGCATTCATGTTGTACAGACAAAAACATCTGGAAGACCGGGAGGTACGTGATAAACTCCGTTTCCTGATGGATTATTGTGATGCCTCCAATCCCGCCACCGGTAGCAAGTATGATGCTAATGCCAATGTGGAGAATAAAAACATAGCCACTCTGATAGGTGAACTCCCCAAATCGAACTTTATCCGACTGAACCGCCGTTTGCTGACCGATCGTTTGAAGGATATGTATGGCAAAGAGCTTTCAGACCGATACATCGAATTACTGAACCAACACTTCATCTACAAAAATGATGAAACGAACCTTGCCAATTATTGTGCAAGTATCACCATGTATCCGTGGCTGATAAGCGGAACCGCATCCATAGGAGGTAACTCCACCGCCCCCACCAATCTAAAGTCTTTCTGCGGAGGATTTATCAATATGGTATTCATCGTATCGAGCATGCTCAGCGGTGCCTGCGCCACACCAGAGTTTCTGATGTATATGAATTATTTCATAGAAAAAGAATTCGGAGAGGATTACTACAAACATCCGGAACAGCTCGCTGACCTTTCCACCAAACAAAGGACCATAGATAAAATAATTACTGATTGTTTCGAGCAAATCGTGTACTCCATCAATCAGCCTACGGGTGCCCGGAATTTCCAGGCAGTATTCTGGAATGTGGCTTACTATGATCAGTACTATTTCAGTAGTCTTTTCGAACATTTCGTCTTCCCTGACGGAAACGCTCCCCATTGGGAATCATTGAGCTGGTTGCAAAAGCGTTTTATGAAATGGTTCAATAAGGAACGTACCAAAGCCGTTCTGACCTTCCCCGTGGAGACAATGGCTTTGCTGACCAAAGACGGAGATGTATTGGATAAGGAATACGGTGACTTCACGGCTGAAATGTATGCGGAAGGGCACTCATTCTTTACCTATATGAGTGATAACGCCGACTCGCTGAGTAGTTGCTGCCGGTTGCGCAATGAAATACAGGATAATGGATTCAGCTATACCTTGGGAGCTGGCGGTGTATCTACCGGCTCAAAAAGTGTGTTGACTATCAACCTGAACCGTTGTATCCAGCACGCTGTAAAATCCGGATTGCTTTATCATTTCTTCCTTGAAGAGATAGTAGACCTAGTACACAAAGTACAGTTGGCCTATAATGAGAATTTAAAGAACCTGCAAAGCAAAGGCATGCTCCCCTTGTTCGATGCCGGATACATCAATATGGGACGCCAATACCTGACAATCGGTGTAAACGGGCTGGTGGAAGCCGCTCAATTCATGGGAATTGAAATCAACGATAATCCTAAATATGAAGCTTTTGTACAGGAAATTCTGGGAATAGTTGAAAAATACAATAAAAAATACCGCACGAAAGATATACTCTTTAACTGCGAAATGATACCGGCTGAAAATGTAGGTGTGAAACATGCCAAATGGGACAAAGAAGCCGGTTTCCAGACATTCCGCGAGTGCTATAACAGCTATTTCTACATTGTAGAGGATGAGTCGCTGAACGTCATTGATAAGTTCCGTATGCATGGACACAGGTATATAGAGCATCTGACGGGTGGTTCGGCACTCCATATGAATTTGGAAGAACATCTAAGCAAAGAGCAATACAGACAATTACTTCGGGTAGCCGCCACTGAGGGCTGCAATTACTTTACTTTCAATATACCTAACACGGTTTGCAACGAATGCAACCACATTGACAAAAGATACTTGAAAGAGTGTCCGGAATGTCATAGCCAAAACGTGGACTATCTGACCCGCGTCATCGGCTATATGAAGCGAATCAGCAATTTCTCTCAAGCTCGGCAAAAGGAGGCTGCCCGAAGATATTATGCTGAAGTACACTGATTACGACATTGTTTTCCAAGAGATACCGGATGAGGTGACATTGGCAATCAACCTGTCCAATTGCCCGAACAGGTGCAAAGGTTGCCACAGTCCTTATCTCCAACAAAATGTCGGAGAGCTATTGACAGAAGAAAACCTTTCCATACTTTTACAAAAGTATGGAAAGGCTGTTACGTGTGTTTGCTTTATGGGCGGAGATGCGGATCCTTATGATGTAGCATATTTCGCAGATTTCCTGCAAAGACAGCAGATCGCTCCGGTGAAAGTAGGCTGGTATTCCGGAAAACCGGAATTACCTACAGAATTCCCCATACAGAATTTTCAATATATCAAACTCGGGCCCTATCTGGAAAATCGCGGCAACCTGAAGTCCGAACATACCAACCAGCGGCTTTATAAGATTACACAGGAAAAAATGGATGATATTACCTACCGATTCCGACAGTGAAAAACATTCTTTTGACAACAAATTCCTCAAAATATAAAAGTTATCTCTATATTTGCCCACTGAGATTTTAATAAAGAATAGAAAACAGGAGCAAAAAGATATATGAAAGAGAAGCCAAATATTGACTGTGAGAAATATCGCCAGATTGCGCAAATGGCTAAAATGGGTTGGTGGGAATCGGACCTGAAAAATCGCCAATATATTTGTTCAGACTTTATAATTGACTTACTCGGACTTGAAAGCGACCGGATCAGTTTCGAAGATTTTCACGGAAGAATACGGGAGGATCATCGGAGGCGACTCAGGAATGAATACTTTTCGCTCACAAACATAGAAACCTATGAGCAGATGTTCCCCATCTGGGCAAAAGATGGAGATATATGGGTGTATTCTAAAATCAGCTTCAAACAACCGGATGAAGAAGGTTACAGAAATATAATAGGCTATCTGCAATGCATAGACAAACAAGCTGGAGAAATGAGTAAAAGCACAGACTCTCTTCAGGTAAACAGCCTGCTTTATCAACAAAACAGCCTTTCTTATTCATTGCTCGCTTTTCTGCAATCGGATGATATTACACAGATCATCAATAAAATATTGGCAGATCTACTCAAACAAACCAAAGGAGACCGTACCTATATATTCGAAATAGACCGGGAACATAAAGTACAAAGTTGCATTTACGAAGCAACAGCCGAAGGAATATCCCAGGAACTGGATTTCCTGCAAGATGTACCTTGGGATGATTCTCTCTGGTGGGATCGCCAAATCTCAGAAAAGAGATCAATCATTCTGAATACATTGGATGATATGCCTTCCGAAGCAAAAGTTTACCGTGATACCCTGGAGGTGCAAGACATTAAATCTGTAATGGTAGTTCCTCTCCTATCGAAAGATAAGGTATGGGGATATATGGGCATCGATATGGTCAGAACGCACCGCAGCTGGAGTAACATCGACCATCAATGGTTTTCTTCTTTAGGAAACATCATCAGTATTTGCCTCCAACTGCGCAAAGCGGAACTTCAAGCTAAAGAAGATCGCCGCGCATTGGATCACAGTGAAAAAATTCTTCGTAATATTTATAAGAATCTGCCGGTAGGTATCGAGCTTTACGACAAAGACGGGTATCTGGTAGATATGAATGATAAAGAACTTGAAATATTCGGCTTGGCGGATATGAAGGAAGCACTGGGGGTATCACTGTTCGAGAATCCTAATATCCCCGAAGACGTGAAAGAAAAATTGCGTGCCAAAGAAAATGTGGACTTCTCAATTAATTATGACTTCTCTAAAATCGACCGATACGTCACAAGTCGGAGAAAAGATGTTATCAATCTTCAAACCAAAGTGGCTCTGCTTTACGATTCACAGAATCAATTCAGCAATTACCTGTTTATCAATATAGATACAACAGAAACCACCAGTGCATACACCAAAATACAAGAGTTTGAACATCTGTTCCTCTTAATAGGTGACTATGCCAAAGTGGGTTTTGCTCATTTTAATGTAATGACAAGAGACGGGTATGCCCAGGATACATGGTATCGGAATTTAGGTGAAAAAGAAAACACTCCCATGCCTCAGGTTATCGGAGTATATTCACATGTGCACCCGGAAGATTGCGCTGTCCTGAAACAATTTGTAGGTCAGGTTAAAGAAGGGAAAGCCACAAGTTTAAGTAAAGAAGTACGCGTCAACAGAGGTAACGGAAAATGTTCGTGGACCAGTATAAACGTAATGGTCAGGGATTATCGTCCTCAGGATGGAGTTATTGAAATGCTGTGTATCAACTATGATATTACTCCCTTGAAAGAGACAGAACAGAAGCTGATCATTGCCCGTGACAAAGCCGAAGAACTGGATCGTTTGAAATCTGCTTTCCTTGCCAATATGAGCCATGAAATACGTACTCCGCTCAACTCTATCGTTGGTTTTTCCAGTCTGCTGGCAGAAACAGACGACAGGGAAGAACGCCAGGAATATATCAAAATAGTAGAAACCAACAATGAATTGCTTCTGCAACTGGTTTCTGATATTCTCGATCTTTCGAAGATAGAATCCGGAACATTCGACTTCGTACGTTCCGATCTGGATGTAAACGAAAGCTGCATGAAAATCATCAAATCGATGGAGATGAAAGTACCGGAAACTGTGGACCTGGTCTTCGAGAAATGTATGCCCGATTGTCATATTTATACAGACAAGAATCGATTCATGCAGGTCATAACCAATTTCATAAACAATGCATTGAAGTTTACGAAGCAAGGCACTATAGCTTTGGGATATGAACAGACAGCCCCCCATGAAATTAAATTCTATGTACGTGATACAGGCGTCGGGATTCCCAAAGAAAAAATCGACAGCATATTCGAACGGTTTGTGAAACTCAATACCTTTGTACAGGGTACCGGTCTCGGACTTTCCATCTGCAAAAGTTTAGTATCGCAGATGGGAGGAAAAATCGGAGTGGAATCAACCGAAGGCGAAGGTTCATGCTTTTGGTTTACTCATCCGTATTAATCATTTTATTTTGTACCTTTGCGCCCGATTTACATTAGAGACGCAACCATCATGCAACAGAATACACAACGCCCGGTAAGCTCGATAGCTTATCCGATATTGATCGCATTAAGTATTTCCCATTGTCTGAACGACTTATTGCAATCCGTCATAACCGCCACATATCCGCTTTTCAAAGAGGACTTGACATTGAGTTTTGCACAAATCGGATTGATTACGCTGGTTTATCAGATGTCCGCATCGGTGTTCCAACCCGTATTCGGATTATTTTTTGATAAGCGCCCGTTTGCCTGGACACTACCGATGGGGATGTTGTTCACTATGACCGGATTGTTGAATCTGGCCTTTTCCACAAATCTTTATTGGGTATTGTTCTCAGTGTTCATCATAGGTATAGGTTCTTCCGTACTTCACCCGGAAGCATCGCGCATCACTTCGCTCGCCTCCGGAGGCAGAAGAGGCCTGGCACAATCCCTGTTTCAGGTGGGTGGCAACCTGGGAGGATCATTGGGTCCGTTACTGGTAGCTTTAATTGTAGCGCCTTATGGCAGACACAACATCGCATTATTCGCAATTTTATCAGTGATAGCAATCATGGTAATGATACCTGTCGGCAAATGGTACAAAAGATACATTACCCGGATGAAACGTGACCATATTGCCCTACAACCTCATATGCAGATGCCTTTGCCTATGGAAAAAACGGTTCTTTCCATTTCTATCCTGCTGATACTTATCTTCTCCAAATATATTTATATGGCAAGCTTAAGCAGCTATTACACTTTCTATCTGATTGATAAATTCGGAGTAAGTGTACAGGACTCCCAACTTTACCTCTTTGTGTTTCTTGTGGCTACAGCCATCGGTACACTAATGGGTGGTCCTATCGGAGATCGTATCGGAAGAAAGTATGTCATCTGGGGTTCCATCCTCGGTGCCGCACCTTTCAGTATGCTGATGCCTCATGTTGGCTTGCTTGCCACAATTATTATGAGTTTCTGTGTCGGCCTGGTTCTTTCATCTGCTTTCCCCGCCATCCTGTTATATGCGCAGGAGCTATTACCCAGTAAACTGGGACTGATTTCCGGATTATTTTTCGGATTTGCTTTCGGAGTGGCAGGTATTGCTTCGGCTGTATTGGGAAATATGGCGGATAAGTTCGGCATCGAAGCTGTTTATAATGTCTGCGCTTATATGCCGTTACTCGGATTGGTTACCTGGTTTTTGCCTGATCTGAAGAAAAACCGTAAGCAAATACCTGATTAGTATGAAGAAACTTATAAAATCATCCAAATGGGCAAGACGGATCAAATGGTCTATCCTGACCGGCACAATCCTCATCTTTGCAGTAATAGTTTGCGCTAATTACGCAGTACGCCATACAGCAAAAGCGTTTATATATCAGAATATCGATTCTATTCCCCAGAATAAAGCAGGTCTTCTGCTTGGAACCTCAAAACTATTACGTTCCGGACTTCCCAACCAATACTTCCAGAATAGAATACAGGCAACGGTAGACTTATATAAAGCCGGTAAAATAGAAGTGGTTGTAATCAGTGGTGACAATAGTCGAAAAGGTTATAATGAACCGGAAGATATGAAGTCGGAGCTGATGTTACGCGGTATTCCTGAAGATAAGATTTATCTGGATTATGCAGGATTCCGCACTTTGGATTCCGTAGTTCGCATGGAAAAGATTTTCGGACAGAAAAGCTTCACAATCATATCGCAGAAATTTCATAACCAGCGTGCCATTTACATTGCGCATGCCAAAGGATTACAGGTCGTAGGATACAATGCCGAAGACGTGAATGCCTACAGTGGTTTCAAAACACAACTCCGGGAGAAATTTGCCAGAGTAAAGCTCTTTCTGGACTTATGGACCGGCAAAAATCCGAAGTTTCTGGGAGAACCGGTAATCATTCAGTAACTTCCCACCCATCATACCTATAAGTGGTTAGGCACAAAGAAACATTTCATTATTTGTGGGTATTTCATAAACCCCTCTGATGCCGTTACTTTGCAGCCGTACAAATTAAACCATTTTATAGCATGAAGAAAATAGGAATATTTTATGGTTCCTCAACCGGAACTACGCAAGGCATTGCTGAAACAATCGCTTCTAAACTTGGTGTCCCCGCATCCGATGTAATCGATGTCAGCAAAATGAACGCCGACATGGTAAAGGAATATGAAGCTCTTCTCTTAGGAACTTCTACCTGGGGTGACGGTGAACTGCAGGATGACTGGTATAATGGCGTTAAAGTGTTGAAGGAATCAGACTTGAAAGAAAAAACAATTGCTCTGTTCGGTTGTGGTGATTCCGAATCTTATTGCGATACATTCTGCGATGGCATGGGTATCATATACGAAGATATCAAGGATTCCGGTTGCACCACCGTTGGTAAGGTGTCTGCAAAAGATTATTCTTTCTCCTCCTCTATTGCCGTTATCGATGGTATGTTTGTCGGACTCGCTCTTGATGACATCAACGAAAGTGATAAGACGGAAGAACGTATCGACGCTTGGGTGAACGACATAAAAAATCACTTGGCATAATTTTCTCTTATTCCATAGCCTTATGACAATATCTGACATTAACCCGGTAGAATTGAAAGAGAAGATTTCATACTCGGGGCAATGTTAGGTTATGATATATGTGCGCAATGCGAACGGTACTGTGAAAGAAAAGTCCGGTGCGCTTGATTAACTTTGCATGTGTTTAGTTAGTTGTTTTTGTAGAAAAAGCCTGCGGATTCCGCAGGCTTTTTTATTATATCATCCGGAAATAAGATACGTCAGGCATAGCTATGCATACCGCCCAGTAGATAATTTACTCCGAAGTAAGTCATCAGCACCGTAAGGAAAGCCAACACCATATAAGCATGGAAAAACCCGGGTTGCCGGAAGACGGCAAGCGATGGTCCGTGGAATGCCGCACCATAGATTAAAAAGGTGATCAAAGCCCAGACTTCTTTCGGGTCCCAGGCCCAATAACGACCCCATGAAACATTTGCCCACACAGCACCAATAAAAATCCCCGCCCCCAGACAAAATACTGCCGGATAGAGCATCAACCGACTGAAAAGCATCAATTGCTCCACACGGGCCTTACGCTGTTCCTGAATCTCCGAATCGATTGCCTTTTTTCGCCAACCTCCTATGCAGAATGCCAGTAATCCATTTAGCATCATAAAGGCAAACAATGCATAAGATACCATAATCAGAGAAACATGGATACTTAGCCAAGGAGACAGCAACACAGGCATCAGAGGAGTGATCTGAGGATTGTTCTGCCCAAGATAAGCTACTAACAAGGCAAAACCCGAAATGAGCAATCCAAAAGGCAACGTAAAAGAGAAGCGACGCCGGAATATGCATGCAAGCAGAAGTGTATACAGTGCCATAAACTGCATGGTTTCATATCCATTGCTCAACGGAATACGTCCGCCAACATACCACCGCAAACAGTAGCCAAAGAGTTGAAAAAGGAATGCCGCATAAAGTGCAACTGTAAAAACGCTCCATGCCTTACCTGCCGAACGATGCATGCTACAATAAAGTAAATAGAAAAATGCCAGCATCCCTACAGTCAGATTGAACATGAACAACAGTTTGCTGAATGGAATACGATTGTACAATATTTCAGCCTGCACTTTTACGTCAGATAGTGGTTTTATACTCCCATCTTCCGGTAAAGGACGGATAAGTGTTCCACTCCGTAGCATCAGTATCAATCCTACCTTTTCGTCCGTTTCCATGATAGCCTTTTCCAACGAAGTCATTTTCATGTGTGGCTTTTGTCCTCCTTTCCAAAATTCCTGCAAGCGATAGTTTTGCCCATCAAACAAATCAGTAAGACGGGCATAAGAAGACGATAACCGGAGTAAATGACGAAGTTCTGCACTCTTTATATAAATCATCGGTTCATTCTGCCAAACCTCCGGACGAAGTAGCCAACCTCCGACAACCTGTTCGGGTGTCATGCCACCATAAGAAGGTTTCCCGGTCAGTTTCAATACAAAGTCTCGTGCAAGAGTATTAAAAGGTACTACGCGATCATGATAAATCACTTGTTTGAATGCCAGACTATCCGCCTGCCTGAGTGCAAGTGCCGGAAGGCTTCTGTTTTCTGCTTGCACCACCGTTCCAGTCGTAGCCATGAGCAACCACACAAACATTCCCCCTTTCCGAAGCAATGGATGCCTGAGTAATCTACGGAATTCCCCACTATGACTGACAAGCATCCACGACATGGAAATACCCAACAAAATATATCCTGCATACGTAATTCCTATTCCCCACGGGTCATAATTCACCGACAACCAGCTCCCCTCCTTATCATCATCAAAAGAAGACTGGTAAAAGCGATATCCCTGACGAGAGAGAATACGATTCATGGAAACAGGTTCCGCACCCCGGATATAGCTGACATAATCTGCAGGAGCTTCCGTCCCCGGATAATACTCCACTCGGAAACTGTCCAGACACAATGTGAATGGTAATTCGATTACCCGCTTACTGTCTTGGTCTATGAAAGTTCCCACCTCAGTGCCTACTGTGAGATGCATATATCCTTTTTTGCTGCATGAAAATGTAATCATGGCTCCTACCAAGATAACAAGGAAGGAGCCATGCAACAACAATGTCGGGAGATGCCGCCACAACTGCCGCTTAACCAACACGACAACTGCCAATGCGGCAAGTACTCCCCACAAACAACAAAACCAAACTGTATGATAAACATACTTTTCTACAAACTCTGTTCCGCGTACATGCTCCACAAAGGTCACCACAGCGAGTAAAGCCACCAGACAGATATATAAGAAGACGAGACTTTTCTTCAAATTAAAAAGGTGCATATTCCTTATTCTTCAAAGCCTTAACTCCCATACATTCCATTTCGATCAACCATCCGGGACGGCATACAGGCGCATGTACAAAAACTTTTGGAGTATCCGGGAAACGCTTGTCGTACATACTCTTCACAACTGCATAGTCTGCAATGTCACGCAAGTAAACAATCATATGCCCCAAATCATCAAATGTGCACTCCGCCTCTTTCAGCAAGGCTTCTACATTTTCCCACATCCGTTCCGTCTGCCTGCGGATGTCGCCGGGGTATACCACTTCCCCTTTATTGTTGATACTTGCCGTACCCGAAATAAACACTTGACGCCGGTCACCGTAATCGACATACGTTCCGCGTTCAAAGCTGACACCATACTCATAAGTAGGATTCAGATGCGTAGGAGCATAAAGGAAGTGTATCTGTTCCGGCTTTAAGCCTGCCACAGCATAGGTATCCATTTGCACCAATACTTTAGGATCAGCATGACGTCCGCCAATACCTGTACTGGCAATATAGTGTGTCTTTTCCGTCAGATTCTGAGTGACAAAAACCTCATTACGTGCCTTTACCACACCGGCATAATTCACATCTACATTCTGTACAAAGAACCAGGTACGGATACAGTTATCCGCCAATTTACATCCTTGTTCCATAAGCTGCATCACGTAGTCATTCAGTAACAAACGGGTCTGGTATTCAGAATTTGCAGCACGATTGAAAACACAGCCTCCCCACAGGTGGCGATACGCATTGTGTTTTACTTCAAACAGTCCGTTGTGCAGCACTTGTGTCTGCACATTGGTCTGTAAATAAGCCCACAAAGCTATTTTCGTCCCATCCAAAGGGGGTTGCTCTACCACGGAAAGAGCACAGTCGGAACTTTCGGTAGTGATAGCTAGCAGAAGGTCAGCCTGATTGGCGGTATCACTCAGGAAATAACGTTTAAACACAGCCATGGCACCTTTCAATTCACCTGCAAGCAAATCGTTGTAGGCATTGGCTACTGCATTTAATTGTTCCTCATAAGTATCTTCCGGCCGGGTAGAGTGAATCATTACATGAAACTCTGAAACGCCTTCTTTTACTTCATATTTAAAAATCTCGGTTAATGTATTCTCTGATTGATTGGTTGGTTGTTTTTTGTTGTTCATTTCCAATATCGTTTACTCGTTATTCAAAAAAATACCTTCGTTTATCCAATTATCTATCAGTTTCAATAAGGGTTGCTCATCTTCTGACAGCATATCGGTATGGTTCATACTCGTATCACCAGCCCTGTTCAAGACCAGATGTAGAAAACTCTCTTCTGCACTGCCGGGCTTCACCAATAGTATATCACTATTCTTATGCGCCGGCTGGTTGACCAACGCATGATAGCTCTTACCCTCCGTCAGAAATAAATTTCCCGATGCAGAACCAGTCTGCCCATGGCACGCTACACATCTTTTATCAAAAACCTGTGACTGGATGGAACTGAACATACCCACGTCCAGTGTTCCCACATCCATTAATATGGTATCTGTGACGGCTGTGAGTTCTTCGTCTTCCATCGTCTTAAATTCAACAATGCATTCGCGCAAACGACTGATAACACACAATTTGAGTGATTTCACATCATCACTGATACCTCCCAGTGTCATAACGATATCTGTTCCGTCGGCTACATTGACTGGCAGTGATTTCGTTATAACGGCGTATTCACTTTTATCATTGAAGCCTGCCACAACGACACTATAATCGTCCGTCCAATTGCTGATGCCACTGAAACGACCGGTCAACTTCATAGCACGTCCGCCACGCTGTATATTGACCTCCTTTTCATAGATTCTTCCATCATCACATGAACAAAAAGCTGTCAGCGTAAAGATAGCAAGAAAGAATAATATATAGTTCTTCATACCCACCCTTTCTTGTTTTTTAGAAAGTATATTGCAGCATTACTGTTGCAGAATGAGTGGCCAGACCTAAATTATCATTATCTCGGTCGAGTTGTGTATCGTGACCCGTACGGGCAATATACTGGTACATAGCCTGGAGTTTCAGGTTACAACCCTTAAAGAAATAATTCATACCCACAGCTGGCATATTCAAAAATCCGTCATCGCTGGTACCGTTACGGTTAAAGAAGTCATAACGCAAGGCAGCCTGCAAACGGGGAGCTACAAAGTAGCCGCCCTGTACATAACCACCCAGATAATTGTAGCTTTCATTGATCTTCTGGCGATCCGTGAAACCTACATTCATATAATATGCTTCGGCACCCAGATACAGTTTGTTCTTTAACATGGCAAATTCCACTCCCACACGGGTATCATTGGTACTTTCATTCTCACTTTCCACATTGATTGAAGCCGATACACCGAACATGATCTTATCTTCATTCAAACGGTTGGGATTACCTTGGGTGGACGGCATCACACCTTTAGGCATATAAGTAAAGCGTCCCGCATACAGTAAAGAAGGAATATACCAATCATCACTCAAAGTTTTTGTAGCTGTATTTACAGAAGAACCGGTGCCATTGAATAAACCTACTTCATAGCCAAATTTATCAGCTAATAATCCGTGAATTTCAACACCGAGGTCAAAACCGGTACCGATGTTAGGCGTTACCGCATTCAAAGAATAAGGCAGAATGACAGCAGAAGTCAATGATACTGGCAACTGCGGCAACAATGTTTCGCCCAACGTCGTCAGATAAGCATGCGAGAAAGGTGTTTTGAATTTACCGACACGCACGGCAAACTGTTTTTTAAGTTGTACATCGAACCATGCTTGTTGAAGCAATGCTCCTCCACTGGCAGCCGCATTGATAGAAAGATTAAAGGCTACTTTACCAAAAGCTTTACCGGTGAAACCCAATACAGCATAGGGAATTGAGAAACCGGAATTAGCTATATTATCCTGATTGTATGCCTTATCCAGACCTTCATCATCATACCAATTGAAATTTGCACAAGTCTGTACCAACAGATAGGGCTTGAACACAAAGTCCCCCTTCTTGGTTTCTATCGTAAATCCCTCTCTTCCGACAAGTGACACTACACCATTTTCTGTATCTTCTTCATGCTGTGCCATAGCAGCCAACGAAAGGGCAGCCATTACAACCATTAAAATTAATTTCTTCATAATTGCTTGTATAATACTTATTGGTTTTATTGTTCGTTATTCGTTTTATAATGATTTCAGGAATGCGACCAAAGCATCGCGATCTTCTTTACTCATCTTTTTGAAGAGGTTCTTCGATGCTTCACCTTCACCACCATGCCACATGATAGCCTCAACATAGTTGCGGGCGCGTCCATCATGCAGGAAGTAAGTATGACCATTCACCGTTTCCTGCAATCCGATACCCCAAAGCGGAGTCGTACGCCATTCGTTGCCACGGGCCAAACCACTTACATAGTTGTCATTCAATCCTACACCCATAATTTCAGAGCCCATGTCATGAAGCAGGAAGTCCGAATATGGATGAATTGTCTGACTGCCCAGCCAAGGAAGACGGCTTCCGTTCAACAGTACAGAACCACGTGGTTTTGTGTGCAAGGTGGTTACATGGCAGAGATGGCACTTCGCCTTATAAAAATTCTGCTCACCCTTGATCACTTGTTCATTATTCACATTGCGACGTGCTGGAACACTAAGGCTCTGCATGTAGAGATCTACATTCTCCATTTCTTCCGTAGATACATCCAACTGGGCATAAGAAAGTCCCATCATACTGCCTTGATTTACTTGTACCTGCCCTTCGCAGATTTCTTCGGGATAGCGGCTGTTCGTAACTCCCATATCGCTGGAGAAACCAAGTTCCACTGTCAGGTCGGCATGCTGTGCTTTATTACCGGACAAGCCTAAACTTCTCACCCCTCTCTCTGAGATATAGTTGCAACGGCCACTGATACCATATTCCGGATAATTGCTTTTAGCAGCCAAAGCTTCAATTTCAGTGGGATCAAGCGCCATCATTTGTCCCATACCTACGTGGCGCAAAGGAATACGCACTGTACAGAATAGGTCTTCGGGTTTAATGCTGTCCACATACCATTCATAAATAGAATAATTGGGTTTGCAGAGTTCATACGTCTCACCATCAGGGAATTGGAAAGTCTCATAGGTATATTCCACTTTCAGTTTTCCCTCGGGCTTCACACCATAAATAGCCTGATCATGAAGCACACGTCCATAATCCTGAAAGAAAGCTCCATTCTTACGACTAATATAAACCAACATAGACGAAAAGCCGGAGCTACCGGAACCACCTTCGCTCCACAAAGTTGGTTGCGTACGTCCGGCATTTCGGTGACAGCTACCACAAGAATAACCGGCATAAACCGGTCCCAGTCCTCCACCTATTCCATTACTACTGGTGCGGATATCATCATACAATTTGTCACCACGGGTGAAACGTTTATCGTATGCCCCTGTTATCCAGTCAGCAGACCTGTCATAAGCATAAGAGGAAGTCAGGAAGTTGGTAGCAGTACCGGCAGAGAGGGCAAAGCCGGCAGGCACTTCTATATCATCCACATCAATTCCATCATTTTCGCAGGCAAACAGCGCCAGAAGCGAAAAACAGATTGGAAATGAGTATTTTAATAAGCCATTCATTCGTTATTGAATTATTATTGCAAAATACGTAACTAACATTTATCTTTTTAACGCAAATGTTGCGGAAGCAACAGAATATTCATTATCCCGCTGTTTCCGCAAAATCTTATTTCTAACAAGTAAAAATCTTACTGAATGGTACGGGCTTCACCATCTTTGAAGATCAGATATTCCAAAGTGTGGTAACCACGCAAAGCTTGTGCACCGGCAATTTTATCATCTTCTTCGTCATAGTCACCATCCCAGTTCAGGTTAGAGTAATTACCGGAAGTCAGGATCTGTACGATACCATCCTGATCGAGTGGCCAGCTATCCATATTGGGGTCAAGACCTTTGTCGGCAACCGGACCAAAAAGGAATGCCTCACTGGTTTCCCACGGTGTACGGGCAGCAAGCCATGCTGTGGCACAAGCCTTGAAGTTAGCATTGCTGGGAGAAGTACGGAAAGTCTCAACAGCATCGAAAAGAGCCTGATTTCCCGTCTTCAAATCAGAGTAAGTAGGTAATACAACTACATCCACATAGTTTTTTACGACTTCTGCCAACACAGTTTTATCAATACTTTCGATACAACTCTTCAAACTTCCCTTGAGTACTCCCTCCAAAGTGGCACAAGCTTCCATAGCACTTACTGTTTCCGGACTATTGATATTGTTGCGGAAAGGACTCGGGATAGCCCAAATTGCTGCTGCTGCGTCATCAATCGCTTTTTTTACTTCAGTATCAAGATTAGCATTTACCGCGGCTACTGCTTTTGAGAGAGATGACTCGCTAATAGCCCCTGTACGTGTTCCGTAATAAGCATTACGAATAGAATAGATATTGTTACGATAGTCTTCACGAGAATGCCAGCTATACCATGACTCTACAGCATACAAAGCCTTTTCTTCATTATTATGTATGAAAAGATCGTAAGGGTCACCAATTTTGGCGGTACCTACTTCATTGGCAATGTCTACACAGCCGTCAATCAACTGCTCAACACTCGTCAAAGCATCTTGATTCTTAAAGAAATCTGCATAGCTTCCACCTTCATTGTATTTAACCGCCCAGTCATCATAAAGAGCAGTAGCATCATTCACCAACAATTGTGCAACTACTCGCATGTAATTTCCCCAACTACTTGCATTCTCTGCCGTATAGTCAAGATTTTTAGCGTCTATAGTCGTAGTGTCATCATCACTACAAGCCGTAATGGAACACATCATGCCCAATGAAAGAGCCGACAAATAAAAAAACTTTTTCATATTACTTAAACATTAAATTAATTATAAATACCTATTTGAACTATCTCTTGGTAAACCAACCGACATAAGCTATGCCGATAGCAAATTCATTTTCATTGTTATATTTAGTCGATCCAAATACCTTGTTCGTACCAATATGACGGGTAGTATAATCGGCCTTCACAACCAGATTCGGCAATGCAAACCAGTTAACTCCTGCCGTCCATTTACTTACCTGACAACGTTTCTCCATTGTAGCAGAACCTTCTGCCTCTTCCTGCGGGTTGTAGTATTCATAACGGGCATAAGGATAAATAACCGGACATTTCTTCTGCGAGAAGAAAGCACTCAGGTTAAGACCAGCCTCCAAGCCATAGCACAGAGCATTCTTAGCTACATTACGCATAGCACCGTGATAATAATTGGAGTTATTGGAAAGAGTAACCTTGCTGATCTTGGAAGAATTCTCTAAATCACCATAAATGATATTACCACGAGCGGTAACATATTTATTTTTATACTGTGCATCGGCAGAGTAGATTTTCACTGATGAGCGACCTACGCTGCTATACTTATAATTCTTATCAGCATTGGCTGTCACGTCATTACAATAGTAAAAAGCAGCACCTACACGCAGACCCGGTACCCCTTTATAGTCCAGACGTGCTACATAAGCAGGTGAAGTAAAGTTATCTTGTTCAAAGAGTCCCTGCTTACCACCGGCAACCCAGTTATCGCGACCGAAGCCATCAGCATTCAAGCCGGCAACAATCATTGCCTGATAATCAAAGCGCGCATATCCTTTACCAAAAGAACCGAAGAATTCCAATCCTGTCTCATGCCAGGTAGAAGGAATAATTGTGGTTTCACCCTCAGGACGAGATGTTCCAAAGAAGTTGATAGGCTCATGGTGCGCATTGGTCAATCCCATAGGTACAATCAAATGACCGGCACGAACATTGAAAGCCGAATGTATCAGACGGGTAATGTGAAACTGCTCAAGAGCAACTTCTCCCCCCTTTTCCATTTCTGTTTCATACTCACCGTTTTCTGAATTCTCAAGTTCTGTTTCAATACCTACACCTCCTGCTTCAAACTCTATTTCAGCACCCAGTATCCACTTGGAATTAAACTTGTAGTCAAAAGCCAACACAAAACGAGGAATTGCAATGGTATTGCGGTGATCACTGTTATCGACCCCACCATAGAAACGATTCGTTCCGTAATTCATAAACTTTGCTACCATCTCTCCGTATCCACCGAAACGGAACTTTTCGTAGTCGTCATCTTTTGTTACCTGTTTTATTCTCTCTTTCTTTGCCGTAGTTTCAGATACCTCTTCTGTTGAGGTTACTTTTTCAGGTTCATTAGCCCGTAAAGTATTGTTAAAAAGCAAGAAACCTAAGGCGAATAAGCAAGTTAATTTTCTCATCTTTTATCTTAAATTTTATTGGCGCAAAGGTAGAGGGAGTTGAAAAGGCGGGCAATACCCAAATATGAGTATTGTGTTATTAAAAATAATAACAAATAGGTACTTAAACGAACACCATTTCTTTTTGTTCTTTTTTACAAAGCAGTAATTCACTAAAAAGACAGCCGCAAAGATCACAGCAATCCAGATAAAACTAATAAATATCAAATAGCGGTTATAAATGTACTCTCCCTCTTCAGGAACATGATTAAGCATACATAGCAAACAGTTACACTGAGAATTATCAGCGTCATGAAAAAAGTAAGAGTACAGTAAAAAAGATAAGCTACCTGCAAAAAGAATAATAATAGCTATTATTCCCCATCTCTTACAACTTAGAGGTCTGTCAATTGCCTTTTAATGATTGGTTAGTTTCACCATATAGTAGTTTATAGTTAGATTATACGTGCAAAGTTGCATGCTTTCAGTGACCTTGGCAATACCCAATAATTGTGATTTTTATAAAAATCTAACAAAAAACCATCATTAATGGGTATTTCAGAAAACGCGGATTCTCCCCTACTTTGCAGTTGAGAAATAAAACTTATGCAATACCCTAAAGATGACATACAAAAAGAAATTTTGAAAGCTGCCGAAAAGGTATTCCTCGAAAACGGCTTTCCGAAGGCTTCCATGCGCGAAATTGCGCAAAAAGCACAGGTAGGGTTGAGCAATATCTATAACTATTTCAAAAGTAAGGATGATATTTTCTGTACGGTGGTACGGCCTGTAATCAGTGCATTCGAAAGAATGCTGCACGAACATCACGGTCGTTATGGAGCGGATATCATGGAAATGTATTCCACCGAATACCTGCGATATGTGATAGAAGAGTACATGACATTGATACAAAAGCATCGCAAATTGTTGGTATTGCTATTTTTCCATGCACAGGGTTCTTCACTGGAAAACTTCAAGGAGAACTTCACCGAACGCTCCACATCACTCGTGAAAGAATACTTCAGGAATATGAAAGAGAAATATCCACAAATGAATATCAATGTAACCGACTTTTCCATTCACCTGCACACGGCATGGATGTTCACCATGTTTGAGGAATTAATCATGCACCGGGTCGGGATAGAAGATTTAGAACAGATAGTCACAGAATACATCACATTCGAAGTAACCGGTTGGAGAGAACTTATGAAAATATAAGTTCTCTCTTTTTTTGAATGAATCTAAATATTTTTTCTATACCTCCTCCATCCTTGCCAGTTCCCATCCGCTGAATTGCATTACTATGCAATGCAATCTTGTGCCTTGAATGAGTTGTTGTACCCTCGGGGCCTCAGCATAACGATGTATCTGATCAACAGCTTCCTGCCACTGGGCAGGAGCTTTTGTTTCATACTCTTTCGATGGCAGATATTTCAGTTCCAGAATATAACTGTGCGCCACCCCGCTATAGCGTTGCAGGTCGGGCATCAAAAACATATCGCAAAAGCCATGGTTCAATTCCACTTCAGGAGCAACCAGATAATAGGCACTCACACTAAGATAGGCAGTAAAGAAGCCTTGTATATTTCGTTCGCCCTCAATCATACTGCGTACAGAAGAATTGTCCTTGTAGGCATGAGCAATGAATTCAAGGGCTTCGCGCCATTTACCGTCATAAGACATGTCATAGAACATCAATCCTAAATCATTCAGATTGATATACTTCTTATTTTGACGTTGATATTCCTCCAGCAGATATTCGTAATATTGTTTGCGCACATTATTATTAGGAATACTCAGTACCAGATAATTCCCCCGTGTAGCGGTTATGGTCAACATTCCATAATAGAACAGCAGACTGGGAAAGAGTTCCGGGTCAGTAATCTGGCTGGCTGGAAAAGTAGTAGCCAAGGTCGTTACAATTTCCCCCTCTTCAGTAATCTTCCGGAGCACCCCTTTACGGTCACCATCCAGATGATCCAACTGGATAAGCTTCTTCATCTTGTTGTAATCGGTACGGGTATTGGGGTCAATCATCTGCTCGGGTGCTTTATCCAGATTCATATAGTTACGCAAATAATAAAACACCATATCACAGTTGAACATCTTCGGATCACGCGTCAAGCTCTCTTTTGCAAAACAGTAATTGTCATACCACGGCTTCATCTCAGCTATCATCGCCTCGACATCTCCCTTCAGTTGTCCGGCATCCTTATAATACTGAAACATCTCACGGACATCACTTTCGCTGAAGCCCAGCATCATATTGAATTGATAATCGGTGCTGATATTCCAACCTATATTGAAGCCACTGGTCAAGTCATCCAATGTAACAGGACTTACCCCCATCATAAAAATACGCTCGAACATGCCCTTGAACTTCTTGAATATCTCCCGATAAAAACCACTGGCATGAGTAATGGCATGATATATATCATTACCCTGCTCATTAAGCACCACGTTAGTGAAATTGTCGTACTCATCGATAATGAGATAGAGCGGATAGCCGTGACGCTGGGCTTCCACTTCAATCATACTCAGTTTATCGGCAGCCGAGGTCGAAGCATAGAATTCTTCGACCGTACGCTCTGGATAAGCATCCTCATAAGTCGCCATAAATCCATCCAACTGACGACGACAATAAAGGTTAAAGTTAGCTTCCAAATTCTCTATCCCGGCGCCCGCTTTAGAGAAATCAAGGAAAAGTACCTGATAGCGCCCTTGCAGCGGTGTAGGATTCCGCCCAATCCAAAGGTTCCCAAAACGTTTTTCAAATTTCGCTTTCTGTGAACTGTCATAATAAGCACGAAGCATGTTCAGGAAAATACTCTTTCCGAAACGGCGGGGACGGATGAGAAATAAATTGCTGGGCTGCTGCTCTAACAAAGGAAGATACATCGTTTTATCCACGTAGTACTGGTTTTGCTCCACCACTGCCACGAAGTCTGATACTCCATAAGGTATTCTTTTCACTGCTTCCATATCACTCTGCATATTTGAATTCATAAACGGGGACTCCATGCAAATGTAGTCTATTCCTTCCGAATGAACAAAAGAAGAAAGGGAAAGTTGTAACTACAAATAAACGAACGGCACATATCCCTCAGTGGCCTTACAGGATATGTACCGTTCTAAATCTAAAAACCGGTTTTAATTTTATTGAGTTTTTATCAAGAGTTCGTTATTCTTCTCTCCGTTATACCAATTTGCTTTATCCTGACCGCCACTCATCGCCCAGGCGGCAAAGTCTTTATAAGCATCGAGGAAATTACCTTTTTCAATGACATGAGCTATCGGAGCCGGAACACTCAAGCCCCAAATCAAGCCTTTATTGTTATAATAATAATCCTTTCCCAAACCGGAATTGTCACTGGGATATGTATCGTATACCGGTTTGTATCCTCCTAAATGAATTTCAGTGCCATGATCAGCTTTTGCCAGATAGAAGTCGAAGCTTTCAAAGTCAGCTGAGTTTACATCTACATCATCGTCATCCAAGTAAATAGCAATATTCAATTGCGGTAGATCCTTAGCAAGATATTCTTTCTCTGTATTAAAGAAAGAACTGCCGGAAGGCTTTGAAGTTGCTGCAACCAAATTGCGGAAGTCCATAATGACTTCACCGTCAGGACCGGCAAACCAATTTACTTCTTCAACCGATGTATAAAAACTCTGATATACTTCAATTTCTTCAACATCCTCTGCCCGCAGGTTCTTCAGCCTTAAATATGGAGCATAAGGATACGAGCCTCCCATAGCCCTCAACTCAATACCGAGCTGTATAGCTTCATCAATCACTGACTTATGTCCATAAGATTTGAATGGGATTTGTACCCTGTAGGCTAGAACAAAATCATTGAAATCATAATCCCCTAAACTCGGAAACTGGTCTTCGAACATGACAGTACCCCATCCGGAATTAGGATAGCTGATTTGACCGCTTCCTCCATTTCTGGTTTCCGCCCTTGTCTCAGAACTCGGTTTGCTGTCTTGGGGAAGCGTGAAATGAACGATATTATCTTTGTCGGCAGTAGCCGCCAAAACCATTTTCTTGCCATTTACCGTTTCGTATTGCAGGTAAGCTTCTTTAGAATTGGCAGGCAGGCTCAGAGGAATCGTTAAAGATCCGTTATCTGTCCGTAGAGTTGCCAGCATTGCATTTTCGGTACATTCCTGATCGGAGTATACTGAAACATCCGATGCACTTTGAGCTGTGATTTCGCATTGTGCATTCTTGACCATTTTCCAGTCAAACCCAGTCGGGACGACAAGGTCGGCTACTGTTTTTTCTTTTTGCGGTTGTTTGTCTGCATCATACACACTTTTCTCGCATGATGTAAAGGCTAACGTGCCCAGCAATAAAGACAAGGTAAAAATCGATTTTCTTTTCATGTTGCGTTCGTTTTTTATTATGATATGTAAAATGTATGTTCTCTCTCCTAAGTAATCATTATCACAATTGATTGAGATGTAAATCCGGCAAAGCACCGTTGCCTGCTCAGGCAAAGTACCATTGCTCGGTCAGGCAAGACACCGTTGCTCGGTCGGGCAAGATAGCATTGCCAGTAGTGTCTCCTAATTAACCGAGCGGATCATCCTCTATCCCTCCGTCACCTCCACTTCCACCGCCGGTAGGTGCCATGCCGATATATATCGTTTTTATGACACTGCGAGGTGTTTTCAGCAGATGGCCTTGACCGTATTGTGTCGTCACCTTCAATTCATACGTACCTTTATCCAATCCGCTGGGGATGATGAAACTGAGACGCGAAGGTTCGTTCAATACCCACAAGTCTTCGGTGATTTTTGTTATCGTACCTTTTGAGTCAGTCAAGATGATGCCTACAGAGTCGTCAGTACCGGTCACTTTCAGCATTGCACCCTTCAGGGTGAAAGCACGTCCGGCTGTGGCACTGGAATCCAGCGCACGGGTGGATGTGTCCTGAACGCCTGCAATGTACATGGCACTGCCCTTTGCACCGATAATGTTCACCACCGTATTTTTGATGGCTTCGCGAAGGTCGGCACCCACGTTGAAGTTTACCACGATAGAGTTCTTTGCCGGATTCCAAGCAGAGTTCTCGATGACACCATGAAAATTGACCGAGGCATAATATAAGCCTGTGTTCACACTGACGCCACTCATCAGCAAACGTTTGATCACGCGCTTCTCCAGGTCGAAGACGTGGCGGATGGTTTCTTCCCGCAGACCGGAGTCTTCCGCTTTCATTTCGGCAATGATACGTTCCTCGTCGGCACTGCCGTTGGAGACGGGGACGAGGATCATATCCTCTTTGTTGTCCACAGTCACGGTGTTATCCGCCAGTTGACCGTTGATTTGATACCTGATTTCTTCTGACATAATCTCTTTTATTTTAGGGTTAATATATGTATGATAAACTATATGGGTGACGAGTCACAAATGATTTAGAACCATTCGCTCCGTTTTGTAAATTACGGTGTTATAGCTGTCGCTACAACCTAACACCGTAATCCCACAAACAGCACAACAACATATTGACTAAAGCGCGCTACACTATATATACATTCATTAATTATCATTTATCGGAATAAAAAAACTGGGTTTCTGAAATTACTTACCAAGTAATTTCAAACTACTATCCGATGCATGCGGAAAAAGCGATTTCCGAGCGCATCGCTTAGGATGAAAAAAAGACTTTTCTGAGCTAAAAGTAAAATAGTTGATGGTTCCGCTTCTAAGCTGAAAGTGGAGGGCGCAATTCGTATACCTGCCGTAGTAGAAATAAGAAGATAATATGTGTTTTTTCTATTTTAGATCATTGTGATTCTGTCTTGAAAGAATTATATTTAAAGTTTTATTAATATCCCCTTGCTTATTTGTGAAAATATGTGAATATTTGCAAGCGATTACTGCCGTTACTTGGTAAGTAATTTAGTCTCAACTTCGTGTCTTACAATATACTGTAAAGCATACTCCCCTTCCATTTACCTTTTTTCACAGCTGCGATGAGTTGTCTGTTTACTTCATCGATACGTTCATTTTCAAAAGGTTTGAGGTAAGTTTCCGTTACCCGGATGGACGAGTGTCCCAGTGATTGGCTGATAATACCAATGGACTGCCCCATGTGGTAAGCCAGCGTAGCCCAAGTATGCCGGGCAGTGTAGGAACTTACCGGCACGCCTGGAAGCATCCGTTTTACGGCTTGCTTTAATGTCCGGTTGAAGTTACGTAAAGCAATCTGGTAAGAAAGATATTGTTCCCAACCGTCCTGTATCTCTGCATCCAGGATTGGCAACAGGTAGAGAGATGAGGGGGTAGTCTTCTGTCCGAGCCCTCGTAGTAGGCGCAAGGCTTCGGGAGACAGTTTCACCCGCATCGGTTTCTGAGTCTTATGACGGAGATAGACCAGATATTCCCCCTGCAAATCCTGCCTGCGCAGATGGGCAAGGTCGATAAACGGTATCCCCCTGCACAGAAACATCAGGCGGAAATATGCCAAAGCCCTTCTTTCTTCTCTGGTCAGGGCATCGTTCTCTGCTCTCAACAACTTTTCCATCTGCCATCCACGCAGTGCACGTTTGGTTTGAGACACCACCCGTGTATGTACACCGGCAAACAGCTGTGGGTTGTGTCCCGGTGTGCCTACGGGCATCCAGCGGTTGTACACAGCCCGCAGTGAGCTCATGTAACTGGTCACGCTGTTCATCTTCAAGGGTCTCTTTTTCTTCTGCATCAGCCACTCCTCATAGGCTTTCAGCCGCATAGGGGTGAACACTTCATCCATAGGCAGTGGTATGCCCCTGCCACCCGCAAAATCTTGGAAGGAATGCAGCGCAGACACATAACCATGCGCCGCCGCAAACTTTCGTTCACGTTTCAGCTGTTCGGTCACAGCAAGTATGTAGGAAGCCAAATCCGTACTTCCCACATCCGTTTCTACATCTTTTGTTTTCATAAATCTCACTATTTATTAATAATAAAAACTCCGGCACAGCAGTAGCTATTACCGGAGTTTTTTCAGTCTTATAATAATTGGAACATCTTCAAGTCATCTTCCACATCACTGATGGTATCTATCTGGAAAGTATCTACCAAGACCTTTGCCACATTGGGCGACAGGAAGGCAGGCAGCGTAGGCCCTAAATGGATTTTCTTCACACCCAGACTCAACAAGGCCAGCAGTACGATAACGGCTTTCTGCTCGTACCAAGCAATGTTATACACAATCGGGAGTTCGTTGATATCATTCAGCTCGAACACTTCTTTCAGTTTCATTGCAATGACTGCCAGTGAATAGCTGTCGTTGCACTGTCCTGCATCCAGTACACGTGGAATGCCGTTGATATCTCCCAGAGGCAACTTATTGTAACGATACTTGGCACAACCTGCTGTCAGGATGACTGTATCTTTAGGCAACGCCTTGGCAAATTCGGTATAATAATCGCGTCCCTTCATACGTCCGTCGCAACCTGCCATAACTACAAAGCGACGAATAGCACCGCTCTTCACGGCATCCACTACTTTATCTGCCAGTTGCAACACCTGATTATGGGCAAAACCACCGATGATTTCTCCACGTTCTATTTCCGTAGGCGGCTGGCATTGCTTGGCTATCTCAATAATTTCGGAGAAGTCTTTTCTACCTTCGGCATCTGCCTGAATGTACTTGCAACCGGGATATCCGGTGGAATTTGTTGTAAACATACGTTCCTTATATTCAGCATTTGCCAACGGGGGGACGATACAGTTTGTTGTAAACAGGATAGGTCCATTGAAGGTGGTGAACTCTTCACGCTGCTTCCACCAGGCATTTCCATAGTTGCCTACGAAGTGGGAATACTTCTTGAAAGCAGGATAATAGTGAGCAGGAAGCATTTCGCTATGTGTGTACACGTCGACTCCCGTACCTTCGGTTTGCTTCAATAGTTCTTCCATATCTTTCAGGTCGTGACCGCTTATCAAGATACCCGGACGCTTCCCTACTCCGATATTTACTTTTGTCATTTCCGGATTGCCATAGCGTTCGGTATTCGCTTTATCCAGTAAAGCCATAGTCTTCACACCGTATTCTCCGGTCTGGAGCACCATCTTCACCCACTCGCCTACCGGAAGTGATTTTGTGGCAGTGGCGGCCAAAGCATGTTGCATGAAAGTATGGATAGAAGCATCGTCATATCCCAGACGCATGGCATGTTCCAGATATGCCGCCATACCCTTCAGACCATAGGTCATCAATTCTTTCAGGGAACGCAGGTCTGTGTCGGACTCACGCAAGACACCCACGCTTTCCGCCTTGGAAGCATACTCATCACGTCCACCCTGCCATTGCAATTCGTCGATTTCAGGCAGGGAAATACCTTTTTCTTTGGCTTCTTCTATCAAACGGTTACGCAATGCCATACCTTTATCCACCCTGTTCAGAATGCTTTCATCATCGAAATTGGCATTTGTAATGGTACAGAATAAGGCATCCACAACAAAACGGTTCACTTCGGCAGCTACAGAATGTCCGGCGTTACGGAACTCATCGGTAACGACTGATATTCCACGTACCACGAACATCAGCAAATCCATTGCCTTTGCTGTATGACTTTCTTTTCCACACACACCTTTCAAGATACAACCGGTGCCTTTCATTGTCTCCTGGCACTGATAACAAAACATTTTAGCTTCCATCATCTTATTCTTTTTATTTAGTTATAAAATATATATTCCTTCTCTTTAAAGAAGACAAGCTGCATCTCAGCATAACTTTTTCATGCAAGCATGAAAGTTCTGCATTCGATTTGCATTATCTTTGTGCAAAGATGGAGAGTTTATGGCAGGTAAATTGTCACGTATGTTACACCTAATCACAAAAAACTTAAAAAAGAATGGAACCACATATATTATTACAGATGCCATTATTTCAAGGCATAACAGAAGAAATGCTGTTAAAGTTCGTTCTGTTGCACCAACATACCCTTAAATCTTATAAACCGAGAGAATTTATCGCCATGCAGGGAGATATTTACCGTTCTCTCTATATTCTGTGCAATGGAACAGTGCGTACTCAAATGGTCAGTGCGGAAGGAAAACAACTCACCATAGAGACCCTCCGTGCCCCGAAACTCCTTGCACCGGCTTTCATCTTCGCTTCCGAAAACCGTTTCCCGGTGAATATCGAAACCCTGGAAACCTCGGAAGTATTGATTCTGAATAAGGATGCTTTTCTGGAGTTCATGCACCAGTACCCGGTCATCATGCAGAATTTCCTGAAGTTGATTTCCGACCGGAGCTTGTTTCTATCCAAGAAACTGAACGAGTTCGCCTTGCAAAGCCTGAAATCCAGATTACTCAATTATGTAAAGATGCATGGAGGCATCGGTTCCCAACAGGAAGTGGCACATATACTTGGGGTAGCCCGTCCGTCATTGGCACGTGCCATATCCGAGTTGAGTAACGAGGGCTGCATACAAATAGAAGGAAAAGAAATGCGTATTAATGAGGAGAATTCGAAGAAATACTTTTAATTCTACTTTTTCATCGTATCTTTGTACAACCAACTACCTAATATAATGAGGAAAATAACATTAACCGACAAACATCAGGAATTACTTTTCCAGATTCCGCTGTTCCGTGACCTTCCCCTTAACATCAAGCATTCGTTGCTCGACAGGTTGGATATCTCCCTGTACTCAGTAGACAAAAAAGATATCATTGCCACCCAGGGAACACTCTGCAAGAAATTATATGTATTATTGGAAGGAAAACTACGGGTAGATATTATCGACGGATTGGGAAATGAAGTCATGATAGAATATATCGTTGCGGCACGTGCATTCGCCACTCCTCATTTATTCAGTTCAGACGGAGTACTGCCGGCAACCTTTACCGCCATGGAAGACAGTACCCTACTCACCGCCAGCAAAGAGTCCATGTTTAAGCTTATCAGCGAGGAACCTAAAATATTACACAACTTTCTTTGCATCACAGGCAATTGTAATGTCTGCACAGTATCCCGCCTGAAAACCCTATCACGAAAAACAGTGCGTGAACGTTTCGTTGTCTACTTGCTGGAACACAAGAAAAAGAATTCTCCAATAGTCAACATCATCCACAATCAGGCAACCCTTGCCGAATATCTGAATGTAACCCGCCCTGCACTATCGAAAGAGATTAATAAGATGATAAAGGAAGGTATTATCGATATGGACGGAAAGACAGTGCAGATACTCAATGAAACTATATTAGAAAGGTACGTATAGGAGCTTTCTCCTGATACGTACCTTCATTTATGTTCTCTCTTACTTACAGTTTACCACTTCACAAACAGCACTCTGGGATTGATGTTGACAGACACCCATCCCCAGTCTTGCCAGCTTTTATGATTGCCGCCTTTCACAACGTCCATCGTCTCCGTTCCGCGCATAATGGAGTATCCGGCGGAGAGTTTCACATCCTTCATCACCGACCAGTTTATTTGATAATCGACTTCCGAACCTAATGCCTTTTTCAATCCCGACAACTTCACCGCAGTTGAGAAATGATGATAGTTCAAATCCATATCCACCTTATCGGAAGCACGGAAACGTAAACCCAGACGTTTGTCAAACAAGCCGGGAGCATATCCGGGTTTAAAGTCGGACGCATAAAAATAATCCATAGCTCCGTAAAACTTATGATGTGTGCCATATAGAACATTGAATGCCTTGTACTTGTCACTGTCACCGCTGTCTCCGCTCAGATAATCGGCACTTGCCACTATCGTCCAAGTAGGTTTAAGGTTGTATGGGAAAGCATAAGCCACTTGCAGGTTGGCCATGAAAGCAGATACCTTCTGCACATTTTGGTTCTTGCCCGTCTGATAATAGAAGGCACCGTCTACATTCCACCCATTTTCTCTGTAGGTGATATAAGTTCCCATTGTTTGCAGATAACGGGTGTGAGACTCTTTAGTAGCGGCATCTCCGGTTTCCAATCCCAGATTCATGAACAGTAAGGATGCATCAAAGGGAGTATAATCGGATTTATAGTGATACCAGAGTGTCTGCATATTCTTGTAAGGCTGCGCTCCGGCCTGCACGTAATAGGTACCGCCTATCTTAGTCTCGTCATTCTGGTTGAAAGCGAGGATAAGATGCAATTGGTTGTTGGGGTCGGCATAGCCCAGTTTCAATGCATCATGGTAGCGTCCGGCTATGTTCCAATCCAGTCCGCCCAGAATGCGTTCGTCATCATACGAAAGGGTCTGACGGCCTAATTGTGCAAAGAAGTTTTTACCGAAATTCAGTTTAGCCCATGCCTCATTCATGATGAAACGGCCGTTCTTGTCAATCTGCGGGTCCTGTCCCCATACACCAACGTGCTGTGCCGAGATCTTCATTTGTAAATCAGAACGCTTGTACTCCATAGAAAGGCGTGCACGGTTATTGATGAATCCCGCAGGTTCCGCTCCCTCATCACGAGGAGACAAGACACCGTTGCGATACTCCGCACGAGGTCTGATCTGAATGGACATTGTAAATTCATTCTCTTTTTCTGTAGTTTGCGTATACGCCATGCTTGGCAAAAGCATGAGAAGCATTGCCCAATAAGTAGTTTTCATAATGATTATCAGTTTAAATTATACGTATGAATGCTGACTCCCTGTGCAGAAGGCAGATAGTTGATGCCATACCAGCACATTTGCAGCAAAACAAATGATATCAGAAGTAAAATTAAGGCCTTACGGTATAACATAGGTTTTCCAAGACGGAAATGTATATAAATCAGATAGGAAAACCACGTAGCTGCCGCCCATGTCTCTTTCGGGTCCCACGACCAGTAATGTCCCCACGCCTCTTTTGCCCATATAGCCCCCGACAGCATGCCTAATGTCATGAATGCCAATCCTACATAAGTCAGATTATCGCATAGGTCCATCTCCCGGCTGTCAATCGGCTTCTTCTTGAACCAAAGCAGATAAATAGCCATCACGGTGGCCGCACCCAGCATAGCATAGGCAAACATATATACGATGACATGCGGCGTAAACCACGGACTTTGCAAAGCCGGCATCAAAGTTTTGTTATGTATTTCCGGTTTGAAGATATTGATACAGATAAATACCAGTGACAGGATAAAACTGAAACTGAGTATCCACTTATACCTCCAACGGCTGTATGTGATAAGTCCTGCCAGTGGAAGAAAGAAAGAGTACCACAAGCGCGTCTCTCCCATCGTCCGCATAGGCGGACGTTCCAGGGAAATCCACATTCCCACAATAAAGCTGAAGAAGATAGCAAGCCCAATCAAGGTAAGCCCGCCAACAATATACGGTTTTCTTCCGCGCCAGGCGGCAAAGGCACCGAATCCCCAGAAGTGCAGGGCGGCAATTGAAAACGGTACAAAATAATCCCACGTCATTCAGCGTCCTCCTCTTTTCTTTTTTGTGCATTAACAAACAGACAGATAGCTCCCAGCACCATCATGATAATACCTGCATAGACAGCAGGCAACCACGGATCACGTACCAGTTCGAACACACTGATATCGCTCCAGCGCCCTTTCGTATCATCATAGCTCAATTGATAAATATTCCATCCCGCCACATTCAGGGGATGGTTCACTGCAATCGTATCTTCCACCTGTTTGCCGTCTTCCGTGTATACTTTCACTGTAGATGCAAAACGCTGCGGTTCGCGTTCCGGCATGATAAGGCTTGTCAACGAATCCAGACGCAATGCTTTATATGGGAAAATAAAACTACCGCAACTTACCCACCCCTCCTTTGCAGTTTTCGTCTTTTGATTGATAGCCTGCAAATAAACGGCGTACGTGGCTCCCATCGAATGGAATTCGGTAAACTTCACCGTATCTTCCGTAGCCACAGAAGCCGCCCAGGGAATCGTTTGCCGGATAGTCACCAGCCAATCGGACAGCTGCCCCTCCGTTACACCTTCTTCCAGCAACAAATGTTCCGGTGCTTTCTCTGGCAATGTACGTCCTGTTTCATTATCAATCAGCATCAGTTTCGGAGGATACTCGTCAATCGTGAAGTCTTTCAGTTCAATGGCCAGCGGAAGTTCTATCAATTTGCCGTACTCATCCATTGCACGCCATTCGGCATTATCTATCCGGGTGGTCATTTTCAACCGCTGCATATCGGCATTTCCCAAGGTTGCCGTAATCAGGGCAATAAACAGCCCGGCATGATTCAAAAGGAAAGCAAGCTTCTTCCATCTGAATGGAAATCCGGCACGAAGCGTAGTCAGCCCCAGTACAGTCACCATCCAGATATAAAGCAATATAAAAGGCCATGCCGAAAGCATTCGTGAGAAACCGAGCACATCTGCCGGATGACCGGAAGGGACCTGACGGATAAGTCCCATCACCACCGTAATGCCCGCCACCCATAAAAGAGAAGAGACAGCCGATGTATAATGGCTTATCCAACTGAAGAAATAAACACGCTTGCGCAAGCAATGCATGGCAACTATTCCGGCTATATATAAAACCAGAACTATGATATTCACCGGACAGGCAAACAAACTCCAATCTATTTCACCGATTGTAATCTGTAGCAGCCATCCTGTCACCAACAGTCCTGCGCCTATCAGGCATCCTTCTTTAAATCCCCACGGTCTGATCCACATATCTCTGTTTTATTTCTGGGCCAGGCGACCGTTAGCTTTCGCTTTTTCCAGCCATGCAGGTACAGTTGTTTTCAGGAATTTCTCTTTAGCAGCTCTTTCCGCATCCATGTCGAGACCAATATATTGTTGTGCTTTCTCTTTGGTTGAAATGTCCGGCATCGGCACATCATCCGTAAAGCCATGCTTAGCCAATACTCTTGATACAGCCAGACGAGCCTGCATAGCCTTGTCCAATCCATGTGAAAGGATACGTTGGATTTCCTGCGGAGCATGGAAAAAACCACCGTGAGAAGCCACACCGAAATCCCAACGCCACTGCGCCTGACGGATAAGGGCAAGTACATCTTTCATCTGATCTTCCGTAGCCCCCTTGTCCCATGCAAACTTAGCCTCGATATGAGCCTTGGCAAGTTCCTGTTCCAAACGGTTACGTATTTCGTTAGCCTTAAGTTGGCGTTCGTACACATTGTTACGCAATGTTTCTTCACTTTCGCGGTGGCAAGTCTGACAAGTACGGTCAATCATCGCCAACGGGCTTTGAATATGGTGATCACTGAATTTCACACCACCTTCGCTCTTATAAGGCATGTGACAATCTGCACATGACACACCTCTCTGACCGTGAATACCCATCTGACAGATTTCATAATCAGGATGCTGCGCTTTCAATATCGGAGCACGACTCAGTTTATGAATATAATCATAGAAACCTTCATTATCATAATAAGCCTCCATATCTTCCACAGTAAAGCCTTTATCCCAAGGGAAAGTCAGGTACTTGCCATCACCCTTGAAGTAATATTCCACGTGGCACTGCGCACAAACCAGCGAGCGCATTTCCTGCGGAGTAGCTTTTGTTATATCTCTGCCCTGGCGTGCAAAAGCCTCGATCAAAGCCGGACGGCTGATGTGCAGATTCATATTTTCCGGTTCGTGGCAATCGGCGCATCCGATAGGATTTACAATCTCATCACCCATTGCTCCCCACTTATTATTATAGAACGCATCCACACCGATAGCCTCCATCATACGGGGAACATCCGGGCTCTTACAAGTCCAGCAGGTAGACGGTTGCGGACCATCTTCGGGAGTAGCAGGCGCCCCCGTACGAAGGCTTGCCGTAATATCCTCTATCGCATGCATGTGCCCACGCGGAGTCGAATAGTCCTTTGAGAAAGCATATCCTGCCCACAGAACCACCATTTCGGGACGTTGTTCCAATACATCGACCGCAATGTTTCCATTGAACTCACTCTGGAAATCCGTCTTCGCTGTTTCCGTCCAGGTCTGATATTCACGGGGGAAATCACTTTTGAACACTTCATTACGGGCTTCAATGCCTGTAATAACAGTCCTGCGGTTATTGAACACGCTTTCTAATTCCGCCCGCCTCTCCATCAGCGCGGAAACACATAATCCTAATACAAACACGACTACCATCGAACCACCGAACAGCAGCCAGCCTTGCCATGATTTCAATTTCTTTTCCATAAGTATATTGATTTTATTTCATTATTTCTTAAGCATCTTTTGCAGCCAGCCCGGAACGGGCGATTCAGGATAAGGTACCAGTGCATTGGGAGTGGATGACAACGAGTTGCTTCCGCCATGCGGCACATCCCGGTGACAATCCCAACAAGCCTTACCCTCGCCTACCTGAGACATCATATAATCTATTTTCCCGGTTTTCACAAACTCCGCATTCAACTGCGTATGGCAACGAATACAGTTGTTCATAATCACCTCTGAACTGGCTTCATGCGCCCTGATAACCTGTGGCTCGCTCTTTGTCAGAAAAGCAGCCACATGTTTCATACCGTCCATCCCCTTGAATGTCCATTTCTTTACGGCATTCTCATGAGGAACATGACAATCATTGCAAGTGGCATCCCGACTATGTGAACTGTGGAACCATGTAGCGTAATAAGGTGCCATAATATGACAGTTCACGCATGCCGACGGCTCATCCCCCAAGTAGGTATGCGCCCGCAGCAAGTACATGAACAAGCCTCCCCCGCCCACAACGATACCGCAGATAACTATCGCAGCCACTTTCCATTTGTACGAAGGTAAAAACCTGTTTATAAATGACAATTTCTTCATAGGAAATAGTATTTTTCACAAAAGTAGGGGCTTTATTTTTAAAAAAGTGTAATAATGATTACATATTTTGCATAGTCTTGCGCTATCTTTGTCGTGTTCCGTTGAGTAATTATCCGCCCTCATCCGTATATTCTTTAAATACCTAATGTTATTGATAGAATATGAAAGCACTTAGTTTATTGATATGCCTTCTCTTTTCAGGGATATTACAAGCCCAGGAGGTAGAAATCACCTTCCGGCAGCAGTTGCCGGACAGCCATCCGCGTTATCTGACAAACAGCAACGGTAAGAGTGAAACCCTGAACCTGATAGAAAAAGAAGATTGGGCAAAAGACGTATTTGAGAAACTGAAAAGGCGTGCCGATCTTTATGCCAACCTGACAGATGCCCAACCGGACTGGTTACTTTCACGCCTTGCCATGTATTGGAAGTCTCATGCTACGGATGTATATATAAAAGGTGAAACCTTCGACCATGCCGGAGGCGAAAAAGCACCGACACCCACCGTTCGCTATACCGGTACGCGTGGCACATTCGCCACCCACGGACGTCCCCGTCTGGAAGATGTAGTGCCATACGATGACGATGCGGAAGGAAATGTAACTTTCTGTAACAATGCCCTGCCCGGTCGCCCTATGGAGAGTGTACATCCTTCTAAAACCGGACGCAACATTGAGAGCCTGAACCGTGAAATCATGGGTATCGCCCGTGATGCCGCTTTCCTTTACTGGCTTACCGGAGAAGAAAGATATGCAAAACTCGCCGCCGGAGTATTCGATACCTATATGACAGGTATCTATTATCGGAATGTTCCCATCGACCTCAACCACGGCCATCAGCAAACTCTGGTAGGCATGAGTTCTTTCGAGGTTATTCACGAAGATATTCTTTATGACATCGTTCCCCTTTACGATTTCCTGTATGACTACCTGAATGCCCGGCATACCGACAAAATGGATATATACGCAGGAGCTTTCAAGAAATGGGCGGACAATATCATTGCAAACGGTGTTCCTCACAACAACTGGAACCTGATGCAGGCTCGTTATGTCATGAATATTGGTATGATACTGGAAAACAACAAGCAATATGCCGATGGCAAAGGACGCGAATATTACATTGATTATGTACTCAACCGCTCTAGTATCCGCCAATGGAGTCTGAATAAATTAGCCGATTATGGCTTCGATCCGAAGACAGGTATCTGGGCCGAATGTCCCGGATACAGCAATGTAGTACTGAATGACTACACCAGCTTTACTACCCTCTTCGACCGGAATCTGAATTATGACCTGGTGAAAGCAATGCCGGTTCTCTCTAAAGCAGTAGCCGCTATTCCGCAATATTTGTTCCCCAACCGGATGATCTGTGGTTTCGGCGATACCCACCCGGGATATCTGAACACCCATCCTATATCCCGCATGATACGAAATGCACAGCACAACGGAAAGAAAGAGCAGGAAGAATATTTCACTGCCATGCTGAAATGCTTCCATCCTAATGCGAGAAAAACCAAAGACAATAAAAAAAGCGTCCCCGTTTCTATCAGTTCTTTCTTTGATGAAAAGCCATTGGAACTGAATCCCAATATCGAAGCCGGAAAAATAGAGCAATATGTCTCTCCCCTCTTCTATGCACCGAACGTTTCCTGGCTGGTACAACGAAACGGAATGAATCCCCGTCACAGTCTTATGATTTCCCTGAATGCCAGTGAAGGAAACCACATGCATGCCAATGGCATATCCATGGAACTTTACGGTAAGGGATATGTTCTGGCTCCCGATGCCGGAATCGGTCTTTACTTATACAGTGGGCTGGATTATCTGGAATATTACTCTCAATTTCCCAGTCATAACACGGTTTGCGTGGATGGCATTTCCAGTTATCCGGTGATGAAAAGTAATCACTCCTTCGATCTTAAATCCAGTTTCCCTGTTTCCTCCGAACCGGGAAAAGCTTTCACTTCCGTAACCTATAGCGATGTTTCTTTCCGTGAACCGGAAAGCCGTGCCGACCAGACCCGTATGATGAGTATCGTCACTACCGGTCCGGAAACCGGTTATTACGTAGATATCTTCCGCAGCCGGAAAGAACGCGGTGGTGATAAAATGCATGATTATTTCTACCATAACCTAGGGCAAACCCTAACACTGACAGGCACAGACGGTGCAGACCTGAATTTGCAACCTACCGAAGAACTGGCCTTTGCCGGTGCTCACCTTTATGCTTATTCTTATATCTATGATAAGAAGTCGGCTACTACCGACAAAGACATAAAAGCTACATTTACCATTGCCATGCCCGACAAGGATGACATTTCAATGAACTTGTGGATGAAAGGAGAAACGGACCGGGAAGTTTTCACCGCCCTGTCTCCCACGACGGAAGGTTTGAGCCGTAGCCCGGGGATGCCATATAATATAAAAGAACAACCTACCCTGACTTTTGTGGCTCGCCAGAAAGGAGAAGCCTGGAACCGGCCGTTCGTCGCTATCTATGAGCCCTCATCCGTAAAAGAACCCGGCTGCATTACCGAAGTAAGCTTCCCCGAAGTAAAAAGCAAAACGGAAAACAGTGCCACCGGTATCTGTGTGGTACAGAAAAATGGACGCACAGATTATATTCTGTCATCAGATAATCCCACGGATATCTGCACTAGCGGAAAAATGAGTGCACAAGCCACCTATGCTTTATGGGGAAATAAAAAGGGCGATGATTGCACCTTCTTTTTAGGACATGGCACTTTGCTAAGTACCCCGAATGTAGTTATCAAGACGGAAACTCCCACAGATGTATTACTGGAATTCAAGAAAGGGGCATGGTACTACACTGCATCCACCGATTGCACCATCAGCATCAAAAAGAAGACGTACAAACTAAAAGCCAATATGGAGGAAAAGATATTGAAGTAGAATTTTATTTAACGATTAATTGATTGGATCATATTATTAGAAAGGGAAATAGCAAAAGCATCAAGGTTATATCAAGGTTATATCAACTTCCTATCGAAACCTTGTCAAGTCCGTATCATCTCCGTGTCTATAGCCAAGGAGAAGGTACGGACTTGACAGGGAGTTGGTACGGGCTTGGTATGGACTTGGTCATAAACCAACAGATCGGCAGAGGATTCCCGTCCTCTGAATTATCATTCTAAACCTAAACGTTTTCGTTCTTTTTCCTTATATTTGCTTGCAGAAACATAATACATAGAAACGAAATATAATATATTGTGAAAAACATATCAAAATATATCATCCTATTATTCCTACTGTTTAGCTTCCTACCGGGTTATTCCCTCCCCTCTGTATTCCGGGGACTATCCGTCACGGAAGGACTTTCCGACTTAGTAGTGAATGCACTTTATAAAGATTCCATTGGTTATGTTTGGATAGGTACCGGCAATTCTCTGGAGCGTTTTGACGGCACACGCCTGAAACATTTTTTGATTTCGGGAGCAAATGAAAAGATCAAGCGAGTCAATGCCATTGCCGAAATGGAAGGCAATCAGATATGGATGGGAAACGGTATGGGGCTTTGGCGGGTGAATACCGAAAAAGATATTCTCGAACCGATTGCTGCCGAAACAATACACTACGGTGTCCGCGCACTTCTACCTGATGGAAAAGGTACTTTATATATAGGGAGCGAGGCCGGTCTGTTTATCTATAAAAACGGGAATCTGGAACAGGTACTTATAGCCCCCAATGTCCTTTCAGCCTCTAATGTCATCACCGGACTCACCCTGGGTGAAGAGGGGCTTCTCTGGATATCCACCAATGACGGACTTTTTTCTCTAACATTGGCTGACAAGAAAATTACTCCGTATCATAATATGGTAGAGGACAAACATTTTTGCTCTTACAATAACATCACCCGAATTGGCAACGTAATCTACTTGGGTACAATGGGGCAAGGCATCATCAGTTTCGACATACAGACACATAAGTTTAAGCATTTTGTCGACGTAGGCTGTAATGTGATATCTTCCTTGTCCGGTGATGGTAAAGATATGTTGTATGTGGGTACCGATGGAAACGGGGTTCATTTCATTTCGACCCAACAAATGAAGATTCTACGCTCCTTCCGCCATGAACCGGGAAAAGAAGAAAGTATCCGGTCCAACTCCGTGTACTCACTTTTGGTAGATCGTGACGGTCTCATCTGGATAGGCTTCTATCAGTTGGGATTGGATTACAGTCTATACCAGAGCGGACTTTTTTCGACTTACAGTTATCTCCCGTATTTTGACTCCAAAGATATGCCTGTCCGTAGTATTGCAATTACCGAACATGAAAAGTTAGTTGGCTCCCGCGATGGCCTATTCTATATAAATGAAGAGGAACAACGCTTCAAAAACTTTAAATCTCCTGAATTGCGTTCCAGTATGATTTTCTCTATCTACAAATTTCTGGATAAATATTATATCGGAACTTATGGCGGCGGCATGTACATATTCAATCCTGCTGATCTTACTATCCACGACTTCGAACCTGGTGAACCGCAACCTTTCATGCGGGGACAGATTTTCTGTATAAAGGCTGATGCAAAAGCCCAATTGTGGATAGGTACCTCAATGGGGCTCTATTGCTATAAAGATGGAAAAAGAATCAAGCACTACACCAGTGCCAACTCCAAGTTACCCGAAGGGAATGTTTACGAAATCTATTTTGATTCCACTCACAAGGGATGGATTTGTACGGAGAATGGCATGTGTATCTGGGACCCCTCTTCCGAAAGTCTGAAAACCAGCATCTTCCCGGAAAACTTTATTCATAAAGAAAAGATCAGAGTTGTATATGAAGACTCCGACCATAATCTTTATTTCCTACCGGACAAAGGAAGTATGTGTATATCCGATCTCTCCATGAGCCGTTTCAGAAGGTTGCAACCTGATACACAATTGGAAGGAAAAGATGGTATGTTCATATTGGAAGATGACGAAAAATGGCTTTGGATAGGAACCAATAACGGACTCTACCGCTACGACAAAAAAGAAACTTTTATTCCTTACAACTTCATAGACGGTATTCCAAGTTCTATTTTCACATTGTGCCCTCCCGTACAGGACCAGCAGGGCAATATATGGATGGGAAATTCCAAAGGTCTGATTTATATGAATTTCAAGGAAAATAATCAGATGAAGAGATACACTTATCCGCTGACTATTACAGATATTTACGTCAACGGAAAGAAATCGCTTCATCCTGTTATTGAAAGTGGAAAAGTTCCTGAAATACAACTCGAATCCTCCCAAAACAACCTGACATTTCACTTCTCCGGTTTTACCTATACCGAACCGGCTTATATGACTTATGAATACAAATTGGAAGGTGAAGATGAGGACTGGCAGATATTGACCGGAAAGTCGGAAATTACTTATTATGATTTGTCATCCGGAAACTATCTCTTCAAGTTACGTTATATCGGGAACCCAGATTCTGAAATACACACATCTGTCCACATTGCCTATCCTGTAGAAACATGGAGCATCATTGCTATCTCTATTGCTTTAATTTTTATCGGCTACATTTACTATCAACGTAAGAGAAAAGCGAAGCAAACGAAAAATATTCAAATCCAGCTTCCTGAAAATGTGCAAGAGTCCGAAAAGCAAGAAAAGATAGTAGAATCAAAATATAAAACCAATAAGATAAGCACGGAAGAATGTCAGCACCTGACAGAAAAGCTGGAGGCTCTGATGCTTCGTGATAAGCCATATACGAACCCTGATCTGAAAATAGCCGATTTGGCAACCATGCTCGGCAGGTCAGCACATACTTTATCTTATCTGTTCAATCAACATCTGAACCGTAATTATTACGATTACATCAATGATTACCGTATTGAGGAGTTCAAGCGTCTTATCAACGAAGACGAATATTCCAAATATACACTGGGAGCACTTGCCGAACTCTGTGGTTTTAGTTCACGTGCCTCCTTCTTCCGCTATTTCAAGAAGGCTACCGGCATCACTCCCAATGAATATATCCGGAGCATCGGAAAGAATAACGATGAATAATTTATAATATTAATGATTCCGACATTTTCCGAGAGCCAAAATAAAGAGTAGAACACAAATTAATCAATTCTTTGTCTAAGTTATGAGATTCTATAAGAAATAGAGAAGTTATACTTTATTCTCTTACTTTATAGAACCTCATTTTATATTTTCATTCGAGTAATACTAAAAGACGACATTTTTTCCTAAATTTGCATAGTATAAAGAAAAAATGCTTATGTCCTTAGGAAAACACATATTAATTCTCGTAATGCTTTTTATCGGGGCATTTAATGCCTTTGCTTCCGACAATGACTATATTATCTATTCAATAGGAAACGAAGAAGCGAATTGCAAATTCGAGGACAATCGTGTCAATTGCATTTATAAAGATTCCGACGGTTTTATCTGGGTAGGTACGGGTACTACAGTTGAACGTATAAACGGTAAATATACCTCACTTTACACCTTCGCTGAAAAACAAGTAGGAATAACTCCTTCTCCTTTTCTAGTCAACGCATTGATAGAAAATCACAAACATGATTTTTGGGCAGGTACTATCCAAGGTCTTTTTCGCATGAACCATGAAAAACGTATATTAAAACGAGTATTTACTGAGGAAATAAACTTTTCTGTCCAAGCATTAGAAAAAGATGAGGAAAACAGACTCTATATAGGGACAGTAAATGGACTCTACATCTACGATGGGAAAAAACTCCGACACATTATTATCGATGAGAAAAACATTCTTTCTGATAATAATCGTATCTTGGATATTGCGATATACAATCATAATTCTGTTTGGTTGTTAACTCCAAATGGAGTGGTTATTTGCGATGCCAAATCCGGTTCACTCAAACAATATAGATGTACTCTATCTTCATGCGGACAATTAAAATGTCTTGTGAAAGTAGATGATACTTTGTATATAGGCACAGAAAAGGGAAACATTATAACTTTCAATTTACTTCACCTGAACTTTGCTCCTTACTGGAATGAAATCAAAGTACCCATTTCAAATCTTACCTATGAAAAAGATGTTTTGGGAGTTGCTACCAGCGGACAGGGAATTTTTCTACTATCCTTAAACGAAAGAAAAATCATTTATTCTGCTACCTATGGTAGAGAAACAGAACAGGATCTCTTATCCAACAACATTTCCTCCATCTTGCTGTCTCAAGGTGATATATGGTGTGGAACAGGATACTATCTGGGTATGAATATATTGAGGAAGAAAAATGAGTCTTTCAAACGCTATGACAAAGGAATCTTCAAAACCAAAGACATTGCAGTACGTAGTTTTCTTCCTACTCGAGAGTATAGCTTCATCGGTACGCGGGAAGGGTTCTATTACGTACACGAAGCGACCGGAAAAATACAATACATAGATGTCCGAGGCGATAAAACCGGAAATTTACGCTCCAATCTGATATTTTCCTTTCATGAATACGAAGGAGATATATTAGTTGGAACCTGTGGAGGTGGTTTGTCCGCCTTCACTCCTCAAACCGCTACTTTTAAAGAAACACCCCTGACTCGTGCATGCGTATCGAATGATATTTTCATGTTTTTAGAAGATGAAAACGGGAAATTATGGTTAGCAACTTCTGACGGTCTTTATTCATATGACAGACAAACTCAAGCAGTCCGGGAGTACAATGCATCAAACAGTGGTATGCCAGGCAATATCGTATATGGTATCTATTTAGATTCAGCCAAGCGCTTTTGGGTAGGCACGGATAAAGGTTTGGCAGTATTTGATAGCCAGACTGGAAAATGTAGCCAGGATATGTTGCCAGAGGTCTATTGTAAAGAAGCTATCCGATACATTTATGAAGGGAGAGACGGCACACTCTTCTTCTGCCAGTTAAACAACCGCTTGTTAGTGGCTGATAAATCATTGAATCATTTTCATCACCTCTCCCCTCTTTGCCCCAATTTTATACAAGATGACCAAGGATTTTATTGGTTAGGGCAATGGGATGGACTATTACGAATTGATGAGAACCTGAATCGCTACACATTTTTTCCTTCTATAAATGATTTGAATACCAATGCCGGACCACCAATCTTAAAGGATAAAAATGGTATGTTATGGATATGTGGCGTGAAAGGGTTGTTCATGGTAAATCCCCGGGCAAACTTTATCCCCTCACCCGTACAAATCACAGAAATGCAGATCAATGGTAACTTCTATGCTGACGATTATAAATTAAAGCCGGATTCTACTTTGTATTTAAAATCAAATGAAAATACTATCACTTTCCGATTCGCCTCTTTAGGATACGAAAAACCGGAACTTATTAAGTATGAGTACATGCTTCAAGGCAAAGATTCTACGTGGACAGTGCTGACCAACGAAGATAAAGTTTCTTATTTTGACCTGCCTGCCGGAGAGTATGTTTTCCAGATCCGTAAGTTTCTGGACTCAGATTCAATAGATCAGGTTTCATTTAAAATAAGAACTAATCGTTCTTGGATGGCTTATGCCGGTATTATAATAATAATAGTGATAGTTTCTTTATTCGTTTTCAAGAACAAGAAAACAGTATCAGTAAACGCAACCGTCCCCGATAAATTACCGGAAGATTCCCAACCGGAGAAAAAAGTTACTATCCAAACTACGGAAAGCTATGTGAAGCTAAGTGAAAAAGAAGCCAGCGAAGTAATTGATGCACTAAAGAAATATATGCAGAAGCAACAAGCTTACCTGAACGTAGACTTGAAACAATCAGAAGTGGCGGTTGCTATCGGTTACCCCACCTATCTCCTTTCCGCTATATTCACCCATTATCTCAAAATGGGATATTACGATTTTGTCAACAGCTACCGTGTTGAGCAGTTCAAGCAGTCGGTCAGCGAAGGCAAACATAAAAAATATACTTTGGTCACATTGGCTGAAAAATGTGGTTTTAAATCAAAAGCATCGTTTTTCCGAGCTTTCAAGAAGTTTACAGGTACTACCCCCAACGAATATATCCAGCAATTCGATAAAGAATAACCCATTCTCCATATTACCGACGGTATCACTTATTTGTGATACCGCTTTATTTTATTGATAATCAAGGGAATTAAACATAAATAGTATCTTTCATAAGTTTGATACACCTTCCATCCTTTTTTCGTTTTCAGTCTGTTTCTTACTACTTATTTTTGCATTGAACTTCTTGACAAAGAAAGGTTCTATAAACAGTAAATTGTAAAACCAAAAATCGAAAGCATGGAAGACTTAAAAGCAACAACACCCTGCCTCATTACCGATTCTTATAAAGAATACTACCCATCAGTATGTTCTTATATTTATTATAGAATTAATAATTGGGAAACAGCAAGGGATTTATCCCAAGATGTATTTCTGCGTCTTATGGACTATAAACAAATGCTTCGCCCCGATACCGTGAAATATTTCATTTTCACCATTGCCCGCAATTTGCTGAACGACTATCTGCGCCGTTATTATAAGAAGCAGGAAATCACCTCATATATATATGATCATGCTATAACCTATACAAACGAGACGGAAAGTCTCATTATAGCAAAAGAACTTTCTCTCTTAGAGAAACACAAATTAGGGATGCTCTCCGACCAACGCAGAAAGATTTATACCATGAATCGCTTCGAAGAAAAATCCATTTCCGAAATTTCTACCGAACTCAGTATATCTCCTCGTACGGTCGAAAACCATCTGTTTGTCAGCCGTAAGGTAGTACGTGATTTCATCAGACAATGTATCTAATTAGATTTATAACAATAGTGTTAATTTTAAATTTATAGTTTATGAAGAAAGATTTGCTAAAGTTCCCGTTCAAGAGAACCTTCTTCTCTACGGTGATTTTGTGTTCTCTGTCTGTCATTTTCAACTCATGCAACGACGATGGAGAAGGACGAATAAAGCTCAATGACAAGGCACCAGCCAAAGTAACAAATGTAACTACAGAATCCGGTCCCGGTGAAGTATATCTGACTTGGACTAATCCCACCGATGAAAGTTTCATGTACACCAAAATTGAATACACAAATACGAAAGGAGTAAAAAAGTATAAACTCATTTCTAAGGAGAAAGCGAATGATAGTGGAATTGCACAAACCACTATCAGTGGTTTTGGCAATACCAATGCGGTTTCTTTCTCTCTATTTTCTTGTTCTGTAAGAGGCAACAATGAAGGAGCAGTCGAAGTATCTGCGTCACCCCAAACACCGGCATTTGTAGACGTAGCTAAAACTATTACTTTAACTCCTGACCTTGGAGGGATATATGTAAATTGGAAAAACATCTATAATACTCCGGTTTACATTGTCCTCAATTATTATGCGGCAAGTGATTCTAAAAAAGCAGGTACATTCAAGTTCCAAATAAACGGAAATAGCGAAAGCAAGCAGTTTGTACAGCTTTCCTACGGAAAAGATGATTTCTTATCCGGCGAAGAGTGTATTGTAAATGTAACTACCGAAGACACAGATGAAAATGCATCTGAACCGATAGAATTTAAAATTACTCCAATAGCTGTAGTGAAAATATCCAAGGCTAACTGGTCATTCCCGGGTTATAATGACAGTTCAAACGCCGGTACTATCGGTTATAGCTCTCAGGAAACAATCGGAGAAGGCGGCGGCAAATCACCGGCAGGACGTGTCATTGCAATGCTTGATGACAATTTAGAAACCTATTGGCACGCTTCCTGGAAACAAGCCAGCAATTATCCTCACTGGTTTATTGTCGATATGGGTAAGAACGTTACTATCAGCAGCATTGAGCTGATACGACGTCAAGGCGATGCTAGAGGGCAGAAAGGTCAGATCTTCTATACATGTTCTGACGAAGATGCAGCGAACAAAGACAATCCCGACAGTTGGGCATGGACCAACCACGGTGCCTTTACTTTCGACCCGGGTATTGATGATCCACAAGTATACCGTATAAATTCGAATCCGGTTGCCAGGTACATAAAAGTGTATTTCGGAACAGAACATAAAGGTACAGGCGCTCAGGCAATGGTTTCCGAGACCAATGTTTATGGTGCCGAATAATAAATCCAATACTAAAATGTAAATATGTTTATATCATGAGAAAGAAATTTATATTTGCGGCTGCTTTATGCCTGACAACATTATCTCCTGTATATAATGTCAATGCAGCAGTACAAGTGACGCAGGAAATACAACAAGACGGACAAACCATACGCGGTAAAGTGATAGATAATACCGGTGAACCCGTTATTGGTGCGAATGTAACAATAAAAGGTACGACGAACGGTGTTATTACCGATATAGATGGCAATTTTGTCCTGAATAACGCGAAAGGTACACTGGTTATTTCCTTTGTAGGTTACAAAACCCAGGAAATTCCCATTGCAGGAAAAACTACGATTAATGTCCAATTGCAGGAAGATTCAGAACTATTGGATGAAGTTGTAGTCACTGGTTATGGTGCACAAAAGAAAGCATCTCTGACTTCCGCTATCAGCCAGATTAAAGGTGATGAAGCTTTCGCCAATAAAGGTATTGCCAATGCTACGGTAGCCTTGCAAGGTGAGATTCCGGGATTAACCATTACCCGTAGTTCTTCTCGTCCGGGTAGCGAAGGAGCAGCCATGAAAATTCGTGGTGACATCTCCATCAACGGTAACTCTTCACCATTGATTATCATTGATGGCATGTCCGGTTCAATGGATGAGTTGAACTCAATGGATGCAAGTGACATCGAAAATATTTCTGTATTGAAGGATGCTTCGGCAGCTATTTATGGTGCACGCTCAGCTTCGGGTGTTGTATTGGTGACTACCAAACGTGGTAAGAAAGGCAAAGCGCAAATTTCTTATAACGGTTCTGTCAGCAGAACTATCAATGGTATTCAGATGCCCCTTACCACCAATCGTGAGTGGTTAGACATGTTCTATGAAGCACAGTACTACGATGCAGTTGCCAATAATCCAAGTCTGACTACTCCGGAGGAAATTCATAAGAATATCAACTGGTGGATTTTCAACTCTTTTGGTGGTCCCACATTGGACGAGACAGATATTGATCCGACAACAGGGCAGCCCACTATTTATAAGGGAGAAAAATTGTTCAATGCCCTTAGAAACGGAAATGTCCTCACACTTCAAAATGGCACTAAAGTAGAGCGCTGGGATCCCAACGTATATATGCAAGACTATTTGTATGGTCAGGCTACCTCACAAAAGCACTCGGTAAGTATCGCAGGGGCTGATGACAGATTCAGTTATCGCGCATCTTTAAGTTACTCTGAAAACAACTCACAATTGAAAGTAGCAGAAGATGGAGACAAAAAGTACGGTGCACGTCTGAATGTAGATTATAATGCTACTGACTTCCTGAAATTTGAGACAAGCATGTCTTATGACAAGCGCGATATCACTACCCCGACCACTGACGTAGGAGCAGGCTGGATGGATCCTTGGTTCTGGGCTATTTATAATCAGAATGGGGACGCATATGATACGTTTAGTGGTAACCGTAACCCGGTAGGTGGTCTTATTCAGGGGGGACAGAAGAAAAATTCATTAACAACTTTCCGTGGCAACATGAAAGCTACGTACGACTTCTCAAAATGGGTGAAAGGCTTTTCTCTTTCAGCTTCCGGTAATTATAAACTGGTGGAAAGAAGCATTCAGGAAGCCAAAAATCCTGTGTATTATTATGACTGGGTAGGCACAGCTACCGGTAATAAACAAGGTCCCGGCTCATTGAATGAGAATATTGAAAAATGGGAAAATGTTACTTTGGGCGCTTTTGCCAATTATGAACGTACCTTTGCCAATGTCCATACCGTATCTGCCATGATTGGTATGACCGCAGAGCAAGAAACTTCTAAAAAGATAGGTGGAAAACGCAACATGGGGCCTCTTTATCCAGGGTCCGACCTTACCGACCTCGATGTATGGATCAGCGGTACCAATAATGAAGCTTATGGCGGACAGAGTTCCTGGGGATTCGTTTCCTATTTAGGACGTGCAAACTATATTTACGATAACAAATACTCAATCGAAGTATTAGGTCGCCGTGATGGTTCTTCTAAGTTATCCAAGCAACAACGTTGGAAAAACTTCTATTCAATTTCCGGCTTCTGGAGAATTTCACAAGAAAATTTCCTCAAAGATTATTCTTGGCTGAGTGATTTAAAAGTGCGTTACAACTATGGTAAAACCGGTAGTGTAGAAGGAATCGGCAACTACGAACGTTATTCGGCAATCAAGACTGGAGGCACTCTTTTCGGAGAAGATCCTTCACATCATACATCTTTGTGGATTGACGGTATGAGATCTGACCAACGTACCTGGGAAACAATCGACAGTCACAACTTCGGATTGGATTTCGCTTTCCTGAATAATCGTTTGAGAGGTTCGTTCGACTACTTTATCAAAACTAATAATGGCATGTTCATCGGAGTAGATTACCCTTCTGTTTTGGGTGCCGGTGCTCCGAAAACCAATAATGGTAAACTCCGTGCCAAAGGTTGGGAACTTGCTCTTAACTGGAACGACCAGGTGGGACAAGTAAGATATAACATAGGTGCTTCACTTTCTGATGCTTGGTCTAAGGTGCTCGAATTAACCAATAATGAAAATGTTCCTAATCCGGGTAAGAATACAAGCCGACTGATAAACAAGCCTATAAATGCCATTTATGTCTATCAGACAGACGGTATCTTCCAAAATCAGGAAGAAGTAGACGCTTTCTATGAAATGTATTATTATACAGCAAACGGAGGGGTTAAACCGAACAATATTCTTCCTGCACCGGGAGAAACTGGTCTCAACCGCCTTCGTCCGGGTGCTCGCAAACTCGTTGACCTCAATGGTGACGGTGCCATTACTACAGAAGACCTTTATTATGCAGGAGATGCAGCTCCCCGTTTAGCATTCAGCATAAAGGCAGGACTGGAATGGAAAGGCATAGATTTCTCCGCTTTTTTCCAGGGAATTGGTAAACAGGTCACTTTAAGAACCGGAAGTATCTATGCACCATTTGTGACAAACTATACCATGCAGAACAGTACGTTTATGGGTAAAACCTGGACTCCGGAAAATCCGGATGCACAGTACACCATCCTGTCACGCGATAATGGTTTCAACCGATTCAACTATGAGAACAAGGATATCAGTGTACAGAACAACAGATACATCCGCCTGAAATCATTGGTAATAGGTTATTCGCTCCCCAAACAATGGATTGCTAAAGCAGGACTTAGTAAACTCAGATTTTATTTCTCTGGTGACGATTTGTGGGAATGGACGAAAATCAAAGACGGTTATGACCCTGAGCATGGAGAAGGTGGTAACAATACATTCCCATTCAGCCGCCTGATAACATTCGGTGTGGATCTTACATTCTAATATAACTTTCTAAAAAATATGAGTATGAAAACCATAATAAACAAAATATTCTTAGCCTCAGCATTGACTTTGTCACTGTCTGCATGTAGCGACTTTCTTGAAAAAGAGCCATTGTCGCAAGGAACAGAAGCAATCGTCTTCAAAACTCCGGAACATTTTGTACAGGCAGCTAATGCCCTGTATAACATGGAGGGATGGAAAAATTACGATAATAAAGCCAATTATGACGTCATGGACCGTAACCTTGATATTTCAGGATTAGGCAGTAATGGCGGTGGTTCGGCACCGGAAAGCAACTGGCAATGGGACAAGCCTTACGGGCATATCCGCACTTGCAACATCCTATTGCAAAAAGCAGAAGAATTCGGTGACAAAGACGCTATAGCCCAGCCCATAGGAACAGCCTACTTCTTCCGTGCATGGCAACACTTCTACCTTCTAAGACTTTTCGGTGGTGTACCCATCGTAGACCATGTACTGGACGTTAATGACGGAGTAATATACGGTCCGCGTAAGAGCCGCTATGAGGTAGCTAATTTTATAATTTCCGACTTGGAAACAGCCATTCCTTTATTGCCCAAAGAAACAGATATCCCTGCTTCTTCTAAAGGAAAAGTCAGTAAAGAAGCTGCCAAAGCATTTTTAGCGAGAGTACTGCTTTACGAAGCTACATGGGAAAAATACGTTCCTACCATCAACTACGATCTGGATGGAAACGGTAATGAATCAGGTGCCGGTACAGCTAAACCGGAAGGATATTACTCTATTGAAAAGATGCTGACTGAAGCAAAGAAGCTTTCGGGCGAAGTTATCACCGAAGCCGAAACCGGAACTTTCAAACTTTGGAACGAATGTGATTCTTTGAGTTATTTCTACCTGTTCAATATTGATGACGGAGCAGAAAATATCCCAAACTTCAGAAACGCAGGAAAGAAAACAAATAAAGAATTTATCTTATACAAAAAGTATGATTACAATTTAGGTCAGGGCGGCATCAACTTATCACATACGGTTGCCACCTGGCAAGGTTCGAACATCAGCACTTCATTTGGTGAAAGCTTCTTGTGTCGCAACGGATTACCTATCCGTATCAGTTATACAGGCAATATGTCAGATGCACAAGATAATCCACAGTTTGAAGGATATGATACATTTGTGGGTGAATTCCGGAACCGTGACTACCGTTTTGTAGGTTGCGCCATGTCAATACCAGACCGTACTTTCTGGAGCAGCCGCACTGAAGATGGCAGACAACTTACAGCAGCAGGAAAACCATATCCCGATCCTGTATTCCCACAAAACAACGATGTATACAATGCCAATGATCCTGCCTACAAAAGCTCTTGCGGAGTATTCAAACCTACTCTCCGCAATAACAGTACAGCCAGTTCCTACGGTAGCCGTAAATTCTTAATTGAAGGTGCAGGCCGATCTGTGTCCAATAGTGAATCCGCAGATTTTCCGCTGATCCGCCTGGCAGAAGTACACTTGATTTATGCAGAAGCAACTTGTGAATTGGGCAACGGTTCAATCTCCGATGAAGACCTGAACTTCTCTATCAACAAAAACCGGGAACGTGCACGTGTTGCTCCTTTGACAAATGCTTTGATTGCCAATGTTTGGGATGCCGGATGGTTCGACCACGCAACAGGTAAGACAATCTGTAAGAAAATGAATATGCTGGATGAAATCCGCCGCGAAAGAGCATGTGAACTCTTCGGAGAAGGTTTCCGCTTGGATGATTTGAAACGTTGGGGTATTGCCCACATCAATCTTACAGGTCAAAAGTTAGGTCACCGCATCTTGGGAACAGCCTACGAAACAGAAAAAGCCAATGATGCCAACTACTTCGGTGAACCTTGTTACTATCCGGAGAAATATCCTTTGCTATATGGCATTTACGAAGGAACCGGTCCGAATGATCCCGACTATGGACGCTCTATTGCCACCTTAGCAGGAAATCTGAATTTCAGCCAACGCGATTATCTGCAACCTATTCCACGGGTACAGATTCGCCTGAATCCTCAGTTGAAGCAAAATCCGGGTTGGTAATTTAACTAAAAAACAGTAATACATATTTATATTAAGCAAGGTCCGTAATTCTTCATTAAGGGAAAACGGACCTTACCTATTTAAAATAAGTGAATATTAGAGTGAGTGAATTCTTTTTATTATTCGTATTCATCTAAAATAAAACAATATAATATCATTATATGAGATTAAGAAAGTTCATATTCATCACAAGTATTCTGTTAGGTGCAATCCCAAGTGCAACCGCGCAAAACCAGTTAGTCACCTATCCGGCACCGGAAGGTGCCGAACTGATGAACGACTTCACCATCAAAGTGAGAGAAACTGGAAAAGACTGGAAATACATTGACACTTACCTTGTCAAAGTAGATGAGGTGCGGAATACTCAGCATAATGTAGAAAAAGCCTCCATGAGCTATTTCGACTTCTCCGGTGAAGTGGAAGTATCTGTCACCTTCAACCATGGCACTATTCAGACAGGGCGCGTTCGTCCACTCTCTTACCAAATCACTCCTTCCATATCCGGCAGCACCATGACCTTCAAACTGGATCGTCCGCGTAACTTGTCGGTAGAAGTGAATGGAGATATTTTCCATAATCTTCATCTGTTCGCCAATCCTATAGATGAGAATAAACCTAAGAAAATAAAAGATAAAAATCTGATCTATTTCGGCCCGGGCATACATACTTTCCCGGGTGACACGCTAAATGTACCATCCGGAAAGACTGTCTATGTAGCAGGAGGGGCAGTAGTGAAAGGTCTTATCCAGGTAGTCAATGCACAGGATGTGAAAATATTGGGAAGAGGAATCGTGATTCCTGACCGCTGGGCCGGACTTCGCATTGTCAATTCCAAGAATGTAACGATAGAAGGCGTAATCAGTACCCAGTGTCCCACCGGAGGCTCAGACGGCGTGACAATACGGAATGTAAAAGTCATCAGCTCCTACGGTTGGGGAGACGGACTGAATGTCTTCGCCAGCAACAATGTACTGTACGATGGTGTATTCTGCCGTAATTCCGACGATTGCACCACAGTTTATGGCACACGTATGGGTTTCACCGGTGGCTGCAAGAATATTACTATGCAGAACTCTACCCTTTGGGCGGACGTGGCACATCCCATATTCATCGGTATCCATGGAAACACAAAGAATCCTGAAGTTCTGGAAAACCTGAACTATATCAATATAGATATTCTGGATCACAAAGAGAAACAACTGGATTATCAAGGCTGCCTCGCCATCAATGCGGGAGATAACAACCTGATTCGCAATGTCCGTTTTGAGAATATCCGGATTGAGGATTTCAGACAAGGACAACTAATTAATCTACGCATTTTCTTTAACGAGAAGTACTGCACAGCCCCCGGCAGAGGTATTGAAGACATTTTGTTTAAGGACATCTCCTACACAGGAGAGAATGCGGAAGTTTCCATGATTATCGGCTATGACAAGGAACGGAAAGTGAAAAACATTCGTTTTGAGAACTTGCAAATAAACGGTGAAGTGATTTACGATGATATGCCCAATAAGCCTAAATGGTATAAACCCGGGGATATGGCACGTATCTTTGTGGGTGAGCATACGGAAGGGGTGACATTCAGTAAATAACCGCTTGAGAGATATGCAATAAAGATTATATACTTATATTTTTCATCCGCAGATGACGCAGATAACACGGATTTTAATTAAAAAAACAGATCTGTGAAATCTGCGTCATCTGCGGATGAAAATATCTTATAGAAGATTATTTTCCTCTTCTCTGTCCCCTCTGAGGCCTCATACTCTGATACTTTTTATACTGTTCGTCCGTCAGAATCTTTTTGAGTTTCGCATCTGCCTCATTACGTTTCTTCTCCATTTCCTCGCGTGAAGGTCTTTCGCCCGAAGCATCTCTGCTTGGTCTCATTTCCTCCATTACTGCCTTGAATTCTTTAGCCTGAGTCTCATTCAGTCCTAGGTCAGTTACCATCTGTTCGATGCGTTTTGATGGATCAGGACGTTCGCCTCTGTTTTCCTGTGCCATACCTACAGCCGTTCCCAAAAACAGGGCAAGGGCCAAACTTAAAATTTGCTTCTTCATAATTCTATTCTTTTAAAAGTGAGTTAATTCCATTCTATTTATGAAACACGTATCTATGACAATATTCCCGGGATATAGTTTAATCCATAAATAGAAAAATCGACTAACAGAAGTTTTTTATCGATGAAAAAGAAAGTATTTATAACCAAAGACGGCATTCAGTCAGCAGGGTTACAAATAAAAGTTAGCCTCAACATTCCGTTCATCCTTAGGAATGATTGGATATCAACCTTCGTCAACGAGCCTGTTAACCTTGGTTGCTCGGCCTGTCGACCTTCATTAACGAGCCTGTTGACCAAGGTTAACACCCAATAAGACTTACTACAAAGACACAAAAGAAGCAGGGCAAAGTCAAGTGACTCCCTGTATATTTCTCAATTACTATTGAAGCTTTGACTCTGATATGAAGGGGATTTCAACTCCTACTCCACTTTATCATTCAGGAAACTTTCAAGCTGCCCTGCATAATAAAATGAAAGGTTATACAACTTAGAGCTAATTGTTGAAGTATAGACAAATATTTAATATAAAAAGACTGAATAAAGTCTAAAACCAAAGGGAAAATAGAGTTATTTTAGGTCAAAACCAAAGCTAAACTCAAGAAGAAAGAGCTCCACATTCTATTTTTGGCAACAAAACATAGAAAAACACTGAATATTTCCTTCCATTTAGGAAAGAATTTCATATTTTTGTCCTAAATAAAAGGAAATCCCATGAGGAAAGATGTTATTAAGTCTCTTTTTGCTATCAAGCAGAGTGAAATTCCTTTCGATGTAATTGAACGCGATACAAAGTAACCGATAGATCGCAAAAAAATTATCACTATCCCCGGTGTGCGGCGCTGTGGTAAATCTACTTTGATGGAGATTGCCATAAATACGCTTGTCGAAAAAGGTGTGCCAAAAGAATATATTTTATGGTTGGGATTCGATGATGAACGCCTGAGAAGTATGACATCCGAAGAATTGGATGATGTCATTGCTTCATATATGGAGATGTATCCCAATATACCTATTAAAGATGTATATATGTTCTTTGATGAAATCCAACTCATCAAGGATTGGGAATATTTTATATTGCGAGTTTACAAAACTTACTGCAAAAATATCTATGTATATTGAAACTATTGCATGGCTATTTTGATACAATGTTATTGAAAGATTTGGTTGAACACTACAAAATGTCAAATATAAGTGTAGTAAGATATTTTGTAAAGCGTATTATGGCGAATCTCACAAAACCGACATCAATAAATGCAATATATAAAGATATCAAGTCACAGGGGTTGAAAGTTGGCAAAGATGATCTATATCTATGGGCAAACTACATTTGTGACATATTTATGTTTGTTCGTATTTCCAAATATGATCGATCTTTGATTAAGGAACAAAAATCACTCGATAAGTATTACTGTATAGACAACGGCATACGGGGTACAGTACTCCTGCCGCAAAGTAATGATAACAGAAAAAATTTAGAGAATACTGTTTTCATACAACTGAATCGGGCAAAATTACCCTCAGATAAGATTTCTTATTACCAAAGTAATGGTGAATGTGATTTTGTACTCCAACGCAATGATGCCGTAGTGCAACTGATACAAGTAACCTGGGATATATCAGATGAAAATACTCGCGAAAGAGAGATTGACGGAATTCTGGAAGCTTCAACTGCAACCGGATGTGCCAATCTGCTTATCATCACCAAGGATGAAGAGACAGTTATCGTACGAAAAAGTAAGCAAATCGGTGTTGTGCCAGCTTGGAAATGGCTATTACAAAACAAGTCTATTTAAAACTAAAACCCAAACAAAATTCTATTTACCAAATAAAAATAATTAGCAGAATAGTGAAACAAATCTATGTTTTCATTGTTGGATTGTGAAAAAAACGTATCTTTGCAACTGAACGTGCGACATGATGTATCTTGTATATATACATGTCCTCTTCCGATGTTAGTAAAATGTGGAAATTTAATTAGCCATCGGACGAGCGTAGCCTGTATCAGTCATTGGTACGGGCTTACTCTTCCATGGCTAAGGGTACCACATACCTACTAACAGGGATCGAGTAACGCCCCGTACCTTTATAATATAAAACCATTATAGCCGTATAGGGATTGATTTAAAACTTATAATCAAACACTATATGGCTAATTGGGTATCTATAAAATCAGTAGCCGAAAAATACGGCATACCGGAAGAGCAAATCCACGAATGGATCAGGCTCCGTTATTTGACATGTTCCTCTATAGACACAGAACCTTACGAAGACGAAAATCCGTTAGTAGATACTGACGAACTTAACAAGGCTCTTGAATTTAACTCACTAAAATCTTGTCCTGACGATGCCCTTATGGAGAGAGTGCGAAAAGAGCACTTGAGTTGGCTCTATCAGGAGAAAGCACGCTTAGAAAAAATCAACAACTGTTTATTTGAGATCAATGATTATCACACCCAACGAGAAGCTGAGTTGGAAGAGAATTATGAAAAGTTGATGAATTATACCAATGAAATCCTCGCGTTACATAAGAAAATAATAGAAAATTATGAGAACATGATGAAAAATCACGAGAACATAATGAAAGATTGCGAGAACATGATGCCTAAAAAAGGGAGATTTTGGTCTTCCCTCTGCCACTTGTTTGTCACGAAAGAGAACAAAGCCCTCAGCTAACCAATATATACCCCGTTTTTACAATCCTTTTCATCTTGTGAATACGGAGCTCGTGATGAACTCCGCATTCTTTTTTTTAATCGCATACTGTATGTTCTTCATGCAGCACACCTTCTTTCCATTCTGCCATTTTTACAGCAGGTATACCTCCCTCCTCTTCCATTCTTGAAAAATAGAACCGTTGTTCCCTGCCATCCTTCAGTGTTACAATCAGTTCATCTGCCGAAGGAGCAAATACAGACTGTACGCTATTCTCTTTTTCAAAAGGCTCTATAACAGTCAGGTAACGAACTTGAGCAGCGTCCATGCGCACCCCGAAAGTAATGCGCCTTTCAGCCTCATCACCCAGAGGATAATCTCCACCGATAACTGTTTTCAGACGGACGGCCTGAAGCCCATCCAAATCAAAGGTATATTGAGCAGGAGTTTCAAAACCTGCATTCACAGGCTCGGCAGGAAGCCCCCAACTGTAGTTTTCTCCACTGATATTGATGCGGCCATCGGCATAGTCTCTAGTATTCCCAAAAGGATTCTCTTGCACGTTGTTCTTGACAACCGGAAGATCAGCAAGGCGAATTTGTTTACCGTCTTTCGTTTCCAGAATGGCTTCTGCCCAGAACAGAGTTTTAGAACGGTTGGCATGTTGAGTAGCGGAGGACAGAGTTAGTTTCCGGATACCCGTAATATCAACATCCACCTTTCCTTCGCCCAGAATCCAAGCACCGAAACTACCTTCGGCAAGTAGTTTACCATCTCCCTCTACCATGTACTTCAGGTTGCGCTGCGTTCCGTGATCTTCGGGAGCACGCCCAGTGAAAGCTGTGCGTTGGGTATTGGGCCAGGCATTGTAAATGTCCATATAAAGATTTCCCGTTTCACCGGATATGCGCGTTCCACGGTTGTCGGCATCCGGACCGAACTTCGTCAGGAAGCTGGCTTTCAAAGTTCCTGTTACGGAATAGTGGTTGACATCCGTCACCAAAGGGGCGGCACTTAAAGGGTCAGTGCCGAGCTGTGCCGTATGAGAGATATGCTCTTTTTGATCCGCAGTAAGTCCCAGCAAGCCTTTCACTTGGAACAGTAGGTCGAAACGGTGCTGCTTGTCCTCCATGCTCTTGTCATAGTCGGCAAGAACAACATAATCATCGGTAACCACCATCAACCGGCGTTGGAAAATGGGTTCGGTAAATCCGGTCAGCACACCGAACTCCGGATGTTTATCGGGAATAGGGAAATAGCGGGCTTCCCATTCCGTCTTTTCTTTAAAATCTCTCGGACCTTTCATGCTGTGGCGGAGTCCGCCGTATGCCGGATAACTCCATGCGGCAGTGCCTTCTACACAACCCGCCTGAAACAAATCGCCCGTATGGAACAGGCTACGCTTACTATCGTCAGCTTCCTGCTGTTTCAAGTCGACGGTAACCATGTTTTTGGAGATGCTGGTCTGCACATAGAAGTTGTACATGTAAGGGGCATAGCTGTACCATATCATTTCAGGATTGTAGAAGCTACGTCCGTAGCGCATCAATGACAGTAATCCGGTCCGGTCGAAATGTCCGTGATAACCTCCATGGGTTCCATACTTCAATACAGCCTGAATCTTCTCGCGGGCATCCTTTTGAGTGGAACGCAACATCAGTGCTCCGGCATTGTCGGCATAAGCTCCGCGCACTTCGGCGGGTTCCGCATCGGGCAGTTCCGGTACACCGTAAATCAAATCGTTCCTTTTAGGCGTCATACGTATGAATGCCGCATATCGCGGATCACGAAAAGCGTAATAGGCCATTTCGAAACTGTCTCCGCCCACTTCACGTTCCGTAGCGTCGTTGATGCCGAATATCCAACCGCGATAATCAAGAAAGGGAAGCAAGGCATCGGACATCATCTTGATGGTGACATAAGGCTGATGAATAGGGCCGCGAATACGGAAACTATGACCGTGATGCAAATTACGACGGTCTGCGTCTTCATTAGCGCCTACTTTATCATATTCAGGGGTAAGATTATAATCTACCGGAAATTTCTCTGTCAATAAGGAATAGCCGAAAGGATTCAAAGCCAACCCTATCTGTACATATTCACTTGCCACCCACAGGTTGTAGCTGACGGTGCACTCGTACCACCATCCATCGGGCATAGTGTAGGTACGGAACTTATCTATCAGACAGGAGGGAGCATAAAGCACTTCATCCACAAGCTGAAAATCCTGAATGGCGAGGGCACAGAAGAAAACACCCGTCAGTTGGGATACAGCCCAGTTGGCGCCCCCGGTACTTTTATAACGGAGAAACAAATCTATATAGAGCCGGAACGTATATTCAATTTGCGTACATTCCGCATCAGTCAGTATTCCGGCATCCTGAATTAAATCGTATGCCTGCGCCAGATGCTGGAAAAAGTGCCCTTCCTGAACAGACGACTGGTGGGAAGCTTTCCGGGTAAGCGGAAAACCATTCTGATAATCGCTTATCATCAACAGGAACCGCTTCACTTTGCGAGCATATTCCGGGCTACGGGTCAGTTGCCAAGCTATGGCGTTATTCATCAAACCATGTTCATGGGTGGTGGCGCAAAGATAAGGAATACCGTCTCCATTAGCCACATAAGGAGGACGCAGGGGCACAATCCATGCTTTGGCATCCTGTATATAACGCTCTTTACGATCTTTCGCCCAATCGTAATTTTCAGCTTTCCTTCGCACTTCATCCCATCCTTCAGCCGTATGGATGGTAAACGGATGCGGCATGCTGCGCAGGGTGGTAAACGTTAATGTCCGGACTGCGACCGGGTTGGCTGAAGGAAGAATCTGCAGAGTTTGTTTTTCCCTCCCTCCGACAGGAATACCCGGTGGGACTATCACGCGTACATTCACTTTCCGGGTTTCACCGGAGGCTAATTCCAACTGTGCAGGTTCAACGGTGGCAGGAAAAGCCTCCCAACCATATTTCTGAATAGAAAAGTAAACAGACTGCGATGTCGGTTCGCAATTGGTGACGGTCACCGGATAAATAATGGTATCGCCGGGTTCACCGGGTCTTGAATAACAGTCAGCTGTTGTTTTCACAGAATTTCCTTCCAGCAATCGGGTGGAAAGTACTTTAACTTTGCCCCCACCTTCACCGGACAGGCGGAAGGCGATGGACTTTATACGCCGGATGGTGTTCTGTGACGCTTTGGGAGTATCAAAAACGGAAAAAGGAATAAGTAACCTGCACTCTCCATTCTTCTGCCTTTGCAGAGTGAAACGGGCACGCCGGGTATCGTATATATTTTCCTTGTTCAAGTCCGTTCCTACTTTCAGATTTTTGGCGGAAGCAAAAACTTCCACAGGAATATTATCCACACCGGTCAGTTTCAGATTAACTTCCAGAGCGTAATAAGACATCAGATCAATGACGGACTGATTGACATAAGGATGTCGAGGCCCGTCCGGTTCCGTATAAATAAAAGTGCCATCAGAAGAGCACGTCCAGTCTTTAGCCAAGCCCTGCCAGTTCTTTCTGTCGGTAAAGATTCCGGTCTCCAACTTTTGACGAACTATGGAAACATCATAAATCTTGCCCACGGACGCCGTCTCGTCATACGCTTCAAAACGAACAAGTGCGGAAGACTTGCCCTGCAAGACAGAATCCGGAATGGGATATACTACCTCAAACAGTCCGTGACGGTTTCGGTTTAATCCTTCCGTATAAAGAAGAGTACCGCTTACGGAAATATTAAATAAGAACTTCTTTCCTTTTTCGGGTTTATCCTCACCGGAATATTGAACCACCAATAATTGCGGATCTGTACCCGCTGTCTTCAACTGAAAGGTATTTTGAGCGGATGCACATAAAGTAATAAAGCTACATACCAACGTTAATAATGTCTTTTTCATCATGAAGTATCTATTGATTATTTCAATAAACTACGAATGAAAGCAATTAGTCACTCATTCCAATTGCTATCAAAGATACATTTTCCACCGGAAAAACAAATGATAGCCATATTATTTCAATTGGTAGTAAGTGCAATTCATTCTCAGTTCGTATTAACAAGAAGAAAGGAACCGAAAACAGATAATAACTTTAAATATAATTTTAGTACAGATGTATATCATGAAACAACTCTTACTACTTATTTTGCTTGCCTTAACGGCAAAGCCAACAGACGCACAGGAATATCCGAAAGTAATTTTGCCGGGTGACTATCCCGACCCCTCCATCATGCGCGAGGGGGAAGATTATTACATGACTCACTCCCCCTTCTTTTATGCACCGGGATTTTTAATCTGGCATTCAAAAGACTTGGTGAATTGGGAACCTGTGTGTCGTGCATGTCCCGAATACGAAGGTTCGGCCATGGCACCCGATTTGTTGAAATATAAAGATAAGTATTACATCTACTACCCTACTTCCAAAGGCGAAAATTACGTCATTTATGCCGACAACATCCGCGGCCCATGGAGTAAACCTGTAAAACTGGATGTCAAGGGAATCGACCCGGGACATGTGGTAGGTGAAGACGGACGCCGTTATCTTTTTACCAATAATGGCTGGGTAGCACCACAGAGCGATGACGGGCTAAAAATAACAGGTGAAAACAAGAAGGTTTACGACGGATGGGTATATCCCAAAAACTGGGAAACAGAAGGAGATGATATGTATCTAGAATCTCCCAAACTTCTATTCAAGGATGGCTATTATTATATGACTTCCGCCGAAGGAGGTACAGCCGGACCTGCCACCAGTCACATGTGCGTAATGGCGCGTTCCAAAAGCATCCTTGGCCCCTGGGAGAACTCTCCTTACAATCCGGTGGTACATACGTACAGTGCCACCGACAACTGGTGGTCAAAAGGTCATGGCACACTGATAGATGATGTCAACGGTAATTGGTGGATGGTATATCACGCTTATGCGAAAGGTTATCACACCCTGGGACGGCAGACTTTGATAGAGCCAATGGAATATAGTCCTGATGGATGGTTCCGCCCGACCAGGACTGTTGCATCCCTCCCCGCCGATCCGAACATCAAACACGGATTAAATCTGAATGATGATTTTACGGAAACAAGTTTAGGCATGCAGTGGACTTTTTGGAAAGAGTATGCTCCCGGTCAGCTCTCCTTCAAGAATAATACACTCCGGATGAATGCTAAAGGCAGTTCGCCGGCTGACGGCCGTTTGTTACTCATTACACCCGAAGATAAATGTTACGAAACCCAGGTCGATGTACAGGTAGGCAAAGACAATAAAGCCGGATTAGTGCTCTTCTACAATGAAAAGGCTTTTGCAGGCGTGATATCTGACGGGAAGAACTTCACTGTATATAGAAACGCTGAACAGACCGAAACCATTCCCAATAAGATAGGACGAAACTTTAAGGTGAAATTGCTAAATCAGGGGAATAAAGTGAAAATGATGGTCAGCAAAGACGGTAATGCCTGGACTGTATTGGCAGAAGATGTAGACGTCTCGGATATGCACCATAATAAATACAAAGGATTCTTTGCTTTGCGCGCAGGGTTGCTTTCTTGCGGAAAAGGAGATGCCGGGTTCAGTCAATTCCGTTACCGGAATGCCGTTCCGCAAGAGAAAGACATGAGTGCGTATCTGATGGTTTTTCATAAAGATGAAACTCACGGCCTGTACATGGCTGTCAGTCATGACGGATACACTTTTACAGCCTTGAACGATGGTGAACCGGTGATTGCCGGAGATACAATTGCTTATCAACGAGGAATACGTGACCCGCATATCTATCGCGGACCGGACGGAGCTTTCTATCTTGCAATGACAGATTTACACGTCTTTGCGCAAAGAGACGGCTACCGGACCACCCAATGGGAACGGGACGGCAAATATGGCTGGGGGAATAACCGCGGACTGGTACTTATGAAATCATGGGATCTGATAAACTGGAAACGCACGAATATCCGCTTCGATAAAATGTCGGCAGGGATGAGTGAAATAGGTTGTGCCTGGGCACCCGAAGTGACTTACGATGCACAAAAAGGCAAACTGATGATTTACTTCACCATGCGTTTTCACAATGAGGCAAACAAGTTATACTATGTTTATGTGAATGATGAATTCGACACCATCGAAACACTGCCCCAGATTCTATTCGAATATCCGAATGAAAAGACTTCGGCCATTGACGGAGACATTACGAAAGTGGGTGACAAATATCACCTGTTTTATGTTGCCCATGATGGTCCGGCGGGTATCAAACATGCTGTTTCGGACAGGGCGAACGGAAATTATGAGTTCGCCCCGCGATGGTATGATTTTGAACCCAAAGCATGTGAAGCTCCTAACGTATGGAAGCGTATCGGTGAAGACAAATGGGTATTGATGTATGACGTATATAGTGTTACTCCACATAATTTCGCTTTCATTGAAACATTCGATTTCGTAAACTTTAAAAACCTGGGACGCTTTAACGAAGGAGTGATGAAAACCACCAACTTTACAGCTCCCAAGCATGGAGCAGTCATCCACCTGACAATGGAAGAAGCAGAAAGGTTGGAAAGCTACTGGCAGAAGAATAAAAGAAAGTATGTATCTACGGCCTCTATCCGAAAGAATCCGATACTCCCGGGATTCTACGCCGATCCGGAAGTGATGTATTCCGAAAAAACAGGAAGGTATTATATTTATCCTACGACTGACGGAATACCGAACTGGGGAAGTACAGCTTTCAAGGCGTTCTCCTCGGACGACCTCGTGAACTGGAAAGAAGAAGGAGTTATTCTGGATTTAAAGGATGTATCCTGGGCTAAGAAAAATGCATGGGCTCCCTGTATTATTGAGAAGAAACAGGCGGATGGCAATTATAAGTATTATTACTATTATACGGCAGAACAACAAATCGGAGTAGCCGTTGCCGATAGTCCGACAGGACCTTTCATAGATTCGGGCAAACCCCTGATCGACAAAGTACGCCCCGGAGGTATGAGTAAGGGACAGAACATCGACCCGGATGTCTTTACGGACCCTGCAAGTGGCAAGACGTATTTGTATTGGGGGAATTATTATATGGCTGTATGCGAACTGAATGAAGATATGGTGTCAATCAAACCAAATACAACAAAGAGTCTGATAGACAATGATGCTTACTATAGCGAAGCGGCCCATGTGTTTTACAGAAACGGTTACTATTACTTTACCTGGTCTAAAAATGATACCCGCAGTCCAGAATATCAGGTACGCTATGTACGTGCCAAGTCTCCGGTCGGTCCTATTGATGCATCTAAAAGTGAAGTCATACTATGCAAAAAGCCTGAGCAGGGAATTTTCGGTACAGGACACCATTCTGTACTGCCACTTCCGAATAAGAATGAATGGCGTATAGTCTATCACCGTTTCAAATTTCCGGATGCTGTGACCATGGGAAGAAATGCCGGATTCCATAGGGAAGTATGTATTGATAAGCTGGAATTTGACGAAAACGATTCTATAATAAAAATAGTGCCTACATTGTAAATTATAACAAAATGAAAAGACATCTTTTATCTGGACTTTTATGTATATGTGGAAAAAAACGATTTTTGGGGACCAAATCCAAAGCAAGTAATACTAAATCTGACTTCAATTGCGAAGATTAACAAACAATTCCACCGATTTATTGAGTGTATTTCAAACAATAATCGTATATTTAGAGGCGAAATCTATTTGATACACTGAGGATTGACTTTATCCCACTAATAATTATACCATATGAGACACACATTTATCGCTTTAATGGCCTTGTTGGCAGCAGGCAATTTATCTGCCCAACCAGAGACTCCTATTCGCATTGACATCAATGCAGGAAAGCAGATCGCAACCGTTACCAAACGTTTTAACGGTACTAATATCGAAGACCTCAACAATCAGACTAATGGAGGAATGTTCAGCCAGCTGATTCATGGGGAAGCTTTTGAAGAAAACATTGATGTGGATTTCCTAAACCTCGAGCGGAAAGACTATTCTAAAATCTACGTCGTGCTGGATGAAAGACGTATTCCGCATCTCTTGAATCAATCTAATGTGTACAGTAGGATCAACTGGAATAATCTTGGTGAGAAATATGATTTCAACTCTAATGACATTTATTCTGCCGGAAGATATGGCGCACCTGAGAATCTTTCGGGATGGATGTTCCCCGGTCGTTTTCTGGTCTATGATTCTCTTCCCGAAAACATTCAGAAGATTATGATGACACGGATCAATGGCAACGAACAGGTTTCAAAATACTGGTCGAAGCTGACTTCCGGAAATCCTCAATATAAATACGAATTGATACGTGACGGAAAGGCTTATATGGGACGCCAGACACAACGCATCTCTTTCGCCGCCGGAAACGGTGAGGTCGGTATTACCAATCATGGCCTTTATCGCTCGGGGATTATGTTCGAAAACGGGAAGTCTTATGATGGCATCCTGCGGATAAAAGCTGATAAACCGACTACCATCTATGTATCCCTTCGTGATGAGAACAACAATATCCTAGCTGAAAAGCCTTATCAATTGAAAGGTGACGGTTCTTATGAAAAGGTTGTTTATGAACTGACACCGAACGGGGCTACTATTAATGGCAGCTTCGGCATCTCACTCAAAGCTCCCGGCACCGTTGACCTCGGATTTGCCTTCTTGCAACCGGGCACATGGGGACGCATTGAAGGTGGATGGCCTATTCAAACTAAATTCACTGATGCACTGAAGAAGCAAGGCATCACCGCCTTCCGCTATAATGGCTCTATGGTAGACGTTGGTGCGGACACCTATCTCTATCGTTGGAAACTGATGCGTGGACCGATAGACGAACGCCGAATTACCTTCCGTAGTGGTTTTAATCCTTATGCTACCCATAGCTTTGGGTTCATTGAGATGCTTCAGGCAGCCGAAGCCATTAATGCAACAGCCATCATCGGTATGAGCATGAACGAGAGTTACGAGGATATCCGCGACTTCGTAGAGTATGTCAACGGACCGATAAGCTCGAAGTGGGGAGCCTTGCGTGCAGCAGACGGACACCCTCAGCCCTATAATCTTAAATATATTCAGGTAGATAATGAACGTGGCATCTCCAGAGGGTATGTAGAGTGCATGAAGAAGTTTGCAAAGGCTGCGTGGGAAGCTGATCCCAATATGTCGATTATGACTTCGCTGAATATTGGAGGCAATGGATATAAGCGAGGTGGCACGGAGCAGCAGAAGCAGGAGATTGCACGCCTACGTACACAATTGACTGAACTCGAACAGGTACCTTCAGGTAAAGAGAGAGAAATACGCCGGATGCAACAACAGATTCGTCAGCAGGAAGAGAACCTGGGTAGACAATACGAGCTTTCTTCCGAATTGGCAGGATGGTTCGTTGCTCAAGGTAAAGGCGACAAGCTGGCTTGGGACCCTCACTACTCGGGAGCTCGCGAGTTTGCCGACAGAGGAGATGCCTTCCTGAATGAAATGGGTATCAACCTGCAACGGGAACTGGCTAAGGATTATCCCGGCTTCAAGCTAAACCTGCATCCGATGGAAGAGAACGGCAGCCGTTGTGACTGGGATCGCGGATTGGCACATGCGCACAACTGGAATACCCTGCAACGTTACGGAGATTGCTTCCAGATGCTGGGTACCGCAAATACCTTCCAACCACACGGACTACAATATATGTGGGATCAGGGACGCATTCATTACACGCCCGATGCTATATGGTTCCAACCTTCCGCTCACATCGATGAGATGATGATGAAGACCTGGAAACCAAATGTGGTACAATCATCGAGCAGCGACCAAAGCCTGGACGTAACAGCTAAGATAAATGATGCAAAGACGGAAATGACCATCTATGTAGCCAATATGTCCGACCAACCTCAGGCAGCAATCCTGAATATTGAGAACTTCCGTTTCGGTAGCCGCGCAGAGGTGCAGACCATCGGTAATTGTGAACTGACGGAGTATAATACGTATGAGAATAAGGACAATGTAGTGTTTAAGTCTTCAAAGGCTTCTATTGCCCGCAAGAATGCCAAGTATGTATTCCCTAAATATTCGTATACGGTTATTACACTGAAGAAGTAGGTTTCGATTTGCTTGTGATGGAACAGACAACGGTTATTCTATGTATAGGGTAACCGTTGTTGTTTTCCTGATAACTATCATTCTCACAACAGATACTAAGGAAGGATTGAGTAGACTTCGCTTTTCATTCGTATGATATAAAGTCAGAAAATCAAAGATTTATGAAACAGATATTGAAAATAGCCCTCGGATGACTGCATAGCCCTTTATAACCACCGCTGGAACTGGTGGGGCGGCTCGGGCGACATCACTGTGCAGAACTCCATACTTTGGGCAGATGTAGCGCATCCTATCAACGTAGGTGGTCATGGCGACCCGGACTCTCCTACGGGAGAGGTGATTGAGAACCTGATTTTCCGTAACATAGATATTCTGGAACACGATGAAGACGCCCCTCCCTACCAAGGTTGCATGGCGATAGACTGCGGTGACAAGAACCACGTTCGCAACATTCTGTTTGAGAACATCCGGGTAGAAAGCATTCAGAAAGGACGACTGTTCTAGGTGAAAGTGCGTTTCAACGGGAAGTACGACAAAGTACCGGGTAACAGCATCGACGGAATAACCTTCCGCAACATCACTTATACGGGAATCGGCGAAAATCCCTCTGCCATCGAAGGACTGGACAAAGAACGAACCGTAAAAACGTGACATTTGAAAATGTAGTAATCAATGGAGAACGGATGAAAGACCTGAAAAGAGTAGTAACCAATGATTTTATAAAAGGGATTAGGATAAAATGAACAATCACGGAGAAATAGCAGGAAATAATTGTCCCGGTGTAACCTTATCACTATTTTAGCGCCTCAGATTATGAACCAAATGAAAAACAAATAATGAAATTTATCAAAACTTTATGCCTTGGCGGCATAGTAACCACTATGCTCTTGAGCGGATGTACCCAGAAGAGCATTACTTTAGAAGGCAAAGTAACGAATACATCCGGCGCTCCCATTGTATATAACATCACTACTGATGGCATTTACTTACCGAACAAGATTGATACTTTACGTTTAAATGCAGACAGTACGTATCAGATTACCTTACCTGTAAACGATAACGAAAAGCTGTCTCTTTTTCTATATGGTGAGCGAAACTTAGGTAGTATCTATCTTGCTCCGGGAAAACAGACGCTTGATATCGATGCTTCCAAATTTAATGAACTAAACCCGGTTGACGGTTTGACGAAAGAAAATGAAATCCTCAAGAAGTTGGCTGATCTGAATGAAAACGTATTTAATCTGCGTGCACGCCGGGGAGATATCTTTAACGTCGGTAAGGATACGGTTGCCTCATCCGTATATCAAAAGCTGACAGACTACGCCACTACATTAGAAAAAGAAGTGGCAGGGGTGGACGATCAGTTCAGGCAGAGAGCCATACAGGATATACGCTTACAGGCTTTGATGGCATATATGAATCAATATTTCGGTAACTACCGGAGAGGTTCCGAAACGGTCAAGAAGGAATGGGACGACGCTTACGCCCAGATGTTGGATTTTGCAAACGTCGGTCAGGCTGAAAGCGTGTTCTCTCCTGCATTTGCAGATGTCATATCGAATATGGCAGGCATAGATATTTTCATGCAACATGAAAGGCGCACGAATGATGACAATGAACGCAATCAGCTGTTATTCTATTGGTATAAAACAAATCTGCAAGGCCGGGTACAGGAGGCTGCAATGGGACTTCTCATTCTGGAAGACGAAAGCCGTGAGTATTTTGCAACCGGTATTCCTTCATTGTATGAGGAATTCAAGACATTATATCCCCAAAGCGTGCTAATGCCGAAATTAGAAACAGCGATACAGAAGAACAAAGCGTTCAATGAAGCCGAACTTCCGAAAGACATTCATATATTGAATACGGACAGTGTACGCACCTTTAAGGAAATTACTGACTTATACCCGGGTAAAGTGATCTTTATCGATGTATGGGCTACCTGGTGCGGTCCTTGTCGTGCATCGTTTGCACACATCAAACCTTTGCAGAAATATGCTGCTGAAAATGATATCGTGTTATTGTATGTTTCCATCGATACTCCCCAGAAAGCTGAACTCTGGAAAAAAATGACAGGGCACTATAACTTAAAAGGAGAGCATGTCATTATCAACGAAGCTTTCAAAATGGAAATTTATGAGAAGTTCGGGCGGAACGGTATGCTGTCAATCCCGCATTATGCCATCGTCAATAAAGAAGGAGCACTGCAATTCCCATCGGCAGCCAGCCCGGAAGATATGGATAAGCTGACGGAACAACTGAAAGAAGCCTCTAAATGAACGATTATTAACGAATACTAAGACTCATCGAAATACAGCAAAAACAGGCTTATTCTTCGTTCGTATTAATACTGTAAAAAAACAAAGAACAATGAATAGATATAGACCGTTTTTTTCAATCATCCTCTTGTTGTTCCTTTCTCCCTGTTTGCGGGCAGGGGAATGGCAATGGTCTGTGACTCTTGACGGGTTCGTCTCTCATGAAACGAACCGGAATCCTACAGCTTTCTTGTGGATACCCGCTGACTGTATGCAGGTAAAAGCAATTATTGTAGGACAACACAATATGAGCGAAGAAACTCTTTTTGATAATCCCCTTTTCCGCGAAAAGATGCAGAAGCTGGGAATCGGCTTTGTATGGATAACTCCCGGTATCGACCAGCAATGGGATGTATCGAAAGGCACACAACAGATATTTGAGAAAATGATGTTCTCCCTGGCAGACGTCAGCGGATATAGTGAACTGAAAAATGTCCCCACCGTTCCCATAGGCCATTCGGCTATGGCTACTTATCCCTGGAATTTTGCCGCATGGAATCCGGAACGTACTTTGGCTATCATTTCCCTACATGGCGATGCTCCGCGTACGAATCTTACCGGCTACGGGCGTGAGAATCTGGAATGGGGACGTACCCGTAATATCGATGGAATACCCGGACTGATGATTGAAGGAGAATATGAATGGTGGGAAGCCCGGGTAAATCCGGCACTGGCCTTCCGCATGATGTATCCTGAAAGTTGTATCTCATTTCTGTGTGACGCAGAACGGGGACATTTCGATGTGGCAGATGAAACAGCCGCATACATTGCTCTATTTCTGGAAAAAGCTATCAATCAACGGCTGACGGATGAAGTAACGAAAGACGGTAAAGTAAAACTGAATCCGGTAAACCCAACCAAAGGCTGGCTGGCAGAACGCTGGCATCCCGATCAGAAGAAGCGAGTCAAAGCCGCCCCCTATTCACAATATAAAGGTGATCCTCATGATGCTTTCTGGTATTTTGACCGTGAAATAGCGGAAGCGACTGAAGTACGGTATACGCAAAGCCGCGGAAAGAAAGAACAGTATCTGGGTTTTGAGCAAAACGGCAGTTTACTGACATACGACAAGAAACAGCATGTACGTGTACAGCCCCGCTTCAATCCGGAAGCCGATGGAATCACTTTCCACCTGAAAGCCGTATGTACGGATTCCCTGAGAACCAAACTATCTGATGAGCATACAGATGCGACACCGATAATCAGTCGCATCTGTGGACCAGTAAAAAAGGTAAATGACACCACATTTATGGTATCTTTCTATCGGATGGGTATGAATAATCTGCGCCGTACCGGTGATATATGTCTGTTGGCAAGCCAGGCAGGAGACCGGAAGTATAAAAGTGCTGTTCAGGAAGTCAGTATCCGCATCCCCTACCGGAATACGGAAGGACAAAGGCAGTATATATTATTTCCAAGATTACCCGATGTGAAAGCGGAAAGCAGTTCTTTATCTTTAAAAGCCACAAGTGATTGTGGACTGCCCGTCTCTTACTACATCAAAGAAGGTCCAGCTGAAATAGAAGGAGACCAAATTGTATTCACTCCTATCCCACCCCGCAGTAAATTTCCGGTAAAAGTAACGGTAGTTGCCTGGCAATATGGTATTGCTGGTAAAGTACAGACGGCCGAACCGGTGGAACGTAGTTTCTACATCCTGAAATAACTGTAACCACCCAATAGAGGATGTTTATTTAATAGGTTCGGCCGTTTGAATCTTAGGTGCTGCACTCCTACCATACTGCCACACCACTACCGTAACTTTTTATCTATCTCTTTTACATGTTTCATCACAACTTCTGTTGTTTATAGGTTTTCAAAGATTTATCCTTAGTCACTTCAGGCACTAAACGAATGGCAGAACCTCCCGAAGCCCTCAGATTAAAATACAGAACAGTCTTGGCATTGACACGGAATTTTGAGACTCTGACTTTCGTTCGTGTAGGAATAGATTTGTCGCCATCTGTATAAATTTCAGCTACATAATCTTTTCCTGCAGGCAGAAAACTCAAATCAACCGGTAACGTCCGTGCATCATTATTTGTAATTGAGCCTATGAACCATTCCTCTCCTCTCCGGCGAGCCACAGTAATAAACTCACCGACTTCACCTTGTAAAACCTTCGTATCATCCCAGGTGGTGTACACATCATCAAAGAACTTTAATTCCGGTTCGTCCTGCGAATCCGAAGGCTTATCATACCAATATATATATTGCAGGGGACTATAATAGACAGCTGCTAATGCCAATTGATGCGCCGGTGTAGTCTGAATGGACTTAGAACGGGGAACACCATAATTATCTTTTTCAACGTTCAGCCTGCCAAAGTCCTGGCGATAGTAACATATCGTATAATCGGCTGCTCCGGCTACAAAGCGGGTAAAAGCCAACGTAACATTATGAGTGGCATCCGGAAATTCTTCATTGCCGCGAATACCTTCCTGAGTCATCAGATTAGGATAGGTACGACTAAAACCTGTCGGACGATATTCATCATGAATGTCTACCATCAGCCCATAATCAGCACACTTTTTCACGGCTTCGTGCATCCATTTAGTCCACACCTGTGAACCTACCTGCACGAATCCAAACTTAATTCCCGAAATTCCCCATGATTTATACAAAGGGAGTATCTCATCCAACTGTTGCTGCAAAGCCCGCTGATTAACATAGAGTATAACTCCGATGCCATGCTGCTTCGCATAAGTAACCACTTCTTTCAGATTCAGAGCATCTATTTTCGGATTCCTACGCGGATCAAGTGTTACGGTAGTAGCATCTGAAGCCTTATCATACTCAAAACCATACCAACCGGCATCAAAGTGGATATATTGCAGATTCCGTTTTACAGCAAAGTCTACCAAAGCTTTTCCACCTTCTGTGGTCAAGGTCACTTCACGCATCACTTTTCCTGGTTTAATCCAGGAAGTATCCTTAATCCGACATGGCGGATTCAAATTTAACAGAATATCATTGTGTTCCAAAATCTCACCCGGATTGTCAGCACACATGATTACACGCCACGGAGTAGAATAAGGAGCAATATCTTCTACCGGACCATACATAGCCGATATAATCGTATTCTTTTTAGTCGGTGACACATTGAACTTCGTACGTACATAATCCACCACTTGGGCTTCAGCTAGGCAGACATATCCTCCATCTGCCAGTGTCAGCAGTAACGGACGGTCCGATTCACCCGGCCAGTTTTCAAGAGGCAGATAAGAATACGGGGTCTGGGCTTTGGGGGTAAAATAAGCTTTAGTACCTTCGGGCATGGTATATTCTGTATACTCATCTGTAATCTTCAGATATTGTCCGCCCGGAAAATGGTAACGGAAGGCAATTCCCTCATCATAAGCACGGACATCAAGAATCAGCTTATCACGTCCGTTCTGACGGTTGACAACTATTTTCCATGCATGATAGCAGTCTTTAATTTCACTTCTTTCCCCATAAACCGGATGCCAGATCGTATCTTTCCGACTACTATCCACAGTTCCTATTTCAACTCCATCCCGCCATTCTACATTTGCATTGATTCCCAATAAGGAAGGTTTTACTGTCTGTTTGCCATTCCAAGTCAAAGAATAGTGTAACTGTCCACCGCTATCACTCAACGTAAACTGGTATTTTCCATCCGGTGATGTCATATTCACCTCTTTGCCCTGTACACTCAGAGACAAAGCTACACATAATACGCCTACAAATAATTTTTTCATTTCAGAATTCTACTTTATATTATTACTTTACATATCAACCGCCTCAAAGATGCTTTCATACCATAATTCATATTTCAATGTTATTAAATTATAGTTCTTCCAGACCAGCATTTAAAATAAAAACGAATAAGCAAGTTCTTTTACTCAATATGGATCGTAACTAAATTCATCTATTTCCGCCTGAAAACACATTTTAACCTCATAATACACTATTCATAGAATGATTTTCCATAATAAAACTAAAAAGTATAATACTGCTTTAGGTAAATTCGCACATAATAAGCTATATAATACATATTGACTTCTATCTAATATGTATTAACCTTATTATTTTAAGAATATGATGAAAAAGAAATTTATTCCGTTATTTATTCTTCTCTTTTATATGCTGAATATAAACAGTCAAGAGTTTATTCATCCGGGCTTACTTCATTCTGAGTCCTCATTAAAAAGAATCCGGGAACTTGTTAGAAATGAGACCCAACCGGCTTACGGTTCATTCAACATCATGCGAGGAATGCCTGAGGGAAAAGCTGATTATCGCATAAAAGGACCTTTCGAAACTATCAGCCGTGCCGGTAAATATGGTTATACCAAAGATCCTTGTGAACGAGATTTTAATGCAGCTTATTACAATGCCATTCTTTGGATAGTCACAGGAAAAGAGCCTCATGCAGACAAAGCAATGGAGATTATCAGAGCGTATGCAAGTACCCTAAAGAAAATAGAAGGTCCGGACGATCCGCTTTGTGCCGGCCTTCAAGGATTTATGCTGGTAAACGCAGCAGAAATCATGAGATATACATATACAGCAGATAAATATGCCAACGGATGGGATGTAAAAGATACGCCCAAAGTAGAAAACATGTTCCGAAATGTATTCCAACCTATACTTACTACTTTCTACAATACCAAACCTTACACCAACGGTAACTGGGGAATTGCAGTAACGAAGGCACAAATGGCATTCGGAGTATTTCTAAACGATAAAAAGTTGTATGAAGACGCCATAGAGTTTTTTCTGAAAGGCCATGACAATGGAACTCTTCCCAACTACGTAGCAGAATCCGGCCAAATACAGGAAAGTGGACGTGACCAGCAACATGCTATGTTAGGATTAGGATGCCTCTCGGAAATTGCTGAAATAGCCTGGACACAAGGCAAGGATTTGTATAGTGCTTTGGACAATCGCCTTATGAAAGGTTATGAATACTTGGCCAAATCCAATCTGGGCTATGAGGTACCTTTCTTTACCTGGAAAGATATAACCGGAAAATATTCAAACTGGACTACGTTAGGGGAAGAAGGAATGGGACGTTTCCGCTCATTATTTGAAATAGCATACAATCACTATGTTGAACGCAAAGGGTTAGAAATGCCATATACCCAAATTGTATTAGGCATGATACGTCCTGAAGGACCGGGATTTACTTGTGACAACCCAGGCTTCGGCAGCCTGTTGTTCTATTTGGGAAAGGACTCAAATGAAAGAAAAGTCCCCGGACAAATAAATGAGAATCTTTCCCAACTGGAAGGATGGACTTTCGCCAATTGCTCTTATAAACAGGTAGATAATCTTATGTCATTCGTATCATCCGGAGTAAATATGCAAAAGAAAAGGATTTCCTACCACGCAAGAAACTATCCGTATATTGCTGTAAAGGCACCCAAGATTCCAGCATCCGCAAATAAAGACTGGTTGCAATTAAGCTATAGCGTTGCCAGTGCTCCGGAGTTTTGGAAATTAGATTCGAATAAAGCTAAAAAGATAGGAAAAGATATCTATGTATTCAAGATTACAGACTATCTGTCAAATAATGGAACGCACTTCACAGAAAGGCCAACAAACATTACTCTTATTCTCAATTTTGGGAATATCAGTAATGAACCAGTAATTGTGGAATGGATTCGTTCATTTGAAAAGCTGGAAGATATTTGAGTAATATATTTCTCTCCTTCGTATATATAAAGAAAGAATTAATAAAAAAGTTATGAGAAATAAGAGTTTAATCCTAATAACAATCTGTGCGGCTCTATCAACCGGTCTTTCCGCTCAATCCATTTATCCCGGACAGCATACCGGGAAAATGAAAAAAATGACAACCGCACCGATGCAGGTAGAAAGTTTCGACTTAAAAGACGTACGTTTATTGCCAAGCCGCTTTCGCGACAATATGATGCGTGATTCTATTTGGATGACCTCCATAGCAACCAATCGTTTGCTGCACAGTTTCCGCAACAATGCCGGAGTATTTGCCGGACGTGAAGGCGGATATATGACCGTAAAAAAACTGGGCGGCTGGGAATCACTGGACTGCGAACTGCGTGGACATACAACAGGGCATTTACTATCAGCCTATGCGCTCATGTACGCATCTACCGGAAGTGAAATATTCAAGTTGAAAGGTGACAGCCTTGTTACAGGTCTGGCAGAAGTACAAGCAGCTTTGGGAAACGGGTATCTCAGTGCATATCCGGAAGAATTGATTAATCGGAACATACGTGGGACAAGTGTATGGGCACCCTGGTATACATTACACAAGCTCTTCTCCGGATTGATCGACCAATACCTCTATACAGATAACAAACAGGCATTGGAAGTAGTTACTCGCATGGGCGACTGGGCTTATAATAAACTTAAACCACTGGATGAAGCCACCCGGAAAAGGATGATACAGAATGAATTCGGCGGTGTGAACGAATCTTTTTATAATCTTTATGCCATCACCGGCGACGAGCGTTATCAATGGCTTGCTGAATTTTTCTATCACAATGATGTTATCGATCCGCTGAAAGAACAACGCGATGATTTAGGAACAAAGCACACGAATACCTTTATCCCAAAAGTTCTTGCCGAAGCACGCAACTACGAGTTGACGCAGGATAATGGCAGTCGGAAACTGACTGATTTTTTCTGGCATACCATGATAGACCATCATACCTTTGCACCGGGATGCAGCAGTGATAAAGAGCATTATTTCGATCCACAACAATTATCCAAACATCTGACCGGATATACCGGTGAGACTTGTTGTACATACAATATGCTGAAACTCAGTCGCCACCTGTTTTGCTGGACAGGAGATGCCAAAGTTGCCGACTACTACGAACGTGCACTCTATAATCATATCCTTGGGCAACAAGACCCTGAAACGGGAATGGTATCCTATTTCTTGCCTTTGCTCTCCGGCTCGCACAAAGTTTATAGTACCCAGGAGAATTCCTTCTGGTGTTGTGTAGGCAGTGGTTTCGAAAGCCATGCTAAATATGGAGAAGCTATCTATTATCACAATGACCAGGGAATCTACGTAAACCTCTTTATCCCGTCAGAAGTAAACTGGAGAGCGAAAGGAATAACTCTGCACCAAGAAACAAGTTTCCCTGCAGAAGAAAACACAGCATTGACCATCCAAACGGACAAACCTGTCACCACTACGATTTATCTGCGCTATCCATCATGGAGTAAAAATGTGAAAGTAAACGTCAATGGAAAAAAAGTATCGGTAAAACAGAAACCGGGATCATACATTGCCGTAACCCGCCAATGGAAAGACGGTGATCGTATTGAAGCTAATTATCCGATGAACCTGCAACTGGAAACAACGCCGGACAATCCACAAAAGGGAACCCTGCTATACGGACCGCTGGTATTGGCCGGTGAAGCGGGAACAGAAGGTATGCAAGCTCCGGCACCATTCTCTGATCCGGCATTATATAATGATTACTATACTTACAATTATCATATCCCGGCCGAACTGAATACTACATTACAAATAAACCGGAAACACCCCGAACACAGTTTACAACGTACGGGTAAGGAACTGATATTTAAAGCATCACAGGGCAATGTTCTAAAGCCACTGTATGACTTACATCACCAACGTTATGTTATATACTGGGATTTAATAGAAAAGTAGAAATAAAATAAATACAAAAATATGAAGACTATCGGCTCAGCAATTATTATGTTAGCTCTCGCTCCTTCCCTCTTTGCGGACAATAGCAAGGAACTGAAGCTAGCATCTCCTGACGGAACACATGAAATAGTATTTTACCAAAAGCAGGTTTCACCCGCGGTAAACGAACTTTGTTATCGGGTAGATTACAAGTCACAACCCGTAGTCAATGAATCACGTGCCGGACTGGAACTGGACAACCGGATATGGGAAATGGCTCTGGGAGCACGAAACCTGAAACAGCCTGCCTGCTGGATGGACAATCTGGAAGTGGACTCTGTGACTTACCAACCCGAAACAGACATCACCTGGCAGCCGCTTTACGGTGAACGTAGCAGTGTACGCGATCATTACCAGGCCGGCACCCTTTATCTCTCCAAGAAAGATAACTCCGGCTACCGGCTCAACATTGAGGTACGTGCCTATAATGAAGGAGTGGCTTTCCGCTATTTCTTCCCGGAACACCCGAAGGCTATCTTTCATAAAGTAGTAGGTGATCTCACAGAATACGCCTTACCGGCAGGTACAAAAGCATGGACCGAACAATGGGCACAGGCTTTCTTTGAGTACCTGAACATTGATGATATCAAACATCCGGTAGAACGTGCCCTTACGCTGGAACTCCCGAATGGTAAATGGGCCGCACTGGCAGATGCTGATGTAGACGACTGGTGCCTGACCAAATACCTTGCCTCCACAGATAAGAAGAACACACTGACTTCTGTAATGTATAGCCCCGTGGATGTGGTGACTTATTATGCCACTCCCTGGAAAATAGTCATGGCAGCCGACAAACCGGGTGAATTGCTTGAACACAATGATATCATCCAGAATCTGAATCCGCCGTGTGAAATTGCCGATGCCGCTGCATGGGTGAAACCAGGCAAGATTATGCGCGAAGCAACTATCACAACCGAAGGCGCTATTGCAACCATCGACTTCTGTGCAGCACATAATATCCCTTATATGCTTTTCGACTGGCAATGGTACATGCCCTGTGCTTCACATGACGGGGATGCCACAAAGGTGGTTGCCCAACTGGATATGCCTCGTGTAATAGCTTATGGCAAGGACAAAGGGGTTGGCGTCTGGGTGTACGTAAACCAGCATGCACTTATGAAACAAATGCGTGAACTTTTCCCATTGCTCCGCAAATGGGGAATTGTCGGGGTGAAATCCGGTTTCGTACAATACGCCAGCCATCGCTGGGCAACCTGGATCCATGATATGGTTCGTTTAGCGGCAGAAAATCATCTGCTGATGAATATCCATGATGAATATCGTCCTTCAGGCTTCAGCCGTACTTATCCGAATTTATTGACTCAGGAAGGTATCTGTGGAAACGAAGAATTTCCCGATGCAACTCATAACGTCACGCTCCCCTTCACTCGTATGATAAACGGTGCAGCCGACTATACGATCTGTTATTTCGACAAACGCCTGAAAACGACTCATGCTCACCAATTGGCAGCATCACTCGTGTTCTACAGCCCTCTGCAAACTATCTTCTGGTATGACAAACCATCGTTCTATCACGGAGAACCGGAAATAGAATGGTTTGAGAACTTGCAAACTGTGTTCGACGATACGAAAGTATTGGATGGCGCTCCCGGCAAAAACATAACAATGGCACGCCGAAAAGGTCAGGAATGGTTTGTTGCAGCAATAACCAACAATGAAGGTTCTGAAGAAGAAATACCTCTCACGTTCCTCGATAAAGAAAAGAATTACCTCGCCTGCATCTATACGGATGGGGGAGAAAAGATAAAAACAAGTACACAGGTGAAATGTACTTATCTGCTTGTCAACGCTTCACAAACTATGAAGTTCCAGCTGAAACCCAGTGGTGGAGCTGCCATAAGACTGGTACCTATAGACAGGCAGGAAATGAAGAAATATAAAAAGTACAAAGGAGAAAGATTATAAAATATGATATGCCATTGAGTGAATAAACAGATTCGCTCGTATTAATAGGCAAATAACACATTAAGATTATTTTCAGTAGATAAAGGTAAGAGTTTGTATAGGTAAAATCTTTGTTTTCAGGATATTTAAAAAGGTAAATAAAAAGATGAAAAAGATATTTCTGCTTACGACATTGCTATGCGCTGCCTGTTGGCAGGCGGAAGCCCAATATGTATCCAAAGCCTGGGTATCTGACCAGAAGGATGGTACATACATCAATCCGGTGCTGCATGCCGATTATTCCGATCCGGATGTCTGCGCGGCAGGCGAAGATTTTTATATGACGGCTTCCAGCTTCGGATGTGCTCCCGGTTTGCCCATTCTCCATTCCAAAGATCTGGTTAACTGGAAATACGCAGGCTATGCGCTGAAACAGATAGAACCCATCGAGTTCTTCAATGCCCCCCAGCATGGAAAAGGTGTTTGGGCACCATCCATCCGCCATCATAATGGAGAGTTTTATATCTATTGGGGAGATCCGGATCATGGCATCTTCATGGTAAAGACCAAAGATCCTACCGGAGAATGGGAGAAACCGATATTGGTAAAAGCCGGTCGTGGCATGATAGACCCTGCTCCATTATGGGATGAAGATGGAAAAGTATATCTGGTACACGCATGGGCAGGAAGTCGTGCCGCACTGAACAGTGTTATCACAATTTGTGAGATGAATGCAGAAGGAACAAAAGTAATCAGTGACCCGGTACTGGTCTTTGATGGTAACGACGGCATCAACCATACGGTTGAAGGTCCCAAACTCTATAAGCGGAACGGTTACTACTATATTTTCGCTCCGGCAGGCGGAGTAGCAACCGGATGGCAGTTAGTATTGCGTTCGCGGAATATATACGGTCCTTATGAAAAGAAGATTGTCATGGCGCAAGGTTCTACCGACATCAATGGTCCCCACCAAGGCGCATGGGTTGACACGCAGACAGGGGAATCCTGGTTCGTTCACTTTCAGAATAAAGCCATGTATGGGCGTGTCGTTCACCTGAACCCGATGAAGTGGGTAAACGACTGGCCTGTAATTGGAGAAGATAAGGACGGCGATGGTTGTGGCGAACCCGTACCCCGTTATAAAAAGCCCAATGTAGGCAAGAATTATCCGGTAGAAACACTTGCGGACAGTGATGAGTTCAATACCCGCCAGTTAGGACTACAATGGGAATGGCATGCCAATTATCAGGATACATTCGGATATACTTCCGACCTGGGATTCATCCGTATTTACGGACATATTCTCTCCGAGAACTTTGTGAATTTCTGGGAAGTACCGAACCTTTTATTGCAGAAATTCATGGCAGAAGAGTTCACAGCAACTACCAAACTAAAAGTTTCCGCCAAAATGGACGGACAGCAATCCGGATTGATTGTAATGGGCTGGGACTATTGTTACCTCGGAGTAGAGAAAGAGGGCGATAAATTTATACTGAAACAAGTGACCTGCAAGGATGCAGAGCAAAAGACACCCGAAACAGTCACTCGCCTGGCAGAATTACCTGCCAGCAGAAAGTACGAAGCCGGTTTGTTTCCCAACTACGAAAGGGATATCTATCTACGGGTAAAAATAGAGAAAGGCGGTATCTGCCACTTCTATTACAGCCTGGATGGTAAGAAATATAAAGCAATAGGTATACCTTTCACAGCCCGTCAGGGAAAATGGATAGGTGCCAAGGTAGGGCTATTCAGTACCACTCCTTATGGTAAGGAACGGGGATGGGTAGATGCCGACTGGTTTCACATAGATAAATAAAAAGACTGATTATATGAAAACAAAAGAACTACTGTTCGGTGCATGCCTGTGCATGTTTACGGCTTGCAACATGCCCGAGAAAGGAATGGATGTGGATGTATATGAGGCGCTGGATTACTGTGACGCCCAAGTACAACGCACTTTAACAGAATTAAAAGCTGCAGAAGGTACTATCGACTACTCGATGATGCCCCGTAACATCATGGACAGCCTCAACACTTGGCATTGCCGAAAAGCGACAAAGGATGAATGGTGCAGTGGTTTCTGGCCAGGAGTTTTATGGTATGATTACGAATATACCGGTAAAGCAACCATAAAGGAAGAAGCAGAGAAATTCACAGAACCGTTGAAGTTCCTGTCACAAATTCCGGCATACGACCATGACCTGGGTTTTCTGATCTTTTGCAGCTACGGCAATGGATATCGGTTGACACATAATCCGGAATACAAACAAGTGATTCTGGATACAGCAGATTCACTGGCAACCTTGTTCAGACCTCGTGTAGGCACTATACTTTCATGGCCACGTAATGTAGAAATGTTCGGTGGACACAATACGATCATGGATAATATGATAAACCTGGAAATGCTTTTCTGGGCTGCCAAGAACGGAGGAAACCCATATCTGGCAGATATAGCAGTGTCGCACGCTGATAAGACTATGAAATATCAGTTCCGTCCCGACTACACTTCCTATCACGTAGCGGTTTATGATACTTTGACGGGCGACTTCATAAAAGGAGTTACACATCAGGGATATGCCGACAACACTATGTGGGCACGTGGACAGGCATGGGCTATCTATGGTTATACGGTAGTTTATCGGGAAACGTTAGATCCCCGCTATCTGGATTTCGTACAGAAAGTAGCCGATGTATATCTGGAAAGACTGCCGGAAGACTATATACCTTACTGGGACTTTGATGCCCCCAGTATTCCGAATGCGCCACGTGACGCCTCTGCTGCAAGTGTAACCGCATCCGCTTTACTGGAACTATCTACATACCTACCGGATAAGAAAGGAGATGAATATAAGAATGCCGCCATAAGAATGTTAACAAGTTTGAGTTCAGACAAATATCAATGCGGCAAAAGCAAACCAGCATTCCTCCTCCACTCCACCGGACACTTACCGAACAATTCAGAAATAGACGCTGCCATCATTTATGCAGACTATTATTATATCGAAGCCCTGATTCGATTGAAGAACTTGATTGAAGATAAAGCTGTCATATAGGAACAACGCTTTCCCCGCTTACTGCTTCGGTTTGAGGGGAAGCGTAAACCAAAATGTAGATCCTTCTCCCAATTTTGAATTTACTCCAATCTCTCCTCCCATATTCTGAATAATAAGTTGGCAAATAGGCAGCCCTAAACCAGTGCCTTGCTTGAAACTATCCAACTTGATGAAACGTTCGAATATAAGATGGAGCTTATCTTCCGGAATACCTGTCCCTGTGTCGGTCACATAATAATAAATCTCTTTCTCACGAACTTCATATCCATAACGAATACTCCCGGTTGAAGTGAATTTACAGGCATTGGTCAGGAAATTCAAAACCAGTTGCTGAAGTCTGTTTTTCTCTGAACAAACAACATAATAATCTGGCATTCCAGGTTCAAAAATCAGCTCAACACTACTCTGTAAACGTGACTCAACAACTCCTTTCAAAGTCATTAGTACTCCATTTAGTGCAAATTCCGAGTAATACAAATCAAGAACTCCGGCTTCTATCTTAGACAAATCAAGAACATCATTGATAAGCTGCAACAAAATTCCGTTATTTTTCTCTATGATGCTGACATACTCTTTCTTTTCTTCTTCATCTTCAGTCATGGTCAATATGCTGGAAAAGCCAATAATAGCATTCAACGGAGTACGGATTTCATGGCTGATATTAGCAAGGAAGGCAGATTTCAGACGGTTGGACTCTTCCGCACGTTCTTTGGCGGCAATGAGTTCACGTTCCGCCACTTTACGTTCTGTAATAAACAGCGATGAGCCCACCACGATTAAAGGATTTCCTTTTTCATCATATTGTTCCACGAAAGCACGAGCCTCCATCCAGTCTTCCGAATCGTCTGGTTTACCCGGACGATGAACCCGATATTCTTCTTTAATTTTATCGACTTTATTGGCACGCACATCCTTAAAGACTTGCCGGATACGCTCCCTATCCTCCTCACTGACAAAGGTGAGGTAGTTGTTTACATGGGTAGCATAAGTCATTTCTGAGACTTCCTTTTTGCCTTGTTCTATTGGCTTGTAAGAACTATACGTGATTTCATCCGTACGTATATCCCATTGCCAGGGAAGCAAATCAACGACTTCTAATGCCATTGCCATTTTAGAATGGGTGAAGCGCTGATTCTGTTCCACCAACTGAAGACGTTCCAGTATCTTATTCCTGCGAAGCTGAAAAAAGAGGATTACCAACAGTAAGACAATGCTGCCTACTACCAAGGCAGACTGATATTTTTCAAGGAAAGTAGGAGGAGCATTTAAATAAACTGTTCCCGGAGGACAATTTTTAGGAGATAAACCAAAATCCACCATATAAGGATAGTTAAAAAGAACAATGGGGTCCGGATTATAAGGTAGGATACTCCGTGCCTGTTTACCATCAGCTATTGCATTAATAGTTTTCACGATTTCCTCACAATACAGATTCATGTCATATACGCACCCACCAATAATAGTCCCATCTTCTTCAATACTTGAAATGGAAGAAGATAACGCAAAGAACGGGCAAGGCAATGTGGAGTTAGCAATCACTTTATAAGAATTGGCCATCATAAGCATATTACCGGCAAACATTCGTTTATGAAACCATGAAGCAAACAAAATACCGGTTTCCTCCGGAACTACCTGCCGCAATGTATCTAACAACTGGTCCGGACTCCAAGTACTAGCTGACAGGTATTTATAAGTAAGATCTGAATGCTCCGTCTTGATCAATTCAGAAAATTGCTGATCATAATCGATATCGCGGTCAGTCTGGTCACCAATCAACAACAGACTTTTCATCTTCGGAATCATACGGCGCATCAGTTGAACACTCTCGGGGATAAAAGCACGTGCATTCAGAAAAGTCATATTGTACTCGTCACGCAGATCATTCAGATAGATACGATCCTTTTGTGGAACAACCTGATTGTACATATAGGTGGAATCAGGTCCTATATAGCTACTCTCAGCACATACTATCAAAGGTATATCCCCCCAATGTTCACGCATTTCATCCCGTAATATCAGAGGAGCATTACCCAGCATCAACACAGCTTTAGGAGGATTGTTTCCATAAGTTGAAAAAAGATTATTTTTATATTGATTCAGTATTTCAGGAGTCTCTATCGTCAGAATATTCATATACTCTACATTCATGCTCACATCTTTCCGGTCATATTCCTTTTGCATGATATGCGAAATGATAGTCTGACTCCACGGAGCACCTGATACATAACTGCTGATAATCAGCAAATCCGTACCGGAACTTACCTTCTTGGCTTCAGCCGATACCGAAGAAGAGAAATATAATAAGAAAATACACAAAAGACACTTTATATGCAGAAGTATTCTCATGATTTCGCAATTAGTCTTTTAGACTAACAAGTCAAGAATCGCTTTTGTTCAAAAATGGCAATTTTTTCCTTAGGAAATCAAATTCATGTAAGAAAAACATTTATATTTGTATTCAATAATAATCACAAAATTATATATTATGAAAAGGTTAACCTATTTATTTGTTTGCTCACTTGCAATAGGAAGCATTGTCGCCTGTAAACAAGAATCTAAATTCCAAATTATCAATGGAATAATATACGATGCTACTATGAATAATATTACTCTGATAACCGGCAAAGGAGACACTGTCAATATCAGTACAATGGATGCCAATAGAGATAAAGTATGCGGGGTACTATTGGAAGACAGTGTAGAAGTGGTTTGTATCAAAGAAAAGATGGAAGGAAAAGAAATCTTAAAAGCTGCTGAACTGACAATCATTAAAAAATAATTCAATAAACAGCAATGGGAGTGTTTCTTATCACCCCCATTGCTGTTTTATTCTCTATTCATCAACCGATGTTCCGCCATGTGTTCATACTTCGTATCCGGACGCCCATAATTAGCATAAGGATAAATAGAAATACCACCGCGTGGGGTAAAAACACCTGTAACCTCAATATATTTAGGATCCATTAGTCGAATCAAGTCTTTCATTATAATATTCACACAATCTTCGTGGAAAGCACCATGATTGCGAAAACTGAAAAGGTAAAGCTTCAGACTCTTGCTTTCCACCATCTTAATATCAGGAATATAGCTAATACGGATCTCCGCAAAATCCGGCTGCCCTGTTATGGGACACAAGCTGGTAAACTCCGGGCAATTGAAACGTACCCAGTAATCATTTCCCGGATGCTTATTATCAAAAGCTTCCAATACTTCAGGTGCATAATCCTGTTTATATTCAGTCTTTCTTCCCAAAAGGGATAATTGGTCTTTCAATTCACTCATAATATAAAGTTTTAGCATTTACGACTTAAATACTTCTCTAATCCTTCACGGCGTAACTTACATGCCGGACAATGCCCGCAGCCATCCCCCGGAATACCATTATAACAAGTCAGGGTCTTATTGCGTATCAAGTCAAGTACTCCCAATTCGTCTGCCAAAGCCCAGGTTTCAGCTTTATCGATCCACATCAGCGGAGTATGAATTACAAACTGTTCATCCATAGCCAGATTCAAGGTCACATTGAGCGATTTGATAAAGGCATCCCGGCAATCGGGATATCCACTAAAGTCTGTTTGTGACACTCCCGTCACAATATGATTGATGCCATGTTCACGAGCATACACGGCAGCAATACTTAAGAAGAATAAATTGCGCCCCGGTACAAACGTATTAGGAAAACTATCCGTCGGCTTTTCCTGATCCATTACCATGGTAGTGTCCGTCAAAGAATTATGTCCCAACTTACCGATGAACGATACATCCATTACTTCAAACTTCACATCGGCATCACGAGCTATTTCCCGTGCCAGTTCCACTTCCTTCTCATGTTTCTGTCCGTACAAAAAGCTCAGGGCAACCACTTCTCTGAATTTACGTTTCGCCCAAAACAGACAAGTAGTAGAATCTTGTCCACCACTAAATACTACTAATGCAACTTCTCTATTCACGCTATTTTAAATATCTTTGATTTTCAATATATTATAGGAAATATCCTCATCATACACATCGCTACCGTCTATCCGTTTAATAGCTACTACTACACGGATAGTGACCGGAAGAATCAATACTTCATACAAGGATTTCAATACGATCTGAATACACATCATTACAAGCAATTCACGCCAAGCAATCATACCACCAAAAGCTACAGGGAAGAATATAATAGAATCTGCCGTCTCCCCTACTATTGTCGACCAAATAGCACGGGCAGAAAAATTTCGTCCACCACTTGTCACTTTCATACGGCTCATGACATAAGCGTTGAGAAATGAACCTACCAAAAATGCGGTCAGACTTGCTACAACAATACGCGGTGCCATCCCAAAAACAAAATTGAAATGGGCTTCTCCTTCCCAAAACGGTGCAGCCGGTAGTGCAACGGCTATCAAGCCAAGCATTACCACAAAGAAGTTCATGGCAAAACCACTCCAGATAATAAGACGTGCTTTACGGAAGCCCCACACCTCAGCAATGCAATCGTTTATAATATAAGAAATAGGGAAAACCAATAATCCGGCTGTAACGGTTATACCAAAAACCTGAATAACCTTGGTTTCAAGAAGATTAGCTGCAATCAGGCAAACATTAAATAAAATACCCAGCAGCATAAAAGGTACAGATACTTTTTGCTTCATAAATCCTGTTTTTTACGTGGTGTTCTAGAATACACGACCGCTATTCACGGCATCTTACATTTTAATCCGGGTGCAAAGATACGATAAGTTTCTAAAACAGACAAACATTCCTTATTTCCGGAATAAATACATTCGCTTTAATATTCGAACCGTGCCAAGTCCGTGTTTGCTTCGTATCTATACAGACGGACCAGACACGGAGTTGGTACGGCTTGGTACGGACTTGGTATAGACCGGGTACTATTAAGATGAAACAGTAACACCTCTAATAATTAAGCGAAAAGAATCACTGATCCGCTAACTCCTCCAATGAGTAAACATTATACTTTTTAACTAAAAGTAGAGAAAAGCATAGCCCATTCATCCCATCATTCATTTCTATTTGAAGGGCAAAAATAGTTAACGAACTTTAAAAACAAAACTAAAACAAAGAAATATACGAACATAAAACAGCGCAACATCCAACATAACAACATGATTATAAATCATATAATATCAAAATAACACATTTTTCAAATATGCAAGCAAGTTGCATCTAAATCAATATTTTATTCACGCAAGTTTCTTAAGCAAATAAAACGACATATAACAGTTATTAATATAGTTCACCATTTATTTTAAGTAACGAAAATACGAATTATATTTGGAGTAGCAAGATCAGACAAGACATAAAATAACTTCTGATTCAGAATGCTGCAACTCCTTAATTTATAATATCAACCTAAGAAAAACAAATGCTTATGAAAAAGGAAACAATGCACCCAGACATTCTATTGTCCATCTCATTTTCTATCTAGTTTATTTAATATTCCAATTTAGCTTTAAACAAAAATCATCAAATCATGAATGAAAGTCGCGAACGAGGAACACTACATTACAAATTCCTCACCACTATTGCCATTGTAGCTTTACTAATAGGAAGCAATACCGCCCTGGCAATCGGTACTAATTCAGAAGGTTTATCTGAAATTGCAGAACAGCTACAATCGCAAGTCGTCAATGGCACGGTAACAGATCAGACAGGCGAACCTGTTATCGGAGCAAGTGTTCTGGAAAAAGGAACAAACAATGGTATTATTACCAATATAGATGGTAAATTCTCTCTTACCGTGAAAAGAGGTGCTACTTTGGTTATCTCTTTCGTCGGATATAAGACACTGGAAGTAAAAGCAACCCCCAAGATGGAAATCACGCTGACAGAAGATTCCGAATTACTGGAAGAGGTAGTAGTAGTTGGCTATGGAGTTCAGAAAAAGAAACTGGTAACCGGAGCTACCGTACAAGTGAAAGGTACTGATATCGCAAAGCTAAATACAACAGATGTTCTGGGCGGTCTGCAAAGCCAGGCACCTGGTATAAATATCACATCAAACGGCGGCTTCCTCGGACAGGGATTTAAAGTCAATATCCGTGGTCTCGGAACCAATGGTAATTTTTCTCCTTTATATGTAGTAGATGGAGTGGTCAACGGCAGTATAGATGGTCTAAGCCCTGCCGACGTTGAATCTATCGATGTATTAAAAGATGCCGCATCTGCTGCGATCTATGGTTCACGTGCCGCCAATGGCGTTATTCTCATCACTACCAAGCAAGGCAAAACAGGTAACTTTGAGGTTACTTACGATGGTTACTATGGCATTCAGAACCTTCCTAAAATCGCCACCCTGCTGAATGCTAAGGAATATATGATGATAGAAGATGAAATGCACATGATGGATGGTACTTCGCTTCTGAACTGGGAAAAATGGTTACCGGCAGCTGATTATAAAGCTATTCAGGAAGGAACCTGGAATGGTACCAACTGGATAAAAGAGATCTTAAATAATGATGCGCCCATCCAAAGCCATTCATTGAACTTCACTGGAGGTACAGAACGTTCCAACTTCTCCGTCGGTTTTACCTACTTCAATCAAGAAGCTACCATGGGAGCTCCTGGTCGCATTGCCAGTATGGACAGATACAATGCACGTATCAACTCTAATCATATTGTCAAAAAGATAGGGAACCTTGATGTACTCAAAATTGGGCAGACTCTTAATTACAAGTACCAGCAGACTGCAGGTTCTTTCGCCACCACTGGCATTTACTGGAATGGTACACGTGATATGTTAACTACTCCCCCATTGATGCATGCCTATAATAGCAAAGGAGAGTACTACTTATATGATGATGCACAAGAAGAAGGATATGGGGAAAACACCACAAATCCAATAGCTTATATGGATTACTACACAAGTCATGCCTTAAGCAAAAGCCATTACTTACAATCCAGTTTTTATGCAGAGCTGCAACCAATCAAGAATTTACGAATCAAGTCACAATTCGGATACATCTTGTCAGCTTCAAGTTATCGTTCATATATCCCCAGTTATCGCCAGCTAAGTCAAAGCCTGACGACACAAGAAGACAGGGTAACTCAGTCCATGTCACTCAACCACCGCTGGTCCTGGGAAAATACAGCCAGTTATAATTTCACTCTTAAAGACCATCATTTTGACGCGGTAATCGGGCAGAGTCTTGAAAAATACGGAATGGGTGATTCCATGAGTGCCAATGCAGAAGGTTCTGAATTCTCAGACTTTAAACATGCATATCTGAGCAACATAAAGTACGATGATAAAAATAAAATTAAAACTTTAACAGGAGCTCCCGGCGCAGCAGGGCAAATGGCTTCCTTCTTTGGTCGTATAAACTACAACTATAAAGAAAAGTACATGGCAACCGCCATTATGCGTGCGGATGGTTCTTCTATTTTTGCCCGTGGTCATCGATGGGGATATTTCCCGTCTTTCTCGGCAGGTTGGGTCGTTACAAACGAAAGTTTCATGCCGGAACTCAATTGGCTGGATTTCTTAAAACTGCGTGCATCTTGGGGACAGAATGGTAATAACGCCGTAAACACCTTTGAATACATTTCACGTATCACTGCCAACAACGGTAATGGAGGTTATTCATTCGGCGACTCCATGGATCAGGTTTCTATTGGTTCCTACGCATATAAGCTGACTAATCCGGATCTTTCATGGGAAACCCAGGAACAGCTCAACATAGGTCTCGATGCACGATTCTTCAATGGTCGCCTGGCACTCGAATTCGATTGGTATAGAAGGTTAACCAAAGACTGGCTTATTACCCCACCCGTACTCTATTCATTCGGTTCAAGTCCGGCTGCCATCAATGGTGGAGTTATTCGGAATACCGGATTTGAAATCGGTCTCCACTGGAACGATAACATAGGTAAGGACTGGAATTATGGTATCAATCTAGCTCCTGCATTCAATAAAAACAGAATTACCGAACTTCCCAATGAAGATGGTATCCTCCATGGACCGTCGGGCAATTTATGGAATGCATCCGACGAGTGTGCACGCGGAGAAATTGGAAAACCTTTAGGATATTTTTATGGCTACAAGAGTCTCGGTATTTTCCAGAACCAAAAACAAATAGACGAATATAAAGGTGCTAAAGAAAATGGTGCTCAAACACAACCGGGAGATGTGATCTGGGCAGATATTGATAAGAATGGAATCATTGACTCGAATGACCGTACAGAAATTGGTAATCCTCACCCGGACATGACACTTGGATTCTCTTTCAATGTCAGCTGGAAAATGATTGACCTATCGGTTACTACTTATGGAGCCTTCGGCCAGCAAATACTTAAATGCTACCGGGATTATGCCAGTTCTCCATTGCAGAACTTTACCACAGACATCCTGGAACGTTGGCACGGAGAAGGAACTTCCAACAAGTTACCACGCCTAGCAAGCACTGGTGGAAGCAATTGGTCTAAAGTTTCCGATATTTATGTAGAGAATGGAGATTATCTCAAAATCAAGAATATTACGATCGGAGTTGATATCAAGAAGATTTTCAAGAAAATCCCTCTGCAACAGCTCAGACTTTATGCTACAGTCCAGAACTTATACACCTTTACCGGATATTCAGGTATGGACCCCGAAATCGGTTATGGTAGTGATTTTGGTTGGGTACAGGGCATAGATTTAGGATACTATCCGGAAGCCCGCACATGTATGCTTGGTTTAAATGTCAAATTCTAATAATATGAAAATATGAAAAAACTAATATATATACTATCTGCACTTTTCATACTCACGTCATGTGAAAGCTTCCTTGACACTGAGTTACTTACAGATAAAACAACAGAGAACTTTCCGGAAACGGAGAAAGATGCCAACCAAATGTTGACGTCTATCTATGCCAAGTTATTGTTTGAAGATCCTGAAACATCTTCAGAATACTATACAGCCCAATTGGCCAGTGATGATTGCTTAGGCGGCAACCTCTCTTATTCCGGCAATTGCGCCACAAACTTCTTGCTTTATCAAGGAAGCCTGAACAGTAGACTTGGTATCTGGGACCGTTGTTATCAACTCATAAATCGTGCCAACAATACGATTAACACGCTCGATAACGTAAAAAGCTGGTCAAGTGAATCTGAACGTTTACGTCACTTCGGCGAAGCTTATTTCCTCCGGGCATGGACCTACTATGAATTAGTAAAGATATTCGGCGGCGTTCCCCTTCGTACCACGATTGAAGCTGTAAACCTCCCGCGGGCGTCCGTTGATGAAGTATATGCCTTGATTGCTTCTGATATAAAGAATGCAATTGAAATGATGCCTAACCAGATATATCCGGCCGGGAATGCCATGGCAGGTCATGCTACCAAGTATGCAGCCGAAGCACTTGCAGCGCGAGTATTTCTATTCTATACCGGACGTTATGACAAGAAGACTTTACCTCTGACTCCCGAAGGCGAAATCACAAAAGAGCAAGTTATCAGTTGGTTGGAAGACTGCATAGATCATTCCGGACACAACCTAATTTCCGATCAACGCAATCTATGGGGTTATACAAACTCTGCCACTAACAGTACCAGTTCCAAGAAGCAATACGCATACGCAGTGAAGCATAAACTCGCTTGGGATGGCAATTCTTCTATCGAAACACTCTTTGCCAACAAGCACAACCTGACCTCCACATGGACCTACACATGGTTTGCCAATACATGTGCAATGTTCTACTCCCCTTCCGGTGACGATGCCGACTGGAAAGAGGAAAGTTATCCATTCAACTTTGGTTGGGGTGCAGGCCCGGTATCTCCCAGTATGGTTCAGGACTGGAAAGAGTGGTCTAAACAACAAACATTCTTGGATGGATACACTGAAGACCCGCGTATATCCGGTTCTATTTGGTCGTACAAGGCTATGGACCCCAACAATGAAGGAAATGTTTTGGCAGACTTCCGTTTAGATGATTCGGAACCCGCATATACCGTTTCTTACCGCTATTACGAGCAGACCGGATATTTCAACAAGAAATACATCAATATCAATGCATATAATAGCAACGGAGTACTTGAAGCTTTCGGTAAAACATTACATCCGGGCATATCCAGCCAGACTTCCCCGCAGTTACTGAATATTACCGATCTTATCCACATCCGCTTTGCCGATGTACTGCTGATGCATTCCGAACTAAAAGGAGATGCAACCGGTTTGAACAGAGTACGCCAACGTTCCCACTTAGCCCCTATCTCATACACATTGGATGCACTTAAACAGGAACGCCGTTGGGAGTTTGCTTTCGAATCCATCCGTTGGTGGGATCTGCTCCGCTGGTCCGGTCCAAGTCTGGAAGAAGCAGGAAATGCGCTAAACCGCCAGACAGGCTTTGAGGTTATCAATGCCGCCGCTCTTACGCCTATGGTCAAGTATGATTATAAGAAACGTCTACAGCAAACCCAGGGTTACTGGCCTATACCTCAAATAGAAATAGACCGTTCCAATGGTGTGCTCGAGCAAAATCCGGGTTGGGGACCTGATGCGCAATTCAGTGATTGGACAAAAATGTAATGCCATTTAAAATCTCAATGATATGAAAACATTAAAAGCAATACTATTATTATTCGCAGCAATGGCTATAGTCACAGCCTGCGACCCTATGGAAGATGAATCCTTACGCGATAAATACATTACTAATGCCGGAGACCCTATCAGCAAGGAAGAACTGAACAACATATTATCCGTCACCCAGCCTATTCCCAACCAAGATGACGCTGTAGAAGGAGATCAATATGTAGTACTCAAAAACAACCGTCCTGAATTGGGAGGTATCTGGCACTATGGAGTCGGCACAAAGATTACCGGCAGCGATAATGATACGATCATATATGGTGCCAACGGAACTTATGAGATATATTATGAAGCTATTTCTAATGGTAAAATTGTAACCAGTGATATCTTTACCGTGACAGTCACCAATGTGTTTGATGAATGGATGGGGCTATTTACCGGAGCCAAAGACAAAGCTGATGCCGATGCAACCAAAGCATGGGGATTCCGCGAAGTAAAATGGGGATCGGTCTGCAACATGGGAGCACATGGTGGATGGAAATATACCAGTTCAGGATATACTCCGGAATCTAATTTTGCATGGTGGGGATCAGTAAACCTTGCACAGGCAGGAGATCAGAAGATAGTATTCGAAATTCAGGGAACCAAAGTGAAGACTTATGACAAGAGCGGCAATCTGATGAATGAAGGAACTTTCGGATTCGACCGTGACCAACCGGAAGACTTGGTTCAGGGCAGACTGACTACCAATATTCCTGTTATCGGCAGCAATTATGATGACCTCGGCCAGAGCAAAGGAAAAGACAATGTTTTCTGGATACTTACATTGACTGATGAATATATCACTCTGTATCACCCACAAAAATACACAGGTGGGGGCGACTGGGACGACTATGGTTGGTATGTATATTATGAATCCAAAGAATAATGCCTTATGAAAAAGATTATATTTATTGTAATAGCTATTATATTAGGACTGAGTTCCTGTCACGATGACGACTACATCACCGGTGTACCCAGTTTCGGGCCTCCGGAAGTGAACAACATGGCAGAGAGAGTTAACGGACGCGTCGCATTAGGTTATGTGACCTACTATGGCAAAATGCTTCCCGACCCCACTTACATGACGCATATCAATTATGCTTTCGCCGAACTTTATGTTAAGAACAATGTCTATCAAAAGTTTGACTTGCAAGGTGACAAGGAACGTTTCAATCAAGTGAAGAAGTTAAAAGAAAGAAATAGCAATTTAAAGATATTACTCTCTTTTACAAATAGTGTCTCTAATACCGGTAATTCCCAAGACGGTGGTTTCTCCGCCCTGGCAAAAAGTCCCGAGATGCGTAAACAATTCGCACAAGATTGCAAAAAGTTCGTTCAGCAGGAAGGCATAGACGGCATTGATATCGACTGGGAATTTCCCGGCATGACTTTCGGCAGTAACGCCTACGACCCGTTGGTTGACGTAGAGAATTTCACTCTGTTAATGAAAGATCTGCGCGAAACACTATCAAGTTCCACTTTACTGACCTACGCCGGGTATTGCAAGAACAAGCAACCGCAAGGAGCAGGATGGAAGTATATCGATGTGAAAGCTGTAGACCCCTATGTGGACTTCGTCAACATTATGACGTACGACTTAGTAGGTGCCCCCGGCCATCAATCACCATTGAACAAACCAAGTGCTACTTGGGATTGCCAGCGTTCAGTCAACGAATATCTGAGTGCCGGTGTACCTGCCAATAAATTAGTCCTGGGTATTCCATTCTATGGAAGAGCACATTTCAACTCCGGTGGTTCTATCAATTACAGAGACATTGTCGACTTAAGCGCAGGCGAAGGCTATGTCATTGATAATTGGGATGAAGAGGGCAGCGTTCCGTACGTTACCAAGAACGGAGTATTCTATTGTGGTTATGACAATCCCCGAAGCATTGCCGCAAAAGGTACATGGCTTTTAGGATTAGGCATGAAAGGTATGATGTTCTGGGATTACGATGGTGATGATAACCAGGGAACACTACGCAATGCACTCTGGAATGCCGTAATGCAGGAAGACAAAGACGCCCAATTACATGACTTCATAAACAATTCGGATGGTTACAAAACACTCGTCACCAGTTGCGACAAGATAATCAGCACCGGTCAATACATGGCGGGAACACTGATAGAGGAAACGACCACCTATCCTAATTATGAAGGATACCCGGTTAGGCTTTACGAATATTCAACCGGCAAGGACGTGCAAACCGGCGTTCAGAAAAAAGGCAAGGTATACATGCTCAATCCTACAGCCGAAAAACTTGCAACCTGGATTGCAACTGCCGTATGGAAAGCAAAAGGTGACACCGATACGGATGCGATGGCAGCTGTATTGAAGCATATACAATTGCAATCGGGAGCTCAGTTCCCAGTATGCGGCATTGTATATGAAGACATGGACAACTCAGGATATTATCCTTATCTCTTCAAGGACGGAGTCACCGTGTATGCAGCAGACCGTTCCAAGTGGGCTACCGAAAATCCTGCCCATCCGGGAAATTACAGTTGCACGGACGATCAACTCAACTACGATGTTAAGGTAACCAACAATGACCTGAACACATATACCGGGACCTATGCTCGTATTTGTGGTACCCTGCGTGAAGATTATAAAGCATACGGCGGCGCCGTTGATGTAGGAACAAGTGATTCTAAAGAGACCCGCAGCATTAAGTGGCTCGATGTGGTACGCGACCTTTATAAGGAAGCTTGGAACTCCAATGAAAACAAACTGATTACAGCATGGGCCAAAGCAAACTTATAATACTCTAACTTAACACGGATACAGGAGGTTGTTCCACCCACCGGATGATTTTGCGATCTTCATTCATGAGTGAAAAAATATATAAATGGAGCAGCCTCCTTTTTCTAAAGATAACAGAAAAGACAAGCCGATATGAATAAACATTTCTTTTATCTTATCTTACTATTTTGCATCAGCAGTTGTCAGCCGATAGCAAAGAAACTGATGAATATCGAAGGAGTGGTATCTTCGGAATACAACGGGCAAATCATATATTTGGTTCCACGCCCCCATCCCACTCCGGAAACAGTAGATTCTGCCTATATTGTAAACGGAACTTTCTCCTTTTCCATTCCGGCAGATTCCGCTATTTACGATATTGTTATCAGCAGGCGGGCAAATGCACCTATACAACGTCTGCTCGTTGTGGCAGAAGAAGGAACGCTGCATGCCAACATGGGTATGAATAGTTCCGGTATCGGCACTCCACTCAATAACCAACTGCAACACTGGAAAGAACAAATGGAATCTGCCGGTGAAAAAGCAGCCTTACTATCGCAGAAAATCAATAAAAATAAGAAAGACAGTACCATTACAGCAATCCTGAAGAAACAAAGGGATAGCATCTACGAAAGTTTTGGTGACTCTACGTTCTGTTTCATTAAACAGAATCTGAATCCGTTAGGAGGATACTTATTCATGACGCTTGAGCACATGTTCAATGAACAGCAAGCCAATGATTTAAAAAGACTTGGAATAGAAAAATGGAAACCCGAACCATGAGAAAACAAATAAACAGTATCTTTGTCTACCTATTCTTTATAGCCTGCTGGATATTCTTCTTTTACTTCTATCCATATCATCTGCATTATAAAGAACAGATAACACTATGCGTACTCCAACCGGACTTTCTACAAACGTACTTACAGAAACCGGCATTCCTGACCGAAATCTGTGGCGATTATCTTACTCAGTTTTTCCTGTGGACAGGTGGTGGAAGCAGTATATTAACCCTCACTTTTGTGTTCACCTGGCTGGGACTCCGGATAGCATTACGTAAGACCGGCATCACCAGCCATGTATCCCTCTGGGCATTACTGCCCATAGTTGCCGAATGGGCGTTATCCTGCCATTTAGAATATCCCCTTTCCATGTCACTTGGACTAATGTGCAGCGTCTGGGCATTCTCACTGTCAACATTGAGCACATCAACACATACGAGGGGAATACTCCACGTAGTTATGCTTACCATCCTCTATTGCGCCGTAGGGGCACACTTCTTTGCATATGTCATTTTAGCCACAATTTATGAGTGCAAGCACTTCAACAATTACAAGTTATCCTTCTTTCTGCTACTCATCTCCCTCCTCATACCTATCGGAGGTAGTTATTTCTATTTTTTAACTCCCCGCCAATCATACTTCTATCCATTGATAAGCGGATACATGCTGCGTCAGCCTTTTGTATTCCTCCTGACAGAAGTTTTTCTGCTACTCTCCCTCCTGCCGGTTTTTATTTCCCGGCAGTGTAAGCAATGGATTGCACTATTTACAATCCTTACCCTGGGTACAATTACCATAACCAAGGCACACAACGCCTCCGAAGAAAAAACACTCGCCTTTTCATCCGAAGCCTACTTCGGACACTGGGATAAGGTAATCCGGCTCAACAAGGATAACTCCTACCCAACCTATCTCAGTACCTACTATACAAATCTCGCTTATGCCCGCCAAGACAAGCTCTGCGATGAATTAATGCTACATTATCAGCCAGCTTTCCATGGGCTTCTACTACAAATCAACGAATCAACAGGCTATATATACGCCATGGCAAGTCCCGATGCCCTCATGGAATGCGGTGACATGGCACAAGCCCAGCACTCTGCCATGCTTGCTATGACATTTACCCCGCATCAGCGTTCTTCGCGCATGGTACGGAAACTGGCGGAAATTGCCATTATCAACGAAGATTATTCAGTTGCCCAAAAGTATCTACGCATGTTGTCCCATACTTCCTTGCACCGGAGCTGGGCAAAAGAGCGATTGGAACTTATTAAATCCGGTCAATGTGATTCCATCCCTTACTGGACCCATAAACGTCGGATGCTTCCACAACAAGATACGTTGTTCTCCGCCAACCAATGGCGTACTTCACTGGTTAATTTAATCGAAAGTAATCCTCAAAACAAGATGGCTGCCGACTACCTCTTATGCTTCCACCTATTGAATAAAGATCTGCAGCTTTTCAAGAAGGATTATGACCGTTACTATTATCCGACATTCGGTTCGCTTCCATCCCGTCTCTATCAGGAAGCATTGATAGCATGTATGAATGAGAAAGAAAACCCGCAGGAGCAACTGAAGCATTATCGCATCTCTGCTAAAGTTTACAAAGACTGTCTGCAATACCTCTCCATATACGAAGATGCCAAAGGAGACGGGCGGGCTTTGGAAAAGTTATTCGGAAAAACATATTGGTTCTATTACTATTATGCACAACTGAAACCATGAAAAGAGCTATCATCCTGTTCATTGCAACCCTGACGCTTTTCTCCTGTGGAAAACGTTTACTTCAGGCTTACACCGACTGTCCCGAACAGCCGCTCCTGTTTCCTGACTATACAGATATCACCGTACCCTGCAACATCGCTCCGCTGAACTTCCAACTGGAAGGTGCGGCAAACCTCTCCGTTATTATCCAGGGAAAGAAAGAGTATCAATTCGACAGCCAGTCCTACAGGCTCCAGTTCCCCATAAAGAAATGGAAAAAGATGCTTGCGGATGAAAAAGGGGATACACTGTCTGTGTCTGTCTACGCCCATATCTCGCAACAAAAAATACATTACAAAGATTTCTATTGGTACATCTCACCCGACAGCATAGACCGATATCTCAGCTATCGCCTGATAGAGCCGGCTTATGAGATATGGAACATGCTGCAAGTTTGCGAACGTAACCTTGAGAATTTCGATACCCGCCTTCTGGCCGATAACAATATTACAGATCATAGCTGTATCAATTGCCATACATCCAACCGTGCAGCCAATCCCACTACATTTATGCATATGCGTGGCAGTAAGGGAGGTACAATTTATAGTCGTGACGGGCAATTACGGAAAATCAACACCAAAACAGATCATACAGCCGGTGCTGTCTATGGAGAGATTTCCCAGGACGGGCGTTTCGGCATATTCACCACAGCCGAAATTATCCCTATTCTGCACAGCTATCGCACCGAACGTCTGGAAGTTTTCGATAAATGTAGTGATCTTATCCTGATAGATTTTGAACAGGGAACGGTTACCGATAACCCCGGTATCAGCGGAACGGAATATCAGGAAACCTTCCCTTGTTTCTCTGCTGATAACCATATTATCTATTTCTGCCGGGCACCCTATATCCCTCAGCCGGACAGTACCCGTCATATGCGCTATGACCTCTACTCCATCTCCTTTAATCCTCAAACCGGACAATTGGGTGATAGTATTCACGAAGTCTTCCGAGCTTCATCCGAAGGGAAATCCGTAAGTTTTCCCAAATGCTCACCGGACGGCAAATACCTGCTGTTCTCCGTATCCGATTATGGTACTTTCCCCATCTGGCATCCGGAAACAGACCTTTGGATGCTGGAGCTTTCTACCGGAAAGATTGATAAAATGGAAGAAACAAACGGACGGTACTCTGATTCCTATCATTCCTGGAGCAGTAATTCCCAATGGATAGCTTTCGCCTCCAAACGAGACGACCGGGTATATGGGCGTCCTTACTTTGCCCATGTATCCCAAGATGGAAGCGTAAGTAAAGCGTTTCTTCTTCCACAAGAAAATCCGGAAGTTTATCTGAATACGTTCAAGTCTTATAATATACCAGAACTTTACAATACAGCCGAGAAGTATGATGCCCATGAATTGCAAAAAGCCTATTTCGGTAAAGAAACGGAGAACCTCCGCTACAAATCAATCAAAAAATAACATATCCGTCATTCTTCTACTCAACCTTTTTTCATTTAGGTTGTTCAATGGGCATTCACCAAAACCTAACTTAATAATGAAGACAATCTTTAAAGTAATGTTTCTGTTGTGCACCATCGGCCTTGTTCCGTCTGTGGCTAAAGCACAAGAAAAAGTGATTATTGACAACGAAGCATCTAATGGCATCGTCATGGTTACCATCGACAAAGCAGGCGACGAGATCGTCCGTATCATGAACGAATCACAGTTCAGGTACATCCACGATCCACAGGCACCCCGCTTCCTGTTGATGGATAAAAAAGGAAAATTCGCCCTTGGTATCGGAGGATATGTGCGTGCCACTGCCGAGTATGACTTTGGCGGCATTGTAGATAATATGGATTTCATCCCGGCCTACATTCCGAATGCCAGTAAAGTAAAGAACCAGTTCCAGATGGATGCAAGCACTTCCACCATCTTCCTGAAACTGGTAGGACATACTAAGCTGCTGGGTGATTTCGTAGTGTACACTGCCGGTAACTTCCGTGGTGGGGACAAAGTATTCCAGCTGCGAAACGCATATATGTCGTTCCGCAATGTGACAGTAGGTTATACCTACGGTGGTTTCATGGATTTGGCTGCATTACCTTCCACTATTGACTTCCAAGGCCCTAACGGTGCTACTTTCTATCGCGCCACTCAACTGGCTTACACTTACAAAGGCCTGAAGAACTGGCGTTTCCATGCATCCATAGAGGTGCCCAGTGTAGATGGTACTACAAACGATCAACTCAGCGTAGCCCAACAACGTATGCCGGACTTCACCGCTTACGCCCAATATGGTTGGGGAGCCAACAGTCATCTTCGTGTAGGTGGCCTCGTTCGCAGCATGACATACACCAGTACGCTCAGCGATCATGCATCCGACGTTACCGGATGGGGTATACAGGCATCTACCTCATTCAATCTCAGTAAGAAATGGGAAATCTTCGGGCAGGCTACTTATGGAAAAGGTATCGGACAGTATCTGAATGACATAAGCAATCTGAATGTAGACATCGTTCCCAATCCCGAAAAAGAAGGAAAGATGCAGGCATTGCCTATGCTGGGCTGGTTTGCCGGGGCACAGTATAACATCTGCCCGAAAGTGTTTGTATCCACTACTTACAGTATGTCCAGATTGTATTCGGAGAACGGTTATCCCAACGATCAACCCAGTAGTTACCGTTACGGACAATATCTCGTAACCAATGTATTCTGGAATGTTACTCCGAATATGCAAGTAGGTGCTGAATACCTTCGCGGCTGGCGTACAGATTTCAATAATTCAACGCACCATGCCAACCGGATGAATTTGTTGGTACAATATTCTTTCTAAATCAGATACATAAATCAAGGAAGCCGCCTCAAAACAATGTTTCGAGACGGCTTCTGCTATATATAAAGTAATTATGAAATCAGAATCTGTAGTTGATACTAGCGCCAAACACCTTGTTTGTACGGCTGTAGATATTTGTACCACTCAATCCGGTATTATTATAGTTCTGAGATTTTTTAGTATAATCATCATAAGTAGTCCACATGTACCCAACGTTCAGGGCAGCTCTTTCAGTTAAATTCAACTTGGCACCAAAACCCAGAGTATAAGAATCACAAGAGAAACTGGTGTCGCTCTGGTAATTGTCAGACAATCCATAGTCTGTGATCTGACCTCCACAACTCAAAGTCAGATGTTTGGTTACATCCCACTCAATACCGGCCAGATATTCGTTTGTTCCCTTTGTCAGAAACTCCTGCTTGCCACCAGCCATTCCTGCACTTTTATCATCAAAGAAGTGGTATTCTACAGATGCACGCAATACCGGAAGAAACTCATATGAAGCAGCTATAGAAAGCATGGAAGGGATATCATTCGGAGTATTCACACCATGCTTGTAATCCGCCAATTCAGTTTCAGCGGCACCAATCATGCGAAGCGAGTTCGCTTTAGTGGAATTTTCAATGTTCAGGTTAGTCATGAACTCATACTTTGCACCAATGTTCAGCTTGCCCCACTTGGCATCCAAGCCGATAACCGGAGTAAATCCCCATCCGGTCTGGTCACAATCCAAGTCTATGCCGATAAGCTCCGTACCAACAGGTATCGTTCCTCCGGCAGGAGAAGGCAAATCTACGGCAGCACTGGCTTTCAATGCACCTTGGTAACCACCGGTAAAGTAGTTCATCCGACCACCCGCAAAAGCAGAAAGCCATTCCGTTATCTTATAAGTCAAACCCAACTGCACAGAATAGATGTACTGCTTGCCATCCATGTAGCTTTTCAGCGAATAGGCATTGCTTGGAATTTTTTGGGCTCCCAATCCGCCTATCACCATAGCATCGAACATAGGAAGACCGTCGTCAAACGAAGCCTTTCCTCCGCCACCGGTAATACCGAAAAAGCCGGAGATCGTCCAGTCACCCATCTTATAAGCAGCAAACAAACTGGGGATGACAGGCGCAGATGCCTTACCCTCATAATACTTATTCAGCCCCAGACCTTCGCACGAAGCATCGATATTCCTTGTTTGGAAAGCACTCTGAATACTCAAAGACATATGAAAACCGTCATTCGGCAAAAAGGCTAAACCTGCGGGGTTGGACAACGCACCGTCTATTTCAGTGGTAGCACCGCGAGATAGCATACGAAGAAAAGCTGCATGCTGATTTGTATTCGTAAGAAGACCTCCTGCAAAAGTTGAAGTTGAAACGATTAGCATCATAAAGCTAATCAACGAAAATTTTCTCATCTAAATCTTTTTTAATTGTTATCGGGCGCAAAGTTACAACAATATTGCACATCAGAAAGTATTTTGTGCAAAAAATGTCAGATTACTTCTACAATTAATTGAAAACAAAAACTGTTTCTAATGAAACGAACCTAAAAAATAATAATCATTCTGCCGTTTCATCTGTATTCACCCATTGACAAATCGGATGGACTGAGCGTACGCTTAACCACTTGTCTGCTCTACTCACGGGTATATTCAGGGATAATTCTCCTTTCTTTAGGATGCATCTACCTTCAGTCCGGAAGATAATAGAGATGAGTCAGTAACCGGGTATACCATCAATGCCAATGATGATAGGAATCAATGGCATTGATGATAGGAATCATTGGCATTGATGATATACTGCCTCCCAAAGACACTATAGATGAGTTATACTCAAAGGGAATATAAGTTACCCGTTAGCGGAATGAATTAATTCCGCCAACAGGTATAAGTCATATTCCGACGTTAGAAAAGGCTATTCAACGGATAAGATCCGTAAAGCATCTTTCTTTTTGAACTTTATCAGCCGTACACATGTTATTTTTAAGTAATCAAGAACATTCTAAAAACTCCATAAACTATGGCATATACAATTGCTTTTTTCGGCAGTAAGCCCTATGACGAAGCTTCATTCAATGACAAGAACAAAGAGTATGGTTTTGAACTTCGTTATTATAAAGGTCATCTGAACAAACACAACGTGATACTGACACAAGGTGTAGACGCTGTCTGCATATTTGTAAACGACACCGCAGACGCGGAAGTGCTCCGCATGATGGCTGATAATGGTGTTAAACTACTGGCACTGCGTTGTGCCGGATATAATAATGTAGACCTGAAAGCTGCCGCAGAATGTGGCATAACAGTAGTACGCGTACCTGCCTACTCTCCGTATGCCGTAGCAGAATATACCGTTGCCCTTATGCTATCGCTGAACCGGAAAATACCCCGTGCTACCTGGCGTACCCGTGACGGTAATTTCTCTCTCCACGGATTGCTCGGCTTTGACATGTATGGAAAGACAGCCGGCATTATCGGTACCGGAAAGATTGCCAAGAAACTGATTATGATTTTGCGAGGTTTCGGCATGAACATACTGGCATATGACCTATATCCTGACTATAACTTTGCCCGCGAACACCAGGTGGTATATACCACACTCGATGAACTCTATCATAGTTCGGACATCATTTCTCTGCACTGTCCGCTTACGGAACAAACCAAATACCTCATTAACGACTACTCCATCAGCAAGATGAAAGACGGCGTAATGATTATCAATACCGGACGCGGACAACTGATACATACCAATGCATTGATAGAAGGACTGAAGAACAAGAAAATCGGTTCCGCCGGACTGGATGTATACGAAGAAGAAAGCGAATATTTCTATGAAGATCAGTCCGACCGCATCATTGATGATGATGTACTGGCACGCCTGCTCTCTTTCAACAACGTGATTGTAACTTCGCACCAAGCCTTCTTCACCCGCGAAGCACTGGAGAACATTGCCACCACCACCCTGCAGAACATCAAAGACTTCAAAAGTGGAAAGGTATCGGAGAATGAAGTAAAAATTCAGAATTAACAATAAAGATATTCAATAAATAAATGCTAACATTCGACTACAAACATTTTCATAGTCAGTTTGTTATTTATGTATATCAAACATTTAAAGAAAGGAATAAATTATGAAAAAAGTAATAGACAAAGCGGAAAGCCGTGGACGTGCTCTATATGATTGGCTCGACAGCCACCATACATTCAGTTTCGATACATATTACAATCCCCGCCGCATGAATTTCGGTGCATTGCGCGTATTGAACGACGACCGTGTGGAAGCTGGTAAAGGCTTCGGTACCCACCCGCATAAAAACATGGAAATTATCTCCATCCCCCTGAAAGGAAAGCTGAAACATGGTGACAGTAATAAAAACAGCCGCACCATCACCATAGGAGACATACAAACCATGAGTGCCGGTACCGGTATTTATCACAGTGAAATGAACGGCAGCGATACCGAACCGGTAGAATTCCTGCAAATCTGGGTAATGCCGGAGAAGTTGAATACACCGCCCGCCTATCAGGATTACAACATCCGTCCGTTCTTGCGGAAGAATGAACTGGCACTGATCGTTTCGCCGGATGGCGATGCCCCTGCCAAGATGTTGCAACAAACATGGTTCTCCATCGGAGAGATAGAGGCAGGAAAGAAGATCGGCTATCACATGCACCAATCTCACGCAGGTGTGTATATCTTCGTGATTGAAGGTGAGGTGAAGGTGGATGATACCGTACTTTCACGCCGTGACGGCATGGGCGTATACGATACCCACAGCTTTGAGCTGGAAACCCTGAAAGACTCGCACATTCTGCTGATGGAAGTGCCAATGTAAGTCTTTTAGATAAAAATAACAGCAAAAACCAAAGGTTTGTGTAGCGTTTTTCGTAATATTGCACTATAAATTAACCCGTGCATGAAACTTGATTACATTTACCATAGCGGCTTCGCGATTGAAGCGGACAGAGTGACGGTCATTATCGATTACTACAAAGATTCCTCTGAAACGGAATATAATAAAGGTATCGTTCATGACTATCTGTTGGGAAGACCCGGAGAACTATATGTGATCTCTTCTCATTTTCACCCTGACCACTTTAATCGCGAAGTTCTTTTATGGAAAGCCGAGCGCCCGGATATTCACTATATCTTCTCCAAGGACATCCTGAAACATCGTCGTGCCACGCGCGAGGATGCCACCTATATAAATAAAGGGGATGTGTACGAAGACCCGAATATCCGTATCGAAGCATTCGGTTCCACGGATGTAGGTATCTCTTTTCTCATTGACCTGCAAGGTGTCCGGCTCTTCCATGCCGGAGACTTGAATAACTGGCATTGGAGCGAAGAATCCACTCCGCAGGAAATCCGGAAAGCGGAAGGTGACTTCCTTGCCGAAGTGAAATGCCTTCAGCAAACCGCCCCATCGGTAGATGTAGCCATGTTTCCAGTGGACAACCGCATCGGAAAAGATTATATGAGAGGTGCGGAACAATTCGTGGAACGGATAAAAACTACTATCTTTGTACCTATGCACTTCAGCGAGGAATACAAAGGCGGAAATGCTTTCCGGGAGTTTGCCGAAAGCAAAGGTTGCCGTTTCTTGTCCATAACCCACCGGGGTGAAAGTTTTGATATTAATCAATAAAACATACGCATTATGAAAAATTTGACACACCTCCTTTTTGTACTCTTATGTATTTGCCTGCCTGTTGCAGTACATGCTCAAAAAGACAAGGACAAAGACGATGACGACAGCAAGTACCTAGCGGGCGCAGTACCCGAAGTAGATGGAAAAGTTGTATTTACCAAAGAATTCAGTATTCCCGGCATGTCTCAGGAAGAGATCTTCAACCGCATGCAGAAATGGATGGAAGCACGGCTGAAAAAGAATGGGAATAACAGCCGCGTAGTCTATACGAACCCGAAAGAAGGGCAAATAGTAGGTACGGGAGAAGAATGGATTGTATTCAGCTCAAGTGCACTCTCACTGGACCGTACAAAGATACTCTACCAGCTTTCCGTGGTTTGTGCACCCGAGAAGTGTACAATGGAAGTTGAAAAGATTCGTTTCAATTACCGTGAAGGAAAAGAGAAGTATACAGCAGAGGAATGGATCGTAGACAAATATGCACTGAATAAGGCTCAAACCAAATTGGTGCGCGGACTTGCTAAATGGCGCAGAAAAACAGTCAACTTTGTAGATGACCTCGCTCTTGGAGCAGCAGAAGCCCTTAGTTCAAGTACTGCCAAGAAAGCAGCCGAAACAGAACAACCGGAAGCTAAGAAAGAGGAAAAGAGTGCTGTTAGCTCAGGTCCGATAGTGATTACTCCTAAGACTGAAGTAGAAGTAAAAACTCCGGCTGAAACAACCAAAGTAACCGTTGTACCTGCTACCCCGCTTACTCCGGCCACTCCTGTTGCTTCTGGTACAGTGCCCGGCTATAAAGAAGTAGCTCCGGATCAACTGCCGACGAATGCTATCCAAATGGGTGCTGGCAAATTAGTACTTGTAATTGGTACAGATGCTTTCAATATAACCATGATGACAGCTAATGCAGGTGGTTCATTGGGAAAATCTTCAGGTAAGCCTGTTATCTTCAGTTTCCTTTCACCTGATCAACCTTACGAACAGATGGAAGCTGCTGAAACTTACACCGTTCGCTTTTATCCGGCAAACCAAACAGATCCTTCAGTTGTTCTGGAATGTAAGAAGATGCCTTCACAGGCTCCTATGGAAGGTCAGCCACGCATGTATGTAGGCGAAATTCTAAAGGCATTCGTCAAATAATGATAAGTGGTGAGTGATTAGTGATTAATTGCTATGCAGCATAAAAGCATATTCCTATTAATCACTAATCATGAAGCACTGATAATCGATTGCTAATCATTAATAACTAATCACTAATAACGTGGAAATAAAAGCTAAATTCGATCATTTTAATATCAACGTCACCGATCTGGAACGTAGTATTGCTTTCTATGAAAAAGCATTGGGATTGAAAGAACATCACCGTAAAGAAGCCTTGAACGGCTCTTTCACGCTGGTTTACCTGACAGACAACAGCACAGGTTTCCTTCTGGAACTAACTTGTCTGAAAGATCATCCGCAAGCTTATGAACTTGGAGAGAATGAAAGCCATCTATGCTTCCGCGTTGCCGGTGATTATGAAGCTATTCACCAATATCACAAAGAGATGGGCTGGGTATGCTTTGAAAATACAGCTATGGGATTGTACTTCATCCATGACCCGGATGATTATTGGATAGAGGTGCTTCCAGCAAAATAGAGTATAAAATGATAGGATGATAAGGTGATAGGGTGATAAAGTGATGAGCATACATTCCCCTATCATCTTATCACTTTATCACCCTATCACCTTATCACTTTCTATTTATGACGATTCGCCCTTTTCTTCCGTATATCCGCCTTCATCTTGGCAGCACCGGAACCATGTTTCCCGGTAATATACGATTTCTTCTTGGCTTTAGTCTTTACCTTTCCATCTTCCTTGGGCTTGTCTTTTTTTCCTTTAAAGACAATACCGCCCATTATTGCATCTTCTATACTCATATTCGGTTTCTATTACTATATATATTTATAAGCCGACACAAAGATAGTTTTTTTCTACCAATAGCCTGCATTTTTATTATCTTTGCGGACAACTTTTAAAGATTGAATAGAATGAACACTACGCTGCTTACTGCTGATAAAGACCCGATGGGGGCTGCTATTTACGACTATAACAAACGACACAAGGCCGAACAGCTACGGGTTTTCTCCTCACAATTCGATGAGGATGAAATTCCGGTAAAGGAACTCTTTCGCACGGAAAAGCAGATGCCTCTTCTAGAACGTACTGCCCTGCAACTGGCTGCGGGAAAGATTCTGGATGTGGGAGCCGGAAGCGGTTGTCATAGTCTTGCCCTACAGGAAGCAGGCAAAGAGGTACATGCCATTGATATTTCGCCGCTTTCAGTAGAAGTTATGCAACAACGCGGTGTACGGCATGCCACATTGCTCAATCTGTTCGATGAGCATTTCTGTGAGACATACGAAACGATATTAATGTTGATGAACGGTTCGGGAATCATCGGCAAACTGGAAAATCTGCCTGCCTTCTTCAAAAGGATGAAGCAATTGCTACAACCCGGTGGATGTATCTTTATGGATTCCAGTGATCTGCGCTATCTGTTTGAGGAAGAAGACGGAAGTTTTGTAATTGACCTGGCAGGTGACTATTATGGAGAAGTAGACTTCCAGATGCAATATAAGGATATCTTGGGAGAGGCATTCGACTGGCTTTACATTGATTTCCAGACACTCAGTCTTTATGCAGCCGAAAATGGTTTTCAAGCGGAGTTGGTAAAAGAAGGAAAACACTACGATTATTTAGCCAAGTTGACCTTAAAATAAGGTCAACCCGGACTTTCTGTTTGTTATTTCTTTGCCAACATTTCATCAATCTTCTTCGTTAATGCAGCAAATTCCTTCTCATTGTACAGGCGGGTCAGCATTACGATGCGTCCGTCTTTATCAATCAGTACATTGCGGGTAATTCCGGCATTGCGAAGCGCATATTTGGCAAAAATATCTGCACCGGGATCCAATCCCAAAGGATAAGTAACACCAGTCGACTTACCGAATGCAATCACTTTGTCCAATGGTTCATCACGGTCTATGCCGATAAGGACAAATGCAGAATTATCTTTGTGTTTCAACCAGATATCCTTTTCTATAAAAGGCATTTCTTTGCGGCATACGCCACACCAACTGGCAGTGAATTGTAACATCACTACTTTTCCACGGAGTTCGGAAAGGGTAACTTCCTTACCATCTGTCAGGGTAATGGTAAAGTTGGGAGCCATCTCCCCTACTCTTACAATGTAACCGGTGCTATCGGCAGCTACTTCCTGCGCTTTGCCCGATAAACCACAAAGGACAAACAGGATAAACATCAAACTCTTTACTACTTTCATCAATCTTATACTTTTAAGTTATTCTTAAAACGGGAACAATAACGGAAGCACAAAGATCATCACAATTCCCATAATTATCTGTAAAGGCAAACCAACTTTAACATAATCCATGAATGTATAACGTCCCGCAGGCATCACCAACGCGTTGGGCGGAGTAGAAAACGGAGAAGCAAAACACATGCTGGCTGCCACGGTTACGGCAAACAAGAATGGATATGGACTCAAATCCAACTGTATGGCGGCCTGGAGGGCAATCGGAGCCAAAAGTACCGCCGTAGCCGTATTACTAATAAACATAGTCATCAGCGAAGTGGTGAAATAGATACCCGCCAACAATATATAAGGTCCGTAACTACCTAATCCGTTGACTAATGATTGAGATACCAAATTGGAGGCTCCGGTCTTTTCCAATGCCAGTGACATGGGCATCATTGCGGCAATCAATACGATACTTTCCCAATTAATGGTTTTATATGCTGCTTCTACATTCCGGAAGCAGCCGGTGAGTACCATCAGCAGACCTGCAATCATTACTGCCGTTACCGGAGCAATAGGGATGAAGTCGAACATCATCATTACCACCATTCCCAACATGATTATAGCAGCAACAGGTGCTTTATGGTTCAATGTTACTTTAGCAGCTTCAGCAAGCGGTTGTCCAAGTACTACCCAATCGGAGGGATCTTCACTCAAACGCGCTATATTCTCCCATGTTCCCTGCACCAACAGCACATCTCCCGAATGCATCTTTTCATCTTTTAGATTCTTCAGGATATACTGACGCTTGCGTTGGATACCCAAGATATTCACACCATATTTTTCCCTGAAACCTGAATCTTTTACCGGCTTATTTACCAGATTGGAGGCAGGCATCAATACAATCTCGGCAATACCGATTTCTGTAAATTCCAGTTCTTCGCTTTTTGCTTCTACCGTACCTTCCGTTGCATGAGTATCCAACAACTTTAATGTATTTTCTTCGGCAAAATGTTCTACATTCGTAAAATCACCCAATACATACAGAATATCATTCTCTTGAATAACTGTATCAGCAGCAGCCATTTCCTGGCTCATCGTCTTAAAAAAGTGACGACGAGAAGAGGATGACTGACGCCGAACTTCCATTATACCTACATTATAGCGTTGTGGAATACTTAATTCCTGTATGGTCTTTCCAGTTAAAGGCGATTTACTTTCGACCTGCACCCGACACAAATTCTGAAATAGTTGGTACTCTCCCGCCAGTTCTTTCAGCGATTTGTTCTTTTTACCCTTACGGTCCTTGTCACCTTTCTTAGTCAGGAAAATTTTACTCAATGGAATTAAGATTATCAATCCGACAGCCACACAAACCAATCCTACAGGAGTAAACGAAAAAAATGTAAGAGGTGTATATCCTGCAGAGGTCAATGCTTCTTGAATTACAAGGTTCGGCGGTGTACCGATAAGCGTCATCATACCTCCCATACTACTGGCAAACGCAAGCGGCATCAACAGGCGACTAACATTAATCTGTGTCCCCATAGCCATACTGACTACAATGGGAAGCATCAAAGCTACTGTTCCGGTATTGCTGACAAAAGCACCGATAAAGGCAGTCACCAATACAATAAGAACGAAAAGTTTCAACTCACTGTCACCTGCTAACTTCAGGATACGACTACTTATCATCTTTGCCAATCCCGTCTGAAAGATAGCACCGCCCACAACGAACAATCCTATCATCATTATGACAACGGAGTTAGAGAAGCCTGTCAATGCTTCTTCCGGGGTCAGAATACCGAATATAATTAGTAACACCAGAGCACAAAGCGCAACTAAATCCGAACGCACTTTGCCACTCATAAAGAATATCGCAGATAGGAATAAAATAATGAGAGTAATATACATAAAGATATAAAATTTATCAGTTATTAAACAATTCAACAGTGATTTTTGTTCTAAGGCGTTACAAATATCACAAAAATCAGCACGATGGACAATAGGGTAAATCCTTTTTGAACTAAATAAGCGACAAATATCTCACTAAATTATAAATAAAGTATAGATTATTAGCATTATATTTATAACTTTGAATCCGGGAATGATAGTATGGGATCCCCCCTTTTATCAGTTAAATTCTATAACAGCAATGGGAAACGACAACACAATTACAGGCACCTTCAATGGAACAGTCCATCTGGAATACCTACCATGTATTAATTATGCAATGATACACAATCATGTGCCTTCATGCAATTTCTGCGAACTCATGAATAGTGATGAAGTCGACTGGAATAACATCAAAGTATCCATAGAGGGAGAACTTTTTAAATACTCAGAAAGCATTCTTGAGATAATCCCACCTGGACAAAACATACAAATCAACAACCTGGAGATATCACCTGAAAGTGAAAAACTAATCGAACTCACAGAAGGTATCGAAACTAATTTTCATCTGACTATTACGATTTCCGGTGAGATAGCCCATCAGCAAACATTTCCCATCAAACTGATGACATACGATCAGTGGACTGGTTCCAGGATCATGCCCGAACTCTTAGCGACATTTGTGACTCCCAATCACCCTATACTTTCAAGAATTAGTGTAAAAGCCTCACAATTCCTCGAAAAGTGGACCGGAAACTCTGCCTTAGACGAGTATCAGACACAAGACCCCAACCGGGTGCGTGCGCAGGTAGCTGCTATTTATGAAGCTCTACGGTCTGAGTCTTTAATATATTCTACGGTTCCGGCCAGCTTTGAAGCTTCGGGGCAGCGTGTCCGCCTAGTAGATAATGTACTCACCAGTAAGCTGGGTACATGCATAGACCTGACTTTACTCTATGCTTCCTGTCTGGAAGCAAATGGCATTCATCCTCTTTTAGTCTTATTGAAAGGACATATATTGGTAGGTGCATGGCTTACAGAAGATATTTATCATCAAACCGTAGGCGATGATGCCTCCTTTCTACTCAAAGGAAGTGCAAATGGTATCAGCGACATTGTATTAGTAGAGACAACCGCACTGGCATCTTCACAAAATATTTCATTTGAAGAAGCCGCTACAATGGCTCAGAGAGAACTTAAAGAAGAAAACAGATTCGAGCTGTTTATCGATGTATATAGGTGCAGACTGGATAAAATCCGTCCATTGCCACAACGCATAAACCATAACGGTGAATGGCAAATAGAAAACAGCGGAATAGAGCATGAGAATGTAACCCGAAGAATACACCAGCTGAACCGGTATGAAATAAAACTGGAGGACAGCAAGGATGAAATAACCAAGCAGATTATTTGGGAAAGAAAACTACTGGACTTTTCTTTACGCAATAATCTGATCAACATCCGGCTTGGCAGAAGAGTTATACCATTCATATCTTTCGAGATTGATCATCTGGAAGATCATCTGCAAGCCGGAGAAAACTACCAGATATTATCCAGCCCTACTAAAAGTAAAATAGAACCGGGTGAGACAGGGCTCTATGACTCTTCTTTATGGAAAGAAAATTTGGAAGAATTAGTAATCAGCGAGCTGAGAAACAAAAAACTTCGTTCTTATCTGACCGAAAGCGAACTTCAGAACTCACTCAAATTTGTATACCGTACATCGCGAACTGCCATCGAAGAAAATGGTGCCAATTCACTGTTCCTCGTTTTAGGAATCCTGAAATGGTACGAGTCTCCTAAGAGTGTAAAACCACGCTTTGCTCCTATTTTACTGTTACCGGTAGACATTGTGCGCCGTGGAGGCTCAAGCGGATATATCATCCGCACCAGAGACGAAGAAATTATATTGAACATAACGCTCGTCGAACTATTGAAACAACAGTTCAGTGTTAATCTTTCTGGGTTGAATCCGTTGCCAAAAGATGATAGTGGCGTAGACGTGAAAAAGATATTCGCAACGATTCGTACCTGCATTCGTAATATGAAAGGTTGGGATGTAGTGGAAGAATCCATGTTGGGGTTATTCTCATTCAACAAGTTTGTCATGTGGAATGATATTCATACCAATGCAGACAAATTGAAAAAGAACGCCATTATAGCCAGTCTAATGGAAAATCGTATTCAATGGCAGGATACGACTCCGGAAATTGACGCCAGAGAAATAGACAAAAATCTTGAACCTCTCCATTTTGCCATTCCTGTCGATGTCGATTCTTCACAGCTGGAAGCCGTTATTGAATCAGGAGAAGGAAAGAGCTTCATATTGCATGGACCTCCGGGAACTGGTAAATCACAGACCATTACCAATATGATAGCCAATGCCCTGTACAAAGGAAAACGTGTGCTGTTTGTAGCAGAAAAAATGGCGGCACTTTCTGTTGTACAAAACCGTCTGACTAAGATAGGATTAGATCCGTTCTGTCTGGAACTACATTCTAATAAGGTCACTAAATCTCATTTTCTGGCTCAGCTTCAGAAGGCTATAGAAGTCATTCACATTCAGTCTCCAGCCGATTTTGAAAGTACTTCAAAGCAATTATTCGAACGTAGAAAGAAATTAATCGATTATATGGAAGCGTTGCATCATCCCCATGCTTCCGGCTTTTCTCTTTATGATTGCATTACAAACTACTTATCGATACAGGGAGATGAATTGTCTATCGACTTTTCTCTGTTTCCCTCTATCACCAAAAATCAACTGACAGACTTTTGCGAAAATATCCAGGAACTGGATACAGTTTTTCAGATAACAGGGCATCCACAAGACCATCCATTAAAAGGGCTGGAACCATACGACACTTCCATAGAAAGCTCTCAAAAATTACAAGCCGGCATCAGGCGCTTTATTAATTTATTCACCTCGATTACCGCTAACAGAAAGTTGCTTTCAAATAGTCTGGGAATCTCGATACCTGATAATTGGGATGGGATCAACTGGATAGGCAAGATATGTACCCAGCTTCTATCCATCCCATATCTGAATAAAACGTTATTGGAAATGGGTGGTAATACCAACTTGATAGAGGAATGGAAAGATGTTGTCCTGTCCGGTCGTAAACGAAATCAGTTACAAACCGAACTAGGCAAAGACTACGCACCTCAAATTCTAGAAGAAAATGCATTTGCCCTCCAACAAGAATGGAAAGCTATCGAATTGAAATGGTTCTTACCTAAATTCTTTGCCAAACGTTCTTATCTGAAAAAGCTCAGACTTTACAATATGAGTTTGCAGGTAGCACAAATACCAAGCCTGTTAGAAAAGCTCAATGCTTATCAAAAGAATAATAAGATCATTCAAGAACAATCTTCCGAATTATCATCTTCTTTCGGCTTCTTAGGAAGAAAGAATAAAGAGAAATGGGATGATATTGATTCTATACTTAAGAATCTTCCGATGATTTACAACACTTTATCGAAATATGCAGCAATCGTTCAACAGCCATTTGCAGAAGTTCTGAATCAATTTGCAAATAAAATCAGTACTGACTGGAACACATTCCAGCAGTCTAATGAAAATACATTCAGGCAATTAATCGATACATCCAATGAATTGAATACGGTTCTCAATGAAATAAAAAGTTTATGCTACATACAACTGCCGGATAATAATCTTGAAGTGAAACTACCGGTTCTACTGAATACCTGGTTAACTCACTTCAATAAGATTAAAGATTGGGGACAATGGTGCATCCGTAAGAGAGAATTGGAATCTCTGCATTTAACCGTAGTTATCAACTATATAACAGATAAGCATAAAAGCGGATCGGAAGCTTCTAATGCGTATATGAAAGGCGTTTATCACCAATTAGCTCTAAAAACCGTTGATGCGGACGAAACTTTACGCCTTTTCAACGGGTTGCTATTTGAGGAAATGATCAGCAAATACAAACAACTGACTATCGATTTTCAGGAGTTGAGTAAAAAAGAACTATACTGTAGATTAGCAGCCAAAATACCATCACTGACAATGGAAGCCGCCTCCAGTTCCGAAATAGGAATTCTCAAAAGGAACATTTCAAATGGAGGACGCGGCACATCTATCCGGAGAATTATAGACCAGATACCAACTCTGTTGCCCAAGCTATGTCCATGCATGTTGATGAGTCCGATATCAGTGGCTCAGTATATCGATCTGGATGCAGAGAAGTTCGATCTTGTTATTTTCGACGAAGCATCACAGATGCCTACCAGCGAGGCAGTCGGTGCAATAGCCCGCGGCAACGCATTAGTCGTAGTAGGTGATCCCAAGCAAATGCCTCCGACAAGTTTCTTCTCCTCTTCACAAGTAGACGAGGAAGAAGCTGAATTTGACGATATGGAGAGCATTCTGGATGATTGCATCTCATTATCCATTCCATCCCGTTATCTGACTTGGCACTATCGGAGCAAACACGAAAGTCTGATTGCTTTCAGTAATTCTCAGTATTACAATGGCAAGCTATATACTTTTCCTTCTGTGGATGACAGAGTTTCAAAAGTACGTTTAGTTCAGGTAGATGGTACATATGATAAAGGACGTACACGCAGCAATCATGCCGAAGCTGAAGCCATTGTGAAAGAAATACTAAACCGGCTACGTACACCTGAAGTTCCTGAAAAAAGCATAGGCGTTGTATCTTTCAGCCAGGTACAGCAAAATCTGATAGAAGATATGCTCATTGAGGAGCTGAACAAATATCCTGAATTGGAAGAAAAAGCTTTCCAAAGTAATGAACCTATTTTCATCAAGAATCTGGAAAATGTGCAAGGTGATGAACGGGATATTATTCTTTTCTCTATAGGATACGGCCCGGACAGGAATGGTTATGTATCTATGAATTTCGGACCATTGAATAATCAAGGTGGCGAGCGTCGTCTGAATGTAGCCGTATCGCGTGCACGTTATGAAATGATTATCTTCTCAACCTTACGCTCCGAACAAATAGATTTGAAACGTACAAAGTCCAAAGGTGTGGAAGGCTTAAAGAGGTTTCTTGAATTTGCAGAACGCGGCACCTCACCTGTTCCGGCCATCCAGCTACAAAACCTGCAACAAAGTAATCTTATTACTTTAATTGCACAGGAACTTACTCAGCGCGGTTATAAAGTGGATACTCTGGTAGGGCGGTCAAACTTTAAGGTGGATTTAGCGATTGTCAATCCATTGCAACCGGATACATATATTCTAGGGATATTGTGTGACGGCAGAAACTATTATGAAACCAAGACTACAAGGGACCGTGAAATAGTACAACCGAATGTTTTGCAGATGCTCCACTGGAATGTAATGCGTGTATGGTCCGTCGACTGGTTTGAACATAAGGAGAACGTCGTGGAGCGCATCATCAAAAAGCTGGAAGATTTAAAAAACACAAAAGTAGAAAAACAGCCTCTTCTTCCGACAGAGAATAATGTTCTGAAAACATTCAGTATAGAGAATGAACCTGTTGTAGAGTTAGTGAACAATCGAGAAAGAGAATATATATTTGCTGACTTGCCCGATATAGGCTACAGTACAGATATCGATACCGTAATGGCTTCCTCCTATCAGGTTAAAAAACAACTTCAACAAATAGTCAAGATTGAACAACCCATAACAAATACTCTGCTATATAAAAGAATATTACGAATTTGGAATCTAACAAGGGTTACCACCCGTTTACAGGTATTTATAGACAGCCTTCTTGAAGATGCATATAAAGACCCCCTATCGGGAGATACCATAATTTACTGGGAGAATAAAGAGAAGGCTAAAGAGTGCGACTTTTACCGCATCAATTCTAAACGCGATATTCTGGATATTCCAATCCTAGAAGTTATGAGTGCCGCCCGTTATGCCATAGAGCAACAGATATCCATGCCAATAGAAGACCTGAAACGGTTGACTTCCCAACTTCTTGGTTTTAGCAGGAAAGGAAACAATCTAGATATGGTAACGGAACAGACCATACAATTGCTGATTAATAAAGGAATATTCAGCCATGCGAACGGAATGGTATCCATGAATAATTAGGGTTCATGGATACTTTCTTCCGAAAGGAAAAACAGAATGAAAAATAATATCTACCTAATAGTCTTCGATAGTAGAATTTCCGAATATATCTTTTTTGATTGTAATCTTATTACCATTATCATCTTCAATAATCGTATTGCCTAAAATGTCTTTTTTGACTGTCTTCTTTTCTTGATTGACTATCGAATATTCGTAACTATCCTCGATAAAATTAACACTATAGCTCTTCGTTATATGGGGAGCTAAAACAAACTGAACTGCAAATAGGATAAATAGAACCTTTTTCATGGCGTATTTTTTTGGTTTGTAACAAAAGTAATATGGGAAAATAATAACAACTGGTGAATTCTATAATTATTGATAGGAAAAAAACTAAAATTAATATTTTTCATGTGCTACAATCGTATCGTTTTAGAAAGCTCGGGCTACATGCAGTCTACACTTGCACGATTTTCCATCCAAATGGCAGGGGAGCTAAATTACTGAAGGTCAATAAACAACAAATGCTCCGAGTATTTCTACTCAGGGCATTTTGTTTATTTAGAGGTTCCTGGCGGATTCGAACCGCCGTACACGGTTTTGCAGACCGCTGACTAAGCCACTCATCCAAGGAACCAGTCTTTTCTCATTTGCGGTTGCAAAGGTAGTACATTTTTTGAAAATTCCAACTATCCGCAACAATTTTTCTTCTTTTCTTTTTTCGTCGCACTACATTCTGCACGCTTCTCATCCATCAATCGCTTTAAGTCACAACCGGTTACGCAATTTGCGCATGGATTACTATTTTCTTTTGTCCGGCGAAAAAAAGCATAAATTCCCCATCCGATCCGGACAATACACAACAGTAACAGGATTGCAACCGCCCATTGTTGCCAATTCATCATACAAATAATCCTCCTATTCTATAAATAGCAAATGCCATTATCCAAGCGAGCAGCGTGGTATACACTGCCGTAAATAACGCCCATTTCCAGCTACCGGATTCTTGCTTGATTGCTACAATCGTAGCTATACATGGGAAATAAATCAATACAAACACCATATAACAGAAAGCTACCAACGGTGTAATCGGAATACGTTCGGCAAGACTTACGGCATCTGCTTCAGCATCATTTGTATAAAGCACGCCTAGTGTACTTACCACTAATTCCTTAGCACCCACACCTGAAAGTATACCGATACCAAGTTTCCAGTCAAACCCCAAAGGTTCAATCACCGGCTCCATAGCCTTTCCTATCTGCCCGATGTAGGAATTCTCCTGCTGTTCGGCAACCGTTTCATATGCATCATGGTCAGGATAATATCCCAATGCCCATATCACGATGGAAGCTATCATGATAATACCTCCCATTTTACGCAGATATTGTGCACCTTTCTCCCACGTATGTCGGAAAATGACTTTTGCCGTCGGTAAACGGTAAGGTGGAAGTTCCATAACGAACGGAGTATCATCTCCCTTCACCAAAAAACGGCTGAACAAACGCGCCATCAACACCGCCAATAGGATACCTATTGAATATATTAATAACAGTATCAAGCTACCATTGTTCGGAAAAAATGCACCTACCAGCAACAAATAAATAGGCAGGCGGGCACTACATGACATCAACGGATTGACGAGCATGGTAATAAGTCGGCTTTTACGATTCTCAATAGTGCGCGAAGCCATAATAGCAGGTACATTACATCCGAAGCCCATAATCAGAGGAATGAAGGATTTACCATGCAACCCCATCTTATGCATAATCTTATCCATGATAAACGCAGCACGTGCCATGTAACCGGAATCTTCCATCAGCGATATGCAGAAATAAAGAATAAGGATGTTCGGCAGGAAAACAATCACACCACCAACACCGCCTACAATACCATCTACCAATAGATCTTTCAACGGTCCGTCAGCCATATTGGCATGTATAAAGTTGCCGAGGGTTTCTACCAGCCATTCGATACCCATCATCGGGTATTCACCGAGCACGAATGTACCTTCGAACATGAGATACATGAACAGGAAGAAAATGGGGAATCCCCACACACGATGCGTTACAATGGAGTCTATCACACGGGTAGTATGTTCTTTATCCAAGTGATTATCCACAAAGGTTTCTTTCAGTGCACCGGATATAAAACCGTATTTTGCATCGGTAATTGCCTGATCGCAATCCTCATTCAGCACGTCTCGGATACGGCGGCTTTCCTGATCACGGACATCTATGATTTCTTTGCCGTTGGGTAAAGTTTTAATCAGCGTTTCCAAATCCGGATCATTCTCCAGAAGTTTGATGGCAAGAAAGCGGGTAGAATACTTATGACGGATATCCTCATTCTCACTAATCACCCGTTTCACCTCTTCAATGCTACGTTCCAGTTCGGGACCATGATTAATGTGAATATGACGATAGAATCCATGATGACGCACTTCTTCCTCTTTATGAGCCCCACCGGTATAGCCGGGCACATATTCGCGATGCCATTCGCGCAGGTCATTCAACACTTCGGTACGTACTTTGCCTTTCTGATCGAGGAAGTCGGCACCTTCATAAATACTGATAACAACGTGAAAAAGATCTTCGATGCCTTTACCCGTACGTGAAACAGTAGGAACCATAGGAACACCAAAGAGTTCACTCAGTTTCATGTAATCCAGCGTGTTACCACTGGCTTCCAGTTCATCGTACATATTGAGAGCCATCACCATACGCACATTCATGTCAATCAACTGGGTAGTGAGGTACAGATTACGTTCCAGATTGGACGAATCTACCACATTGATAACAATGTCCGGTGTTTCATCAATAATATGATGACGGACATACATTTCTTCAGGACTATATGCTGATAGCGAATATGTACCGGGCAAATCGACTATGCGGAAATGATAACCTTGAAAATTAAAGTAGCCTTCCTTGGCATCCACTGTAACCCCGCTGTAGTTACCAACGTGTTCGTGTGAACCGGAAGCAATATTAAACAGAGAAGTTTTCCCACAGTTTGGATTACCCACTAATGCAACATTAATGGTACGACGTTTACCAAGAGCGATACGTTTCAGTTCTTCTTCCCCCGGATAAATATCTTCACTCATTCCCGGATGATAATTCGGTTTTGTCACCTGCTCTTTCGCCTCATGTTCGCTGAGTATTTCAATCATCCCTGCCTCCTGGCGGCGCAAGGAAATTTCATACCCCATTACTTTGTATTTTATTGGATCTTTCAGCGGGGCATTCAGCAAAACTTCTACAGTCTTGCCTTTAATAAATCCCATTTCTACAATTCGTTTGCGGAAACCGCCATGTCCCAGTACTTTAACGATTACACCTTTTTCTCCAGTTTTTAATTCGGATAAACGCATAGTCTTCTCTCTTTCTTTAATTTGGATGCAAAGATAAATGATTTGTATTTAGCCCACAAATTATTTAGATTGTTTTTAAATAAGGAGGAATATTCTCCATTCTCCACTTTGTTCCGAAGAATTAGAAAGAATTCAATTCGTTAATATTATCTTTGCACCACTATGAATAAAAAGAAAATAGAGCAATACATTGATCAGGAAAAGCTTTTCACACGAGAAGACAAAATACTGGTAACGCTGAGTGGCGGAGCGGACTCAGTAGCTTTGTTGCGTCTACTTCTTGATATGGGGTACACCTGCGAGGCGGCACATTGCAATTTCCATCTGCGGGGAGATGAGTCGGTTCGAGATGAAATGTTTGTCCGCGAACTATGCTTGCAACTGGTAGTTCCGTTACATGTCCAACATTTCCAAACTATGGAAGAAGCGGAAAAGCGCCACATATCCATTGAAATGGCAGCGCGGGAATTACGTTATGCCTGGTTTGAACAGCTCCGCCTACAACAAGGGGCCGACGTTATCGCCGTGGCCCATCATAAAGATGATAGTGTAGAAACTCTCCTGCTCAACCTTATCCGCGGAACAGGCATCAACGGTCTATTGGGTATCCGCCCCAAAAACGGAAACATTGTCCGTCCTTTGTTATGCCTCGACCGGAAAGAAATAACCGAATACCTACAAGAAATCGGGCAATCTTACGTAACGGACAGCACCAACCTGCAAGACGAATATACACGCAACAAGATACGCCTCAACCTATTGCCTCTTATGCAGGAAATCAATCCCTCCGTAAAAGAAAGCCTTCTCCGCACCTCAGAACATCTGAATGATGCAGCTCTCTTATATAAGAAAGGTATAGAAGAAGGTAAGCAGAAAGTGCAAACCGAACAAGGTATCCTAATCAGTGCTTTGCTCCAAGAACCTGCACCGGAAACTTTATTATTTGAGATCTTATCTCCATTAGGATTTAACAGTGCACAGATCAAAGATATTTTCACCTCCCTGAACGGACAACCGGGGAAGATATTCCTTAGCGGAGAATGGCGTGTAATTAAAGATCGGGAGCTTCTGCTGATAGAACCAGTCTGTTCAGAAGATGCTTCAACTGTCTTCTCTCCAGATGACCCTACCCTACCCTTCCGTCTGACAATGGAAGAATTAGAAGTCACGGATGATTTCATCATTCCCTGCGACCGAAGCACTGCTTGCTTCGATGCAGACAAACTAAAACAACCTCTCACAGTCAGACACTGCCGACAAGGCGACACATTCGTTCCCTTTGGTATGACCGGACGAAAAAAGATCAGCGATTACCTTACTGATCGGAAATTCTCCCTTTCCCGCAAAGAACAACAATGGGTGCTTTGCAGTGGTTCCCATATCATTTGGTTGATAGGCGAACGTACTGATAATCGTTTCAAAATAGACACCCAAACACGGAAAGTTGTTATTCTGAAGTTTATTCCTTATTGAATCAGATATGAACAAAGTGCGATAATGTGGTAGGGTGATAAAGTGATAGCGGGATAACGCTCTGTGATATATAGCGCAGCTACTTTATCACTCTATCATCTTACCGCCTTATCACTCTTTCATCCATTTCTGCACGGTTATGAACAAAACACAAATTACGCGAATTACACAAATAAAGGTCTGCACTGCAATCAGCTATTACTAAGTTATTTTTCTCCGGTTGGGAAAATAAATAAGAGAAAAATAGTTACACATAATACATCCGTCCCACCCTTTGCTAAAAGGGCTTCGGATTTTTACTAAATTCACGACTGAAAATTAGTAAAAATCTACCGGAAAATTAGTAAAAATCCGATAAGGTTTTAGTAAAAAACAGTCACCCCGTTCAGAAAGGCTTCTGACGGCACTTTTAGTTATGTAATCATTAAAAAACAACTTGGTACATAATCTTTCTCAGGGTTATGAACAAAACATTATAATAGAACACAAATTACGCGAATAAAGGGTTGCGCTACAATCAGCTATTACTAAGCTATTTTTCTCCAGTTGGGAAAATAAAACGCCCATTTATACCGTATGTATTGTCTTTTAAGCGTTACTGACGAGTTTTGAGGTACCGCCTTAATAATATAAATACAGACACAAATGTATCGGAGAATTCTATAGAAATTCTGAATGATAAGGAGTTTATTGCATGTAGGATTAAAGCTATAAAATAATCCGGTCCTCTTTCTGCCGCACAAAGCAGTCTGAAAGCAATGAAGCAAACGGAGTATCATACGTCCGCGCCTTGAACGAACATCCTTTGACGCATGCGCAACACTTGATACACTTTTCGGCAATCGTATTACATTCGTCACCTTTCAGAATAGCTCCCGAAGGACAATGTACAGCGCAAACGCCACAATGCGTGCAAAGTTCCGCATTCACTTCCGGTACACGCGGCAAAAGAACACCACTTTTACGCAACTTTATCACCCGGCGCAGAAACTTGAACAAAGGCAGAAAAGGCTGGCGCGGGCGCTGAATACGGTTCACATCCACCGGATACAAGTGTTCCATATCAACGGCGGCATTTATTTTCGTCCGTATCTTCGCACCAAATTCCTCCGCATATTGCAAATCATTTGCATCCGGACGCCCTGGGGCTATTGGATTTTGTTCCGTACTATACGAATGTTCTCCCACAAAAGTAGCCCCGGCAATAACTTTGAAACCTTGGGCAGAAGCAAATGCATCCAATTCTATCAAAGCCTTTTCATACGCACGGTTACCATAAACTACTACCAGCACAACCGGAGATCCCGATGCACGAATGCCCTGCAACCGCTCCATAGCCAAAGGAGCTACCTTGCCGCCATACACCGGCACAGCAATAAGAGTCAGTGTATTCTCCGGAATATCTACCTCAGCAGCATGCAGTGTTAAATTCGTAGTAACAACATTTGTTAGTCCTGTTCCGCGAACAATTGCCTCACCAACTTGTTTAGAAGTACGAGTAGGCGAAAAATAGATGAAATGAACTTCGTTTATATCCATAAATATATGCGCTTTTTCTTGGTTTATCAAGCAAAGATAAAGTTTTAAAATTAAAAAAAAGACGAATTGTTTATGAAACCAAAAATATTTATTACCTTTGCGCCGTTGAAACATTCTGTAAACTCCTAAGTGCGGGTAGCTAACAGTTTTCCGGTTCAATAATAAATATCCCATAATCATTATATTAAATAAAGGTATATTTGCCACGTTGCTTGTGACGACAACCGCAGCCGTGTGAACATATCTGTCCAATAACAAAAGAAATTTTAAACCATTCACATATATACTGTATGTATAATATCATTCAATTGAACGACAAAAATTTGTCGGAACTTCAATCTATTGCCCAAGAACTGGGTATTAAAAAGACAGACTCACTAAAAAAAGAAGAACTTGTTTACAAGATACTTGATGAACAAGCCATCGCAGGTGCTACCAAAAAGGTTGCTGCTGAAAAGCTGAAAGAAGAGCGTAAAGTGGACAGACAACAGAAACGTACCCGCGTAACCGTAAAAAAAGAGAGTACTGACAAAGTCTTTACCGCCAACAAAAATGGCGATCTCACTAAGGCAAAAGCTGACGCTTCAGTAGCAGCCGCTAAAGTACAACCAGAAGCAGTAAAAGCACCGGTAGCAGAGGCACCTAAAGCGCCGGTAACGGAAAAAGAAGTAGCTGTAACAGCTACAGAAGCTCCTGAAAAAGCTGAAACGCCTAACTCAACGAAGCGTAAACCGGGACGTCCGCGTAAAGCTAAGGTAGAAGAAAAAGCTCCCATACCCGCACCTGTACCTGTTGCAAAGAAGGAAGAGCCTAAGAAAGCTGAGCCCGAATTGAATTTTGAAACAGAAGCGCCTAAAGTTATCAAGAAAGTCGTAGTGGAAGACAGCCCTATCCTGGCAGAACCCGAAGATGACTTCATTCCTATCGAAGACCTTCCGACCGAAAAAGTAGAACTGCCTTCTGAACTTCTCGGTAAGTTTGAAGCAACTAAAGCTGAAACACCCGCAGTTCCTGTAGTTGAATCTGTTCCTGCCAATCAACGTCCACGCCTTCGTCTCCGAGACAACAATAATAATACCCCTTACAATAATAACAACAACAATAATAACAACCGGAACAACAACCCACGTCCCGTACAACAGCAGCGTCCGGCACAACCGAATGCCAACAACGAAAATTATTCTCCTATCCCCGAACGCAGACCTGTAGTTGAACGTGAAAAAGTATACGAATTCGACGATATCCTAACCGGTACAGGCGTACTGGAAATCATGCAGGATGGTTACGGATTCCTTCGTTCTTCCGACTATAATTACCTTTCTTCACCGGATGATATTTATGTATCTCAATCTCAAATCAAACTGTTTGGTCTGAAAACCGGTGATGTTGTAGAGGGTGTAATCCGTCCTCCTAAAGAAGGTGAGAAATATTTCCCATTAGTAAAAGTGGGAAAAATCAATGGACGTGACCCGGCTTTCGTACGTGACCGCGTACCATTTGAACATCTCACGCCATTATTCCCCGACGAAAAATTCAGATTGTGCAAAGGTGGCTATTCAGACTCTATGTCTGCTCGTGTAGTAGATCTCTTTGCTCCTATCGGTAAAGGCCAGCGTGCATTGATCGTGGCACAACCTAAAACCGGTAAGACTATCTTGATGAAAGATATAGCCAATGCTATCGCAGCAAATCATCCGGAAGTCTACATGATTATGTTACTTATCGACGAACGCCCGGAAGAAGTAACCGACATGGCACGCACCGTAAATGCCGAAGTCATTGCTTCCACTTTTGACGAACCTGCCGAACGCCACGTGAAAATCGCCGGTATTGTGCTGGAAAAAGCCAAAAGACTGGTAGAATGCGGTCATGACGTAGTGATCTTCCTGGATTCAATTACACGTTTGGCACGTGCTTACAATACAGTATCTCCGGCTTCCGGTAAAGTACTTTCCGGTGGTGTGGACGCCAATGCACTTCATAAGCCCAAACGTTTCTTCGGAGCTGCCCGTAATATTGAAAACGGTGGTTCGCTCACTATTCTTGCTACTGCCTTGATTGATACAGGTTCCAAGATGGATGAAGTTATCTTCGAAGAATTCAAGGGTACAGGTAACATGGAATTGCAGCTCGACCGCAACCTGTCTAACAAACGCATCTTCCCAGCTGTCAATATTGTTGCTTCCAGCACCCGTCGTGACGACTTGCTGCAAGACAAGCAAACTTTGGATCGTATGTGGATACTCCGCAAATATCTGGCTGATATGAATCCGATTGAAGCTATGGACTTTGTGAAAGACCGCATGGAAAAAACTAAAGATAATGACGAGTTCTTAATGAGCATGAATAGCTAAAATCACAGCTAAAAAGACAAAATCAACAATAAATAGGATTATATATACAAAAAGGGCGAGACATTTTCGGATATCTCGCCCCTTTTATTTATTTTTGTCGCAAGTAATCAGATTTCATTATATAAACATTTAATTAATCAGGTGAGGCTCAGTAAAACGATCATACTATTTTTGTTGATGCTATTTTACAGTACTTCCTACATCCAATCGGCAAATCTGGATTTGGTAGATGAGCGTATACACCTAATGGAGTATCTGATGGATAATAATCTGGCCTATTCTCAAGAAGTCAGATTGCATGATATTGCCCAGTGGGAAGATGAGCTTGTTGACGCATTTCGTAACAAGAAGGATTATAAACACATGTTCCTCATGCAGCAAATGGCTGCTTATGCACTTGTATCTGATGGACATATCAATGAAGCATTGGAAAAAGCAAATGCCATGCTACAACAAGCCACCTTAATGAAATATGATATAGGAATAGCCATATCACATTATGCCATCGGCGATACTTACCTCAATGCCAACATGACTAATGAAGCTATCGAGGAATATGAAATAGCCATGCAGAAGCTATATAAAATTGCAGACTCCGAAAAATTACAGGAAAAAGTACTTATCCAATTAATCCCCACACTTATCAGACTGGGACGATTAAATGAAGCTAAAGACTATTTGGAACAGATAGAACAAGTAAAAGACTATCGACATAGCCGCTTCATAGAAAATATCTTTCAAGCCTACTATTATCTTCATACTAATAACTTGGAACAAGCTCGGAAATATATTCAGGAAGCAGAAGAATGGTATGAGTATTATCCTTTCTTTTTTCACAGTTCTATTTTGAAATATATCCAAGCCGAATATGCCAAGCAAGTCGAAGATGACGAGCAAGCCATAAAATTATATAATGAACTGACCGTTAGTACCAGTAGCGCCAATGTCTACAACAGATATCTGAAAATGAAGAATTCACTGGCACGACTGTATACCAAACGTGGAAGAGCCAAAGAGGCATGCGAAATATTTCAAGATATCAATGCTGCACGAAATTCTATCAACGCGCGCAACTACTCCTCGCAAATTAATCTGCTGCGAACCATATATCAGGTAGACCGTCTTGAAATGGATAATCAAAATGAACGTAACCGATTATTGTTTTATTCTATCATGGGGTGTATCCTTATTTTAAGTATATCCATTGCATCGGTACTCTACATCCGTAAGATCAATAAACGACTGATAGCATCCAGGCTAAAACTGGAAAAAGCACGGCAAATTGCAGAAAATTCCATCCGTACCAAGAGCGTTTTTCTGTCGAATATGAGTCATGAAATACGCACGCCTCTAAATGCTTTGTCCGGTTTCTCTGCTATTCTGACGGATGCAAATATTGATATCAGTACCCGGCAACAATGCAATGAAATCATTCAGCAGAATTCAGATTTACTGTTGAAACTCATAGATGATGTCGTAGATCTTTCTAGTCTGGAAATTGGCAAAATGCAATTTCTTTTCGCAAACAATAATGCTGTAGCTATATGCCGGAATGTAGTGGATACGGTAGAAAAGATAAAGCAAACATCCGCTTCTGTACTGTTCCAAACTTCTTTAGAGAACTTGGAAATCTATACAGATGAAGCACGTCTTCAACAATTGCTAATCAACTTACTGATTAATGCCACTAAATTTACCACAGAAGGAAGTATTACTCTTTCATTAGAAAAACAGTCAGAAGAAGTTGCTCTGTTTGCTGTATCAGATACAGGTTGTGGCATAGCCCCGGAAAAGCAGGGTGCAATATTCAATCGTTTCGAAAAGCTGAATGAAAATGCGCAAGGTAGTGGATTGGGACTTTCCATTTGCCAACTAATTGTGGAACGTTTCGGTGGAAAAATATGGATTGACCCCGAATACAAGAATGGTTCCCGTTTCCTGTTTACCCATCCTATTGTCTCAACTAGCAGAAAGGAGGTATCAGAATGAAACGTCTCTTATTTATAGTAGTTCTTTTACTTCAATTCTTTTTCATATTTGCAAACAGACCAATCAAACGGTCACCTGTTACCGATAGTCTTATAACAGAGTTGCAAACACTTCCACATGATACTACCAGACTAAAACTACTCGAAAAGCTTGTGCTTACGGAGCAGAATTCTCCGCATTATATAGAATATGCAGAAGAAATGTTCAACGAAGCACAGCTTCAAAAAAATGCTAAATACATCTGCAGCAGTACCTATTTTAAAATTCTATATTACTATAATAAAGAAAAAATAGACAGCGTCAGTAAATTGGTTGATTATGTAAAACCCATTGCTGAACGCATGAAATACTATCGTTTGTACTTCAACGCACAAAAACTGCTTATATATACCTATATTTATAGCGAAAAATATGAATATGCCATCAATGAAGCATTGGAAATGCTCAAGATAGCAGAAGAGTTGGATAATATAGATGGATGCATAGCTGCATATTCATGTCTGGCAAGTGCCTATCATGAAACCAATCGCAAGAAAGAAGAAGGAGAAGCGCTACGTAAGGCCCATGAATATACTTCCGAGCAAAAGACAAGCAGTACGCAAGTCAATGTTTTGGGACAACTGATTATGTTCAGCAATGATCAAAATGATTATAAAAGCCTGAAAGTATATTTAGATGAAAACAAGCAACTAATGGAGGAAATGTTAGCTTGGGACCCTGACATGTATGAGTCTTACTTCAACCTCTACCTATTTTCAACAGTATTCCAGTCCTACTACTATACAGGTATAGGAAAAACCGATTCTGCACAATATTATATAGAGAAGGCACAAGATTTCATAACTCCGCAAAGTTATCTCCCTTACATAACCATGTATCATGATGCCTATGCCAAATACTATCACCACACTAAAAAATATCAAAATGCATTAGTACACATGGATTCTGCTCTGATATATATGCAACAATCTAAATCGGCATTAACGGAGTACGCCAAACAATTATCCCGCAAAGCTGACATCCTGCTGGAAATGGGTCAATATGCAGAAGCATTACCACTATACGAAAAATCTAATCACATTCAAGATTCATTGACTGCTGCCATATCAGCCAAGCAATTGGAAGAAATCAAAGAAATATACCATCTTAACCAGCTAGTATGGGAACGCGGGAAACTCAGGAATCGTGTACAAACCAGTATTCTCTTGAGCCTTGGAATCATACTTGTGCTATGTATCACTTATATGCTCCGTATCAACCGGATACGAAAAGCATTGAAAATTTCAAAAAAAGAGACCCAGAAAGCCACACGTCAAACAGAGCGGGCCAATGAAATGAAAAACCGTTTCTTGTCCAACATGAGTCATGCCATCCGGGTTCCTCTGAACGGAGTATTAGGTTTCTCACAAATCATTGCAAACGAAGTGGAAATTGACGAACCTACTCGTAAAGAGTATGCGGACATCATTCAACAAAACACTGAACAATTAATGCGTCTGGTAAACAATGTTCTTGATCTATCCCGTCTGGAGGCTGGTATGATGAAGTTCCAATTAAGTGACTATGACATTGTACAACTTTGCAAGGATTCCGTAGGAATGGCACAAATGCAAAATCCAACTTTGCATATTCATTTCTACAGTGACATTGACGAGTATATTGTTTATACTGATACAAACCGGATGATGCAACTCATCGTCAGTATTCTTACTTGCCCCTCTCCATCTTTCAAAGAAGAACGTGATCTCCAATTCACTTTAGATAAAAATGGAGAAATATTATGCTTCAAAGTTACGAACTCTCCATTGGCAGACCTCAATTATGCCAATCAGGACTCTGCTTTGCGTAACGATGTCAACCTTTTATTACTAAAACACTTCGGCGGTACTTATCAGGTAATTCATGACAGTAAGGAAGGACCGACTATTCTTTTCACTTATCCTGCTACCTCAACTGAATAATATTCTTGCCTCAAAAGAAGGTAGATACAGGGATTTTTTGTACTTTTGCACCTCAATAAGAGTAATTTGTAATTTATAAATAGTAATTATATCATCATGTTCGATAATTTAAGCGAAAGACTGGAAAGGTCGTTTAAAATTCTGAAAGGTGAAGGAAAAATCACCGAGATCAATGTTGCGGAAACCCTGAAAGATGTGCGCAAAGCACTGTTAGACGCCGACGTTAACTACAAAGTAGCCAAAACTTTCACAGATACGGTTAAGGAAAAGGCATTGGGACAAAACGTATTGACAGCCGTAAAGCCCAGCCAATTAATGGTGAAAATCGTGCACGACGAGTTGACTCAGTTAATGGGTGGCGAAACTGCAGAAATTGATTTGGAAGGAAGACCTGCTGTCATCTTAATGTCTGGTCTGCAAGGTTCCGGTAAGACTACTTTTTCCGGTAAGTTGGCACGAATGCTAAAAACGAAAAAGAACAAGAATCCGTTATTGGTGGCTTGTGACGTATACCGCCCTGCCGCTATCGAACAGTTGCGCGTATTAGCAGAGCAAATAGGAGTTCCAATGTACTCTGAACCGGATAGTAAGAATCCGGTGAAAATTGCAGAAAATGCAATTCAGGAAGCCAAAGCCAAAGGATATGATGTCGTAATCGTCGATACCGCCGGACGTCTGGCTGTGGACGAAGAGATGATGAACGAGATTGCTGCTATTAAAAAAGCAATCAATCCGAACGAAATTCTTTTCGTTGTAGACTCTATGACCGGCCAGGATGCTGTAAACACAGCAAAAGAGTTTAACGAACGCCTTGACTTTAACGGTGTTGTACTGACTAAGTTGGATGGTGATACCCGGGGTGGTGCCGCTCTTTCCATCCGTTCAGTAGTAAACAAGCCGATCAAATTTGTGGGTACAGGTGAAAAACTGGATGCCATCGACCAATTCCATCCTTCACGTATGTCAGACCGTATCCTCGGTATGGGTGATATTGTTTCATTGGTGGAACGTGCCCAAGAGCAATATGACGAAGAAGAGGCCAAACGCCTGCAAAAGAAGATTGCCAAGAACCAGTTCGACTTCAATGACTTCTTGAGTCAGATAGCGCAAATCAAAAAGATGGGTAACCTGAAAGATCTGGCTTCTATGATTCCGGGTGTAGGTAAGGCTATAAAGGACATCGATATTGACGACAATGCTTTCAAGAGTATTGAAGCTATTATTTATTCTATGACCCCTGCAGAACGTAGTAATCCGGCCATTCTGAACGGTTCACGCAGACAACGTATTGCTAAAGGTAGTGGTACGAATATTCAGGAAGTAAACCGCTTGTTAAAACAATTCGATCAAACTCGTAAGATGATGAAGATGGTAACAGGTAGCAAGATGGGTAAAATGATGCCTAAGATGAAATAAAAAAAATACTGATATGACACTAATTGACGGAAAAGCAATTTCGGAACAAGTAAAACAGGAGATTGCTGCAGAAGTAGCAGAAATGGTGGCGAAAGGTGGTAAACGTCCTCATCTTGCAGCAATTCTCGTAGGCCACGATGGTGGTAGTGAAACGTATGTTGCTGCAAAAGTAAAAGCATGCGAAGTTTGCGGATTCAAATCCAGCCTCATCCGTTACGAGGCAGATGTGACGGAAGAAGAACTTCTTGCTAAAGTACGTGAACTAAACGAAGATGCAGACATAGACGGGTTCATAGTACAGCTTCCATTACCCAAGCACATCTCCGAACAGAAAGTGATCGAGACCATTGATTATCGCAAAGATGTAGATGGTTTCCATCCCATCAATGTAGGACGCATGTCCATAGGATTGCCTTGCTATGTATCGGCAACTCCCAACGGAATCCTAGAATTATTGAAACGCTATCAGATAGAGACTTCCGGAAAGAAGTGTGTAGTATTGGGACGTAGCAATATCGTCGGCAAACCGATGGCAGCGCTCATGATGCAAAAGGCTTATCCGGGAGACGCAACCGTAACCGTATGCCACAGCCGCAGTAAAGACTTGGTGAAAGAGTGTCAGGAAGCAGATATCATCATTGCTGCATTGGGGCAACCCAATTTTGTAAAAGCCGAGATGGTGAAAGAAGGTGCCGTAGTTATTGATGTAGGTACTACTCGCGTACCGGATGCCACAAAGAAATCAGGATTTAAACTGACCGGTGACGTAAAGTTTGACGAAGTTGCTCTTAAGTGTTCATTCATCACTCCCGTACCGGGTGGCGTAGGACCGATGACTATCGTTTCTTTAATGAAGAATACATTACTGGCTGGTAAGAAAGCAATTTACCAATAACCTCGAATACCGGAAGAAGACAATTATCTCCATTAGGCTTCTTCCGGTATTTTGTTTAATCTATAATACTCATGAACACACAGCTAAAAACTATTTTTGTTTTCCTTTTTCTTGTCTGTACCCTACGGGGAACTGCGCAGAACTTTTCAATCGACTATCCATCCTATCAAAACAGGAATAGCGATGCACTTGAAATCAGCCGGATCGTCCGTAATGATACAGCCACTATTTTATATATGGATGCCTATTCGCGCCCTAACTATTGGCTACGTCTGGCTTCGGGACTATCACTCCATGGAAATCAAACCGGAAAGAACTATCCTATCATCCGTTCGCAAGGTTTCGAGTTGAACAAAGAAGTCTATATGCCTGCCTCGGGAAATATAACTTTCATCTTGCAATTTGCTCCTCTTGCCCCCCAGGAAGAGACGATTGATTTCATTGAGGGAACTAATAAAGGAGATTTTCAAATTAAAGACATAAGCCTCAACAAGCAAGAAAAGAAAGGAAAGATTCATTGCCACATTTCAGGCAAAATAATTGATAGTCCGCAATCCAGCCGACTCGTATTGATGAAAGCTCATAAGAATCCCAGTAGCAGCCCATGGCTATCGATACCTATACGCAATGGAGAATTTCAATATGATTTCTACGCTGATCATGAAGAAGTATACGAAGTCTTTATCTGGAATGATATGCTTACCGGTAGCTGGCTCCCTTCTCTCTTCTTTGCAGAAAATGGTCCTGTTTCTTTCACCCTATACCCGGCCAGTACCAGAAAACCGGGACTAGTGAGCACAAGTAACCCATTAACCTGTGAGTTACAACAATTGGAGAGTGAAAGAAAAGCCAAATTCAATTTTGACTCTTTATACGCTCAAATGAATAAATTATACGAAGAAAACCGTTTCGAAAGTGAAGCACTGCAAACTCTTTGGAAAAGAATCGAGCAAGTTAAGGACAACAATGAAGAACGAAATAATATCTACAGAGAAAGAGACCGTCTTGAGGAGAGCGGAGAAGCATACACGGAAGAAGGAAAAGCTCTTTTGGTAAAAATTAAGCAATTAAACGAAGAAATGAATCAATGGACTATAAAGCATATTAAACAGAATTCTTCCTTACCCGGACTATATGTTCTGACAAGTAAGACAGAAATGGCACGCAAAGGCGAAGACGTTACTCCATTTCTGAATGCCTATCAGGAAACTTTTGCCTCTCTCTATCCGGAGCACCCTTATAGTCAGCAAATGCAAATGCTCATTAAAAACGGACAACCGGAAATTGGAAAACCATATGTCGATTTCTCAGCTCCTGACCTAGATGGAAACAAAGTACAAATATCAAAATATATTCAGGGAAAGGTAGCATTAATTGATTTATGGGCATCTTGGTGCGGTCCATGTCGTATAAACTCCAAGCAAGTTATTCCCATATATGAAAAATATAAGAATAAGGGATTCACTGTCATCGGTGTGGCACGTGAACAAGGAAGTGATGCCCGCATGAAAGAAGCTATCAAAAAAGATGGCTATCCCTGGTTAAATCTTATTGAGCTCAATGACACCAATCAGATATGGACGAAATACCGGATACCGAATGCTGCCGGAGGTACTTTTCTTGTGAATGCTGAGGGAATCATTCTTGCTATAAATCCCACAGTTGAAGAAATAGAAAGTATTCTTCAAAAGGAACTTTTAACTCCTTAAACATTTATGAGAAGAATATCTCCCCTCACACTACTTTTCTTTCTTGTGTCATGCAACAGTGCGGCACAAGAACAAGTAGTATCAGGAGCATCTGACACCATTCCTTCTGCTAAAGTCACATTATTATTTGTCGGTGACTTGATGCAACACAATGCACAACTTGAAGCTGCGCGTACAAGTCAGGGGACTCATGATTACTCTCTTTGTTTCTCTCTTGTGAAAGAGCAGATAAGTAGAGCAGATATCGCTATTGGAAATCTTGAAGTCACCCTCGGCGGAAAGCCATATGCAGGCTATCCTGCTTTTTCGGCACCAGATGAGTTTTTATATGCTATTCGAGATGCTGGATTCGACATACTATTAACTGCAAACAATCATTGTCTGGATCGCGGAAAGAAGGGGCTGGAACGTACTATCCTGATGTTGGATTCTTTACATATTCCATATATAGGCACTTATCGGAATAAAGAGGAACGTCGCCAACACTATCCCCTGCTTATTCATAAAAACGGATTTCGTATCGTCTTTCTCAATTATACTTATGACACAAACGGGGTCAAGCCCACCTCTCCCAATATAGTGAACTATATAGATAAGAAAATCATGCAACAGGACATTGATACCGCGCGGACATGGCAGCCCGATGCTATCATTGCCTGCATGCATTGGGGAAACGAATACCAGTCACTCCCCAGCCGGGAACAGCGGCAGTTGGCAGATTGGTTATTGGAACAAGGAGTAACGCATATCATCGGCTCACACCCCCATGTCATACAGCCAATGGAGTTACGTACCGATACTCTTACCGGAACGCAACATGCCATAGTCTATTCTTTAGGGAATTTCATATCTAATATGAGTAAGGTAAATACTGACGGTGGTCTCATATTTACATTAGAGTTGGAAAAAGACACAGTTACTCCATCTATTCCCAATATTCGCACTCGCCATTGCGGATATAATTTAGTATGGACGGCACGTCCTACTCTCACCAAAGAAAAGAATTATATCATCTATCCAACTGATTCCACATCAGTTTCGAAGCTCCCGGAAGCTGCACGTAACCATCTGAATATCTTCGTCAAAAACTCCCGAAAGCTCCTCCAACAGCACAATGTAGGAATTAAGGAGAATAAAAAATAATGCAGATTTCAATAAAATATTCCGCCAAATATTTGCAGTATCAAAGATAATACCTATCTTTGCACCGCGTTTGAGAAATGACGCAAACATGGTGACTGTAGTTCAGTTGGTTAGAGCGTCAGATTGTGGTTCTGAATGTCGAGGGTTCGAGTCCCTTCAGTCACCCAAAAGAAAGAGGAATTTCAGTAATGATTTTCCTTTTTTTTGCTATATATCAAGCTTTTGGGAGGATTAATCCAAAAAGATGTCGTAAAGAACCACATTACTTTCTCCGATACTGCTGCGGAGACTCCCCTGTCTGTTTCCTGAAAAACGTACCGAAGTAGGAAGCATTAGGAAAGTTGAAGTAATCAGATATTTCCTGTATGCTCTTCTGCGTGTTCTTAAGCAATGAGATGCTCTTGCGGATAATAGCTTTGAACACCAGTTCCTGCACCGTATATCCGCAAATCGACTTGGACAATACGGAGAGGTACTTAGGTGACAAACAAAGTTTATCTGCATAAAACTCCACACCGCGTTGCTCCATATAATACTTTTCAATCAACTGAATCAACCGTATGAAAATATCATGCTTATGCCCTACCGATGCTCTTTGCGTGATAAGTTTACGGTTATAGATGGAACAGAGCCGGTACGTCAGCCCCAGCAAAAGTAACTTCTGCTCATAATTATTGAATGTATTTTCCCCTATCTGCAACGTGTTGTCCAGAAGATATATATATTTCAGGACTTCATTCTCTTCACCTGTACTCCATACATAACATGGCTCCGTAGCAAGTTGCGAATAGAGATGCATGGAAGTCACACAATTGCCTATAATGTCACGTATCGGCTCTGTCTGGTAGACAAGAATAAATACTTCCGCATCTTCCGACTGACGACATACCTGAAAGACAGAACCACCGGGGATAAAAAGAGTTTCATTCGCTTTGGCCGAAAAATCCTTCTGATTTAGAGTAAACATAAAACTTCCCTGACGGCAAACCACCACCCCCACTCCATTCACTTGAAACGGTTTCTTCAATGACTCCGGAAAATCATGAAGCATACCTTCCGAACTACAAACATCTTTTCCACTTAATAATGCATGGTTAAGACGATACAAACGTTCCTGCTGAGTATCCATAATATCACAAACTATAGAAAAACAGTGCTAAGTTACTAATTTCCGCTTAGGATAAGGAATAATCAATACAAATATCATACAAATAAGGCAGCCGTATATAGTCCAGCCCGCCATTTCCTTTACGGCAGATAGGGTAGCCTGCACCTGAATCCGCCCTTTGGTAGACATTGCCGCCATATTGATCGCGTCCTCCTTGCTCTTTCCCTGATATTGCATGCCTTGAACAGTCTGGATAAACGAAGCGGAAGCCTCGGGATGAAGCATATCCACATTTTGCGCATAACGGGTGACATAATGTTGCTGACGTTCCTGCAATATATTCGAGTAAAGAGCGCCTCCGATGCCGGGTCCCAACACCATACGCACGGTAAGCATGACGCAAATCCAGGTAGAAAGGTACTTATAGGGCATGCGTTGCGTGGCATAAGCAGCCGTCAAGGCATAAAGGAACATCATACCCGTGGCACGAATAATGACCGGATACTTCATCCGCTCGTATAATCCGGCACTCTGCACTTCGAAGTACATGAATACTGCCGACAATCCGAGAAACAGGAAACCGGCTGCAAACAGATACTTGAAATGCACTCCCTTGGAACCCAATATCATAGAAGAGATAGCACCAATCGCATAACCTGCCATACACCAGTTACCCAATGTCGCATTCTGGTAATTATCCAATTTCATACCGACACCCGTAAACACACTGACAAACATGGCACTCGAATTGAATATCATCAGCAACAGATAAAGCAAAATGCCCATACGAATAGTACGTAACTTAAAGACATCCAACAGGAAGTAATGCGAATGGCGGTTCTTCTCCATATAGAAAAAGACACAGGCAGATACAACCGCAACCAGAGTGGCAGTGCGGATGGACGCATCATCGTACCAATCCAAGACCTTGCCATAAACCAGCACATAAGTGATGCACACCAATGTAATGCAGAACACCGCCACATTGCCGAACTGCCTGAAGTTGATAGGAAAGCGGCGCGTAGTAAACTTATGATAAGGCATTGTGATAAAGATAACCAAGATGGAAAGCAACACCGTACCCATCATAAAATAATACACATACTGCCATTCATATTCAAAAGCCAGCCACGCCGTAAGCGATGTGCCCAATTGCCCTAAAATCATAAAGAACAAGTAAATACCCGGTTGGCTGACGCATCGGTCAATATCCAGTTTATTCCAACCCTTATCATCATCAGGTTCCAGTCCCGGAGTGATGTTACGGGTAGCTTCCATTCCGGCAGCGTACTTGATAAGCGTAAACAGATTGACCATCATCAACACCATCCGCAGGAAGCCCATGAGCAGACTGCAAAGCGCCAGAATAAATATACTGTCCGTCTCCGCACAGATATAGCTAAAGACATACATGAGCGAGAACCCCGCCAGACACATCATCTTCTCCCGGCGGATACACATCAAGCGATACAGGAAAGGAGCGAAAGCCGCCATTCCGATGGAAGTGACGAAATTAGTGAACTGAATATGCTCGGAGATGATGCCCAGTCCACTCATCATCTCGGTGCTGTTGACAGAGTAAACGCCACCCACCGTAAGGATGGGGATAAAGAGCAACAACATGATGATGATGCCTACCGGTTTAGGCACCCAGTTGTAGAAGGGATAGTTTTTAGGGTACGAGGGCATGGCGTCAGAGTTTAGCTTTCACAACTACCATCATACCTGCCGCCAGTTTCCCATTATCTTCTTTGGAGAGATTGGTGAAATCGATACGAACCGGTATGCGCTGCTGTATCTTCACAAAGTTTCCGGCAGAATTATCAGTGGGAACCAACGAATATTTAGAACCCGTAGCCCCCGAAATAGCTGTAACAGTTCCTGTGAATTCTCTATCGCTGATGGCATCCACCGTGATAGTCACCTCCTGCCCAAGATGCAGATTCTCAATCTGGGTTTCTTTATAATTGGCAACAATCCACTTCTGCGTATCGGGCAAGATGTAAGTGATGGTCTGCCCTGCCGAGATGAATTGACCTTCCTCCAAGGCACGGCGTCCCAACTTTCCGTCGCAAGGGGCTACGACCACTGTATAAGACAGGTTCAGCTTAGCCATTTCCAAGGCAGCCGTTGCCCGTTGGATAGCAGCCTCGGTACTCTCACGGCGATGAGACACTTCGTTCACTCCCGAGAGAGCCGCCTTCCGTTGACGCCTCACGGCTTCCAGTTTCTTGTGTGTGGCTTCATATTCCGTTTCTATCTGCTCTAACTGAATGGGAGTTGCAGCATTCCGTTTCACCAGATTTTCATAACGCTGGCGGTCCTTCTCCAGTTTGGCCAAGCGGATTTCTATTTCAGAAATGGAAGCATCGTAGACGGATGCGGTGGTTTGCGTAGTCTGCAAGGTGGCTCCAATGACGGTGGCGCCTGCCTGTGCATCCTTCAGGGCGGCTTCGGCTTCCATAACGCGGATTTTATATTCACGGTCGTCCAATACAAGCAAGGTGTCTCCCTTGCGAACTTCCTGGTGTTCGGTGAAATAAATCTTCCTGATATAACCCGAGGCACGCAGGTTGACAGGAGATATATACTGTTCTATTTGGGCATCGTTGCTGGTTTCGGTCTGCTTGTAATCCAGGAAGAGACAGACCACCTGTATGACTCCCCAAATCATGACACCTATTCCCAACAGGCTGATTACGACTTGCCAACGGCGTAATTTTCTCAACTTCTTTGCTTTCTCCTGATGCGTACTGGATGCGCTATTGTTTTCTACTGTTTCCATATTCGGATGTTATTGATTAACTTGTTATTTGACTAATGATTCTATTTGCCCGGTCAGTTTCAGCAACATAAGGTTGGTCACCCGATAATTGTAGTGGGCGCTGATGTAGTTGTTCTGGGCTTCGCTCATCCGCATTTCGTCTTGCAGCACTTCGGTCATTGAGGTGATGCCTTCGCGGTATCGGTCCATAGTGACGGTATACACATCTTCGGCGAGCAAATAATTATCTTTCTGCTTTTTGAAATTCCGCTGGTTGTTCATCAGGTCGTTGGTGGCATTCAGGTATTGAGTCTGCAAATTCTTGCGGGTGTTCTCCTGTGCCAGTTTGATGTTTTCGATATCAATGACAGCCTTACGGGTTTTATAGCGTTTGTCCAGACCATCGAAAATGGGGACACGCAACGAGAGGCCCAGGCCATAGGAACGGTACCAATGCCCGGAAGGACCGGAATGAAACCAATGGTAAGCCTTATCGGTGTAAGCGGAAAACATCCAGTTGCCCGTCAGATTCAGGGAGGGGATGTATCCGTAACCAATCATCTTCTTTTGCTGCTCGGCCAGTTGGCGTTGCGATTGCAGCAGTTGGAGTTCGTACAGGCTCTCCGAAAGTCCAGTCAATGCTACGGGGGTGATGGTTTCGGTATTCACCGGCACTAAGGCTATTTGTTTTTCTGCGGGATAATCGATGATGTATTTCAGCAGGTTCAGTTGCTGTTCCAGCATGGCCTGTGCATTGTCATACTGTACTTTCAGGTTTTCGAGATTGATGTTCACCCGTTTCACATCGACTTCCATTGCCATTCCGTTGTCATAGAAGGCCTGCGTGATGTTCTGCAATTCTTCAAGACGGGTGATATTGGCTTTTATCAGTGCGATTTGCTCGGCGGTGACCTGTCCCAGGTAATACATTTTGCAGACTTGCAGGATGAGGTCTTCCCTAGCCTTTTCGTAGGTGAGGCGGTTCATCTCGTCCATCGTCCGCGCAATGGAGATGCTGGTGTAGAGGGTTTGGTTATAGAGTGGCATTTGGAGCTGCAATCCTGCGTTGGCACTGTATTGCAGGGTATGAGTCACATTGTAGGGATTGCCGTAAGCTGAGCCGTCGGTAACGGAGACAGGCGGGTCGATGTTATCATTATAATTGGCAAAACCATTGATTTGGGGCAACAATCGTGCCCGGTTCTCGGAGATGCCATACCTTCCCTTCTGTATCTCTTTCCGTTTACTTTGCAGGGACAGGTTGTTCTCGATGCCTATCTTCAGACAGTCTTCCAATGCCAGGGTATCTTGTGCGCCTGCACTCGCAACGGGCAGGCAGAAAAAGGAAAAAATGAACAGTAACCTTCTCATAACAATTATTTGATATTTGGAAGCAAAGTTAGCGGGTTAGTGCAAAAGGATGCTGTCTATATATCGACTGTTTATGTTCACATTTTCCCTTTTTACAGGGAAATGTTAGTTCACATAATAACAGAGGGCTAAATTATCATTCATAATGCAAGCTAATCAAGAACATCTACTTATGTAAAAAAAGGTAAATGCAGGAAACCATAAAAACGTTTCAATTGTTACTTAAAAGATAGCATGACAACATGTATAACTAAAATAGATGATTATGGAAACAAACAAAAAACTAATCGCAGTCGTAGAAATTGGTGGTGACAAAGCAGTTCAATTCTGGGCAAGAGCCGACGATCTGGCACAGCAATACAATGGAAAGTCAACGGATATAGTTTATACAGTGGTGAAACTTCCCGACTCTGATAACCTGTTCCGCTTCTTTGCTGCTTCAAAAGAAGAAATGACGCAGGAGACTTTGCTGGAATGCAGCCGTGAATTTCTGGATGAATTGCTGACACTGGTTCCCAGCGAATGTGTCAGGATAAAGATTGCGGAAGGTAAAGAAGAATAAAAAGAAGTACACCGGATACAGGTGGGACGAAGGATTGGGGGCACAGAAAGAGAGCAAATAGAAATACATTCACTATCTTTGCAATTGTTTTTGTAAACCCAACCCTATATAAAATGAAGTTACTCTGGCTCGACCTGAACAGTTCATACGCCCACTCCTCACTGGCACTCCCCGCACTGCATGCACAGATAGCCGACGACAACGCCATCGAATGGGACATCGTATCCGCCACCATCAACGAGAACGTGGGCATGGTAGCGGGCGAAATCTACCGCCGCCGTCCCGACCTGCTTGCCGCCACCGTCTGGTTGTTCAACCACGAGCAACTGTTGCACATCATTTCAAGAGTAAAAGCCCTCCTGCCCCAATGCTGCATCGTATTGGGCGGACCGGAATTCCTGGGAGACAACGAATTCTTCCTGCACGGTAATCCGTTTGTCAGTTGCGTGTTCAGGGGAGAAGGCGAAGAAGTGTTTCCGCAATGGATAACCCACCGCAACAATCCGTCGGAATGGAAGAATATCCCCGGACTCTGCTACCTCGACTCCCACGGAAATTACATCGATAACGGCATCGCCCGCGTGCGGGACTTCCATCACCTCGTTCCCCCCGAGAAAAGCCGTTTCTTCAACTGGAGCAAGCCTTTCGTTCAACTGGAAACCACACGGGGCTGCTTCAACACCTGCGCCTTCTGCGTCAGTGGTGGAGAAAAACCCGTGCGCACCCTGTCCATCGAAGCAATCCGCGAACGGCTGCAAATCATCCACCGACACGGAATAAAGAACGTGCGTGTGCTCGACCGTACTTTCAATTATAATACCCGCCGGGCAAAGGAGCTGCTGGAACTGTTCCTTGAATTCGCCCCCGATATACGTTTCCACCTGGAAATGCACCCTGCCCTACTTTCCGAAGAGCTGAAAGAGGAGTTAAAGCGTCTGCCCGAAGGGTTGCTGCATCTGGAAGCCGGCATACAAAGCCTGCGCGAGCCGGTGCTTGTGCAAAGCCGACGGATGGGCCGACTGTCGGATGCGCTGGAAGGACTGAAATTCCTGTGTGCCCTCCCCAACATGGAAACGCATGCCGACCTGATTGCCGGGCTCCCGCTCTATCACCTTTCGGAGATATTCGAGGACATCCGCGTATTGGCGGAATATGGCGCCGGAGAAATACAACTGGAGTCCCTGAAACTGCTTCCCGGCACGGAAATGCGCCGCAGGGCGGAAGAACTGGGCATACAATATTCCCCGTTCCCACCCTACGAGGTGCTGCAAACCCGCGAAATCAATGTGGACGAACTGCAAACCGCGCGACAACTTTCGCGCCTGCTGGATGGATTTTATAATGCTCCTGCCTGGCAAGGTATAACCCGAAGACTGATTTTGGATAACGAAACGTTCCTGCACGATTTTCTGGAACATCTGATACGGATAGGATTGATAGACCAGCCGATGAGTCTGGAAAAACGGGGCCTCATCCTGTATGAGTTCTGCAAGCGGCATTATCCCGAATATCAGTCGGAAGCAAGCATCGCCTGGATAGAGGCGGGCATGTCGCTGAAGAAGCTCCCGGCAGAACGGGTAAAGACCAAACGGCAAGTTCCTCCCGGACATTGGGAAGTGCTGTATGGGGAATACAGGGAGAACCTCCGGCTTTGTTTCCTGCCGGTCGGTGAGGAAGAAAACCGGGGATATTGGTTCGGCTTTGAGTCGGAGATACAGAAAATAGAGCCGGTGTTCAAGGCAAAGAATTAATTCATTCAAGTTTCGCACATTATCTATATATCATTGAAACTATCTCAATTCCCCTCCTCCTCCGACTGGAGGAGGAGAATTAAGATACTTATGTTTACTAATAATATGAATGACTTATGTTATTTCAGTAATTTATCGTACGAGGCTGAAATACTACCTTTGCCGTGCACAGGTTACGGATTAGTTATGCTATCTTTGCGACTCGGCATATCATCATCCGCATTGATGATAGGCATCATCCGTATTGATGGTAGGCATCATCCGCATTGATGGTAGTCATTATCCGTATTGATGATATATTAAAGATATAGATAAGCCTCGCTCAGTCGTAGCATCAAGGCTATTAAACCATAAAGAAAGGAGAAATCAACATGGCTTTCTACAAAAAACAAAAAATACATGGAAAGTGGTATCCGAGAGCAATAACCAAAGGTCGCCCTGCTACAACAGATGATGTGGCAAAACGACTGTCGCTTATGTCAACGGTAAGTCCGGGAGATACCTATGCAGTACTCGTAAATCTGGGTGAAGTGTTGGGCGAACTGATGAGTGCAGGTCGGTCGGTACGGTTGAAAGGTGTAGGAACATTTTATCTCACTTGTCAATCGGAGAATCAGGGAGTAGACACGCCTGAAGAAGTCAGTCCCCAGCAAATCACTGATACAAAAGTGCGCTTCATCCCCGAATACAGTCGTGAGCAAAACAACCGGGTGACCGACCGCACCCTCATCGACCCTTATCTGGAATGGGTAGACTTTGACGAAATAGGCAACAACAGCAACAAATAACCCCTCTTCAAGAGGCTGAACAAGACCAATTTCAACCCCACCATATGGAAAACCAAATCATCGAAAAAGTCGATTTCACCATCGACGAACTGGAACCCAACTACTACGAATGTACCTTCGACAAATGCAACTTCTCCGGCCAGAGCATCGGCAGAGTTATCTTTGAGAGATGCACCTTCAAAGAATGCAACCTGTCACTGGTGAAAGCCAGCAACACCTCCTGGCTGGACGTCCTCTTCACCGACTGCAAGATGACAGGTATCAACTTCACCCTCAGCAATCGCTTCGGCCTGTCCGTGGAGTTCCGCAACTGCCTCCTCTCCTATGCCCTTTTCACCGAAATGAAGCTGAAAGGCACCCGCTTCACACGCTGCGACCTGCAAAATGCCGACTTCATGGAGACGCAACTCCCCGAAGCCAAGTTCACCGAGTGCGACCTCTGCTACGCCTCCTTCCACCACACCAACCTGGAAAAAGCCGATTTCAGCACCGCCCGCAACTACGCCCTGAACCCTGCCGCCAACCGCCTGAAGAAAGCCCGGTTCTCCCGCTACGGACTGGAAGGACTGCTGACGGGATTAGGAATAGAGGTTGTTGATTAACATTTCATTGTGTAATTGAGGAGTGGGTGCTGTAGCACAAGGCAATGTAACCCAAAACGTAGTTCCTGCACCCACTTCCGAAACCACCCCGATGGTTCCGCCCATGTTCTCTGCTATAGACTTACAAATGGGCAACCCTAACCCGCCCCCTTGCACAAAAGAGTCTACTTTCTCGAAACGGTCGAAAACCAACGGAAGTTTATCCTGCGGAATACCGCAGCCTGTATCTTTCACACTAATCTTGACACCCCCATCTGCCATGCTGTACGCTATATCGATATAGCCGCTTTGAGTGTTTTTCAGAGCGTTCGACAGGAAGTTGCTCAATATCCGTTTGACATACTGAGCGTCAAGTTCCACCATATAATCCTGTTCCGGTTTATCCACCCGGACATCCAGCTTGCCGCCAGCCTTCATCCTGCACTCGGCGGCACTTTCCACAATGAGGTCCGACAGACAGAACCATGCAGGATACAGTTTAAAGTCTCCCGCCTCCAACTTCGAAAGTTCCAGGACATCGTCCACCACCTTCAATAAGAGTGCGTTGTTATGCTGTATCAACTGGTTATATTCCTTTTTCTCTTCCATGTCGTCCGTCATAGTCAGTACGCTTGAGAAACCGACGATAGAATTCAACGGAGTACGTATCTCGTGGCTCATATTGGCAATAAAGGCAGACTTCAGCCTGTTGGCTTCTTCCGCTTTCTCTTTTGCTTCCCGCAAGTCCTGCTCCAGTGCCTTTCTCTTGTCAATCATCAGAGTTCCCCCCACCAAGACGACCGGTTTGCCATCTTCATCATACTGATATATGGCTCCGTAGATTTCTCTCCACGAAAGAGTGCCGTCTTCATCCCGAAGCAAGAATTCCTCGTCAAAGAAGTCCGTTTCCTTTCGTTTCAGTCTGTCCAATGCCCGGTGGATGTTCTCCCTGTATTCCGGCAGGATAAGCAGCAGATGTTCATCGGCATCTACTATTCTGTCCGTTCCACCTTCACCGTCTCTTTTCCAGATAATCTCTTTACGCCGCAAATCCCATGTCCACAGCTTCATACCGGTAGCTTTCAGCAGCAAGCGATGCTGAAGATCCAGTTGTTCCAACTGGCACCGCTTTTCTGTTGCTTCCGTGACGTCCACCGCCGAACTAATCAGCCAGCGGGGCTCGCCCTTGTAGTACAACAACTGCTTATGCATATTCAATACATGTTCGCACCCATCAGCCAATATCAGATGCTGAAAGGTGTTCGATTGGCCGGAACGTATCGTTTCCCGGTCTGTCTGTTGAAAGGCAGAACAAATTTCGGGAGGCAGAACACTTGCGTTCTTCCCGATCAGGTCGTCCTGAGAGACACTATATAAATCTTCAGATTTCTTGTTCCAAAAGAGATAGTTACAGTTATCCTTAATGTCCTTCACCGTAGTCGGAATAGGAAGATTATTCAGCAACTCCCGCATCAGGAAATTGTCTTCCTTCATTTCTTCCCACTCTTTTACTGATATGCCATGAAATTTATACAATCGGAAATAATAGACTACCGCTACAATTGAAATAACAAAAGCAATTTGAATGGTTAGACACAATATAAACATTGTATATACAGATTTTTGCCGTTATTATTTTGCAAAGGAATAAAATATCGCAAAAATAACTGATATACAGTTTGTCATACATATAAAGAATTGTCCTCAAGTATATTAAAAAAAGTAATATATCACTGATATACAGAATATTATTTTTTCAATTCCTTCTCTGCATTCTTAAATTCGGAAGGAGTCATTCCCGTCCTTGCCTTGAACAATTGGTGGAAAGTAGGCATACTATTGATGCCTGACGCTTCGGCAATGGCACGCAATGTATATTCAGGATGTTCCTTCAATAAATGCATGGCATGATTCAAGCGGAGATTATTGAGATACCCGTTCAGATTGGTGTCCGTATTCTCTTTTATCATCCGGGCAAAACGGGTATTGTTCATCTTGACCATCCGGGCAAGTTCTTCTCTCGATATGTCGGCGGACAGATACAGTTCGTCCCGTTTGATAATATAATCCAGTTTACCAAAGATTATCTTGTTCATCTGGGCTTCCTCTTCGTTGCCGTCGGATGCTTCCGGTTCTGTCTGCTCCGTCTCCGGGAAAGGTTGGTCTTCCGACACTCTCTCGGCATCAGCCCGCAAGCGGTTCATCTCCGTCTGCATGGACATCTGCTCATTGATGCGCTCCACCAGCACCTGGTTCTTACGCTTGATTTTGCGGTTCTGCACCCACATACGCCACAGGAAGAACAGTGATAACAACGAAATGCAGAGGATGAAGACTAACGTAATGGTACGTATGGTAAGCTGGAAAGCCTGTTCCGCAATGCGGGCTTCCTTCTCGTTCACTTCGTAAAGGTTGTCCAGTTCCAGCGCGACATTGGTTTTATCACGCCGGTAGATGCTGTCCGTTATGGACAGGATGGAAGCACGCAGTGCGGCGACTTTCTCATAGTCTTTCAGGGCAAGATAGGCGTCTATCTCCCGTTGCAGAACGCCGACGTACTGAATATTCAAGGTATCTTGCCGGCGCATCAGTTCCTTGAAGTCGCGGCAATGGTCGAGTACGGCCTGATACTGCTTGGTTACGAGCAGGTACGGGGTGGCATCGCGCTTGCCGGCAGGAGTGTTATAGGCATGGGTGGACTGGTATTTTTTATGATACTCCTTCCCACGCTCCACATCTCCCAGCAAATGGCAGATGCGGGACAATTTGGAATAGACATATCCGTATTGCTGGTCGAGGAAAGCCTCACGCACTTCCGGATTGCCTTTCATTCCGTCCAACAGCTTCTCACGCTGCAAACCTACCTGCAAGGCGTCTTCCAGCCGGTTGTCGTTAATCAGGTATCCCATCTTCACCCCATAGAAATAGGAAAGCATCGACTTACTCAGTTTATCTTTCCTGCCATCCAGCAGGGCGATTGCCTTATCGAAAAGCTCATATCCTTCCTCTTTCAATGACAGCATCCATTTGTTCTCGCCCATACAGAAGAGTAACTTACATTCCGATTGCCGGTCGTCGAGCCTGCGTGCCAGTTCCAGCCCTTCAACCGCGTAACGGTTGCTTTCCTTATATTCGCTCAGGGTATGGGAGAGGTCGGCCAGGGTTATGGTCATCTTCAACAAGTGGTCAGGGTGGTTCCCGGAGATAGAATCATGTACATAGGCCCGGCGGGCATAGTGGAATGCCGATTTGTCCTGATACAGGTATGAGTAGACCATGCTACGCAAATCATCCACCATGTATATGGGCAACGCTTGCTTTGTTTCAGCTTCGTCCAGCAGTTGCAACGCGCGTTTCGGCTCATCCATATAGATGTCCGTGATATACTGTTCCGTATATATATCCTTTGTTCCTTTATCTCCGCTTGCCAGGGCAGATGCCGACAGAAAGCCTAACAAGAGGAGACATATATAGAAATGTCTCATACGCTCAATCGTCTGTGTCTATTTTCTTATGGACTGCGCAATCGGCGCAAATCCCTTTGATTACATAATTAATTCCCGTCTGCATGAATCCCTCCGGAAGCGTGACTGACGGGGCGTGCACACTCCGGATGCAATAGGTCTTGTGGCAATGTTCGCAATAGAAGTGCATGTGCTGGTCTTCCACCGTACACATGCAGCAGTCTTCGCAAACGGCATACTTCAACGAACCGCTTCCATCGTCCACACCATGTATCAGGTGGTGGGAAAGGAACAGGGTCAGTGTCCGGAAAATAGTGGATTTATCAACCGTATCGAGTTTCTCTTCCAAATCTGCCATGGACACAGCCCGCCTCATCTCCATCATGGTGCGGAGAATCAACAGCCTCATCGCTGTAGGTTTGATATCCCGAAGGGACAATTTATGTAGATATACGTCTTTCATACTACTCAGAACTTCTTACCTAATATGCGGACCGAATTGAGAACAACCAGCAAAGCCACTCCGACATCGGCAAACACCGCCGCCCATAGCGTGGCAAAGCCAAAGGCGCCCGCAATCAGAACCAATATTTTCACGGTGATGGCACCGATAATATTTTGCATCACAATCCGTCTTGTGGCTCGTCCGATGGAAATGGCTGTCGCCACCCGCGACGGTTGGTCGGTCTGGATAACTACATCTGCACTTTCGATGGCGGCATCCGAACCCAGCCCTCCCATCGCAATCCCCACATCACAGAGAGCCAGTACGGGAGCGTCATTCATACCATCGCCCACAAAGGCTACGGACACGTCCGGGGCAGAATTGAGCTGTTCCAGATGGACGGCTTTATCTTCGGGAAGCAGGTCACCGTAAGCCTTGTCAATGCCTAATTCTGCGGCAAAGATATCAACAATCTCCTGTTTATCACCAGATAACATTTGAATATTATCTATTTTTAAAGCCTTTAATTTTTTTATAGCATCCGTGGCATCCTCCTTCAGAGTGTCCGAAAGCAGCAGGCAACCGGCATACCGCCCATCGACGGCACAGACTACGACAGTGGCTACACAGTCTGTCAGTTCTTCGGGTACGGATATCTTGCGGTCCTTCAACAGGCGGATGTTGCCGACAAGGACTTTGCGGCTCCCTACTTCGGCCTCCAGGCCATAGCCTGCCAGTTCATTCAATGTAGTTACTTCCAGAGGTTCTACACCCCGTTCGGCTGCGAAGCGGGCAACGGCTTGTGCCACAGGATGGGTGCTCTTCTTTTCTACGGACAGCACCAGTCGCAGCAATTCATCTTCCGGCAGACCGGCCGCCTGTATGGACGTCACGCGGAAACTGCCGGTGGTCAGCGTACCTGTTTTGTCGAAGACGATGGCATTCACGCGGGTGATGGCATCCAGATAATTGCTTCCCTTAAACAGGATACCCATGCGGGAGGCCGCCCCTATTCCTCCGAAATAGCCCAACGGGATACTGATAATCAGTGCGCACGGGCAGGATATTACGAGAAACACCAAGCCACGATAGAGCCAATCGTTGAACACATAGTCGAAGCCCGGGTGCACCGCCGCAACAAGTGCGGGAAGGGCTACTATCAGGACAGCCAGAAGCACGACTATCGGTGTATAGATGCGGGCAAACCGCCGGATAAACAGTTCGGCGGGCGCTTTGCGCTCTGCTGCGTCCTGCACAAGGTTAAGGATGCGTGCCAGCGTGCTGTGGTCGTAAGGTTTCGTCACCAGTATGCGCACTGCCTGTCCGCTGACAATCATACCGGCAAGGACATCACCGCCTGCGGAAACATTGCGGGGCATGCTCTCTCCGGTCAGCGCCGAAGTATCGAAAACGGCCTGCGGGTTTTGCAGAGTTCCGTCCAGAGGAACACGCTCGCCGGGTTTTACTTCAATGGTTTCTCCCACATTGACGTCACGGGGAGAGACTGTGCGGAGCGTGTTTTCACGATATACATCCACCCGTTCGGGGCGCACATCGAGCAGGCCACGGATATTGCGGGTAGCCTGGTTCACGGCTTTATCCTGCAACATCTCTCCCAGAGTATAGAGTAGCATCACGGCAAGCGCTTCCGGATATTCTCCGATATAGAATGCTCCGAGGGAGGCTAAAGCCATCAGGGAGAATTCATTGAACCAGTCTTTCCGCAAGATGCCCTCCCATGCTTCGCGCATCACAGGAAGTCCCACGGGCAGGAAGCCCAACAGGAACCAGCAAAATTCAACCACCGGATGGCTGAATCCTACCCATTCCTGATGCTGGAAGATGATACCCGTGATAAGGAATATACCTGATAGCACCGGAGCTCCTATCTTACGGATTATAGATTGCTCTTTCTCTTTGCTCTGCGGAGAAGTATGTGTATGTGCACAACAACACTGACATTTTGTTTCCATAATCTTAATCTTATTATTTTGTCCGGTACAAAGGTAAGGGATGGGGAGTGCAACCGGGTTGCAAAGGTGATACAGGAATTCATAGGTCGTGTCTCTTCATCCGGGTATAGATGAATTCAATCAAATACATACTCATATAACTCAAATTTCATAAGTTATATGAACTTCGTGTAATATGTTTATTATAGCTAATGAAGTACGATTTCAATCGCACAGCGTAACCTTTTTCCAAAAACATTGTTACCTTTGCAGAAGTAGCATCATACTAAACAATAAGGAGGTAGAATTATGACAACATTAGAACTTGAAGCCGATAAAGCTCGCCTGGCACACGCCATACTGAGTATTGATAACGCCTCATTGTTAGCAGAGGTAAAGAAAAAGCTTGGCGATCTATTGACCATAAACGGTCCTGCGGTTAAAAGCAAGCCCAGACATACACGCCCTATTTCCAAAGAAGTGCAGGATATGGTGATAGGAGAGCTTCCCGCAGATATGGATATAGAGAAAGAGTCTGATAAAATGTGGGAGGATTTGGCCAAATGAAGGTGTTGAAAGGAGTATACCATCAGAAAACACAAAGAGTAGCTGTTCCTGACCGGACAGCCACTCTATGCTCTATTACCTGAAGTGACATAAACACAACGTGTTATTCCGTATTCTTCTTCAACCAATCCACCCTGCGCATATCAGGCAGATGCTTCACCTTAAAATTCTCAAACTTAACCTTAAATCCATCTCCGTCCGGGCAGGCTGCCATCAACCCCACCTTAACGGGAATATTGTCTTGTAACCATGCATTGCGCATCATTATATACGTCTTATCATCAAAGGAATAGAAGATTTCAACCGCATCCAGACGACGGACTGCCTTAATCCAGATATATGGAACCGGCTTATCCAGAGTAATCACACTCCAATCACTTGTCTTATGGGTGACTACTGTACTCAGATTAAACTTTCCGTCCACAAACTCTATACCTGCTTTGATATAGTTCTCATGGTCGATGCGGAGCATTAGTCCCGCCTGGTCGAAACGCTCTTTATAACCACCTGTTATCTTCACCTTCGCCTCGAACTCGCCACCATAAACCGAATAATAGAAAGGAGCGTCATCTACCGTAAAACCATAATGGGAGATGCGCCAGTAATCGCTTTGCGGAGTGACAAACATCGAAAGGGTTTTATCTTTTATCTCCCACTGTTCGGGTTCATTAAACCATTGCATTTTCTCTAACGTCTGCGCAAAAGAAGTTTGCGCCACAACAGCCATCAACAGGCCAAAAAGTAATTTCTTCATTTTTCGTGTTATTTTAATTAATCGTTATTCTTATATCTGACGAACCACCCGGCAAGGATTACCGACAGCCAGCACATTGGCAGGAATACTCTTTGTAACCACACTTCCGGCACCAATAATCGTATTATCACCAATCGTCACTCCCGGCAACACACAGACCTGGGCACCAATCCACACATTATTTCCGATAGTGATAGGATAAGCATATTCAAGCCCTTGGATTCTCTGTTCCGCATCCAAGGCATGTCCGGCAGTATAGAAACCACAATTCGGAGCCACAAAAACATTATCGCCAAATGTAACTTTAGCTCCATCCAGAATGACGCAATTCACATTCGAATAGAAGTTCTCCCCTATTTCGATATTATATCCGTAATCACAATAAAACGGCTGTTCTATCAGGAAAGATTTTCCGGTCTTACCAAACAGTCGGCGGATAATGCTCTCCCGCTCCTTCTTCTGTGAAGGGCGCAAGCTATTCAGTTCATAACATACTTCTTTGCAAGCTTCCCTCTCCGACACAAGCTCTATATCATTATTGGCATCATACAATTTCCCGGCTTTCGCTTTTGCTTTTTCACTCTCCATAATTTATTGCACCTAAATAAATAACCATTAGTTTTCATTACCTTTGCAAAGGTAAAGGCTTACAGATAAGTCGGCAATACTGATTAATAACCATTTTTCCATCTCCATACCGTATGGACATCGTAAATAAACTGAAAAAAGAGCTACTGAAACAAGCGTTCACCGAAGAACAGAAACAGACGGAACGCCTGAATGAGTGCAAACATATAGCTTCCATATATGCACAAACCGAAAATGCCATAGCGGTGTTGAGCGATATGAAAGCCAATATTAGTTATATTTATTACGGCGGAGTAGCCGAGAAACTGGGACTGGCAGAACGAAATACCGCCAAGACCATTCAGTCGATATGGGAAGAAGAAATATTCAGTCACATCCATCCGGATGACTTACAAGAAAAGCATTTGCAAGAACTCCGCTTCTTCCACTTTCTGAAAAGTGTTCCGGAAAAGAAACGTCCGGACTACTACCTTATACACAATATGCGCATGCGCGATCATTCAGGCAGGTATGTACACATCTTGCACAGGATGTTTTATATAGCGAGCCACTCAAACGGAAGTGTATGGTTATCCTTATGCCTTTACAACTTTTCAATGGATACATCGTTAAGTTGCACCATTCTTAACTCGGCAGACGGGCAAACCCTCGAACTGGAAAAGCAGAATTGCAACGACCTGTTGTCAGAGCGGGAAAAAGAAATCCTGCAATTGATAAATAAGGGAAAAATGAGTAAGGACATTGCCCAGACATTATCCATTAGTATAAACACCGTAAACCGGCACCGGCAAAATATCCTGGAGAAACTTCAGGTAAACAATTCTATTGAAGCTTGCCGGATTGCTAAAGAATTGCACTTGTTATGATAAGAGAAGTAAAACCGGGATTAATATTAACTCACTAAAGTACATTTATGAAAGCAAAATTCTTTTTAAGCTGTATAGCGCTGGCAATCTTGTTCAGTGCATGCAATACCACCAACCGCACCCCGAAACAGAAGATAGAACAACAAATAGATTCCCTTCTGAAAGATAAGAAAGCTACGGTAGGCGTTGCCGTACTCGCCAATGATGAGACTGTAGCCGTTTATAATAACCAAATCCATTTCCCCCTGTTAAGCATCTTCAAGTTTCATGTGGGACTAGCTGTTCTGGATAAGATGGATAAAGGGCATATTGCTTTAGATAGTCTTATTGAAGTGAAGTCTTCTCAACTGACGCCCAACACATACAGTCCGTTAAGAGATAAATTTCCCGATCAGAATATTACAATTTCTCTCGGAGAGTTGCTAAAATACACCATTTCGAAAAGCGATAACAATACATGTGATATCCTTATAGAATATGTCGGCGGTATAGAGCAAGTAAATGAGTATGTGAAATCATTAGGAATAAAAGATTGTAATCTTGCGGCAACAGAAACCCTCATGCATACCTCCGGAGATGCTTATCTGAACTGGAGTACTCCGGAAGAAGTAGTCAGATTATTGAATATAGCCGACAAGCAACCCTTATTTGGAACTCAATACAAAGACTTCCTTCAAGCAATCATGCAGGAAACTTCTACCGGCAAAGATAAGCTGAAAGGCCAGTTACCCGCTGACGTAATCGTAGGTCATAAGACAGGTTCTTCCGACCGGACTCCGGAAGGGATAAAGATCGCTGATAATGATGCAGGCTTTGTTATCCTGCCCAACGGACAGAAATATTATATAGCTGTCTTCGTCATGGAGTCGCAGGAAACCGATGCAGATAATGCAGCTATCATCGCCAGTATATCCCAAATTGTATATGATACTTTAAACTCAGATATCCAATGAACAAGAACACTGATCCCCACTGGCTCGAATGGGCCAAGGAATTACAATTCATAGCTCAGGCAGGACTGACCTACTCCCGCGATCCCTTCGACATCGAGCGTTTTGAACGTATCCGGGAAATATCGGCAGAGATCATGAGCCATCAAAGCGATCTGCCGGTAGAGAAGGTAAAAGAATTATTCTGCAATGAAACCGGTTTCCAAACACCTAAACTGGATACCCGTGCCGCCATCTTTAAAGACGGGAAAATACTCCTGGTAAAGGAAAAAGCCGGTGTATGGTCTATGCCCGGTGGCTGGGTAGACGTCAACCAAAGCATCAAAACCAATACAGAGAAAGAAGTTAAAGAAGAAGCCGGACTGGATGTAAAGGCCGTACGCCTGATTGCTTTGCAGGATAGAAACCTGCACAACGTGCCTCCTTATGCATACAATGTCTGCAAAGCCTTTGTTCTTTGCGAAGTTACAGGCGGGAGTTTTCAAAGCAACATAGAAACAACTGAAAGCAGATATTTTTCTATGGATGAGATACCGGAGTTAGCCGAAGAAAAGAACAGCAAAGAACAGATAGCCATGTGTTTCGCCGCCTATCAGGATGAAAACTGGAAGGTGCTATTCGACTAAAACGACAACCCGTAAAAAGTAAAGATATGAAGAAAGAAACCACTCCTCTCCGCCTGATTTATCCGCAATGGCAAGGCGGAATTGTAGATCACTGGATGCCGGATATTCCGGCAGAAGACTCTTCCAGAGGTTATTATTTAGGTGCCCAGTTACTGAACCTGCTGGCTCCGGACAGCAATCAGAAAACCGTGGAAGTTCCGGTATCTGCTTGGGAATGGGTGACGAAGAGATTATGAACTTACTGCCCGGTAAGTTTGACGCTTCCAAAGCATTAATCGTAGGACTGCGTTCATGGGACAAAGGCATGCAGGAACGACAAAAGGAACTGAGCATAAAAGGTCTGGCACCGAAAGAAACAGCGGACAACAGTTCCGCCATTATGGAATGGCTGAAAAATACCGAAGCTTCCAAGGTTGTCATCCACTTTGACCTGGACGTGATAGATCCTGCCGACATGATAGCAGGTGTCGGCGTAGAACCGGACGGTATGAAGACCGAGGAAGTAGTCCGCGTGATTAACGACATTGCTTCCGAATATGACTTGGTAGGATTGACCATAGCCGAACCAATGCCACGTATCGCTATTAAAATCAGAAATATGCTGAACCAGTTGCCTTTATTAAAAGAGTAAGAAAAGAGAAACTCCGGGTTACCGCTGCTGCTTATGACGGTTATGGATATGCCAAACGGGAAATCCTGAAAGACACGCTTGCCCTAAGGTTCACAAACGCTTCCATTGAGTTACTTTCCGTGGCTGGTAGGCATTCTGCTCTCCTATTGTGTACTGACTCAACTGGTAAAGAACTGGTATATCAGAAAGTTTTCGGGTTGGTTATAAAAGAATGCCCTGCTTTTCTTCTTTGTCAGACGATACTGGCGGATGAAGAAAGCCGGGCTATTAGTATCAACAAAACTACAGTGTCATTATTCAGAAAAAGACTCGTCGCATACTTCGGTGACTTGTTCATAAGGAATACATCCATAGCTGCGGTCGTCCAGATAACGCAATGCTACATACGGTACGTCTGCCCCGGAAACATACATTTGCAATATAGATATGACCTCCGCCATACGCGAAGTGAATGAGCCATTTCGTTCATTATAAACCTTCACCCACACACGGTCTCCTCTTTTGATGGAAAGTTCTATATTCTTCATAAACAGTATAATTAATGCGTTTATTGGAATTACTTGCATAGTAACGGCAAACTACCATTTGATGCAGACCGGAAAGGCGTTTTCAGACGGTATCATTTTATGGTAAAAAGAAGATTTCCTGATAATAAGGTACGTAAAGAAGCATTCCACTTTCAAAGGATAAAGCGGAAACACGATTCCTTTTGCCTGCTGGGGGAAAAAATCGAAAGCTGTATGTATCAGGGACTAATTTTAATATTGTTTTTGCTGTCCGATATAAGATTTATTCATATTTTGTTAGGGTTTGTTTGCTTTTCTGTCAAAAAAGACGCAACTTTGTAGCTGCTATTTGCCGTTACTATGCAAGTAATTTCACCTCAACGAAGTACCATACAGCATATTAAATCTGCCATCTTTCCTCTTTTTACTTTTCTTCACCAAGGAAATCACTTGCCTGTTTATTCTGTCTATCACCTCCGCATCAAACGGTTTCAGATAAGTCATCGTCACCCGAATGGACGAGTGCCCCAACGACTGGCTTATCAGTCCCACAGGTACACCATTATGATAAGCAAGTGTAGCCCATGTATGCCTTGCGGTGTATGAACTTACGGAAACACCGGGCAATAACTGCTTCATCAACCGCGCCAACTCCCGGTTGAAATGCCGTAATGTTTCTTGATAACGGTGGTGATGTTCCTCCATGAACAAGCCACCATGCAGCAACGGGAACAGATACTCTGAATCCGTCTTGTCCCTGTACTTCTGCAACAGCCTCATCGCATCGGGCGGCACATCCACCACCATCAGTTTCCCCGTCTTGTGCCGACGGTAAGTGATGCGCCTATTTCTCAAATCCGACTTCCGCAAGTGTGCCAGGTCGATGAACGGCATACCGCGCAACATGAACATCAGCAGGAAGTAGGTAAGCACTTGCTGTTGACGCAGTGTCAGCACACTAAAGTCCGTATTCCTGAGTTGCTCCATCTGCTCGGCCGTTAGCGCCCGCTTGGTACGCGACTCCACTTTCGTATAAACATCCTTGAACAGCACCGGATTGTACCCCTCTATGCCCGGTGACATCCAGCGATTGTACACCGCCTGCAGCGTACGCATGTAAGTGGAGATCGTGTTCGGACTGGACTGTTGTCCAGCCAACCAGTCCTCATACTCTTTCAGCCTCTCCGGGGTGAAAATCTCCTGCATGGACAGGGAAGCAGTGGTGTTTTTCGGATATCTTTCCTCTGCACAAAACTTCTCATAGGAACGCAGCGTGCAAGCATAAACATGCATTGCCGGGAACTTTCCTTCCCGCTTCAGCATCCCGATAACTTCCGGCATGTAGAGCCGTAAGTCATCTTTCGCATTTTTTCTTTCTACATTCATAAAGCATTGATTTTAATTACATGATTCAAAAAACTGCTTGTACCACAGAACGTACGTGCAGTAGTAATGTTTATGAGCGCCAAAGATAAAGCTAAAGGAATCCGACAAGAGAATATTTATAAATTATACGAATCAGGTATTGAATTTGATTTATCACGGAAAAGAAAGAGTTAATTCAACCCCTGATTCTCATAAATTGTGAAATAGTAGTAATTCTTTCCCTCCCCGTTGAACTAATGCCTTGTACACTCTGTTCTCTGACCAAAATAGAACATTAATTTAGTTTTTAACCATTAAACCTGTTTAATTATGACATGTAAAGATTCTCACTTTTTGATTGGCCTTGGAATAGGTTCAATCTTTGGAGCACTGGCTTATGGCTTTGCCCGCAGTGCAAGAGCAAAAAAAATGAAAGCAGAAGTATTCGATGCCCTGCACAGAATTGAAGGACATACCGAATGCCTGATTGAATCTGCTAAAGAAAAGGCATTGTATGCCGGAGAAAAAGTTGCTGACAAAGTAGCCAATGAAACGTCTGTCATTGCTGAAAAAGCCAATGACATCAAAGGCAAAGTGCACTCTATGGCTGATGAAGCTAAGAAGTAATCAATCTGTTCATTATTGCAAAAACAGAGGGAGGCGGAGGATCATACCTACACTCTCTCTGTTTTTCATTATATACTTGTGATTGAATGAGCCTCACTCACCAATGAAGCCGGATAATCGCAAATCTCCAATATCTTAATTGCATTATGCTCGGTCGCAACTCCGCGCTTCAACTTGTAATCGAAAGACAGGATACCATCTTTCACCGACTCGCTGAAATAGTATAATTCGTATTCATCTTCCAGCATATCGGCCAGTTCTAGATCGTGCGTAGATACAAATACCACATTATCACTTTTCACCAGCCAGGAAAGCACAGCTTTTGAAATCGCTATCCGCTCCTTGGTATTGGTTCCTCTGAACAATTCATCAAGCAGGAAGAGATAATTCCCATGACCGCTTTCATCTACGAAATTCTTGATAGTCGTCACTTCCTGCATAAAGTAACTCTTATTCTCCATCAAGTTATCTCCCTGGTGGATGGAAGATAGAAGAGAAATTCCGGTATTTATCTCAAAGACTTCTGCGAAACAGGTATGAAGTGCTTTCGCTGCCAACAGATTCACTCCTATCGTACGCATGAAACAGGTCTTACCTGCCATATTCGAACCGGTTATCAATGCCGATTTCTCATGTAGTACCATATCGTTCGGAATACAGTTTTCTATCAGAGGATGATACACAGCCTGTGTACGCAATCGCTCCCCTGCCCTGTTATCTCCCGGCAGACAATAATAAGGTAGCTCCTCCCTCAAGATGGCAACAGACAAAATGGAATCCAGAAAACCTATGAAGCGGTAAACATTGTGAATAGCCGTCGCCTTCTCCTTCAACAGATGAAAAGTTCTGCCTACCGCATACGCCTCGTGGAGAAAGAATACCCGGATTAATTCCGCTACCATATAAAACATAATAGCCATGTCGTTATCCAGACTGAGGTTGAAACGGAAATAAGAGATATACTTCTTCAGCCCCTCTACAGCCTTCAGGTCATTCGTGATAGAAGGATCTACAGAGACAAACTCCTTGTTCTGCGCCAGCTTTCCCGCCTGTCTTATCATTTTCAGAAGTTGAGGTATGGAGAAAAAGTATCTCTGGATTTTCGCCTTATTACGATAGTGCAACACTGCATTCGCCACAAATGAAAAAACAAATAAAGTAAGAAACACTCCCGAATGAGTGAGCAGCATCAGAGCCAGAAACAGCAAAGGCAGAAACCGGCAGACATTAATAAGAGCCATCTCCTTGGCACCAATCCCTGTATTATCATTTTCCAGAATGGATACGATGGAATAAGCATCCGGTTTATCCAGTTCTTTCAGTGTATTGCTTAAAAGAGTACGCAACCCCGTATGAGTTGCCAATGAAGACAGAAGTGCTTCCTGCTTTTCCATGCCGGAGGTTTTATCCGATAGCAGAAGATAATACAAATACTGCCTGCCTATGCTGGAATGACAATAATCTATTTCGGCAAACAGGTCATCCAGATTCAGGTCGTCAATGCTGTTAGCAGATAAACCGGTTTCGCCTTCGGCATTCCTATAAAGGAAATAGTTCGCAATTTCGGACATGGTATATTCTTTATTGTTCAGTAACTGTTTTGTGTATTTATTCAGCCTCTTCCGTATCAAGGCAGAAAGGATGTCCTGCCGGATCAAACATCGTTCGTGAAGTCCTGAAGTACTGCTCATCTGCCTGCCGGGCTCCCAACTGAATGGCATAAACCACAGCCTCCTCCAGATTTTCCACATAGAAATCAAGATGAAGCATTTGTCCCTGCTTACCTTCTTTCCAAGGCCATACAGGTGGCTGGTACTCTTCAATCTCCTGAAACGCCATCACCATACCGGATGGAGAAGTGATAGCCGCCCAACCATTCGCACGCTGATGTGTCAGCTTCCACCCCAGCAGTTTACTGTAAAACTCTGCTAAAACTCCTGCATCTTTACAGTCAACCACTATATTCATCTTATAGACTAAAGATTTCACATTTGATGTCATAAAGCCCTGTTTTATAATCAATTTATTGAGTAAACAACGGGAGATCCGGACTTCTACATCCGAACCTCCCTATTCTATACTCCTATCTACAAATACAAGTTTTACTTTATCCGCAATGGAAATACTTATTAACCAGTTTCAGCATTTCCTCCTGATTGTCACGTACTTCACTACGTAAAGTACGATCTTCATAGGAACGCAATTTACTGATAATTCCATCGACCATTGCAGAACTAAATACATGATACTGTTCGAAAATAGCACGCTGTTTTTCCAGGCAATCGGCAGAAGCGGCACAGCTATCAGGGAGTTGAGCCAATTGTTTCAGTTTATCCTCATTTTCCTTCTTATGAATATTCACATTCACATAGGTCTTTTCCGCAATCTCCAAAGCATTTTCAATTTCAAAACCATGACGGCATGCTACGGCCAATCCGGCTATCAGTTGGTACAAATCGGCAGAACCGTCCGGAGAGCGCATTTCCACAGTTTGTTTCTGTGTAGTATCATAGTGGCTGGGAGCTTCCAATGGATTAGCCAGCATACACATATCTGTCTTTGCCGACCATCCAAGCGGAACACGTACCAATACGGAACGGTTACGGTCACCCCAGCAAATATTTGTCGGAGCTTCCTGATGCGGCACCAAACGGAAATAAGAAGTAGGATTCGTATTACCAAAAGCTGTAATGGAAGGTGCAAGCTCCATCATTCCCGCAATAGCTTTACGGGCAGTTTCAGAAAGTACGCCATCTTTCAACATCTGGTTTTGACCGTCTTTCATAATACGCATATGGATATGCAATCCTGAACCGGCCTTTCCAGCAGTAATTTTCGGAGCAAACGTAATGTCATACCCATATTGATAGGCCAGATTACGGATAACCCATTTCGCAATCATCAACTGATCGGCAGCCAGGTCGGCACGTACCGGTAAGAATTCAATTTCATTTTGCTCATAGATTTTACCGTCAAGCGTGAAGTTACCTACCTCGGAATGCCCGTATTTGATCTGTCCGCCCGCCTTTGCAATATGCAGCATACAGTCGGTACGGAAATCATTGAACTTGGCATAAGGAGCAGATTCATGATAGCCACGTTGATCAGTGGCAGGGAACAGTCCACTATCTTCTGATATCACATAATATTCCAATTCGCCCATAGCCTGGAATTCCATTCCGGTTACATCAGTAAAGGCTTTGCAAGCTTTACGCAACGTATATTCCGGTGAGCTTTCCAGAAGTTCGCCATCTTTATTGAAGTAAGAGCAAAGCATGGAAAGTGTTGTGGTTTCAGCAAAAGGATCAATAAAGGCTGTGCAAAAACGCGGCACTACATACAAGTCGCTACTGCCCGCTTCAATAAATGGGAAAAGGCTTGATCCGTCTACACGCTCACCACAAGTCAGTATGGCATCAAGGTAAGCAGCGTCGTTAATGACAAAATTCAATGTTTTCAGTCGCCCGTCTGCAGCGGGATACATGAAGTTCACCATGCGAATATCGTTCTCCTTGATATAAGAAATAATGTCTGCTTTCGTAAATTCGGAAGCCGGTTTTTGAAGAGCAGCCACCAGTTGGTTGGCACTCATCGATAGTTCATGATTCATACGTTGGTTGTTTTTTAAGTTATTGTATGGTTAACAATGTGTTGTCATGCAATGATTCCCCACAAAGATAATATTTTATAATAACTTCAATATATATGATACTCAAAAAAAGAAATAGAATGAAGGTTTGGCAAAAAGTGATGAGATAAACTATTTGTATATCCGGGTTGTTATAATAAGAAAAGTTATAGGGAATAGTAACCCGGACTACTATTCCTTTTTTCCGTCATATCCCCACTTTACATAAATAGCACCCCAGGCAAACCCTGCCCCAAATGCAGTAAAGATGAGGTTATCGCCTTTCTTTAGCTTATCTTCAAAATCCCAGATACAAAGCGGAAGTGTGGCAGCACTCGTATTACCATAACGCTCGATATTAACCATCACTTTCTCGGTTGGAATCTCCAAGCGTTGCGTTACAGCAGTGATAATGCGCTGATTGGCCTGGTGTGGAATTACCCAGTCAATATCGTCTTTACTTAAATGGTTTCTTTCAATGACAGCTTCACAAGCATTAGCCATATTGGCTACGGCATATTTGAAAACCGTACGCCCTTCCTGATAAATGTAATGCATATGATTTTCCAGCGTATAATACGAAGGAGTACATACAGAACCACCTGCTTTAATATGTAGGAAAGGCAGTCCCTTACCATCTGTTCTCAGCACTGAATCCATTACACCTAAATCTTCCGTAGTAGGTTCCAGCATAAAGGCTGCCGCACCATCACCGAAAATGGGACAAGTGGCACGATCCGTATAATTTATGATTGAAGACATTTTCTCAGCTCCTACTACGATAATCTTCTTGTAGTTTCCCGAGCGAATAAAGTTTGCTCCCGTCTCCAGTGCATACAGGAAACCGCTGCAAACCGCCTGTACATCGAAAGCAAAAGCACGTTTCAATCCCAGTCGCTCACACAGAATGGAGGCTGTAGAAGGTAAACGATAGTCAGGAGTGGTAGTAGCTACAATCACCAGATCAATTTCATCCGGTTGAGAATTCGTACGTTGCATTAACTGTTTGGCAGCCTTGCGGGCCATATACGAAGTTCCCAGTCCCTCTTCATGCAAAATACGTCTTTCCTTTATGCCTATACGTCCCATAATCCATTCATCGGTGGTATCGACCATTTTGGAAATCTCATCATTGGTCAGGATATAATCGGGTACATATCCTCCGACTCCTGTAATTACTGCGTTTATTTTCTCCATAAACTCTACCTAGTTTAGTAAATTCTGATTATAGGGACAATTATATATAAGTGATACTTAAGAAAATGCGGGCGCAAATATACAGAAAAGACTATGAATTCCAAGAATTGGCCAAAAACACTTTGGTCTTTTACCAATGAAAAGGAATAATTGACCAAAATTTCGTTGAATATTATTTCTTAATCCAAATATTAACGATTTCTGAGATAAACATTTGATGTTTGGAAGGTTCGTTTTTATAAGCTTCTTCCATAATTTTTGATTTATAAGGTTCGGTCAGGTTGGCATAGTCCAACTCCTGAACAAACATTTTTTTGCACTCAATAATCATTCGTGCTTCTTCAAAGCTCATTAATCCTGAAGGAGTTTCCAGAGAAGTAAGTCCGGCCTCTTTCACCTTATCCGTATTCCTTCCTGACATTGTACCGCATATACGCAGGGCATTGCGATATTTTTCATTAAAGAAGCTGAGGGTGAAACTCTCATGCTGTTGGAGGAATTGATAAGTATAGCGGGTATCGCGTATAAAAATAAAGGTAGAAGGACGTTCCCAAATGTATCCCATACCACCCCAACTGGCAGTCATTGTATTGAAAGAGTTTTCATCGCCTGCCGTTACAAGCATCCACTCTTTACCAATCAGCTGAATCACATTGTCGGGCAAATCGGAGGCTTCAAGTTTATCGTAACGAGATTGCCAATCAGTAGAGGTTACACCACTTTCGGAGGATTCGGAAGTTTGATCATTTACCTTCTTATCACTGGGATTCGTGCAAGATGCAAGGAATAAGAAAAGACTGATTACTGGTAATAAAATAGTTGTTTTCATTGATATAGGATAATTAAGTTATGAATCATTTAGTGTGCTCAAAGATAATCAATTTACTGAAAAGCCTTCTCTACTTTAGGAAGTGTTTGTTCAATAAGAAGTTTATTCATAAATTCACTTGGACTCATGTTATGACACCTCTTAAAGTTCCGAACAAAAGTACCAGTGGTTGCATAACCACACTGCTCCGGCAAATCTTTAAGGGCAATTGAAGGATTTTCTCTCATCAGTTGTTCGGCATGCTGAATACGGAAATTATTCAGCCAAACACTGAAGCCTTTATCACAGAATCTATTGATGCTAACCGATAAATAAGAACGATTCGTATTCAGTACATCAGCCAATGTCTCTATCGTAAGGTCACTTTTAAGGAAGTATTGTTCATCACGAACTTTATGTAAGGCTTGCCAGAATAAAAGTTCATATTGATCCATAGATACAGAATGTGATTCAGACGCATCCCCTTCATCGCATTTCTTAATCATTCCTTGAAGTCTATAATTTACGGCACCTTGTTTCTTCAACTTACGGTACATAGATATGGACTTGAATGTAGCTGCTACAGAAATTACTAATAGAAAAATACAGATTGCAGCCACATGTGTATTTACTCTATTGGCATCTTCACTCTCATTTAATTCATGTTTCAATTCCTGAATCTTTAAACGCTCTGCATAATTCTTTTTATCGTTCTTTGCCTTAAATTCCAAATACGTTTGCAAAACAGAATCTCGTCGAGCTAATAAATCAAGAGCTTTTTCATATTGCTTAGTTTCACGGCAGAAAGAACTGAAATTGGTAAGAGCTTTTATTTGGAGCTCCATCCGAACGGGCGTTTTAACCCTCTCTTTCATTAAAGGTTCAACAATCATATAATATTGACTTGCTTGTTGAATCTTACCTTTTTTCCACAATAAATCAGCAAACAAATAACAAGGAGATAAAAAACAATTAGGCAAGATGGCTTCTCTACCTTGTTTTTGATAGTTCTTCGCTTTCTCTTTATAAGATTTCATAGCCCTATCCAAAAACACAAAAGCGGAATCTTCCTGTCCTTCTGGAATATAGGTTTCAGCCATCATACAGTTTAGAACAATCTTATCACCTCTTTCTGATAACAACCTTGCAGCTAAGTAAATACGTGCACTATCAGGCTTATTAAGCTCCATATAACTTTTTACAACTTCATTCTGCATTGAAGGATTAAACGCTATTTCCGGTTTTATTTTGTTATAATATTCCAATGATTCCGAATAATACCCTGCTCCACATAAATATTTTATCAACATAATACCAGAGACTTGTTGTAATTCTATGGATTTATGTTCTAATGCCAACTGGTATGCCTCCTTGTATAGTGGTAATGCATTTTCATAATCTTCCAACATTATAAAATGATTCGCTATAGTTAGAAGGCACTTGCCCACATCTTCCGGTCTATCAGCCTCACGATACTGTTTTAATAATTTATACCAAATAGGAAGAAATTCATCTTGATTCCCCCGTTCGTTAAGCAATAACGCTTTCATTTCATTCACTTGCCATTCTTCCTTCTGTGAAAGTGAATGATTGGCTTCTAACATTTCTATCCATTTAAGCCCCTCTAAATAAGCACCTGAAACTCCAAATCTATCCAAATTACTATAAATCGTCACTAATTGAAGTAAAATTTTCTTTCTATTTCCACCAGAACTTAAAGGTAAAACCTCTATTAAAAGTCGTTTCTGTTTTTGTATTCCATCTATCTCTTCTTCGTTTCTATACGATATTTTAATTATAGATGCTATTCTATCCTGATCTGACATTTTTTTGACCTCAGATAATAAAGAATCAAAAGAAACTGATAATATCGGCATCTTTGATAATTCTTCATCCAAAACTTCTCTTTTACCTGAATTAGAACAAGCACTGCATAAGAACAGAAAAAGAAATAGATAGAAACTCTTCACTTGGTATAACTATCTAAAGGTTATAGCCCTGAATGCACAAGCACTAGCACAATCTTCACACTCACTACAGTATCTTTCTTCTTTCATCTTAACCTTCTCATTTTCAATATAAAGAAGTCCCAAACTGCAAGCATCCACACACTCACCACATCCCGTACATTTGTCAATGTAAATAATCCATCTACCGACAGGTCCCGAACCTAAATTCCGGCCATCCAAATTTTCTTTCTTTTCCATAACTTTGTTGTTTTTGAGTTAGTCGCCTCAAAACTACGGAATCTATTTAGAAAAACAATCCTATTTGTACAGAAATATTTTCCTTATTTGAATTAAAAAGATTTTTAGAAGCATTTTCATATCCCGCCGTCAATCGGGCAAACCAAGTAAAAGAAGCTGTATAAGTATAAGTTAGAGATAAATGCAATGCCCATCTGAGCTCTGTTAAGTAATTGTACTCCTGTTCCAATCGATCCATATTCTGCCATAATTTGATTGCGGGCGTATTCTGTCCTGATTGCAGCTGTTTTTCAGCTATCATAGTTCCACCTCCTTTACCGTACTCTGCCCCAATAGCTAAATCAATTCGGGCATTAGATAATAAGAAATTCCTAGTAAATGTAGAATATGTAGTAAAACGGCATACAGTTTGCGAATATTCAGCCGGATAAAAAAGCAATTGACTTTTTGTCTGCTTAAAGTCAATTCCCGAAACGATAGAATAACGACTATTCCACTCATTATAAAGTTGATAGTAACCATAAGTCAACCCATATTCATTAATACGGGCAGTAGAACGGAGAACCTTCCCCGAAGAATGCCATGTACCCATGTTCTCTTCCTGCAGCTGCAAAAGATCATAACTATCCGACTTGTCAAACAAAACTTTACAACTCCATTCGTGTCGATTAAACGCAGAGACTAATGAACCTACACCTTTATAATCCAGTTTCCAGCCATCTGTTTCACCTTCTTTCTTGTTTTGTATACGGTCACTTACTGTATTTTGTCTGACAAGGCTCCCTCCTATCTGTTGAAATAGCCGGAAGCGTCCATAAACTCCCTCTTCTTGTAAGAATCCTCCGAACTCCTGTGCAGAATAATACCATTTTATATTTTCTCCTTTAGGCAAAGTTTTAAAGTACCCTAACGGATAAGAAACAAAGAAAGGATATGTCGTATGAGTACCTATATTCTGATAATCCACCGTTTCTTTACGATTGCCATAAAATATGGAAGCACCCAAACGGTGACTTCCACACTCATAACCAACTCCGGGAGTTATTTTCCACTCCATCCACTGGTTTTCATTCCGGGGATCTGTATCCTTGGCATTCAGGTCAACTAAATAATCGAACCTCGAACCAATCAGCCAACGCAAAGAAACGGGTAATGAAAATGCACCGGACAGTTGATATTGTTCCGAACGTTGATCGCCACTCACTGAGTCACAAAGATTTATTCCACGCCAGCAGTCACCGGTCATCCCATTCCAGTTCACCTCTTGCTTCCGGTTATTCACATATCCTATTTTTCCATATAAAGAGACATTACCTATAGTCTGGTAGGATTCACCAAACACCGCATACTTATTGGATGAAGCGGGCAAACTGACATTACCAAAGTTTCCATCTTCAAACCTATACCCCACTTCCGCCACAGAGAACGAGCGGAAACGGTTGAATGACATTCCTACCGGATTAGCTCCTGTCAGCCAATTATTCTGCTGATAAATCTCTTGCATAGAATAGATATGTAATGAATCAGACTGCGCATATATGGGAATCGCCGACAGAAGCCATAAAATAAATAATGTACTCCGCATAGTTGCTTGCTTATTTTTTCAAAGACGGTTTGGATACGATAAAGTCCTCCGCCGCATTGTTCGTATCCTGATAAATGAAACGCCCGTTGGTTGATGCTGCACTTTTACGTATCAACGATTTCCCGGAATAATCTCCTTCCGGAATATACACAGGTTCATGGTTCAGTTCATCAGGCACACGCTTATTGGCAAGCTTGGCTTCATTTTCCACGCACTCCGCACAATCAATCACCCACTCTTTCGGAATCATCAAATAGAATTTAGTCTTATTAGAAGCTTGGGGCCTGTTTTCCCTGTTCAATGGATTATTTACATATTCCTCCGCACTAATACCTTCAAATCCAAATATCATGAATGTGGGGCCAACTACCGGAAATGAATACATCCATGCAGTCGAGTTAAGATTTAAAAGCAGATTTAATGGTTTCACACCGGGTGCTATGTTCTGTTTGCTCAAACTTACATGCCAGAATCCCCAGTCAACTTTAGATAAATCAACTGAATTAGCATGCTGATATTCGCCTCCGGTATGATCTACAGCATTCGTTGCAATGGTAGTTTCTGCTCCGGGCAATAAAGGATACTCCTTACCGCTACCCGGAAATTGCCAAGTCATATCAGCAACGGGAATCCGTTTCATATCCGTATATTTCACCCAGGGAGATACAATACCTGGCATCGGATCCACCAAAGCCAGACACAATCCATCCAGATATACAGTCTCATCAGAGTTATTATAGAGTGTAACATATTGATCTGCCTGATAATCTGCTCCCAACTCTCCTTTACAACCCACATAATAAATCTCTTTAATGACCAATGCGTTTATTTTAGAGCGCGCCAGTTGCAACTGAACTTTCATCACTTCTTCACCCTGTTCAGGCAATAACGACAAAGATTCCAATCTTCCACTGAAAATAATTCCGGAAGCAGATTGATAATGTACGGCAACTGTATAATATCCATATTCCACATTAAACAAAGCTACTCCATCAGAAGAACATGAAGAGGTATAAACCGTACCTTGATCCTTATTTGTCAATACCACCTCCATCTCTTCGAAAGGCAAGGTCACTTCATCCGTAGAAGAAAGTAGTTGAACACTCACAGAGCATGAAGAACGATTCTCATCCCCGGTACAAGCACATAGGAATAACACGAAGAAAAACAATACATAATATTTCATTCTCATTCAATATCTAAAATTTAATACAAATACTAATTTAAAAGCGGATACTAATTTCCGCACCATAATATAAATCCGGATTCACAACTGCATATTTCTGTATGCTCTGCCGATATCGTTTCGGATTAGATTGCAGCAGGTTATTAGCACAAAAAGCAACCGAAACATGACGTCCTATCTCTTTAGTAACCCGAAGATTCAATAAGAAATAAGGTTTATACGAGTCCGTCAGAAAAGCGGTAGTTGTATTCGCCCTGATCACTAAATCAGCAAAACATTCATCCGTCGCCATGTCCGGCGTGAAAGGATGTTGGTTTCCCTCTCCATCTATATAATAAACCGGATTCAAGCACTTCTGATTATTACTATCCGTGTACATAGGATTATTAAACCGACTCTCCATTCCCCGCTGTTGTTTATCCATCCACACCGCCTGAAGCGTTAGGCTTGTGATCAAACCGATTCTGGGAATTTGAGTAACACACTGAAACCGGCTATTCAATTGCTGCCAGATTTGAGTATTCGCAACAGAAGGCCCTGTTTCGTAAATACCTACATAAGGGTAAGCTTTTCCATTCACTTCTATCTGGGGATGCAAGGCAGAAAGTGCCGTATTCTTTTCGCATACATCCAGATATCCGCCACTTATGTAAAATGAAGAACGCAGTGCCTTTGAATGAATCGGACCAATGGTATATTCAATACCTTGTTTTTCCTGTTCTATACCATTCTGGGGTGATAAATAGGTAGCAAACGTAGTATTCAAAGTATATGGAAGAAGTTCACCATCATTCATGACACCCTCATCCGTCAATTCCGGTTGTTCTCCTTTACTGATCAAAGGGGAATAGCGGCGATAGGAAAAAGGTTCGGCAAGTTGAGAGGTACAATAGCCATTTTTGAGATGTTCCTTAAACCATACCACATCCGCAGTAACACCTCCTATCCGGAAATTCACCCCTATTTCAAACTTCTGATTAACAGGCAAACGCAAGTCGGAGTTAAAATTACGGTCAGTTATAAATGTATGCATGACGGTCAGACGCTGATTATTCTCAGCATCATTGTACGTAAAACAATTCATATCCGTATACGATTTATCGGGATACAAATAAGTAAGTACAGGCATCTTATGCATCAATCCCCACCCCAGACGTACACTGAAACGACTTAGAAAAACATCATCCGTCCTATCAATAAATATCTGGGAAAGATTGATACGCGGATCAACAGAAGAGTTCCGTTGTAGACGCTTAGTCGGCAACTGAGTAAAACGCACCCCCGCCTGCACTTCGGTCCGCATCTTCCCATAACGGAGAATAAAGTGATTTTCAGCAAAAGCAGAATACTTATATAATAAAGGTATATCCCGATAAGACCTTGTCCGCACTCTGAGCATTTCCAAGGGAGGACGAAGAGGATCGAAACTGATTCCTTTTCCACGATTCCCTTCCACCTCAGCATGAAGCCCCAGTTGAAAATGGTTACTGATATTCTCACCCATCGTTTTTCTGTGATTGGCAGTCAACGATACATCTCCGCTCAACGGCTTGCCTTCAACGGATAACTGAGAGAAATAATGGGGAGGCAGGAACACTCCGGCATGTTCACCTGCCTGCGCGGTATAGGTAGTGACTTGCTGTGTTCCCGAATAATATGTACTGGATTCATTCTTCTGGCTCCCATACGTAAACCCTAGCTGATATTCAAGATTGGAAATCCAGGAACGATTCAATTTCCACTGTCCATTAGCAGAAAAGGATATGTTTTGATCCTGATATTTCCGAAATTCACCATCCACCGTATTCTGCCCTCTTTTATCATTGTCCTTCATCCAATAACCACGCATATTAAGACGCAAAGTAGCAGACCGGAAATCCTTCGCATAAGCCGCTTGGATTCCAAATCTTTGAAAAGATTCTTCAAAGACTTGAGGCGATTGATTTGAAAGTGCATAATCTGCTCCTAAATAGAGAGTTCCCCCATTATTACTGATCGCAATGCCCTTCCCCACAGAAGCAAGTTTCTCCGTAGCTGTCAGACGAATACCGATGGTAAGAGGTTGTATCCCGGCTTTCGACTTGACCAGAACAACCCCACTGGTCACATCTCCATAACGTGCCGAAGGAACACCACGTATCACCTCGACCGACTCCACAGAAGATGGAGACAAGGAACGCACGTCGAAACCGGATAACACCGTGCTATTAAAAAGGCTGCCCCTACCTTCAAGTCCCATTTGCTGCATATTGGCATTATTATTCATGCGGAGTCCATCCACCTCTATGGTTGTCCCTAAAGCATTAGTCGTATTTTCAGAAGTTGCACTGCGGATGGTAAAGGCAGCCGGAGCATTCAGATCCGGATTGCGTACAAGAACGCCGGGTAATAATTGAGATAAGCCAGAAAGGTCAGTAACCTGTATATGACAAATAGCATCCTGCCCAATGACAGAACGGGTTCCCGGAGCATCTGATTGAGTAGCAGTAACAATCACCTCCTGTAACCGGATGTTGCGAAGAGTATCTATAGCCTGCATTTCAGTCTGTCCATATACCGCCAGCGAACAAACCCAAAAAGCAATTAATATATAACCCCTGTAACAATTATTCATTTGTACAACCCAAGATGGTAATTTACATACCTAACGAGCGTTATATAGCAACCCTCAGATTAGGGGGGGCAAAGGAAACAATTTTCTACCAACATTTCATCACCAAACTTAAAAAAATGCAGAATAAAATCATTCTTTTCGGACTTTTGTGTGTACATTTGCAAGCAACAGAACAACAATATCATGCCATTTTTCATATTAAAGACATTACTTATTTGTACTTTTCTGCTGACTTGGGCTGTACTAGGTCTTGCTTCTATCTCTCTGATTTGGAGAAACAAGCATAAAAAGGATTTGGCCATATTATTAGCACCAATCCTACTAATATACTGGGGGTTAACGTCGTATAGCACATTATACGAAAATTTCTTCCTGCTTCAAAGAACATCCCTCTTACCCACCCTATACTGTTGGGGACTGACTTTTCTCCCTCCTTTACTCTATTTCTTTATCCGCTTCCGTATTACCGGAATATTTCCCCAAAAGTCACAATGGTGGAAACATATGCTACCTTCGATGGTCTTATCGTGTTGTTACATATTGATGTCAGTTTTAAGTCCGGTGGCAGATCGCTTAACTTACAGTTGGACTGAGATTCTATCATCGTTCCCGGCTTGGTGGACACTTTTCCGTTTAACGTGTATAATAACAGGGATCACACAGACTTTCATTTACGTATTACTCTTGCGAAAGATGAATGAAACAGACTGTATATTCCTAAAATCAGCTTCCGATATTCAAAGAAAAAGCATCCTAATATCAGGGTTCTTCTTCATGTTCTTACTGAATATGTTCACTTCTTCATATATCTGCAATCTTTTATACAACCTTTGTATTGGCATATTAAGTGGATATATCTTTTATAATTCTCTCTTACACCAATTCGTAAAACAAAAGCTCAAGTTACGTATTTATCGGGAAACATCGTCCCAGTTCCCTGTGAATAACCTAAATCAACAACTAGAAAGCAAATCAGAAAAAGAAGTCGTAGAAAAAGAGGTGCTCATAAATGGCAAGAAGAACTCCAAAGTATACTTGACTCCTCAAAAGATCGATGAAATAAACCAACTATTACAAACACCGGAATTCATTTATGATCAAAAAATAAAATTGGAGCAGTTTGCTCAAAGAGTGGCAGTCAATTCCACCTATTTAAATAGATATTTCAATCAAGAATATGGATGTAGTTTCCTTCAATACCTTACGTCACTTCGCATCGAAAAAGCAGAAATGCTGCTAAGAGATTCGAATGCAGAAATAGAAGACATCTGTTATAATACAGGTTTCAACAGCCCTTCTGCATTTCACAAAGCTTTTAAAAACCGATATGGTTGCTCTCCCTCGGAATGGAGAAGAAGATGTCTCACTTAAAAGTTGAATCGCAGTCAATCCGTATCAGAACGATGCATTTATTTATTTCACATTAGGAATTATTCTACTGAAGACCAGAGATATATCTCTTTATCCTTAGGAACAGTCGAGTGTTGACCTAGGTTAACAAGCCTATCAACCTTGGTTGACGAGCCGATTAACCTTGGTTGATAGGCTTGTCAGCCAAGGTCATCCCCCAATAAGACTTATTGGAAAACTCAACACACACAGGGCAAGAGACAAATGATCCCTTGTTTGTTTTCTAATCACTGTTGGAGCTTTTACCGCAAAACATATGGATAAATCTTGTTTAGCACACACTTCATATCATCAAAAAAAGGTTGAAATCGTAAAAACAGAAAGATTTATTCTGAATAAATATTCTGAATTTCAGCCACTTAAAATTATTATTTTAGTTTACTGATTTTAGCATTTAGATTTCCCAACTTCCAGCTATTTTTGCCTGTGTTCATCTGAGGGAACAATAATATAAACCAACGGATATTTCCGGATAATTGTTATGAAGGAATGGTTGCATTAGCCATTTTATAAAACAGCTAAAAACAAACTGAAAATCAATATACAATAATCAACAAATACAATATTAATTTTTATTCTTATGAAAAATGAAAAAATAGACATGAGTAGGGAAACGGATACTTTCCGTGTCTCCCAAGAAGGAATGTATATTATTACAGGTACCAATTCAAGACATGGAATAACAGTATCTGCCGGAGTACGTGCAACAATTGTTCTACAAGATGCTAACTTATGTGATCTGGAAAACATGGGTGTTGCATTCCATATTGCGGAAGACTGTCATATCACGGTGATTCTTGAAGGAAACAATATGCTACACAGTGGCCGTGAAATGGCTGCAATCCAATTAAGAAAGAATTCCATCCTGATTATTAAAGGTGATGGGAAATTAATTGCGTACGGTGGAGAAGGTGCAGCTGGTATAGGATGCGGATATGCTACCGAATGTGGTGACATTATTATCGAAAGTGGAACGATAGAAGCCTATGCGGGTTATCAGCACGAGACTTCCTGGCGCGCGGGATCTGCAGGAATAGGCGGTGCCGGTCAATATGCAGGTCGAAAAAGCAAATGTGGAAACATAACTATTACAGGAGGAAAAATCATGGCTAAATGCGACAAAGGAAACTGGGATATTGGTCCGGGCGATGAAGGAACTTGTGGCAGTGTAAAAGTAGATAAGAATGCAATAGCTCCCGGAGTGCGTGTATATGGTTCTCATTTAGGTACAGAACAATATAGAGATTTGAAACACATACCTATATCCAATGCAGGATTGGTCATTCTCTTCCCATTTCTACCAATGCTTTTTATGAGACTTAATATGTTAAGCCAAGATCGCAGGGGTTTCAATAGTAACGAATCAAAAGTACGAGCTATATTCATTTTACAACACCTCATGGCAAGTGAAGACAGGGAGTATGATGAAAAAGATCTGTTCCTCAACCGTTTGTTAATAAATTATCCCTTCAACGAGCCACTCCCTAAAAGAATGGAACTAAATCAAGATGAACTTAACACAATAGATTCTCTATTGGAAGCAACAAAGACAAACTGGGAAAAAATGAGGAATACCTCAATGAGAGGTTTTCAAGAAGCTTTTTTGAGAAGAGCAGGATTTATAGAAAAGACTGAAAGGGAATGGGTTCTAACTGTAGAAGAACGTGCATTCGATATATTATTGGATAGCATTCCCTGGTCATACAAACTTGTACGGTTACCATGGATGGAAAATATACTCAAGGTTAACTGGAGATAAACTCCTGCTCTGACAACAGTTCAGAAATTCACTTTTACATTTAAATAATCAGTATAGAAGACCTTTATCTTCTATACTGATTAAAAATTTTATGCAATCGTTATTGAAGAATCCAAATAAACATCCTGAATGGTATTCAATAATTGAACACCCTCTTCCATTGGCTTTTGGAATGCTTTCCGTCCACTGATCAATCCCATTCCACCGGCACGTTTATTGATAACAGCTGTAACAACAGCATCACGCAAATCCGATTCTCCATGAGATTCACCACCGGAATTAATCAAACCGACACGCCCCATATAACCATTAGCAACCTGGTAGCGACAAAGGTCGATAGGATGTGAAGTTGCGAGTTCAGAATACATTCTTTCATCCGTTTTACCAAAATGGATAGCCGTGAATCCACCATTATTGGAAGGAAGTTTTTGCTTTACAATATCAGCCTTGATGGTCACTCCAATGTGGTTAGCCTGTCCGGTAAGGTCGGCTGCCGCATGATAATCAGTGCCATCTTTCTTAAAATCATTGTTTCTGAGATAACACCAGAGAATGGTTGCCATACCTAACTCATGAGCATATTCAAAAGCTTGTGATATCTCAATAATCTGACGACGACTTTGCTCCGAACCGAAATAGATAGTAGCACCAACAGCTACCGCACCCATATTCCATGCTTCTTTTACGGTTCCAAACATCACCTGATCATAAGAGTTTGGATAAGTAAGCAGTTCATTATGGTTCAGTTTTACAACGAAAGGTATCTTATGGGCATATTTACGGGCAACAGCCCCTAATATACCAAATGTGGATGCAACTGCATTACAACCTCCTTCGATTGCCAGTTTCACTATATTTTCAGGATCAAAATAGATCGGATTAGGAGCGAATGATGCTCCGGCTGTATGTTCTATATCCTGGTCGACCGGCAGAATGGATACATACCCGGTATTCGCCAAGCGTCCATGCCCGTACAAAGCCTGCAAGCTATTGAGGGTACGTACATTTCTGTCAGAGTCCACCCAGATTTTATCAATCGCATCAGGTCCAGGAACATGAATTAATTTCTTATCTATTGTCTTACACGTATGGTTCAGGTAATATTCTGCCTGTTGTCCCAACAAATCAACTGTTTTACTCATAATATATTCGTTTTTAATTTAGAATCATACTAAATAAACAGTTTCCCTTTGTCGATTGTTTATTAGTCTTCCGGGAAAGCCATAAGCATAATATGAATTATCGGTGATATTTTCCTTTATCTTTTACCAGTATCACCTTTAACTGCGGATCGAAGAGCATCTCGCGTCCTACGGAAGACAACAAAAGTTGTAACTGACTGCTACGATGTTCCCAAGTCAATAGATCTATGGAACGGTTCAGACTTTCTTTTATCTCAGTATACCAACATCCGGGAAAGGACAGAGCACTCACAATCTTTCTATCTACAATTTCCTGCAAGCCCTTAATAAAGCACTTCTGTTCTTTTCTGCTTAAATTATCCGGATCATCATAAGGTATATAATATGAAGTATAGTAACCATTTTGAGTAAAGACTTCCAAAGCTTTCCAATTTTGTCCTTCTATAATCAACCGTTCTTTCTTTATCTGAAAATATTCCATTAACTTATTCAAACTTGAAAGTGCCGTTATTCTATTCTCAAGGGTCAGATTCTTTATATCCAGCCACATTTTACCTTTTTCCTTTTTCATAAAAGAAAAATAAGATGCCAGACTCAGATTGAAGCTGGTATCAGCATCATGCGTTACATCAAATTTCCGATTCTCACGGAAAACGAGATCGACTTCTATATTCGGATAAATCATATGCTTCTCATATAACTTCTCCATCGAATTACAACGATGAAGCCAGATTTTATCCGGATAACGGCCTATCTCCCGGAATCCCATAAAAAAGATACACATCAATGTCAATACGATTCCCACCACAAGATGAATTGTTTTCATAATCAGTTTCGATAAAAAAATATTTGAAATAAGTTTTTATATCCCTGTTTGGGTAATGATATTGCCTGTTTGTAATGACAAATATAAGATTTTTTATTCAGATAAAAGAATAGAAATAGACGAATCGCTTGTTTCTTTCTGTAAAAATGGTACTTTAATCTGCAATTTATCTAATTACAAATACCATTAGCTGCCATAGCTTTACAACAAAAATAAATTTAAGAATATCCTTGGAACATCTTTGAGTATTCTCATTATCTCAAAATATGATTGTTATGTTATTGCACCACTCCTTTATGTCACTTATAGTTTAGAACGAAATATAGAGCAAGATCTACAGTATAAGTTCCTCTAATGAAAACATATTAAATAACCTTCTATTAACCATCTTTCAACATCCAGCTATTTATATGATTTTTTCCTTCATCATTTTTTGCTATTAAACTTTCCGAAACGCAAATGTTATTAGCCTGCTCATGAAATAAAGTTCATTCATTTTGGTGTATATTTAACCAATATTTTATAATTTTGCAGATGTATTTTTGAATCTTCTGCGAGAAATATGAAAATATCTTTAAACATTAGACAAATTTTTCTTTTTACTGTTCTTTTCATCAGTAGTTCCGTAAGCAGGTGCCAAGTTTATAAGTACATAGGACTGGAAAACGGCTTGAGCAACCAGAAAATATATTATATCCAAAAAGACCGAAGGGGATATATGTGGTTTCTAACCCAGGAAGGGGTAGACCGCTATGACGGAAAATATATCAAGCATTACAATTTTTCAGACGATAGTATAAAGCTAGACTCACGAATTGCTTTGAACTGGCTCTATATGGACAGCGGGAATATATTATGGGTAATCGGTCAGAAAGGTCGTATTTTCAGATATGATTCACAGCATGATAAATTCAAACTGGCCTACATACATCCGGAACTGATCAGAAATAAGCCACAGGCATTTCTAAATTACGGTTATCTGGACAAGAACGACCGCATATGGCTATGTTATAAAGATAGTATTACCTGGTATGATATCCGTACCGGAACGACTTTGCATATGCCTACACCAGTCAACGGTGAAATAACTGCCATTGAACAGACGGATAGCAACCATTTCTTTATCGGTACAGGAAATGGCCTGTTTCATGCCGGGATAGAAAAGGGGAAACTAAATATAATGCCTGATAAAATGGTAGAAGGTATCAGCACATCAGTACATGAACTCTACTACCATGCTGTTTCAAAACAACTGTTTGTGGGAAACTATAAAGAGGGAATACTTATATATGACGTAGGAAAAACAGGAAAAATCATCCCTTGTCAATCACCCAACAATGTAGAGATAAACCGGATCGTTGCTTTGAATGCCCATGAACTTCTAGTAGCCACAGGTGGAAAAGGTGTATATAAACTAGATATGAATACATGCATGAGTGAACCCTATATAACTGCTGATTATAATAGTTATAACGGGATGAACGGAAACAATATTAATGATATTTATGTGGATGAGGAGGAACGTATCTGGCTTGCCAATTATCCTACTGGTATTACCGTCCGTAACAACCGTTATGGAAGTTACGATCTGATAAGGCATTCCCTTGGCAACAGTCTTTCATTGGTGAACGATCAGGTTCATGATGTATTGGAAGATAGTGACGGTGACCTCTGGTTTGCAACCAGCAACGGTATCAGTCTTTATCAGACCGATACAAAAGAATGGCACTCGTTCCTTAGTTCCTTTGATCCGGTACCGGATGATGAGAATCACATCTTTTTGGCACTATGTGAAGCCTCTCCCGGAGTGATATGGGCCGGCGGTTTTATGTCAGGCATTTGCAAAATAGAAAAGAAGAAAGGATTTAAGATTAGCCACATTTCTCCTGCTGCTATTGCAGGAGTACGTCCTGACCAATATATATTTGACATTAAGAAAGATTCGGGCGGTGATATCTGGTCCGGCGGATATCATCATTTAAAGCGCATCAATCTTGAGACAAAAAGTGTGCGTCTATATCCGGGAGTAAACTCTATCACTACCATTCAGGAAAAGGACACCCGGCAGATGTGGATTGGTACAAGAATGGGGCTCTACCAGCTTGACAAGGAATCGGGAGTTTATCAGTATGTTGACCTGCCCATTGAATCTCCCTATATATGCGCTCTGTTCCAGAGAGATGACGGCATCCTATATATCGGTACCCGTGGAGCTGGATTGCTTGTATATGACATTAATAAAAAGAAGTTCATCCATCAGTACCGTACAGACAATTGTGCGTTGATTTCCGACAATATCTATACAATTCTTCCACGTCAGGACGAGAGTCTCCTTATGGGTACGGAAAACGGAATTACTATTTATTCACCTAGAGAACACTCCTTCCGCAATTGGACGCGGGAACAAGGATTGATGAGTGTCAATTTCAATACCGGCTCTGCTACAACCTATAGCAATAATACACTTGTTTTTGGTGGAAATGACGGGGCTGTCAGATTTCCGATAGACATACAGATACCAGAGCCACATTACTCACGTCTATTACTACGCGATTTTATGATAGCCTATCATCCCGTTTATCCGGGCGATGACGGTTCTCCGTTGGAAAAGGATATTGACGAGACCGACCGACTGGAACTGGCCTACGGACAAAACTCCTTTTCTCTTGATGTAGCTTCCATTAATTATGATTATCCTTCCAACATTCTTTATTCATGGAAGATTGACGGTTTTCATAAAGAGTGGAGCCGTCCGAGCCTGGACAATCGAATTGTTGTAAGGAATCTGCCTCCCGGCAGTTATACATTACAGATTCGTGCCATATCCAATGAGGAAAAGTACAAGACCTATGAAACAAGGAGCATTCAGATTGTCATAACGCCTCCGGCATGGGCCAGTGTATGGGCCATGGCTGGATATGCAATCCTACTGGTGTTGGTTATGGTTATCATATTCCGTATCATCATACTGCACAGACAGAAGAAGGTTTCGGATGAAAAAACACGATTCTTCATTAATACGGCCCATGATATACGTACTCCGCTTACATTAATAAAAGCTCCGCTGGAGGAAGTCATAGAAAACCGTATGGTGAAGGAACAGGCATTGCCGCATATAAATATGGCTCTAAAAAATGTGAATGCATTGCTTCAGCTGGCGACCAACCTGATAAATTTCGAACGGGTAGACGTCTACTCTTCCACCCTTTATGTTTCTGAATATGAATTGAATTCCTATATGGATAATGTTTGTGCTACTTTCCGCAAATATGCCGAGATGAAACATGTCAGGTTTGTTTACGAAAGCAATTTTGATTATCTGAATGTGTGGTTTGACAGTGACAAGATGGGATCTATTCTGAAGAATATTCTGTCAAATGCATTAAAGTATACACCTGAAGGTGGCAGCGTACGCATTTATGCCTGTGAGGAAGGAAACTCCTGGAGCATCGAAGTGAAAGATACCGGAATCGGCATTCCCTCATGCGAACAGAAGAAATTGTTTAGGAATTGTTTCCGGGGTAGTAATGTCATTAACTTGAAAGTGACAGGTAGCGGAATCGGTCTGATGCTGGTATACAAACTGGTCAAATTACATAAAGGCAGGATTCATATTCAAAGTACTGAGCATGAAGGCACTTGCGTGCAGGTAACTTTCCCGAAAGGGAACAGCCACCTACATAAAGCAAAATTCATCTCTCCCAAGATACCGAATGAATGTTCGGAGACTATCGTATCTGGTGGCACTCCAGGGTTACTATCCATGGAAATATCCCAAGTAAACGGCTCTCTACAACGTATCTTGATAGTAGAGGACAATGATGATTTGCGCAATTATCTTATTGATATGTTCAAAACGGGTTATAATGTCCAGTCCTGTCCGAATGGAAAGGAGGCACTTGTCATAGTACGGGAGTTTGACCCGGATCTCGTCATATCCGATATAATGATGCCCGAAATGGGTGGAGATGAACTCTGCTCAGTTATAAAAGGTGATCTTGAAATATCTCATATTCCGGTCATTTTGCTGACTGCACTGGGAGATGAAAAAAATATGCTTGAAGGACTGGAAATCGGAGCGGATGCCTACATCACCAAACCTTTCAGTGTGGGGATACTCAAGGCAACAGTCAAAAACATACTTGCAAATCGTACTTTGCTCCGTCAGGTTTATAACAGCATTGAAGATAGAGAACAGACTCTTCCAGTCAATTGCACCAATACCTTGGATTGGAAATTCATAGCCTCTGTCAAAGAATGCATAGAGAATAACATGGGAAATTCGGACTTCAATGTAGACATGCTCAGTAGTCAGCATCACATGAGCCGTACAAGTTTCTTCAACAAATTAAAGGCATTGACCGGTTACGCTCCAGCTGATTATATCCGGATGATACGTCTGCAACATGCCGCACAATTGCTAAAACAAGGCGAACATACAGTAACAGAGATTGCTGACATGGTTGGATTCTCGGATGCAAAATACTTCCGAGAAGTATTTAAGAAATATTACAATGTAAGTCCAAGCAAATTTAATACAAAATCAGAAAACTGATGGTCAATAAAGTTGATTACTCAACTGTTGAGCAGCTGACAAGAAAGGCATTAACTACCGAAGAGAATCATCGTAATAGCCGGAAAAAGATTCCAACTATTACGATGATAAAGAACGACGTTACCAGCATCTTTTTAGACACTGTAATAAATATCTGATCACAGTTTATTACAACAATAGGTTCTTTATCACTCACCCATTGCTTGAAATATAAAAATACATTTCAGAGCACGCACTCAATGTTTAAATTAATACAATATATTATAGAGTTCGTATCATTGATGAAAAAGTCCTCAAAGATCATTTTTTAAAGAATGCTTTGATATGCTTATGCTATACATCAAAAATAAAAAATCCCTGTAAATTATGTTTTACAGGGATTTTTTATTTTGCAATTCTTTCCAGCGGAGAGACAGGATTATGAACCTTTTCTCTCCAAGTTCCTTATTTACAAGGTTATAAAAATGTCAATTTTACTCTTAGTAATGTTTTAGTAACTGAAGTTTGTCTAATTCAGTCCCACATTGTCTTCATGGTGTCCGTTCATCTTAACAATACAAAAATAACAAATAAATTTGTGACCACAAATACTTCATCACTATTTTTATTACTTTGATGAATTTATACAATTTAGTATTTCAAAATTCAATCGTATATTTCCACGTTCTTTTAATACCCTCCGCATGCTTAGATGTATAAGTTTTACTATATGGGAAAACGATACTTATCGGAAGCTTTGCATAGTTTATAATATAAAATAAAGCCACACCAACAGTTTGCGGCTTGGTTGAAAGTGGACTTAAATAGATATTTGTCGATTTTGGGTTTTCTTCAATTATTTCATGAATTATCTGAGCCGTAACAAATGGATCAAAAGCAGGTGCAAATCTAATTTTCATAAATTCACCTGTTGACTGTTTTGCATTTTCCATCTTTAAAATACTTTCTTGGTACATATCAGGTTGAAGAGATGGAAATCCAAGTATATAATATTTCTTTTGACAATGTCCTTTACTTTGGGCAATTTTAGCAATCAAGTTATCATCATAGCCAGCACAAATAATCAACAAATCATTATCTGTATTCGGATTATTATTTATTGATGAACAACCTTCAACATCATGTATTTCATCAATATATCCAGAGAATTTTGTATCGTCTGCATCTTTATAATGAATAGGTTCAGTATAAAGCAGATCCACTTGAGATATCCCAAAATGAGAAAGTAATTTTAATAAATAAATTAAATGAGGTCTAATAAATCCAGTTATATCAATACAAATTTTCTTGGTTTTATAATCATTTGCATTGAAATTAAGAATAAAATTTTCAAAATACTCTGATTCTGACAAAAATTCACTAATATACACATCTTTAAGTGGCAGTTCATCTTGTCGAATACCCTTATATTGTGGAAATATAAACCACTGTTTTTGATATGATTTTACTCTTTCAAAAACTTCTTTAGTCCTATTACAATTATCAAATGCAGACAAAAAAATATCATACTCAGGAGAATTTGTTAAATCCCCATTAGCATATGAGTCTTTATAAAAAATAGTATAATCCATTATTCTTCATCAAAAAGATTTAAAATATTATTTACGCCACTTTCTCTCTTTGATTTCCTCTGTTTATTACTCTTTTTCTTTCCAAAAGTTGGAGCCATAAAACGAGACTTCATCTCGTTATATTGAGCTTCAAACCTGTCATATTTCTGAGGATCAAATATAGAATTAATCATGTCTGCATCTAAATCGGCTATACCCCTACGAGAAGATGGCAGATTCCATAAAGGAGCCAAAATTCGATGCAGTTGATAAGTCTGTTCTTTTCTCCCTGAATTTTTTTGTTTTCGATTAGGTACTTCGACGATAATAGAGTGTGTTTTTGCCATATTTATATAATCTTTAGCCAGCGAGGAAATACTTTCTATGCCAAAATTAAATGCACACACACTTGTATCTGTTGGCTTATCAGAAAAACGATATATTTGAAAAACACTACTTAAACTATTTAGCGATCTATATAATTTTTTTCCAACATCTCCTATTATTTCCACATCTTGATAGAACCATTTTGCTGTTTCAAAAACTCCTTGATATTGAGCTTCCAAAGAAATTACAGATCCCTCCTCTAGTGGTTTTTCCCCAAGCAGATCTGATTTTTCAACAATCAGTTTAAGAGTTAATAAAAAAATTCTAGGATTTCCCCATGAAAGATTTATAAATTCATCAATTCCTGAATAGCAAGTATTTTTAATATTATTTTCATATGCTAACTGAGCTAAAAAATCAGCCTTATACTTCTCTTCTATATTAGCAAATTCAGTTTCTCCTTTTTTCTCCTTTTTGTATATAGCATATTGTTGATTTACAAAGTCCATAATAGCTTCGATATCAACTGTTAGCTTATTAACCTTACTAAACACTTTACTCTTTTTAGTACCCCAATTAGCCCATTCCTTATACAGTAAATATATCTTATACTTTTGTTCTAAAGGATTATTATCGGTATCAGAAATAAAATATTCTAATTTTAAATCCAAATTATCGACTTCATTAAGAAGTTTACTAGTAACGCCTTCCCTTATTTCTGTTCGCAAATCTTTAAAATGTCGATACTCCTTATTTTCGTATCGCTTTTGAAGTTCATTAATAATCTTATCTTCTGAATATTTTTCAAGTTTTGCAGAAAACTGTTTTTCAATCTGTTCTGATGTTAAATCATTTAAATAATACTTTTTCAATCGATTAAGATATAATTCCTTAGCAAATTTTTTATACAAAACATCATCTCCTTGAAATATTTCGTCCAAAAGTATTGGTTGAAACTCTGACCCTGGCTTTATTTGTTCTTCGGTCTTAGTTTGCGTAGTAGTATATCCATATTTTCTAGCTCCAATCCAAAATGTACAAGGTTGTTTTTTTTCCCAAACTAAAGTATTAACAAAAACTTTTTGCCATTCAAATAATTTTTCATATTCATCTAAGATATAAACAAATTGTACATTTTGTAGTAAAGCTATATTCTTAGATAACAAAGCAGGTATTCCAAACAATAAGTCTCCAGGAGAAAATAATATTCTCATTGTTGCGATGTCTAATGTACGATTAAAAGCAGCATTTACAATTTCAAGATCAATCTTTTTTCTCAAAACAGACAGTCTCCCTAAAAAATCATCAATAGATTGAAGCTCATTTATATCTATCACATTTTCATAAAATAGAAGTGAGATATCTCGTACAAAATCCTTCTCACTATAACCTTTAGAAATACCATCCGCAAATACATCTTTAGAAATATTCAAAAGAATATCGCTAATATATAACTCAAAGTAATATTCAAAAGCACTTTTCCATTGTTCCTCATCAATACCCTTTCCTTTAAAACGACTCGAATTAATTCCATCAAGAACAGAATATATGCCAATATATTTATCGTCATTTACTATTCTAGACAAATTTCCCTTTCTTATTTTTTGCAATGGATAAGAAAAATATCTTAGCAAATGAGTTTTTCCACAACCTTTCCCCCCTAATATATATTTAGGAAGCAGCTCGTTAGGATTCAAAATTTTATAATCGGGATTAACATTAACCCAATATTCATTTATCTCATTATCTGAGAAATCTGTAGCCTTCGTTATGCCAAAAGGGTTGTTTTTGGGAAATGTATTCATATTCAATATATTTTATGAAACCGTTTAAAAATAGGCGTCCAAGTTGTATTCTCTACCCAAAAAATAGGGAGTGTATTGTCTGGAGTATTATGAAAAAGAGACAATAATAACTGCCCATCTTTATATCCCAAGGGATGCATGTTCCATAGAGTACTTCCATACTTTTCACACATATTTTTACAAAAGTCTTTTTCTATTTCATTAATTGGTTTGCAAAAATATCGAGAATTATCAGAAAAACATTTAAATGAACTATCAATAGTAAAGACTGTTTCAACTTTATCAAATTTAGTTTCATTCTTAACAGAATTTATACCATCCTCTGTACCAAAAAGCATCAGATAATTTACTTCTATGTCTTTATTAATATGCTTAATCTGCTCCACTATATCTTTAGAGTAATCTTTTGCCTGAGTTCCACTACCACAGAAATCATCAATAAATACATAACGTTTAATATTACTGTTTCGAATTTTAATATCAATCCTTGAAATATCAACATCATTTGCATCTTTTTCTTTAATTAAGTTAGTTTTAAAAATTTCATGTGTATTTATAAAACACCCTTTTTCCAAATTATTTTCTTGCCTAAAATAATACAATAGATGCACACCACTTTCAGACGGGTTTCCCACACCTAAAAATTTAGTTTTCGACAATTCATCATTAAATATTCTGTTTATTAGAGATATGTCTTTAGTATTATTGTTATTTCTTCTTATTTCAGCCACAATTGGATACTTAAATAAATCTCTAAATACACATCTCAATAACTCTCTAAGTTCAACATTTCCAAAATACATAAATTTTGAAAGAAGAAATAATGCATGAAGTTTCTCTTTTTCTTCACAAGATGAATCTTTAAAATTATTCAACCAATCATTATATATTTTATCAGAACGACGATCTTTCCATATCGTAGCATAATAGGTTATTACTTTGTATAATAATCTATCATATATAGGTAATGTATTTTCAGTAATATTAGCACTCATTTTTTTTAAAAACTAAAATCCATTCTCTTGATATTATATCAGCAGTTTTATTACGTTTAGTCATTAATCCATAAGATTTTATATCGTCAATCAACTTAAACTGCAACTTTAACCCCTGAGCTTCAACATATTCCGTCAGATAAGCTTGCGTATTGAACTCACTATTACAAACTTTATTATTTCCAATTACAATAATAAAATAGCCATTAGCCTTTAAAACACGAATCGACTCATTGAGAGCTATTTTCATTTCTTGCAAATAATTACCTACAATATATGCCCTTTTCTTATTTAGCAAAAACAAATTGGACAATAATTTATCAGCACTGTCAATACCTGTCTTCACGTCCTTCACATCCGTCAAACAATAGTTTTCTCGTCCAATACTTTTACTATCAAGATTTCTAAGATCTTCTAATTCAGTAAATCCAAGCCAGCCCAAATTTAAACTAGAAGACCTTATATATTTCTGAGCTCCAGCGTAAGGAGGTGAAGTAAGAATCATATCAACACTCCCATCTTGCAACATTTCTTTCCCACCAATAACAGTAGTAAGGATTTGAGCATTATCTGATACTATTTTAGAAAAAACATCAGTTGACAAAGAATTTATCTTCTTAATTCTTATAATATTTTCAGCACATATGGCATTAAATTTATCAAATACATTAACTGATTCTAATTCTATCAATCGTTTTCGTATCTTTTGATATTGCTCGCCACGTTTATCAAATCTATCTAGTTTAAGTTTTACAGGTACTGCTATACGTGGGTCTGCATAACTCACTTTTTTAATGCAGTTTGAAAAACATACTGCAAAGAAATCCTTATATTCTCCATTCGGTAATTCACTAATTGCACGACGAATCTTTGCTAATTGGAACTGAGTGTTGAGAGGAAACCAAAAGTCTCGATTCACAACATTAGGATATTCAACTTTGCGAAACAACTTTGCACGATGAATTAAAGTAGAAAGAGTCTCAACTAACACACTATCTTCCAACTTCTTTGTTTTCACAGATGCAATCAATCTAGCTAACGGATTCGCATCAGCACCTATTGCGTTTCTTCCTGCAAGATTAGCCTCCAGCAGTACAGTCCCAGTACCACAAAATGGGTCAAGTATAGTATCTCCTTTTTGGGAAAAGAAAGAATTATTCAGAAAGAAATATGGAATATGAACTAATAATTTAGCCGGATAAGAATGGATTAAATGTGTATACCTATCAGAACGATTCATTTCTGGAAATAAATCTCTAAAACTAATGGCAATGGGTGTACTAGTCTTGGAATACTCTCTAACAAAATATTCAGACAACTCTTCATTAGATTCATATTTTAGAAGTTCTTTATCCATAATTTCACACAGCTATTGGGGCTTTTATACTAGGATAAGGATTATATCCTTCTAACTGAAAATCTTCATATTTAAAGTCAAAAATATCACGCACCACTGGATTCAATTTCATTTTCGGATAAGGTAGCGGAATTCTTGAAAGTTGCAAATCAACTTGTTCAAGATGGTTTAGATAGATATGAACATCCCCAAATGTATGAATAAATTCTCCTAATTCCAAGTCGCATACTTGTGCGACCATCATGGTCAATAAAGCATATGATGCAATATTAAATGGAACTCCTAAAAACAAATCGGCACTTCGTTGATATAATTGACACGACAATTTATTTTCAGAGACATAAAATTGAAATAATGCATGGCATGGGGGAAGTGCCATTTTATCAACATCTGCCACATTCCATGCACAAACTATAATACGCCTTGAATCTGGATGTTTTTTCAAAGTGTCTATAACTTGGCTAATTTGATCTATGTGCTGACCATTTGGAGATGGCCACGATCGCCACTGGTATCCATAAATAGGACCTAATTCACCACTTTCATCTGCCCATTCATCCCATATAGTGACGCCATTATCTTGAAGATATTTTACATTCGTATCTCCTCTAAGAAACCAAATTAACTCATGAATGATAGATTTTAGATGGATCTTTTTTGTTGTCAATAATGGAAAACCCTCTTGCAAATCAAATCTCATCTGATAACCAAAACAACTAAGAGTGCCTGTACCAGTACGGTCATGCTTAGTTGTTCCATTATCTCTCACATATTTTAAAAGAGTCTCATATTGATTCATATATCATTTACATAAAATTAGCTTTGCAAAGCTACCTTTTTTTTCCTAAAGTCGCAAATACAAAGAGATTTAAGTATTGATAGTTTGTGTTTTTTTTATTTCTAATATGAATTCACCTACTATAGCATAGCTGGATAACAATCCCCTATCAACAAAATGTGCCTAACAGACAGAGGATAGTTTCTTGGTACACAAACAAAATATTAGACAAACGTCATATCCTTATTTAGTGATATCTTCAAAAACAGTATCCATCGCTTCGTAATGGTCGCCATCGTGCAGGCTTAAAGCAGCCACAAGGCTGTTTAAGGTACGAATGGCATCCAGACGATGCTCCGCGCTTTGTCCTTCGGGATTGCTCAACACGTCTATTGCCGTAGTCAAATGCCCCCTTAATTCTTGCAATGCGGATAAATCCTGAATAGGCAATAAGTAGAAAAGTTCCTCCTTGCCGGAAGATTTCACGATGCCTTGTAAGGCTGTTGCTTGTAGTTCCATAGGTTATAATATTAAAATGACGTAACACTGTCGGTCACGCATCCGAGGCATCGCCAAACGCCTAAAGCAAGGTGAACCGGCAGGTTACGTCAAGATATAACCTATCCAGTCCATTTACTCTTGCTTTTTGAAATTGGCGATTTCCGGACGCAGTAAACGAACAAATATCACGATGCTATCTGCACCGCTTCGCAAAGATAGGAAAAGAAAATAATATATCGGTTTCTATTCTCTATTTCTCTGCAAAAGATATATGAATCAATGATTTGAAAGAGTGCGAATACCATAGTAGGCAACTACTATGGGAAGTATAATAGTGAATTCAACTATTGATTGTTTCTCATTTCGCTCTCTAATTCAACCTTTCCTCTTTTAATAAAACATTTAATAAAAAGGAGTCAAAAGAGCATATTGAGAATATTCAGGTACAAAGGTATTTCCGGGTTCTTCACAGACAAACAAGGTCGAGCCGCAAGCGGTTCTGATAAAAATCTTCCTGCTGTACTGCGTCCAGAGAGTATTTTTCTCAGAAACCTTGTTTGTCCTAAACCCTACACCTTTTATTGTACCAGAACATACTCAACATACTCCGGCTCCTTTATACGCATATAAAAAAAAGTCAAGGTTATGAGAACGAAACAAGAAAACAAAGTAATAGAACAGCCTAACAGCCACCTCACCATTACCGCATATATTGACAAATAAAAACAACAGCAATGAAAACAAGATATAAAATAGCAGTATTGGCACTCGTTGCCGTAGCAGGTTCAGCCATTTTGGGCGGTAGCTTTTGGTGGTGGTTAGTAGGAATAATGGCAGGCAAGTTCATAATCCGTTTGGTCTTTACCATAGCGTTGGCGATAGTCATTTACTGCCTTGTTTATGCCTTAATCATCGGTGGAATATTTTGGTTACTCATCTCTTAAAGCATACAGACATGGAAATATTACCTATTGCAGTAAAATTCGTCAGTTGGGACGTAAGCCCTCTTGACACATTGAAGAACAGCCGAGCATATATGCTTCGTGAAAAACTTAATGGAAATGGGAAAATGGATAGAACCGAGAAAAATTGGCTTGCAGAAAATATAAAGAACAATTCCTATTTCCGTACCGCCATTCCTCTAATGGGGTATCGCTTTGATTTTGCAGATGTTCTCCGCAAATACCTTGTCAATCAGTACGGGCAATGGAGTGAGTATTATGCCCCCGATAAAACAAGCCTTCGCAATGCGTTTTACGGTACAATTAACAAAATAATAGAAATCAAATAATCACAGCACCATGAAAGAAGATTTAATGTTTTGCCATTTAGGTAACGGAGTAACAGTATTCGACAAACAGAGAAGAAAGTACGAGGATTATATGAAAGTGGCGCATATCTCATATAACCGCAAAATACGGTACTATGAACCGTTAAGCGATGCGGCAATGGAACGGATAGAAAACTTTGCCAAGAATGATAACATGACAGTCAGTGTTACCCAGCCTTATCCCGTATTAGAACCAATTATCAACCAATAGTAACCATAAGGCAGGTTTCCGCCTGCCCGAAATACATAGCAACATGAAAGTATCAACTCATTTCCAAACAGAAATACAGAGTTATTTAGAACAGCGTGCCGAGTATGACGAATTATTCGCCCGTTCATATCGTAACCCATTGAAAAACATAGAAGATTGTATAACCTATATTTTGAACTATGTTCAGAAAAGCGGTTGCAACGGTTTCTCTGATGATGAAATATTCGGGCAAGCCGTACACTACTACGATGAAACCGACATTGAAGTAGGCAAGCCCATCGACTGTAAAGTGGTAGTCAATCACCATGTAGAACTCACCGAAGAAGAAAAAGCGGAAGCACGTAAGGAAGCCATCAAGCGAGCCGAAAGCGAAGCATATAGCCGAATGACACAGCGCAAGCCTGCCCCTAAGAAAGAGAACAAGAACAGTAATAACGGACAAATGACACTTTTATTCTAAGATTATGAAACCGAAAACGAAGATACAAAAAGAGGTTTTTGCATTGAGCAAGCGATTACCAAAAATCACCGAGATACAGACAAAGTATGCTTTCCGCCATTGCTTTGAACACGTCGGGCGCAGGTCTGCCAAAGGCATTGTTACCTGCACCGAGTGCGGACACCAATGGCAGGGAGACGGAGCATTGACAGACACGCTTTGCGGTTGCACCTGCCCACATTGCGGAATGAAACTGAAAGTCCATACCACCCGAAAGCGAGTATTCAGAGAAAATGAATACTTCTCCATTATTACCACCTGCAAAGGCTATCAAGTGATACGGTTCTTTTTTGCAAAGTCTTATTACAAGGTCGGGCAACCTGCCGAATACACCATTTGCGAAGTGGCGCAACGCTGGATTGCCCCCAACGGTAAATTTGAAACCATCGCCCGATTGAGAGGTATAGCTTTCATTTACTATGACTTGTGGCAGGAAGGCAGTTCAATGGAAATCCGCAGAAACCACAGGGTATATGACATAACTCCTGCCTGCACTTATCCGAGAATAAGAGTAATCCCCGAACTCAAGCGTAACGGCTTTAAAGGGGAGTTTCATAATCTCCAACCGTTTGAGCTATTCTGTGAACTGTTGAAGAACAACCAAGCGGAAACGCTGATAAAAACGGGACAATACAGTCTGCTAAGTTATTTCATACACCATTCGTCTAAAAGTATCTCCACCTATTGGAATGCCATCCGCATCGCAACCCGCAACGGCTATATGGTAGGTGATGCAGGTATATGGTGCGACTACATCGACCTGCTCCGCTATTTCGGAAAGGACACGAACAGCCCGAAATACATTTGCCCTGCCGATTTGAAAGCTGAGCATGACCGCCTTGTACGAAAGAAAACAGAACGTATGGAGCGTGAACGGATTGAGAAGCAGAAACACAAAGCATTGGAAAATGAACAGCGTTTCCAAGAACTCAAAGGCAAATTCTTCGGTATCGCCTTTACGGACGGTACAATCCAAGTACGGGTATTGGAAAGCGTATTGGATTTTTTGGAAGAGGGAACAGCCATGCACCATTGCGTGTATTCCAACGAATACTACCTCAAGCCGAACTCCCTTATCTTATCGGCAACCATTAACGGCAAACGGGTAGAAACGATAGAAGTGTCGCTCAAAACGCTGAAAGTCCTGCAAAGTCGTGGCGTTTGCAACAAGAATACCGAATACCACGACCGTATTATTGAACTTGTAAACAAGAACAAACGCCTTATCCGTAAACGGATGGCAGCATAACACATTTATATTATAGAATATGGAAACAACATACGAAACGATAATAGTAACATTCGATGAAAGCATCGAAAAACTGAACGGCATATTCGATACTACACGCCAAAGATGGGAAGTATCCACCCTCAAAGAATGGATAGAGTCTTACGACAACACACGCTTCATACAGATTGGCGATAATTCGGCAGTAATCACTTCCAAATACAATATGCCATCCATTATAGTGTGGCTGCAACGATATACACCGATAACGATATGGAGGGAGAAATAAGCCATGTACACATTATTCATAGGTTTTCGGAAGATAGACGTATTCCCAAGTATTTGGGAAGCCAAGAAATTCGCATCAGAGAGTGAATTAATTGGCGTGTTCACTCTTATAGGAGATAATTATCACGATAGTTGGTACAAATTTTAATCAGTAAAAGACATGAAATCATTAAGCAACAACGGAGTATCCACCTGCATGGCAGGACAAGAGAACTATGTGTATTTCAACCTAATGCCCCGATTGCGCAGGAAAAGCAGGTATTGCCAATACGACTACCGCCATGAAGAAGACGGTGAGTTATTCTCAACAGTCGCCCCTACATTGGAAATATGCAGGCAGCGCAGGGATGAATGGCTAAAAAACAAGGAGAGCAAATAATGGTAGCAAAGACTATTTTAGAACAGCTTGGCAGCGGTAAGTTTATTGCCATGACGGGAAGCAAGGATTTTATAGATTTGGGAAACGGGTTAAGGATGAACCTTGCAAGGAACAAGACTTCCGCCAATCGGCTTGAAATCATTTTGGATAGAGAAACGGACACTTATACAATGAAGTTCTTCCGTCAGACATTCAGCAAAAAGACATTTGAAGTATCAAAAAAGGATATTGCGCTGCTGGAAGGTGTCTATTGCGATATGCTGGAAGAAATGTTCACTTCGGTTACAGGACTGTACACAAGGTTATGACAGGACGGGCGGTGAAAACCGCCCGGCACTACTTTTGACAGTGAGCAGGCGGCTCAAAAGTAGCAAAAAGCCCTCGTTAAACCCTCTGAATTTTCAGAGGGTTGTTTTTTTATGTTGTTATTTTAACGGCAAATCCCTATCTTAGCGCTGACAACGATCTGCAGGACAATAATATATAGAACTTCATGGAAGTAAAGAAAGCGATATTAGAGAAGTGGATGGTGGCGCAGAAGAAGCACTGTCTTTCAGACAAATATGTACAAATGGCAAGTGAACTCGGCTTAAATCCCAATAAGTTGGGAAAGATTGACAACCACACGCAGGAAACATGGAAAGTACCGTTACCGCAGTTCATCGAAGAGATTTACTACAAACGCTTCAAGCGGGAAGCACCCGAAACGGTCAAGTCCCTGAAGCAAATCATGGCGGAGCAGGAAAAGAAAAAGAAGGAGCAGAAGAAAGCCAAAGAGATACGCTGGAAAATTTGTTAGCAGGAAACAGATACTGCCAATGAATGAAAGCAGCTTAAAAGCAACAAAAGACCCTTTATATAACTTTCATTCTTTAATTTAATATCCCACAAATTAGCAAAGAATTAAAAAACACGTATCTTTGTTATGTAAGCTTTACATAACAAAGATACCAAAGTTCAACAAGGCTTTTTAGGTTTGTAAAAATTATTAGTTCTATAAATTGTTCTTTTACAGCATATCCTCACAATTTATTGATACGAATAAAATGTTTCATAAATGATGATGTGATTTCAAAAACAAATTCAATTTCCTCTTCAATTACATTATCGTTATGCTTTACATAAGAATTTTGGTATTTTGAAAAATACTCTATCAACTTTTGAAACATATTCCCCAATTCTTTAGACCCACCCCTGTCTTGTATAAATTTTCCTAAATCTGAAAGTTGATTCTCCAAAGACTTTTCATTTTCTAAAATACCTTTCATTAGTAATTCCAATGATAAGCGTAAATCATCAAGCAGGTTTCTTTCAAAAATATTCCCCTTAAATTTGTCAAGTGCAGACTGGTACTGTTTTAATGAGTCCGGGTAATCATTCAACCAATGTTTTGTTTCATCAATTAATATTTCATTTACAGAGTCTAATTCCGTATTTAAATGCCCATAGCGAGTAACTAATTTTAACTTTATGTCTTTTACCTTTGTATTTAGAGCCTTATAACTAACCATAACTTACTATGATTAACTAACCATAAAGCCTTGATTTTCAATACTCTTTGATTTTTAACACTTTCTGAGTGCTTTTTGGCAGTTCCCGATTTTCCACATATTTTTGCAGCGTATTTCTACCGTGGAGAATTTGCGGAGCTTTTATTTTGTCATATCGTGAACGTAGTTGACAAGGGTTTACGAGTGGTTACGATGGAGGACAGATTTGAAGCTGATAAGTAAAAAGCGTTATATTGTGGACTGGGTTGACAAAGGTTGTCAATGGTTCACTTCCGTTTACTCCATCGGTGGAATACTCAAATGAATTTGAACAATGCAATATCAAAGAGTATGAGACCGACAAGAAAATGTGAATTTTGTGGCAAGACATTCGTGCCAAGAAGCGGTATGCAGAAATACTGTTCAGAGGAATGTCAGGCAGAGGCAAAACGTCTTAGGAAGAAAAGACAGCAGGACTTGATTAACGGTTTTGAGCCAATCATGGATCTGCAACATCAGGAGTATCTTACCTTCTCCAAAGCTGCCATTCTGATGGGATGCACCCGACAGTATATCTACAAACTTGTGGCTAACGGCAAGTTGAAGGCATCAAGATTGAGCAGCAGAATGGCATTCGTAAGAAAGACTGATATAGAGAAGATGTTTGAGGGTAATCCCTACAAGCGTGTGATTCCTGCCAGCAAGAGCAAGCACTGTCAAAAGGCAAAAGCAGAAAAACCAACACAAAACCAGGAACCAATAAAAGGGAAAGAGGAGAATGAGGTGCTTGACTATTATTCGGGCGAGGAAGTGATGTCCATTTATAAGGTCAAGAAGTCTTGGCTCTATACATCCGCAAAGCGCAACCAGATACCGATATGCCGTATCGCTGGCAAGAACTATTACAGCAAACGACATATTGATGAGTTCTTCGGTACTGCCGTTGACATCAACAGCATCACGGAATGGGTGACCGCTGATGATGTAGAGGAAGCCTTTAGCATGAGCAAGTCAGCACTCAGGGCATACACCTACCGCCATAAGATACCGACCAAACGTGAGTATGGTCGCACCTATTATTCCAAGGAACATCTTGAAGAACTTCGCAGGACTGACCTCATGAACGATGACAACTATTATACCACAGAACAAGTGCAGCAGTTGTATGGTCTGACAAGTGCCAATATCTGCCATATAGTGAAAGTTCACCATATCAGCAAGGTAAAAGTGGGCGTAAAAAACCTGCTTTTGAAGACGGATGTGGAACGTGCAATGGCAGAAAGGTCAGCAAAAGGACTGTGATTTCAAATGATTTCATCATTATCCATCAGTTACTATGAATAATTGGAGTCACGGAGATTTCATTCCGTTATTTTGCAGCTGTGAAGAGACACTTCACCACGAATAATCATCAATAATACATATCAGTTATGAGCAACATTTGCAAGACCGTATCATTGCGTACACGCAAAATCAAGGACGGACACATGCTGTCCTATTATCTTGACTATTATCCTGGCTATCGTGATGAGAGCACGATGAAAGTCATCCGCCATGAGTCGCTTGGCATCTACATCTATGCCAAGCCGAAGAACCAGATGGAACATAAGTACAACCTCAATCTTACGGCAAGAGCCGAGGCGATACGTTGCCGTCGCTTCGAGGCTATCGTCAACGAGCGTTATGATTTCTTCGACAAGGAGAAGATGAAAGGAGATTTCCTCGCCTACTTCAAGAGACTGGCAGACAAGAAGAACTCCAAGTGGCAACACGTCTATATGCACTTTCGTACCTTCACGCAAGGCAAGTGTACCTTCGGTGAGATAAACGTGGACTTGTGCAACAGATTTCGTGAGTATCTGCTGACAGCACCACAGGGACTGCATAAGAACAGAAAGCTACATATCAACTCAGCAGCCAACTACTGGTCAACTTTCCGTGCTTCAATCCACACAGCCTATCGTGACCGCAAGATAAAGGAGAACCCGAACGGTTTCTTGGAACGTATCGAGACAATCCCGACTGACAAGGAGCATCTTTCACAAGACGAGGTTATCCGCTTGGCATCCACGCCATGCTCCGCCCCTGCATTGAAGCGAGCCTTCCTGTTCTCTTGCCTAACGGCATTGCGAAAGAGCGACATCAAGAAGCTCACTTGGGAGGAAATACAGCCATACGGCAGCGATGGTGTGATGTATGTCACCACACGAATGCAGAAGACAAAGGACATCGTGCATAACCCAATCAGTGAGGAAGCCTTGGAACTGATAGGCTATTCACCGGATAAACGAGGCAAGGTGTTCCCTGATTTTAAAGACTCCATGACACAGGCACCGCTGAAAAATTGGCTGAAAGATGCAGGGATTACCAAGCATATCTCCTATCATTGCTCACGCCACAGCTTTGCCTGTCTCCAGTTGGACGCAGGGACAAGTATTGCCGTAGTGCAGCGTTATCTCGGTCACAAGAATGTGGCAACGACAGAAGTGTATGCCAAGATTTCCGATGCACAAAAGCGTGCTTCGGTTGGCTGTATCACCTTGAAGAAGTAACCATTTGACAATAACACGCAGAAAAGGACTGTTGGAATGATAGTGTTCCAATAGTCCTTTTCTCGTTTTATTGGTTCTATTTGTGGTCGTGGATAGAACCAATTCGACAAATACATCCTAATATCTATAGATATTGAAGATGAACTGCAAATATCCCTTTTCTTTGCCCTTACCTTTGTAGCCAGTTATAAGCAGCAACTGGCACTAACGAGCAGTTTAAAGTATGATTCAGAGTCTGATAACATATTAGAACGCTAATAAAGCGTAAAAGAAAGAGTGATAGAGAACGTAAATGCGGTTTTTACAGGCTTCTGCGTCTAACTTTGTGGAAGTTTTTGAACGAATAACAATAAAACGAATACGATAATGACAGAAAACAAGACAACTTCAGATTGTACCATCTACGCTTTTGTTGGTACTGCAATTCTCGCCATCTCTCTTGTCGTGGCTATGTATGTAGGCAATGACTTTCACCAAAGTCTGTTTGTCGAGTCAATCATCTTTGTTGGGAGCAATATCCTGCTTTGGGCGATATTCATTTCCATGGTTAATTATCCCTATGAACTGATGACCATTGGTAGCAACAGCAAGACAAAGAAAAACGTTGTAGAAGCAGAGCCAGCAACAGAACAAGAACAGCCAATGCAAACATTACCACAAACAGAGTCAGCACAATACAGTCATGAAGACTATGCCAAGCGTGTAGAGGCACAAGAAAAAGAAGCACAGGAGATAAAGGAAAAACGAACGAGAGCCGTACTTGACTATGTGCATCGTACCATGTCAAGGTTTCTGTATGAGGAAGATTTGTACAAGGTAATTGAAGCTGTCAAAGAATGGAGCAATGACACCAACTATACCCCGACAGCAATAAACCGTTTCAAGGAGACGGTTGAGAATATCCCACTCAGACACTTTGTCTGGAATATCGCAGAACGTTTGGGTAAGCGTGATTACACAATGGCAATGCGAATATCCTTTATCAAGGCTTTGTTCCCAAAACCGTTTGAAGGCTTGGACTACAGCACATTGAAGAACCTGAAAGCACCATGTTCCAATGATATAATCCCTATTGACGATCCTGCCAATGGTGGATATGATTTCCATGATGTGACGGAGGAAAATCCTGAATAATCCCCATTGTTAGAGTTATTCCTTCGTGAATGACAAATGACTGTCACGAATCTCAGTAACGGAAGCATCATTCTGTTCCTTTGCACCAGTTATTAACAAAGTATCAGAATGAATAAGGAATTAACTTTCAACGACCTTCCAATGGTCGTTGCCCAGCTTCGGGATGAAGTGGTGGGCATGAAGCAGATGATCGTCAGTCTGCAATCACAGAACAAGCCACACAAGGCGAACACGCACATACCTATGAGTGTGGAGGAGGCATCGGCATACCTGAAAATGCCGATGGCAACTCTCTACATGAAACTTGGCAACGGCAGCATTCCCGCCACCAAGCCAGGCAAACGTTATTGCCTCTATCAGGATGAACTTGACAAGTGGCTGGAGACTAACCGCAAGAATCCGGTACCTCTCACAGCAGATGAGGAGAACGCAGCCATTCTTGCAGGAAACAAGCGCAAGCCGAAACCCTTAAACTGGTAATATCATGGATGCGCTTGAACTCTGTAACAAAATCAACATGGAAGCCGAGTCTTTAGCGGACTCAGGCTTCCCTCTTGAGGTATTTCCACAAAAAATGCAGTCCATCATCATAGACATGGTGGTGCACGGCAATTTCAAGGTGGATTATGTCGCCATGTCCATGCTGTCGGCAGCATCAGCGGCTCTTGGCAATACCTATCGTATTCACGTTAAGCAGGATTGGGACACGAATGCCGCCCTTTATATCATATTGGTTGGCAGACCTGGCATGGGCAAAACTCCACCATTACAGCTTGCATACAAGCCAATTCGGGAGTATGAACGAAAGCTGTTTGACAAGTTTTGCTATGAACTTGACCTATATGAGGCAGCATGTGCAACAAAGGAAAGCGGAAGCAAGGAAATGAAGAAGCCTATTCTGAAAAGGGTCACATTGGATGACTTTACATTGGAGGCTCTGGTATTGGAGCATTACAACAACTTGCGTGGCATAGCCATCAACTATGATGAAATTCTCGGACTGCTTGCCAATACAGACAGGTATGGGAAAAATCCCATGCTTGAACGCCTACTTTCCATCTGGAGCGGATGCCACTTGGAGAACACACGTGTCAAGAATGACCGCCCACAACGTGTAGAAGAGCCATGTGTCAACATCATCGGTACAACACAGACCAAACGAATGAAGGAACTGATGGCTTCCAAATTCATGGATACAGGTTTTCTTGACCGTATTCTGGTCGTATATCCCAAATCCAAGAAAGTTCCACACTGGCTGGATGAGGAAGACAGCCATGTGCGCCAGAGCGAGGCTTCAAGAAAATGGGCTGACATCATCGGGAAAATCTTTGGACTTGACTATGCAAGGTGTAATGACACAAATGAATGTTGTCCAAATATCATTTATATGGACAAGGACGCACATTCCCTTTTCTTTGGTTGGTGGAACAGAAATGTGGATGCCATCAATGCCATAGAGGACGATGAAGATGTTGAAACGAGGGTGATGAAGCACAATACCCACGTCGCACGCATTGCCTTATTGCTCCAAGCTCTAAGATACGCCTGTGGCGAGAGCCATCTGCAAAGTATTGATGTGGATTCCATAAAAGGAGCATTACAGCTCAATGAATATTGTGAGAATTGTTATCAACGCTGCCGAGCCTTTGTTGCTGAAGACACCTGTGATTCTATGTCCAAGGAGTTGTTGTATCTGTTGGAAGACAGTTTTGACACAAAAACTGCCATTAAAACAGGAATGGAGAATCTGCGTGTTACAGACCGTACTGTGATGAACTATATAAAGGAGCTTATGAAGTCTGGACTAATCACAAAGGCAAAGAAAGGATTTTACGAAAAAGTAAAGTTCGAAACAGGACAGGCAACTGAAACATAAACCAACCTGTTTTCAGTATTCATTTGTTTCAGTTTTTCAGTTGACAAGTGCGTAACTGAAAACATGAAAGAACTGAAAGCTGAAATTCACCAATAATTCATTTCAGTTACGATGATGAACGAGTATAGATTTCACTTGGAGAAATACAGATTGGGTAATCGTTACACATGCCCGAATTGTGAGCGCAAGCGTTGTTTCACAAGATACATAGATGATGAGGGGGAAGTATCCTTCCCTGGCAATGTAGGCAAATGCGACCATGAGCATAGTTGTGGGTATCACTATACTCCTAAAGACTATTTCCGTGAGCATCCAGACTTTCTGTCTAAGGACAAATTGCCATATCCGACAAGAAGGAATATCCAACCGAAAGTCGTAGAAAAGCCTATGTCCTATATCGCCAACGCTATTATGGAGCGTTCCTTGTCTCATTACGGAATCAATCCGTTATACCAGTACCTTTCCAAGGTCTTTGGTGAACAAGAGACAGAAAGGCTGATGAAGATGTATCATGTCGGAACATCCTATAAGTGGGGAGGCTCAACCATTTATTGGCAAGTTGACAAGGATGATAAGGTGAGGACTGGCAAGGTCATGCTATATAATCCCAAAGACGGACATCGTGTGAAAGAGCCACGTTCTTATGTTGGATGGGCGCATGCTTTTCTTCATCTTCCAGATTTCAACTTGTGCCAATGTTTCTTTGGTGAGCATTTGCTGGCACAGCATCCCACAATGTCGGTCGCTATTGTCGAGAGCGAAAAAACTGCCATAATCGCATCACATTTCATCCCCAATTTCATCTGGCTGGCAACTGGAGGTATGCATGGCTGTCTCAACCAAATCGCTGTCAAGGTATTGGGAGGTCGGGACATCATTCTGTTCCCTGACCTTGGAGCAACGGACAAATGGAAATCAAAAATTCCATTGCTGCAATCTGTTTGCAAAAGGGTTGTCATAAGCAACATCTTGGAAGACAATGCCACCGATGAACAAAAGACCAAAGGTCTTGACATTGCCGACTTCCTTCTGATGACGGAAACACCGCAAATGGCGCTACAAAGGCTGATAAAGCAACATCCGCCACTCCAACATCTGATAGACAGTCTTGGGTTGGTGCTGGTGGAAGAGTCATAGCAGAGTGGGTAAGGATCTGCGGGCACGCTTGCATAACGGACTTTCACAAAAGTCCTAAACATAATAGGGACTTTTAGATTCACTTGCTGACGCTGTTCACTTAAAAAGTCCTTCTATTATGCTCAGGCTCCGCCCGAGACCTGTCTCCAATCATACTATAACAATGTTACAAACTCAAACAAGATTCTTATGGAAAGAAACATACCACGTGCCGCCATCCATGTAGGCACAGACAAGAAATCGTTCTCGTCCCAAGTGGGCAACGAGGCGGAGCGCAGAGGTTGGGACGAGAAGCGTTACCAACTCAAAAACGCGGACATAGACAAGAACAACCATTATAACTACTCACGCAAGAGACTCAACTTTGAGATAGTCAAGGGTGGAAAGATAGTGCCTCTTGGTTCCCAGTCGGTGCCGTTGCATGAACGCTTGCAGCACAGACTTGATGAACTTGGCTTCAAGCCGTATATGGATGCCAAGCGTCCCGACCAAGTTTCAAGGAACAGTCCGAACTGCACTGTCGGCATAATCTTCAGTGGTGACCATGATGTGCTTAACAGGCTTGCCTTTGGTGAACAGAAACTCAACACGTCAGATCCAAATGCTGACCACAGCAAGGTTGTATTGCAAAAAGGCATCTATGACTGGGCATTGGACACCTACCGCTTTGCATGTGAGAAATGGGGAGAAGAGAATGTCATCGGCTTTGATGTGCATTGTGACGAGACAAGCATCCATGCCCATGTGCAGACCGTGCCTGTTGAACAAGTAAGGAAACGTGGGCGCATCGGAAGCAAGTACATTCACAAGGATAATCCAGAAAAGGTTCTCTCTACCAAGGAATGGAGAGCACTTCCAAAAGAAGAACGTGACAACTACACAAAATCGGAAGCGGCAAAGGGTGTTGTTGAAAGGGTCTCTTATGCCAAAGTGTGGGGAGAGCGAGCAAAGGACAAATCACAATACCTTTCCCAACTGCATACTGACTATTACAACAAGATAGGGCATAAGTATGGCTTGGCAAGAGGCTTCTCCTATGATGAACTTTCAGAGGAAGAGAAGCGAGGACGCAAGCATAAGAACAAGGTGGTACTTGAAGCGGAACGTCAGGCGAAAGTCGCTCTTGACAAAGTGGAGAAATATGCAGTGCTTGCCACAATCGACAAGAAGGAGCTGACCATTCCTTTACTCAACATCAAGGCTCCAGTTCAAGAAGCGATGAATGCCGTAAAGAAAGAACTTGCCATCCCGATTCCTACTATTATCGGACAAAAGGCGTGGCGTGAGGAGCGTGTGGCTAATATCTACGCTGCAATCAAGGCTCTTGTAGCAGCCATTAATGCAGAACGTGACAAGCAGAATGAAGATGTACGCAAGTCTGTCAACAAGACATACACTTACTATATGCAGAATCTCAATAAGCAGATAGAGGAGAACAAGTCGCTTCGTGCCGAGAATGATGCGCTAAAGGCAGAAAACAACAAAGTCAAACAACACATCTCTCAACTTGACGAGAAGGCTGTGGAGCGAGTGACTACTCAACTTGTCTGTGCGAAGGAAGAACTCGCCAGTGCCAAAAGTTATAATACTACACTTTTGGAAATGTACAATGATTTGAAGGCTCGTTGGAATGCCATTTGGCAGGAGCCAGAAATGACTGATGCATGGAGACGGGTGGAAGCACGAAAAGAGGAAGATGCAAAAGAAAAGGCTCGGCAAGAAGCCGAAGCCAAACGTGAAAGCATGGCTCGGCAAAATAGATACATAGGAGTGCTTGACAAGTTCATCCATGAGGGACATGAAGCTTTATCATTCTTTGCAAAAACAGATAGAGTCAACTTCAACGAGAAAGAATCGGCTTTCATATACTATGGCATTATGGCATCTGCTGTAAAGCATAATTTTGGATTGGACTCTAAAGCCAGTATAGAATCGGCAGCAAAAAGGTTCTTATCTGGTATGTCGTGGAAAGGTTTTACAGACTTCAAACAAGAATGTGTCACCAGTTGGACAAAACTCTTCGCCACGAATGAAGTTCAATTCACAGACAACGCTATTGACAACTTTCTCGCTTTCGTTGACCACATGTCATGTAGCGCAGACACATACGTTTCGCTAGGTGGCTCCAATGGCTGTGCCGACCAACTTACGAATTGGGACGGAACACAAAAGGTGGGATTGGGTATATTCTATAAAGAAAAAAAGAAATCTCAATCAAGATAAAGGATTCTGTTTGTATAGATAAGTTATATACCTAAAACACGATAGATATTACGTCGGAGAATTTGGACTAAACAATACATGAAGCCTCGTTTTTTGCTAAAACAAGACTTCATGTATAACAAAGTGAAGTCTAAACCCTACAAGGACATTTGTATATTTTTAGTTGCTCATAAATTGAAATGGAAGGGCATAGAACCTGAAGTGCACAATCCTTACATTCCAATTTCTTATTTCTTGTGAAATACCAATAGCAGTCTTGTGAACCAACCCATTTATTAATAATACAAGCAAGGTCTCGATTTTGTAAAGACTCAATTTGCTGATTTACACAGTAGACCATACCATCATAATTGATTGTTATATTGCCAAAGTATGATGTATTTATGTAATCTTTCAAATAACAGTCTTTTAGATTTTGATTGATTTTAAGAACCTCGTCTTTGGTTATAACCATTTGTGGCTGTAGGGTAATATTCTTTTCATCCAAGAATATAGGACATAATACTATATTTTCTTTTGCACCCGTAAGCTTGTCTAAATCAGAATTATTTGTTACAATATATTTTAGGATTAACCTTTCTTCTCTTAGGTTTATAATATCTAAGGGGGTAGCTGAATCGATAAGCAATTCTACCATTATTGTTCTATACTTGCGTAACATATCTTGTATATGTTGAATAGGATAAGCCAAGTAATGGACTCTAAAAACAACAAGTATGTTTCTTGTTTGGGCAAGATTTAAAATTCTTTCCAACTTATCGCATGAAATTTCTCCAGACAAGACAATTCTTTCCAGGTCAAAAGAAATAAGTTGCAGTAATATTGTGTCTATGTCAATCTCTGTATGATTAACATTTGGATACTCTAATTGCTTGTAAGCAAATGAATTGAGATTTATAGACAATGTATTATTAAGTAAAAAAGTGATAGATTTCAACATCATATTTGTATATGATGCCAAGTTGTGCCCTAAAGCTTTGTTTTCTTTATTTAAGGAGGTCATTATTTGTAATCCTCGTTTTGGGAAATAAGGCATTGACTTGTTTGGTTGTATGAAATATCCGAATCCCTTGTAGGCGATTTTTTGCAAAATAGACTTGTTGTCATCGCAATCATCTATATAACCGAACTGGTTTAATGTATTGACGGCTTTATATGGAACGGCTATATTCCTCATATATATGCTACTAAACTTTATTGTATCATATATGAGCAATTCTTTTGATGTTGCCTTGATATAGCAATGTGGAAAAATTATGTACAGTCTGTTCATTTTATTATAATGTTTTCTTCAAGCACTTCTATTATGTCAGGATGGGATTCTATGTATGATACAGTATCTGACAATAGTTTTGCGAATTTACTTTTTGAAGTAAACTCTTCACATTTACCATTGCTGTAACAAAAAGAACATTTAGTGCAACAAAATTGCATGTAGCATTTCTTGCATAAAGATGAAACTTCTGCGATTCTTTTCATAAATCCATTTGCTACCTCATTGCAATCAATATGAACACAGCCACTATTGTCAATATATCCTAACGGTGAATCCCTATTGACTTTTTCACATGGATGTATTTTCCCATTATAGCTTACGAAAAGTCGTTTTGAAAATGGAATACATGTACCAGTTGGCAAGGTACTATTCTCAATACTTTCATCTACGAGTAGCTCACTCTCTTTGCTAACTGAATTATTCAACAACCTTGTAGTAAAAACCAAAATTCGATTAAAGAGTGGATTTTGAGTGATTAAACTTGGAACCAACTCTATATCCTCTGGAATTTCAAATGTTTTAAGCATAGATAGAATTCTGTTTCCATCTTTTGCATCCTCGGTAGGAACATGAAGTGGGCTAAAATTCGGCGTTGTGTTAAATTGCATCTTAAACCAATCAACAATTTCCCTTACATCACTTTTATTTGTGAAAACCGCATTATAGCGAAATGTTGCGAACCATTCTGAATATAAATTCTCAACACACTTCAAGTTCTTCATTACGATGTCAAACGAAGGATTCCCATTAGGAGTTATTCTATAAGAGTCGTTTTCCGTGTTGCCATCAAGACTAATTAGCATTTTGAATTTGTGACGTGACAAAAAATCTGCATATTTTGATAGAAGCATTGCATTTGTTGTCATTGTAAAAAACAATGAACGGTTGCGAAATTCTATACGTTCTGCATATTCTACAATTTGGCGCACTACAGCGAAATTCATCAATGGCTCACCTCCATAGAAACTAATGGCAAAAGGTTCTTTAGGTGCATTTGATAGAGGTTCTTTCTGAAAAAGAATTGCCAAATAATCAATTATGCCTTTGGCTGTTTCAAATTTCAGATTCCCCAACATACCTCTTCGGCTATCAAATGTATCATATCCTTCGCTATAGCAACAATATTCGCATCTAAGATTACAGAGTGTTGTTGTCTCAAATATGATTTGTGATAGTTTTACCAATACTCCTTGTATAGTATTCCCTGTTATATAACTATCAAATGATGAAGTATATTTGTCAAGATATCCATATTGCTTTAACTGACGAAAGGTTTCGTCTCCTTCATTTCTGTCGTTTGAAATTATATCGTACATATTCTTTGATAATGGCAATATTGCCTTTTTCAAAGGACTATACAAATAATAATTTTCGTTTTGAGTTTGAAATACTATAGCTTCCATATGCATAAAATAAGGAAAGCCAAAGTGTTAAACAATGGCTCTCCCTTAATTAGTGATTCTTTAATCAATGTTCCAACTTCCAGCAGAGGCAACATCGTCACACATTGTAACTTCGCCTTCTCTGATGAAACACTCACAAGGACAATAACAGTTGCTAATGCGAACAATATGTCCTTTTTGTCCAACAACTCTTAATCTATTTTTGAGTTGTTTGTTCTGCTCTTCTATAACAGACAGTTTTAAAACTCCCATAAATATTTCTTTTAACCCCTTTTGTTGTGTACAAGTCAATCGCAGGGGTGTTGCGTTTCGACTTGCTTGTGTATTGCTGTTAAATATTCATCCATAGGAATGTATATATCCGTGTTGGTATAAAGTGCATCAGTAAAAGTCTTTGGAAAGGCTGTATAACCGATTAATGCCCCTCGGAGCATATATCCATACTCTTTACTATCAATGCCTCTATTTTGGGCATATCGGTCAATTTGGTCAAAACCAAAAGGTTTGATAAAGAAAGCCATCAAGGATTTCAATACAACCAAGTTGGCGGGAATGCTAAATGATGAGCATTGGTTGTGCTTGTATGACCAAAATTCCCGAAGAGTGCTAAGTATTTGCTTACCTTTTTCTGTGTTAGAGCATTCTAAGCACTTATATTTGTTGGCTGATTCAACAATAAGGTTCAATACAACTTCGTCAGACAAGCCTCTTTGTTTGCACATAAGAGCTTCATTCATTATGACATCAAGAAATACTTTTTCTTCGTCAGAATTCAGTACTTCAATGCTTATAGTTAAGTTCTTTAGCGAGAAACAAGAGTAATCAATGTTTCCGTTTGCCTCACCAGATACTTTTGCTTTGCCGATAAGATCATTCATAATATCACTAACACGGACAAACAAAGCTCCTAAAGTCGTATCATACATAGATGAACCAGATTCTATGTTCGTTATCTGTTGTTTTATATCTGCGATCTGCTGCTTTATGGACTTAAATTCGTAATTTTCATCTTCGTATTTTTTGATTTCTTGTTTGAGATACTTCTTACGCTCATATTCCCAAGTTCCCTTTTTGAAATATTCACGTTTTTTCCCATTTTTGATACCATTATCACGTTCTTTCTTTTTTATAGAATTAAGTTCTTCTATCCAATCAGAAATACCATCGTGACATTCCATGCTGTAAAGTTTGCTTTCTAGCGCATCCTTTTGTGTTATTAAGAAATCTCTTTTGTCTGTACTATTTGCTTGTTTATTCTGAGATATTTCTTCAGCACGAGCCTTTGCCAATTTGACAATTTCAGAGAAATGTTGCATAAGAATATCAAACAAGTTTGTCCTTGTCTTAACAGTACCATTATATATCCCTTTAGCTGTTTGGATTAGAGAAATATATTTACTCTCATTTGAAACAGCGATTTCAGAAACCATAACTTGTGTATTTAATCCAGCAAATGAATTTTTCAAATCACGCAATATACACATTAGTTTTTGTTCTTGGGGATTTTTTGCAAACGCCATTGCACGAGTAAAGGCAACAATCATCCCCTTTAATCTGTCATAAATACAGTCTTGTGCAACATATTCTTGAAGTTGAAAAGATATGGCATTTGCTATTTTTCCTGTGGATATAGGCAACGCATTGCTCGTCTTTACGATAAATTCAGACTTGTACTTTTCAATACATTTTACTTCAAACAATATTTGCGATTCTGCAACAAGAGATTCCAGTAAATCTCTTGAAGAGAACAGAAAAGCAATAGCTCCCTTTTTGTAGTAGATTGTCTTATTGTATGTAAATAGAGTTTTACTATTTTTGACAGGAGCTATATTTGATTTGTCTAGAATTTCATCATTGACTTTCAAGACATAATCACCATTAATTTCCTTTGTTGACAAAATTAGATAATTAGCCCTTTCATTTGTTCCATCTAAATAACGGCTCAAATTATTTCCATATCCTCTGACTTGGTAGAAAGAGAATGGTGATATACTTTCTGAAACGAAAGATTCCAGTAAGTTCCATGAGTTTGTACTTATATAATAAAACATAGGTCTAATTATTTTCAATTTCAACTATATTTTCCTTTGAAACATCTTTCAAAAAGGATGTTCGCTTTCCTGTGTAGGAGATATACAAATTGCGTGAAGAACGAGTGCATGCCACATAAAAAGCATTTCTTTTACAAGTGTTCGCCTCATTAGCAAAAGGCACAAAGACATTATCAAATTCAGACCCTTTTGCTGCATAGTATGTCAGGATGCATGGTAGGTCATTGTTTGAAAAGTCCAATGTGTTGACAGTTCTAAACGGAACTACATTTCCTGTTCGATAATGCACTTGTGTATTTACTCCTCTTTGATTCAGAAAATCATTTACTTCACGTACATCACTCTCGTCAGGAACAAGAATCGCGACATCATCTAAATCTTCCATTTTTATTCGATTTAATATGCCTTCCAATTCTTTCTCTCTAGATGAGTATTTCGTGACAATCGGTTTGGGATAATTAGGATAGTCGCTATTGCCACCATCTTTCATGTTATTTGTCAACAAGTCCACCTTGACATCTTGAATCTGCTGAGCAACTTTAGCAATTGTCTTTGGTAGACGATAATTGTAATCCAAAGAGAGACGTTTGTAGACTAAAGTGTTAGCAATCTCATCTATTGAACTTCCTTTAAAATTCATTTGTTGCACAGAATCTCCAAATAAAGAAAGACTCTTCCCCTTATGAGGTATTATCCTTCCTTGATAGTCTGAGATGTTAAAATCTTGAGCCTCATCTATAATAAGATAATCAATTTTTTCTTCTGATTGCTTATAAATTGTTCCACTTGGAATCAACTCGAACTTATTAGTATTAGTCACACTAAACCCTGATAGGTATGGAACTTCTTTAAACCAACTAACCCTGCGTCCAAAGGCTGAGTAAAATTTGTAATCCACCCAATCTGCAAAATCTATTCCATAAGCCGTTTTGTCCTTTTCGGTACGTTCAAACTTTCTAACATTTAAATCATTTACCAGATAGAGGGTATTCCTATTGCCTTTTTCCCAAAACACATCTCCTGTTAGGTCAAAGCCACGATGAGTCCAAGCCCATTCGTATGCAATGCGCTCTTTGTCTAAACCGAGAGCCTGCATTCCATAAGCTATCATTCTTTTCAAAGCCACAGTAAAAATAACTATGGCGTAACTTCCTTTGTTCTTTGCCTGTAGTGCACGATGGATAGCAAGGTTAGTTTTTCCACTACCTGCAGCACCTTGTACAATGATATCTTCGTCTATACTTTGAACTATGATTTTTCTTTGAGAATCATCTAAGTTTGATATAAACCACTTTTCTAATCTCATGCCATTTCCATTAGAACAGCAGCTCCACTCTGTGTTGTTTGACTGATTAATGTTTTGAATACATACGAAAAAGCGCGGAGCCTGTTCTGTCACTCGTTCCACGCTATAAAGGCTCTCGCATTGCCCGACAAGTCGAAACGAGCAACGCCGAAAGCCCCACGCCAGTGTAAGTATATAGAAAGCACTCTTGACAACGAACAATAGAATCGTCCGAAGCCAATAAGGGCTGTATATAATACACCTCATGAGGCGTTCTTTGTTGCTTTGTTCTTGACTTGTCGTTGAATTTGCGAGATTCTTATAGCGTCAAAACCAAAGCGTACAAAAACGCCTTTTACCATATGTATGTCTGCCCAACCTCTGCCCATCGGGGCTTCCGGTATGGGTATAGACGTTATAAAGATAACACTTTTACTTTGAAAACCACTTTGTTTGGTTGGTAAAGTATGATTTTAAGGTCTGATTTAACATTATTAAATACAAATATGTCAAAGAAATCCACTTCCTCGTGATTTTTCTTGCTAAAAAGTTTGTATTATCAATGATTATTCGTATCTTTGCAGCGTCAGTCCTCGCCAAGCCTCTTAACAATGCTCAAATCGTGCGAGGCGTTTTTTGTTTATACACATTTGAATATGGCGAGTCTTATTCCCTTTACAAAACGGTTTGAATCTTCAGAAAATCTCGTTGATTTGCTTGAATCTCGAGGTTTACAAATTTGTGATAGAAACAAAGCCATACAATACCTTGACAATATTGGTTATTACAGATTGTCTGCTTATATGTACCCTTTGTTGAAGATGCCCAAAACTGCACATTTGTATAAGGAAGGTTCAACATTCAAAAAGGTGATGATGCTTTATCGCTTTGACAAGAAACTGAGACTGCTCATGTTCAATGAAATAGAAAAGATTGAAATTGCTATCAGACGTGCGGTGATGCAAATAACAGCAGATATGACTGGCAATCCTTTCTGGCTTACTGACTCTTCTTATTTCTTGGATAGTTCAAAGTTTAATGAAACAATGCGAGCTATATCCAAGGAATATAGCAAATCCAAGGAGGAGTTCATTCTCCATTTCAAACGAACCTACTCAGAACCTTACCCACCATCGTGGATTTTAGGAGAACTGCTTACTATTGGAAACGTCAATGCCATTTATCGCAACATTAAACAAAATCGCATACGCAAGCGTATTGCCAAACGTTTTGGGTTGCCTATCAATGTGTTTGAGTCATGGCTCACGGTTATTGCTGTTACTCGAAATGCCTGTGGTCATCATTCAAGAGTATGGAACAAGCAGAATGCTATTCAGCCAGCAATTCCCAATAGTCCCGCAGGAAAATGGATAACACAGCCAACAGATTCCATGCGTGCTTACTTTGATCTTTGCATCATCAAGTACTTTCTTAATGTTATATCCCCCAATAATGATATGCAATCCAAACTAACATGGTTGTTCATTCGGTTTCCTGAAATTGACTTAAAAGCTCTCGGCTTTCCGCAGGGATGGGAAACGGAGCCATTATGGAGGTAATAACATGTGGAATGGCTACTGATCATTCACTCCCTTACATGGTCTTCTTTGTTTCAGTTTTATCATATTATGGAGTCGGTTCAAACGACTCCAACCAATCCATATCTATGTAATTTTGATGTAACTGAAAGTTAAATACGTTAAATTTTAGCCATTTCGTATCTATATAGAATCTACGCAGTCACTTTTCTACCGTTTAGAGCGTATAATACTGATAATCAACTAATAATAGATACGGGGAATAAATTTCCTTTGAATTGTTCTAACTCACACAGCTCTTTTATTATTTTGAATTGTTGTTCTGGAGTAAATTTATCCAAATTCTTTTTTAATGCGGTTCGCTTATTTGGAACTGTCCCATCAGCAGGAAAAGGCAAAGACGTATATGGAATATTGATATTAAAATCAATAGCGTATGCAGAACATAGTTTTACAATTTGAGAACTTGTCAAACCACTATCAGTATCTCCTAATATGTCAGCTGCATTTTGAATAAATATATTCTGTATCATATAAGTAATTTTTGGCAAAGTTAATCACAAAAAAGCACCCAACAATATTTTATTAGATGCTTTTTAACATTTTCATTCAGAAATAATTATTCCCCCTCTTTATCCGAATCATTCTGAAACGAGAAACTCAAATCGAACCTCTGCCCGAAACTATCCCATACCGTCACGTCGATAGCTTGTTGGTCGGTACTTTCGGAGGTATAATACAACCGGAATGTTTCTTTTTTCAACGGGTAGAAATCATTGGGAGCAAACACAGTCCCGTCGTCCATCCGCAGGCTCCCACGTCCGTCGGGTTGGAAGTAGGAAATGAAGAACTCCGTTTTCTTGTAGTTTCCCGACTTATGCAGTTGCAGGCGTATTTCAGCCGTTTCACCCGGCTTGATGCGTTTCTGCACGGGCATGGTCGTCAGCGAAAAGTCGTATGCTTGCTGCACCTCTATCTTATCATCGCAGGAGGTAAATAACAATCCGGTCAATACCACCGCCAATATAGCTATAATCTTTACTTTCATGGTTGTAATCAGTTTATAATGAATTTTATTCCTGCCCCGAAGGTCAGGTGAAAGTGTCCGATGGAACTGCCCCAAACCGCCCGTTCCCTTGCGTTGAGCAGCAACACCACCTTATCCGAGAGGTATGTTTCCAATTCCAATGTTACCGCCCCGCCATAGATGAACGAATCCTTATTTCGGAGTGTCGCCCCGTCCGGCAACAACTTGTCTCCCCACCGGCTCGTTTCATATCCGGCAAGAGCCGAGCCGCCAAGTGAGAGAAAAAACGTCTTGGAAACATCCGAGAGGACTTTCAGATAGTAGCCGCCCTCCGCCGTAAATTGCGCTTTGGGTATCTGCAAATCCTTATACTCGTATCGTTTGTTGAGATATTCCGCCCCGAACATCCAGCGGTTGCCGTTCTTCGTATAGGCGGATAACCCCACACCGAGATAATAGTTTACAGGTTTCTGCACCCCGTCCACGAAACCGCCTCTGAGTTCCACACCACGCATACCCGGCAGGTAGCGTTGGGCGTTTGCCTGCCCCACAAGGGCAAGCAACGCTACAACTACAAATAGATACTTCTTCATCTTACTTCACTTTCAGTTCGTTAATCACCCTTGCACGCACGATGTCCTCGTTCTCAATCACAAAGGACTGATGGCGACCGCCGGATTTCTCGTGCAATTCCACAATCACCTGCTTGTCTTCGGGAATGGTGAACTTCTCCATCGTAAAGATGGTGCGCTCATCCTTGTTTCCCCCTACACGGGTAGCGTAGTTATAGGCACGCAGCGGAAAAATCACCTGCTCCTGAATGGCAGTGCGTTTCGCTACTTTCTTATCCACGATTTTGAACGTGATAAAATCCACATCAAACGGCACGTTGGACGAGTTCTTGATCTGCGTATGGAAATACAGCAGCCCGTTGTGCGTGTACATCCCACGCAACAGGTACTGGATGCCGAAGGACTTCGCCCCGATATGCTTGATTTCACGCTTGTTGTTCTTGTGGATGGACTTCATTATCAGATGCACCAGCTTCGGGGACTCGCTGCCCAGCTCCTGCAAATAGATGTCGAGGGCATTGTTCGGACGGTTCACCATACTGCCGTCATGGATAAAATCTTTCATCTCCACGTTCAAGAGTAGCGGTTCGTCCGCATACTTCACATTGAAGGTGTAGAACGAGCCGCTTTCGGTGATTACCGAAAGGTTGGTTTCCGAACGGAAATTTTTCACCGTCGCCTTTACACGGATAACGTTCTCCGCACCGTCGGCTTTCCCGGCTATCAGGTTGGGCGAACCCAAATCCACATATCGCACCGCCGAAGGAAAGATAACATGTACCGTTTTGTTATACGTCACTTCCAGACCGTAAGGCGGTATCATGCGGTCAAAGGTCAGCTTCTTGGTCAGCCCGTTATAATCGTCCCCCGACATTTCCTGCGGATAAGTGTCCGCTTGGAAAGTTACGACTTCCGTTTCCGGCTGTTCTACATTCTGTGCGTTCGCACCCATTACGCCCAGCGTCAGGGCGATAGCTAAAAATACTCTTTTCATTTTACTTTGGATTTTAGTGGTGGCAATATTGCCCGGTTATTAAATTGGTTTATTGTTTCTTTTGGTAAAGCATCAGATTATATCCCGCCTTGAGATGCACCTTTACCGTGCGCATCTTCTTGGCTATGTATTGCGACGTGCCCTGTATCGCCCCTTTGCCGAGGTCGGTCAGCAGTTGGTCGCCCGCACTTTGTTGGTTCAGGTTGATGGTTGTCCCCAGATTACCGCCCAGATTGGCGGCTATCTCACGGATTGCGTCTATCTCCATCGAACCCGGAATGAAAATCCCTTCCTGCCCGTCGCCATCGACAACCGTCAGTTCCACCGGAATAATCATCCCCCTGTATTCCAGCGAAGTGATGGAGATGCCGAGCCTTTCGCCCTGTATCTTTCCCATTCCCGTAACGAGCGCATTTTGCGGGATGACCGTTTCTCCGGCACGCATCGGCTCCAATAACCGCAACCTTACCGCCTGCTCGTCCGTGACGGTCTGATTATCATGGATGCACGCACGTATGGTATTCTTTTCTGTTTTTGCAGCCGTGCCGACTGCCGTATGGAACCCCATGTTCCTCTCTTTGGAATATTCGGCGACAAATGCCGAATCGCTCATCGGTTGCGATAATCCCGATACCACCCGTTCATGCACCTGCCCGACGGTATTCACCTGCGCTTTGCCGTTCTTATATGCTTCGGTCGGCTTGCTTTCGGTAGCGGTGGTAACTGCCGGCTGTCCGGTAAACGGTTGTCCCTGATTCTGCGGCATATACTTTGCCGCCAACTGATAGGACTTTTCCAGTAACGCCAACTGTTCGTCCGCCGTTTCCTTCTCCGTCTGCCGGTTGTACGCCATCTCCCGGAGTTCTTCCAGCTCCTTGCGCATCTCTTCCTTTTCGGGATCTTCCTTCGGAGTTTCGTAGAAATTGCCGAGCGTCCGGTTCATGTCCCGGTAGGCATTGGCGGAGGCATAGATGGTTTCTTTTGGTCGGGAACTTCCACCGCCAGCGTAGCCACTTTTCGGTTCGACCTCCGGTTCATCAAATGTCGGCATTTCTTCCGCCTGCTCTTCCCCCGAACCGAACATCGAAGCCAAATCCTGCATCTGTTCCCGACGCTCATTCTGTTTGCGGTTGAACAAATCCTGCTCGTAAGCCGCCTGTTTATCACCCACCAGCGCATTGTCAGCCGGTGCGGGAACATCGGTATTGAAACCGGATTGTTCCTGCTCCTGTTCCTTGCCGGAAGGTGCGAATATCAGCCACATCACTATGGCGAAGATGATGAACATAAGCGGATAGACAATCAGCTTCTTTTGTTTCTGCCGCTGTTCTTCGGTCAGTTCCTTTTTGGGCTTGTCCGGCTCTTTGGGCGGCTTCACCTCACTCTTGTTCTCCTGATTCTGTTGCCTTGCGGCTTCATCCTCTTTGCGAGGCATAGAATAAGCGGGCTTATCCTCTGCTCTCGCTTCATTCGTCTGTTCCATTGTCATAATCGTTTAATAGGTTAATACTGTCTTTCCTTTGCAGTTCGAGCAGTTTGATATGCTCTATTTCGATGCGCTGCCCCTCGTTCTTTCCCATGTTGTAAATCCCCGAAACGAAGATGTACACGGAAGCGATACTGAAAAAGAGGAACATTGTCAGCAGCACTGCCAGTCGCTTTCCGGGTGTGATGCGCCCGCACAGGCGGCGGAGCTTTTCGTCCGCCCAATCCTGTATTTTTGTCATGCACCCGCCTGTCATCGTTTCTGTACCTTGATGTCCCTGTTCTCGATAATCTCGAAGGCTTCGATGGTAAACCCATGCGGGTTATTGTCCGAGCGGACGGAGTTCAGCAGGTTGCACCTTGTGACAAGGCTGCGCTCAGTTACGTTGCTTTCACGGATAATCATTTGCCGGGCATAAGTGCTTATCTTGTAAGGATAGGTGTCAAAATTGCACGTCACGCTGTCCACCTGCAACACCTGATTCACGTTTCCCGAAATGATGCGGTTGTAATACCCCTTTTCGGCAAAGTCGGTGTAATAATTGAATGCACTCCTGTCCGCCAGCTGCAAGGCTCGTTTGATATTCCCCTCAATCGCGCTCTTGTCGGGCGAGAGGGTGAAGAACAGCTCATGAAAACGCTTCACGTGTTCCCTTGCCTCCACAGGTCGGTTCTGCGACAAATCCTGCGAGAGGGCGAGCATCAATGATTTACCGCCGTCCAGCACGTAAATCTTCTGCCGTTGCGCTTCGGCAAAGGAGTAGGCACTCCATACGGAGTAACCCGTGATTGCCAGGCAGACCACCAGAAAGACGATGCCGAACAGCCGTATCTGCCTGAAACTGCTCTCGATGTTTTTTAATGACTTAAATTCCATTGTTTTACTTTTTTATTGATTGTTTATTTTCTCCTGAACAGCCGTCCGGCGGCTCCCGCCACTTTCCTTGCCCCGTTCACAGCACCCCGTCCCATGCTTCCGGCAGCATTACCGGCAGCGTGTCCGGCGAGATTACCCGCCACCGCTCCGGCAGCGGCTCCCGTCATGGCACCCGCACGTCCGGCAATCTGGTTGATCGGACGGGCTGCACTGCCCATTCCTCCTGCCTGTATAATCCAGCCCGCCACCGTAGGAATCGTGAAGTAACCGAGTATCCCAATCACCATAAATACGATGTAAACGCCATTGGACGAGTCGATTGAGAAATCGGGATTGTTCTGCAACTCCTTGATGTCGTTTTCAAGCATCAACACCTGTATCTTCGCCAGTACGCTGCTGAACAAGTCCGATACAGGCAGCCACAGGTATATCTGTATGTAGCGGCACATCCATTGTGAAAGCGTACTTTGAAACCCGTCCCAGACCGATATGGCAAAAGCTATCGGGCCGAGTATGGATAGCACTATCAGGAAGAACGTCCTGAGCGTGTCGATAAGCAGGGCAGCGGCAGCAAACAACAGCTCCAATACCTCCCGCATAAAATCCCGCACATCCTTTCTGAAATTGTACATGCTTCTTTCGACGTACATGCCGCCCATCGTGGCGATGTCCTTTGCACTCCATCCGAGTTCGTCAATCTGCTTGTCGAACTCTTCGTTGCTGACCAGATAGGCAGTTTCGGGATTGCGCATCATGGATTCATATTCCAGCTTGTCCTTCATCTCCCGGTACTTGTTCATATCCATTGTCTGTGTTTCCAGCATCCCGTGCGTTCCCTGTACAATTGGACTCAATATGCTGTTAATCGTGCCGAGCACAATCGTGGGGAAGAACAGGATGCAGATACCGATAGCGAACGGTCGGAGCATCGGGTACACGTCGATGGGTTCGGCTCTTGCGAGGGACTGCCATACACGGGAGGCGACGTAAATCAACGCTCCCAATCCGGCTATCCCTTTTGCCACCCCTGCCATGTTGGAGCAGAGGGGCATCATTTCCACATAGAGATTCTTCAATATCTCATGCAGGTTACTGAAATCGGCGGCTAACAACATCATGGCTTACCAATATCTGTCGTTAGTGTCCCCGTACAGAGCCAGCACCCGGTTGGTATCCCCTTTTTTCTTGGAGCGCAGGTAGCTCACCGCAATGTTCTTGTTGGTATAATACCCGACCAGATTGCGGTATTGCCTTACCGAGTTGTAGCACCTGTCCACCACGTCCATGCGCTCCTTGTCGCTGAGTGAAAGCGTGGTGATGTTCACCACCCCTTTCATTTCCTGAAGCACGTCGTTGCTCTCTTCCAGCAGTTTGGTGTACCCGAAAGCTATCGCTCCGAGTTCCTCCACCGTATAATTCTCATCGCGCATCATCTTCTGAAAACTTACGACGTATGTGTCGGAAATCTCACCGATCATCAGGATGGTTTTCTGTACCTTGCGTGCATCCTTAACAAGATTATTTACAGATTTCAGAGCGTCGTAGTACTTTTTACCCTGCTCGTAAATCTTGACTGTTTCCTGAAAATTCTTTATCATGTTGGAAGCCGTCGAAGAGGTCTGTATAATCTGTTTGGTCGTGTTCACGATACCCTGCGCCAGATTGGTAGGGTCTGTCACCACCCATTGTGCGCTTGCCCTGCCTGCAAGGAGCAGGCACAGGCTGAAAAGCATGATTATTTTCGTTCTCATTACGTTACTTTATTAAATGGTTGTTACTATGGTCTTTCGCCTGCCCTTGTGTAGTCACCGTTCGGTGAAAAGGTCAGCACGTCGGTTTCCTCGTTGTAGGCGATGTCAATCCGGTAGCCCGTATTGATAAAGAGATTTCCACTTTCCTCCACAATCAGAAAGGTTTCCGGTTTCAACTTGCGGCTGACACCCGACTTCTTGAAAACGGTTATCTTGTACTGTTCGCCTTCTTTGAACACCAGCACGTCGGGCTTTCTGCCCACGCTTACCCAATTACCGCACAGCTTGTCCAAATTAGTTTCTTTTGCTTCCCCGCAGGCGGTCAGCAGCAGGGAAGACAAGGCAAGGGCATAGCCCGCCAGCTCGATAAGCCGGCTTTTTGAAATAAATGTCATGTCAATTGATTTTTAAGTTTTACTTCTTTTTTTATCGGCAAGTTGCTTGATTGCAGGCTCGATACTGCCCAATTTGTCAGCAAGGGCGAGCACTTCCATTTTCTCGGTTTCCTCTGTCGTGAATGTCAGATACTCTTCCGCCGAAACTTCCGTCGCATAGACGGCGGATTGGGTTCCGCCCAATCCGATCCACACCTCTTTATAGAGCCTCGACGGATTGTTCGCCATGTTGATGGAGAGTATCTGCCCCCGTTCCTTGTCCGTCAGCCCCAACAAGTCCTGAATGGCATCGAACTTGTTCATGTACTTTCTCTGGTCTAACAGGATTTTACAGTCGGAATTGTTGATAATCGCCTCTTTCACGACGGGAGAACTGATTATGTCGTCCACTTCCTGCGTCACGACGATGGCTTCGCCAAAGTATTTACGGACGGTTTTGTAGAGATATTTCAGATACTCGCTCATGCTTGCCGAAGAGAGGGCTTTGCCGGGTAGGTCGGGGGCATTACTGCCCCTTTCCCCCCTAAGAACCGTACGTG